>Ga0302314_10019944_pt1 | contig 11109 bp, 6 predicted proteins | sample III_Palsa_N2_3_FD_200533 | JGI IMG/M metagenome (GOLD analysis project Ga0302314, IMG submission 200533) | Peat permafrost microbial communities from Stordalen Mire near Abisko, Sweden - III_Palsa_N2_3 | ecosystem: Environmental > Terrestrial > Soil > Palsa > Peat permafrost | place: Sweden... | reverse complement strand
GCGACCACTTCGTGGTGTGTATACCGCTTCGCATGGCCCTCCCGATGGTCGGCACAGTCTTCTGTTGCGACCATCGGGAGCACCACCGCGAAGCGGATCACACACCACGAAGTGGTCGCCGCCCGCGCAGGGCGCTTTGCATATCTCTTGTGAGAAACTTCCACCTATGCCGTCCACTCCCCGGACCCTGTCCCTTCTCTTCCTTCTGACTCTCTCCTGTCTCGCTCCCGCCCAAACTCCCAATCCTCTCGCCACCGCCACCGCAGCTGTCCGCGCCCACAACGACGATCTCGCCCTCGAGATCACCGCTGCCGCTCTCCGCGAGACTCCCGACAATCTCATGCTCATCGCCATCCGTGGAGTCGCCTTCCTCGATCTCCACCAGCCCGCCCCGGCGCTTGAGACCTTCCAGTCCGCTCTCACCCTCTCGCCCAACTACCTCCCAGCGCTCGAAGGCGCAGCCCAGGCCGCCTACCAGCTTGGTGGCGACAAGGCCCTGCCCTACGTCAACCACATCCTTACCCTCGTACCCACCGAGCCCGCCGCCAACGCCATGCACGCCGACTTCGACTACCGCGCCGGAGACTGCGCCGCAGCCATCGATCACTTCGCCCTCGCGCAGGTCATCCTCAACACCCTCCCTGCTCCCGAGGCCCACTACGGCGCCTGCCTCGCCGCCCTCAACCGCCTCTCCGAAGCCATCCCCATCCTCACGCACGTCCTCGAGATTCTCCCCAACGATCCCGTCGCCCGCTACAACCTCGCCCTCGCTCAATCCAACTCCGGCCAACCCGACGAAGCCCTCGCAACCCTCGCCCCCTTACTCACCACCCCCACCCCACCCGAAGACATCCTCACCCTCGCCGCCGACCTCTACGAGTCAAAAAACGAAACCCAGCGTGCCGTCGACCTCCTCCGTCAGGCCATCCTCGCCCACCCCCGCGACAAAGCCGCCTACCTTCAGTTCGCCACCCTCTCCTACAAGCACTCCTCCATCCAGGTCGGCGTCGACATGCTCAACGCGGGCCTCACCCAGCTTCCCACCGAGCCCGACCTCTACGTCGCCCGCGGCGTCCTCCTCAGCCAGACCGCCCACTCCGCCGACGCCATGAACGACTTCGACACCGCCACCCGCCTCGACCCCAACCTATCGTTCGTGCAAGCCGCCGAAGGCATCGCCAGGAGCCAGGCCCACGACTCCGCCGCCGCCCTCGCCACCTTCCGCACCGCCGCAAAAGATCATCCCGACGACGGCCTCACCCAATACCTCTTCGCCGAAGCACTCTCCGAACAAACCCCCGCCCCCAACGCCCCCACCTTCACCGAAGCCATCACCGCCGCGAGCCGAGCCGTAGCAATCGACCCCAAACGCCAGGAGGCCCACGACCTCCTCGCCTCGCTCTACCTCCGCGCCGGAGACACCCCTCACTGCCTCACCGAAAGCCAGCTCGCCCTCGCCCTCGACCCCAACGACGAGCAGGCCCTCTACTACGAGATCCTCGCCAAGCGAAAGGGCTCCGACAAATCCGAAGTCCCCGCCCTCGTCCAACGCCTCATGGCCGTCCGCCAAGCCAAGGCCGCCGACCAGAAGCAATCCCGCGTCTACCGCCTCGTCGAAGCCCCCCAGTAACTCCGCATCGCGCGGCTCCGTGTACATCTGTACTATGGTCACCCTCGACCCACTCCCATAGCATCAGACCAGCACCGTCACATCATTCAAGCCCACCGTATTCGACAACTCCCTCACCCCAAACCATCGCGGAGAGGGCAGGGGAGACCTCAACACCCGTGATCGCCGCTCAGCCACACCGCCACTCGAAAAGCCTGCACCACCTCGCAGCAGGGAAGACCCTGCTCGCTCTCTGCCTTGCTCTCTCGTCCTCTCTCGTCTCTGCCCAGAAGCCCACCGCCCCGTCCTTACCCACCCAGCAGCTCGCAACCCAGTACTTTGGCCCCGACGCCCCCTGGTTCCTCCGCAACATCCCCTTCCTCGAGATCGACGACCCCGAGATCCAGCAGATTTACTACTACCGCTGGAAGCTCTACCGCTCCCACATCCGCGAGATCGGCCCCGAAGGCACCCTCATCACCGAGTTCCTCACCGACGTCCCCTGGGCCCGCCATCCCTTCACCGATCTCAACGACTCCTCCTCCTTCCATCTCTCCGAAGGCCGCTGGCTCCGCGACCCCGCGCTCATCGACTCCCTCATCGACCACCTCTATACCGGCGGCGGCAACGACCGCCACTTCTCCGAGTCCATCGCCGCCGCCACCTTCTCCACCACCCTCGTCACCGGCGCCCCCGCGCCCGCCATCCGCCACCTCGACACCATGCAGTACATCTACAACCAGTGGGACGACCACTTTGATCGTGCCCGCAACCTCTACTGGGTCGAGCCCATCGCCGACGCCACCGAGTACACCATCTCCTCCATCGACGCCTCCGGCTCCGGCTTCACCGACCACCCCAGCACCGACGACCGCCGCAACGGCTTCACCCAGGGCTTCGCCTTCCGCCCCTCCATCAACAGCTACCAGTACGCCAACGCCCTCGCCATCTCCGCCATCGCGCGCCTCGCCAACAAGCCCGCTATCGCCGCCGACTACACCCAGCGTGCCGAAGCCCTCCGCGCCTCCGTCCTCACCCAACTCTGGAACCCAACCCTCCAGCACTTCACCGACCGCTACGAGCGCTCCACCCCCTACGTCCAAGCCGGAGACTTCATCCGTGGCCGCGAACTCAACGGCTACGTCCCCTGGTTCTACGAACTACCCCCGCAAGGTTCTTCCACCGACTACGCCCAGTCCTGGCGCCACATTCTCTCCTCCGCCGAGCTCGCCGGTCCCTACGGCCTCCGCACCGTCGAACCCTCCTACCCCCGCTACATGACCCAGTACCGCTACGATCGTGCCACCGGCCAGCCCGAGTGCCAGTGGAACGGCCCCTCCTGGCCCTTCCAGACCTCGCAGCTCCTCACCGGCCTCGCCAACCTGCTCAACGACTACACCCAATCCACCATCACCTCCGCCGACTACCTCCATCTCCTCCGCCAGTACACCCACCAGCACCTCCGCCTCACCAGCGCCTCCGGCGGCCAGCTCATCCCCGACATCGAGGAAGACTACAACCCCGACACCGGCTCCCCCATCGTCGGCCTCCCCCGCTCCCACCACTACAACCACTCCACCTACATCGATCTCATCCTCAGCGGCCTCATCGGCATCCGTCCCCGCGCCGACAACATCCTCGAGATCAACCCCCTGCTGCCCACCGCAAGCGCAGCGACGCAACAAGCCGCCCACCCCATCCGCTTCTTCGCCCTCGACCACCTCAGCTACCACGGCCACGACATCAGCATCCTCTACGATCAGGACGGCTCCCGCTACCACCGTGGCAAGGGCCTCACCGTCTTCGTCGACCACAAGCTCGCCGCCGGTCCCACCCCACTCGCCCGCCTCAAGCTCACCCTCCCCACCCTCCCCGCGCCCATCGCCGCCAAGCCCGAACCAGCCGACCTTGCCGTCAACGTCGGCGTCCCCGGCTTTCCCATCGCAACCGCCTCCAGCAGCCTCACCCCGGAGTCCATCGCCGAAGCCGCCTCCGAAGCTATCGACGGTCGCCTCTGGTTCTCCCCCGAGATCCCCAACGGCTGGTCCCCATCCCCTGCTGCATCCGCCACGCCAAGCTGGTACGCCGTCGACTTCGGCCAACCCCGCCTCATCTCCACCGTCGAGCTCTACTTCCTCGACAACGCCACCGGCGCCCACCCCTACCAGGCCCCCACCCACTACACCCTCGAAGCCAAACTCAACGGCAAGTGGCAGGAGATCCCCACCCAGCACCGCACTCCCACCCAACCCCTCGCCGGTGGCCTCAACCAGATCACCTTCCCACCCATCACCACCTCTGCCCTCCGCATCCTCTTCGACTCGCCCACCGCCCCCGCAACCTTCCGCCTCCTCGAACTCAAAGCCTTCGCCCCGCAATAGAGTCCACTAGCAGCCAAGAACGGCCCAATCGTTGTTCCAGCACCCAAACCATCCCACTTCCCGCGATATCCTAGATCGTTGGCCGAAAGCGCGTATCTTCGGCCCAAAAGCCGTTCTCCTATTGCCGGGATGCCCGGCAAAAGAGAACCGCCCAACGAGAATCGCCAACGATGAAGAACCCGAAACCACCGCTCTCCTATCTCCTGGCCCTCGTCTTCTGCGGTCTCGCCTTCAGCGTGGCTTGGCCGCTGGACGCACCATCGTCCTGCTTCATGCTCGCCATCATGGCCACGCGCTTCTTCGCTGGCCGCCGCCCCGCATGGCTCGCCGTTCTCATCGCCACCTGCATCTTCGAGCTCCACTTCCTCCCGCCCGCCGGCCATCTCATGCACTCCCCCCGATCCTTCGTCCGGCTCGGCCTCTTCGTCTCCGCCCTCTCCCTCGCCATCGCCATGATCGAGGCCCGCCAGCGCTCCGAGCGCATCCGCCTCCAGCTCGACCAGGACTTCCTCGCCCTCGCCGAAACCCGTCCCGACTGCATCCTCTTCCTCGACGCCGAACACCGCATCCTCTCCGCCAACCCCGCCCTCACCTCCATCTTCGGCTACACCCGCACCGAGGTTCTCGGCCAGCCCGCCACCCTCATCCTCCCCACTCTCAAACTCGGCGACGCCCCCTCCGGCGAGTTCACCCTCCCGCACAAGAACGGCGACCTCCTCGACATCGACGTCACCAGCGCTCCCCTCGGCGACAAGACCACCCTCATCCTCCGCGACATCTCCGAGCGCAAACTCGCCCTCAAGCAGCTCGAAGAGAGTGAGCTCAACCTCCGCCTTACTCTCGAGACCATCCCCGGCAACGTCTTCACCCGCTCTCCCAACGGCCAGGTCGAATACGCCAGCACCCGCCTCACCGAGTACCTCGGCAAAGAGATGAAAGACGTCCTCGGCTCCGGCTGGCTCGACGGCCTCCATCCCGACGACAAGGAATCCGCCCTCCGCACCATCACCCGCGAGATGGCCCTCGGCCGCCCCTACACCGTCGACTACCGCCGCCGCCGCCACGACGGCGTCTACCGCTGGTTCAACGCCACCGTGCGCCCCCTCCGCGACCCCACCGGCACCATCCTCCGCTGGTACGGCCTGCTCACCGACATCGAAGACCGCCTCCAGATGGAAGAGTCCCTCCGCGCCACCCAGGCCCGTCTCGCCCACGCCACCCAGGTCGCCACCGTCTCCGAACTCGCCGCCGCCATCGTCCACGAGATCAGTCAGCCCCTCAGCGCCATGGTCGCCAACGGCCACGCCGCTCTCCGCTGGCTCTCGGCCTCCCCACCCAACCTCACCGATGGCCGCGCTGCCGTCGACCGCATCGTCCGCGACGGTCGCGATGCCGCCGAGATCGTCAAAGGCCTCCGCACCCTCTTCCGCCACGCCCCCCTCGACCGCACCGAGCTCGACCTCACCCAGATCGTCGCCGAAGTCCTCTCCCTCCTCCGCGCCAAAGCCGATCAGGAAGATGTCTCCATTGAACTCGAACTTCCCGACTGCCTCCCGCACATTCTTGGCGATAAAATCCAGCTACAGCAGGTACTCATGAATCTCGTCTCCAACGGCATCGAGTCCATGCAAAAGCTCGCCGACCCAAACTCGAACGGCACCGCTCCCAGCAGCATTCCGCTCACCGTCCACTCTCACCGCCTCACCATCCGCATGGCCCGCTGCGGCCCCGACGTCCTCACCTCCATCGAAGACCACGGCACCGGCGTCTCCAGCTTCGACACCATCTTCGAGCCCTTCTTCACCACCAAGGAGCGCGGCATGGGCATGGGCCTCGCCATCTGCCGCTCCATCGTCGAAGCCCATCACGGCAAGCTCTGGGGCGAACCCGCTCCCATCTCCGGCAGCATCTTCTCCTTCACCATCCCCCTGCTCGAAGGGAGCCACGCATGAGCCCCTCCCGGCAAACGCATTCCAACCCACATCCCGATCCCATCGCGCCCACCATCGCGTCCGTCGACCCCACCCACCCCATCCTCTACGTCCTCGACGACGACCTCCGCGTCCGCGAAGCTCTCCACGCTCTCCTCTCCTCCCTCGGCCACCACGTCGTCCTCTTCAGCGACGCCGAGCAGTACCTCGCCTACACCCGTCCCGACACCCCCGCCTGCCTCATCCTCGACCTCGATCTTCCCGGCATGACCGGCCTTGAGCTTCAGCGCCAGCTCTCCGGCTCCGCCCACCCGCCCATCATCTTCCTCACCGGCCACGGCGACATCCCTTCCACCGTCAAAGCCATGAAAGCCGGCGCCTCCGAGTTCCTCTCCAAGCCCTTCGAACCCGCCGACCTCATCCGCGCCATCGACACCGCCTTAGCCGTCGACCAGGCCGACCGCCTCAAGCACCACGACCTCGTCGAGATGCAGCAGCGCCACGCCCACCTCACCCCCCGCGAGCGCGAAGTCCTGCCTTACGTCGTCGCCGGTCTGCTCAACAAGCAGACCGCCTCCGAGCTTGGCACCAGTGAGATCACCATCCGCATCCATCGCGGCCAGATCATGCGCAAGATGCAAGCCCAAAGCCTCGCCGACCTGGTCCGCATCGCCGAGCGCCTCCACATCCCCCTACCCGAAACATCCTTCAATAAACGTTAAAGACGCCCTGCGCGGGCAGCGACCACTTCGTGGTGTGTGATCGCTTTCGCGCGGTCCTCCCGTTGGTCGGCACAGACTTCTGTCGCGGCCACCGCGAAGCGGATCACACGTCACGATGGGACCGCCCTGCGCGCAGCGGGCCCGTCCGGCAGGACACGTCTTTCGATATTCATCGTTTCGTTCTAACGATTTACGCCACATATACAAAGCGATAATGGCCTCACCTCTCGCGTCTCGCTACCATCAGCCATGCCCGGCGTAATTGGCCAACCCGCGCCGTCTCACCCACCCTCCCGGCCTCTCCTGGTCGCCGTCGACGACGACCCCCGCATCCGCGAAGCCCTGCAATGCCTCTTCGACTCCGCAGGCATCGACTCCCGCGTCTTCGCCACCAGCGAAGAAGCCCTCGACCTCTTCCAGCACGCCACCGTCGACTGCCTCCTCACCGACCTCCAAATGCCCGGCATCGACGGCTGGGAGCTCCAGCGCCTCACCTCCGCCGCATACCCCCAGCTCCCCATCATCGTCGTCACCGCCCAGGTCACCAACCCCAGCCGCCTCACCTCGCCAGCCTTCGCCATCCTCACCAAACCCTTCGACGGAGAAGAGCTTCTCCGCACCATCCGCGCCGCCTTCGCCCTCGAAGCGACCACCCACCCCCTCCGCTAGCCCTCTACTGCGCCCGCAAAGCTTCCACGGCATTCACCCGTGCCGCCCGCGCTGCAGGCACCGCCGAAGCAATCACCGCCGCCACCAGAATCACCAGCGCCGACACCACAAACACCAGCATCCCCGGCGACTTCGCCGCCGCGACATATCTCCCAATCCCGAACGCGAACGCAATCCCAACCACCACCCCCGCGCCCACCCCAATCCCCGCCAGCGTCACGCCCTGCAGCAGCACATCGTTCATGATGTTTCGCGGCTGCGCCCCCAGCGCCATCCGTATGCCGAACTCCCGCGTCCGCCCGCTCACCGAAAACGCCAGCACGCCCGCCACCCCCACCACGGAGATCAGCAGCGCCACCGTCGCGAACCCGCCAAACACCACCGCATTCAACCGATCGGGCGTCAGCACCTCCGCACGAATATCCTCAAGCGTACTCGCCTGCTCCACCGGCTGTTCCGCCGAGATCTCATGGATCGTCCGCGCAATCGCCGGAGCCAGCGCATACGGATCCTGCTCCGTCCGCACAAACAGCCGCCCCTGCCAGCCCTCCTGATCCGCAGGCTGATACACCGTCATCGCCGGCGCCGGAATGATGTTCTCATCATCCACATCCGGCACCACTCCCACGATCCGCCTCGGCTGCATCCCGATGCCGACAAACTTCATCACCCCGTCCGTCCAGCGCAGATTGCGATTCAACGCATCCTGCCCCGGGTACAGTGTCTGCGCCAGGCTCTGGCTCACGATCACCACCTGCTCCGCGCCACTCTTGTCCGTCTCCCGGAAGTCACGCCCCCGCAGCAGCGGCAGCCCCAGCGTCTCAAAGTACCCCGGCGAGATCGACCGGAACTTCCCTCGCCAGTCATCCAGCCCATTCTTGCGTGCCGCTCCCTCCGCCGCAAACGCAAAGCTGATATTCAGCCCCTGGTTATCCCGCCACGGCACGCTGAATCCCGTCGACGCATGCGTCACTCCCGGCAGCGCACTCACCCTCCGCTGCACCTCGTGATAAAACTCCTGCACCTGCTGCGGCGTCCGGCCCGACGTCATCACCGGCAGATTCACCGCCAGCACCTGCCGCGTGTCGAACGGCGGCCGCGTCTGCTCCAGCACATAGAGCGTCCGCATCAGGAAGGCCGCTCCCGTCAGCAGCAGGAACGACGCCGTAATCTGCATCACCGCAAACACGCGCAACCGTCGGCTGCTCCCTCCCGTCATCCGCACGCTACCCCCGCCAAGTCCACCTCCTAGTGGCGCGCTCCCCGAGGGCAGCCGTGGAATCAACGCCAGAAACACCGCCGCAGCCAGCGCCAGCGCAACCCCAAACCACACCAGGCTCACATCCAGATGCAGCCCCTCCGCCCGCACCGAAAACCGCTTCGCATACCGCCCCAACACCGCCACCATCGGCCAGGCCAGCAGCAGCGCCGCCACCACACCGCTCCCGCACAATACGAGGCTCTCCGCCAGCAGCGCCCGCCGCAACGTCGCCCGGCTCGCCCCCAGCGCCGACCGCACCGCCAGCTCAGACTCCCGCCGTACCGTCCGCGCAAGCACCAGGTTCGCCACATTCGAGCACGCAATCGCAAACAGCAGTCCCGAAGCCGCAAACAGCACCCACAAGACCGTATTGGCCCGCGAATTAATCTGGTCATGGATCCGCGTCACATCGATCCGACCATGCTCGTCCGCCTTATAGACCTCCGGATGCGCCGCCACCATCGCGGCATACCGGCTCCGCATCTCCGCCGTCGCCGCCTCGAGCGTCGCGCCCGGCGCAAGCCGCGCAAACACCTCCGTCATCCGGTGCTCCCGCCCCGTCACCATCGTCGCCGACAAGTGATGTGGACTCGTCACCAGGTTGGCAATCATCTCTGTCGTCACCGGGTACGGCACCGACGGCTCCAGCACGCCGACAATCACCGCGGTCCGTGGCCCTCCAAAGCTCTCCAGCCGCACCGTCTTCCCCAGCACGCTCGAGTCCCCATGCAGCGACGCCTTCCAGAACCGGTACGTCAGCACAATCGCCCCCGCCGCATTCGGCCCATCATCCGCAGGCGTCAACAGCCGTCCCAGCACTGGCCGCAGCCCCATCACCTCGAAGTAGTGCCCATCCACCACGCCCGCAGGAATCTCGCGTGGTGTCCCCAGCCCAACCACCGTGAAGTCGACCTGCGAGATCGTCCCTAACTCCGTAATCGTCTTCAACCCAGGCGTGAGATCGTCAATCTCCGGGATCGAAAACGCAGCATTCTCGACGCCGATCCCCGGATCGCTCTGCCGCAGATACAGCAACCGATCTTCATCCTGGTTCGCCAGCGGCCGCAGCAGCACCGCGCGCACCACGCTGAAGATCGCCGCATTGGCCCCAATCCCCAGCGCCAGCGTCAGGGCGACCGTAATCCAAAGGGCGGGAACGCGCGACAACGAGCGCAGCGCAAGCTTGAGATCTCGAAGGAATGCCATACCGATCCTCCATCGCCCATCTAGCGTTCGCGAGACAGGAGCTTGAAAACACCATACGTTGATATCAACGTAGTAGCGCAAATGTCAAGAACGAATCAATCCCCCCAAAAATAACTGTTCTCCCAAATCATCCCATTTGCGACCAACGGAAGCACCACGCAAAGCGATCACAAGTCCCGAAGGGACTGCCCCGCGCGCAGCGGGCCCGTCCGGCAGGACAAGCCTCAAAGCACACTACCGCCCTAAACGTTGATGTTTCACCGCAATCAGAAATTGATGAGCCATAGAGACTGCCGCCGCACCGTCTCCCGCTGCTGCCGCACATCTCTTCGTCGAGTTATGGCGCACATCCCCAGCAGCAAACAGCCCTGGAATGCTTGATTCCATGAAGAGTGGCGCTCGACCATCTGTCCACATCTCCCCGGAAAGGCTCGACCGGTCGAGATCCTGCCCCGTCAGGATGTAGCCCGCCGGGTCGCAATGCAGCACCCCTGGCTTTGCCCAGTCGAGGCGAGGACTGCCTCCGATACAAACGAAGACGTTATGCGTCTCGATCGATGCCATCTCTCCGGAAGCTTCATCGCGATACATAATTCGTTCCAGCGCATCATCGCCTTCAAGCTTGGTCAACGTGGCCCTCGTCAGCACCGTAATCGACGCGGTGGCTTCAATGCGCTCCAGCAGGTAGGTCGAAAGCGTGTTCTTCAAGCACTCCCCACGCACAAGCATGGTCACCCGTGTCTGCCGCGCGAAGTTCAACGCCGCCTGGCCAGCAGAGTTCCCACCACCCACAATCACCACATGTCCCTTGCAGATATCGGCCTCGCTGGAGCCGGCACCGTAGTAGAGACCGCGATTCAGAAAATGATCCTCTCGTGCAAGCCCAAGTCGCGAGTACTCCACGCCTGTGGCGCAGATCGTGGCCTTCGAAGCAATCCGCTCGCCACTGGCAAACCAGCTCAACTGCCAGCCACCCTGATGCTCTCCCGCTACTCCTTCAGCGCCCACGATGATCTCTGCTCCCATGCGCAGTGCTTGTTGCCGCGCCCTGCTTGCGAGCTCCCATCCGCTGATCCCCTCCGGAAACCCCATATAGTTCTCAATCTTCGACGTGCTGCCAGCCTGCCCTCCGACGGCGGTCTTCTCGACAACTAACGTGCGCAGCCCTTCAGAGGCCCCATAGAGAGCGGCACTCAGACCTGCTGGTCCCGCACCAAAGATCGCCAGATCGTAGCATTCGTACTTCGGTCCTTTGAACCACTCCAGAGCCATCGCCAAGTCGCGCAGACTAGGACAATAGAGTCTCCTATTCTGGCTAAGAACGCAGACA
>Ga0302314_10019941_pt1 | contig 11111 bp, 8 predicted proteins | sample III_Palsa_N2_3_FD_200533 | JGI IMG/M metagenome (GOLD analysis project Ga0302314, IMG submission 200533) | Peat permafrost microbial communities from Stordalen Mire near Abisko, Sweden - III_Palsa_N2_3 | ecosystem: Environmental > Terrestrial > Soil > Palsa > Peat permafrost | place: Sweden... | reverse complement strand
CGCCCCGGCTCCGCCCGGCCCGGCTCCGGCCGCCCCGGCTCCGCCCGGCCCGGCTCCGCCCGCCCCGGCTCCGCCCGCATCGGCTCCGGCCGCTCCGCTCGCCCCGGTCTGGCGCTGCCGGACTTCTCCAGCGCACGGGCCCGGCGGCTGCGTCTGCTCGGCCCGGTGCTGCTGCTGGCCGCGATCGCACTCGGGATCGCGTCGCTCGTGGGCGCCTTCAGCTCCAACCACGCGACGATCCCGACGCTTCCGGCAATTCCGGCCCGCTCGATCGAGACCCAGCAGGGCGCGCCGGCGGCCGTCTCGCTGAACACCACCTTCGGCGGCTCGAAGCTCCCGACCGGCGAGCTGTCGACGCTTGAGCTCGACCTCGCGCGTGGCTTCCACTTCGACCCCCGCGCGGCGGCACCGTGTCCGGCCGCCCAGGCGCAGACGGGCGCCTGCCCGGCGGACTCGGCAATCGGCGGCGGCGATGGGGAGATCGTCGTGCAGGGCAAGTATCTGCCGCAGACGAGCTATTCGGTCAGCGCCGCCATGTACCTGACGGCGCCGACCCATCGGGGCGACATCGCCGGCCTGGTGCTCGACCTGACCCAGGCCCAGTCCCAACTGCACGCCGTGATCCGCGGCAGGGTGGTGCCGCTGCCGACGAGCTCGTACTCGATCGTGCTGCGGTTCGCCGATGCCGGCAAGACACTGTCGAGCAACTACGACCTGAACCTGCGGCGGCTCGCGCTCAAGCTCCAGGCGAGCCGGACGATCAGCTCGCACACCTACAACCTGCTGACCAACTCGACCCGGTGCACTCGACGCGGCTGGCCGCTGCAGCTGTCGATCACATCAGCCCGGGACGCGTGGATCTATCACGGCGCCGCCTCCTGTCAGACCCACTCGGCACCGGCCGCGGGTTAGTCCGCGGCGAGCTCCACAGCAGCGCCGACCACGGCCTCGTAACCGCCGGATTGACGGCTGGACGACCAGCTCCACACGCTTACCGCACAAAGTTGATTGAGATAACGGATTTTGGCTAGACTCGATCGCGTGCAGCGCGTTGACATCCATCAGCACATTTGGACCACACCGCTGTTGGACGCGCTCGCCCGTCGCGAATGCCACCCGTTCGTCCGCCGGGACGACGGCCTCTGCGTGCTGCACCTGGCCGGCGAGCTGCCGTGCGTGATCGACGAGGCCGCCGAGTCGACGACGGCACGCACGCAGCTGCTGGACACCGACGGCGTCGAACTGGCGGCGGTCGCGATCTCGAGCCCGATCGGGATCGAGACGCTCGCGCCCGACGATGCGCACGAGCTGATCCGCGCTCATCTGGACGGCGTCCTGGCACTCGGCGACCGGTTCGCCGCCTGGGGGCCGATTCCGATCCGCCGACCGGATCCAGTCGAGGTCGACGCGGTGCTCGCGCGCGGCTGCATCGGGGTCTCGCTGCCGTCGGCGGCGCTGGCAGACCTCGACGCGCTGGAGGCGATCGGCCCCGTGCTCGAGCGCATCCAAGACCTCGGGGCGCCGCTGTTCGTCCATCCCGGGGGCTTCGTCGCGCGGCAGCCGTCGCTGTCGGATCCGCTCTGGTGGACGGCGCTGACCAGCTACGTATCCGACATGCAGGCGGCGTGGCTGACGTTCGTGACGCATGGCCGCCGCGAGCTGCCGAGGCTGCGGATCCTGTTCGCGATGCTCGCGGGCGGCGCGCCGCTGCAGGCCGAACGGCTGGGCGCGCGGGGTGGCCCCGCGATCGATTTGCATGATCCATTGACGTTCTACGACACATCGAGCTACGGGCCGATGGTTATCGAGGCGATGGCAGCCTGGCTCGGGCCCGACCGGCTCGTGTACGGCTCCGATCGCCCGGTGATCGAGCCGGTCCACAGCGGACGGGAGGTTGCACTGATGACCAACGCAGCCGATTTCCTGGCCCCCGCGAGGGCGGCGGCATGAGCCTGACGCTCGACCAGCTGCACGAGTTCGCGGCTGGTCTGGCGGCCGCGCCTGAGCGCTGGCGCCACTACGTGCGCCACGACAGCGGCGCCCGCGTCTACCAGGAGATCTGGAACGACGGCGAGGTCAACGCCTGGGTGATCTGCTGGTCCGAGGACCAGGACACCGGCTTTCACGACCACGACGAGTCCGGCGCAGCGATCGCGGTCGTCTCGGGCAAGGTCCGTGAGGACCGGCTGGCGCTGGCCGGCCCGCCGCGCTCGCGTGAGATCGACGCCGGCGAGACCTTCACGGTTCCGGCCGTCGCGATCCACCGCGTGCTGCACGCGGGCGACCGGCCGGCGATCACGATCCACGCCTACTCGCCACCGTTGCGCAGGACGGGCGCCTACCGCGTCGGGACCGACGGCGGGCTGGAGCGCGAGTCCCAGCCGTTCGAGGTCGAGCTGCGCGGGGAACCTGCGCTCGTCTGAGCGCGGGTGCGCCGGGGCCTGGCATGCCCACGGCGCGAGTGGCGGAAAAGTCCGGAATAGACGTAAAAATCCGCCACGCGCCGGGCGGTCGGTAAGTTCGACTGCGCGATGTACAAGACGGTCACCCACGACGGCGTCGAGGACGTCGTCGCGATCGAGGAACCGCTCGAGATCCGGGTCGATGGCGCCGCCCTGTCGGTGACGATGCGCACCCCCGGCCACGATGAGGAACTGGCGCTCGGCTTCCTCTATGGCGAGGGGCTGATCGACAGCCCCCGCGCGGCCGGGCTGACCGACGACTTCGCCAACAACACGATCGAGGTGTCGGGGCCGCTGACCCGTGACCCGGGCGCCCGCAACTTCTACACGACGTCGTCGTGCGGCGTCTGCGGCAAGGGCGCGCTTGAGGAGGTCGCCGTGCACAGCGCGCCGATCGCTCCCGGCACGCCGGTGCTCGACCGCGCGCTGGCCGCGTCACTGCCCGACCGCCTGACCCAGCCGACGTTTCAGCGAACCGGCGGCACCCACGCAACCGGGCTGTTCAGCGCCGCCGGCGCGCTCCTGCTCACGCGGGAGGACGTCGGCCGCCACAACGCGATGGACAAGGTGATCGGCCGGGCGCTCCTCGACGGGCTGCTGCCGCTGTCCGATCACGTGCTGTGCGTCAGCGGACGGCTGTCGTTCGAGCTCGTGCAGAAGGCCGCCGTCGCAGGCGCGCCGGTCCTGATCGGGGTCGGGGCGCCCAGCTCGCTCGCGATCGAGTTGGCCGCCGACCGCGGGCTGACGCTGTGCGGCTTCGCGCGGCGCGGAACGCTGAACGTCTACACGTGGTCGGAGCGGATCCGCGGCTGACCCGTCGTTTGGTCACTGGTGCCGCCGGGTATGCCGCGGCTGTGGGGCGCACCACACGCAGGAGATCGATCGGTGCCGTGGCCGTGTTGGGCGTGGCCCTGGCGCTCGCTGCCTGCGGCGGCAGCGGTGGTAACGGCGTCGCATCGAAGTCGCCGGATCAGATCCTGAACGCCGCGAGCAATGCGATGATCGGGGCCAAGAGCTTTCGTGCCAGCGTGTCTGGAAAGACCGGCGGCTCCACGCTCGACGGACAGCTCGACCTTGTCGCGAACAAGGGGGCGAGCGGGACCTTCACCGCGGGACATGGAGTTCTCGACCTGGTCGTGACCGGCGGCACGATCTACATGCGGGGCAACACCGCGATCTGGACCCTGCTCACGCACAGCACCGCCGCTGGCCAGCTGCTCGGGGGAAAGTGGGTGAAAGCCTCGACCAGCGACACGTCACTGAGCGGGGTCAGCGACCTGGCCCAGCTGAATTTCACCAACTTCACCCATGCGCTTCGCCAGAACGAAGGAACGGTGACCAAGGGCTCGAGCTCGACCGTCAACGGCCAGAAGGTGATCGCGCTGCACTCGTCCAAGGGCGGCACGATCTACGTAGCGACCACCGGCAAGCCCTATCTGGTGAGCTCGGTCGGCGGCACGATCGGCAGCGGCACGTTCTCGGACTACGGCCACTCGTTCTCGATCAAACCGCCGTCCCACGCGATCAACATCGCGCAGCTGCAACAGCGCGACGACTGACACCCGGCCGCGGCGAACGACGGCTGTCGGTCAGGCGGCCGCGAGCTCCACGAGCCGCGCCAGCTCCTCCTCGTCGGACCAGGCGCCGACCGACGCGCGCACGAGCCCGTGCGAGAGAATGCTGCGGACGACCACGCCGGCCTCGGCGAGTCGCGCCACCTCGGCGTCGGGGTCCGCGACCTCCCAGGAGACGAGCGTCGAGCGCCCGCGGGGGCCGACCCTCAGGCCGCGCTGCGACAGCTGCTCGGCGAGCGAGGCGGCCAGCGTGGCCGCGCGGGTGTGGACCCACTCCCAGCCGGCGCCCTCCAGTACCGAGATCGACGCCAGCGCCCAGGCGCTGCGCATGCCCGGCGGAAAGCCGTGGTCCAGCCGGGCGGCATCCTGCGCCGGACCGGAGTTCAGCGAGTCCTTGGCATCCGCCACCGACATGTAACCGGGCCACGGGGCGTTGAGCTCGTCGAGTTGGTCACGTCGGACGTAGAGCGCGCCGCTGCCCTCCGGGCCGCACATCCACTTCTGCCCCGAGCCCGCGTAGAACGCGCAGCCGAGCTCCTCCATGTCGATTGGCACGGCGCCGATCGACTGCGCCGCGTCGAGCAGGAACGGGACGCCGGTCGCGGTCAGGGCATCGGTGTCGACGACGCGGCCGCTGACCCAGGAGACGTGCGAGACGGCGACCAGCCGGGTGGCCGGTCCGACCGCATCGGCGATTTCGTCAAACGGCGCGACCCGGATGTCGACGCCGGCTCGCCGCAGGCGCCCGAGCGGCGCCAGCAGACCAGGATGCTCCTCGTCGGAGGTGATGACCTGGTCACCGGCGCGCAGGTCCAGACCTGACAGGATCGTGTTGCAGCCGTCGGTCGTCGAGCCGGTCAGCGCGATGTCGGAGGGGTCGGCGTGGAGCACGCGCGCGTACCCCGCGCGCAGCTCGCTCGCAAGGTCACGGACCGATTGCATGTACTCCTTGCCGCAGCGGCCTGCGGTGAGCTCGAACTCGATCCGCTCGCGGACCGCGTCGGCCGCCTGCCGAGGGAGCGGGCCCTCCGTCCCCGCATTCATGTATGCCTTACGCTCGAGAACCGGAAACTGGGCTCGGAACGCGGCGGCGTCGGTCACGGCGCCGATGTTAGTCGCGCCGGCTCGGGGGGACTGCGATCCGAGGGGCGAGGAAGATCTCCGGACGATGACTGCGCACCGACGCAACCTGCTGGCGCGAGCGCTTGCGGTGCTCGCTGCGCTCGCGCTCGTGCTCGCCGTCGCCGCGAGCTACATCCGCTCGACCGTGGTGGACTCCGGCCAGTTCGCCGACCGGGCGACCGTCGCGCTGCACAACCCCGCCGTGCGGTCGCTGATCACGGACACGGTGACCGATGACCTCGTGCTCCACCAGGCGCCGAACCTGGTCGCCGCGAAGCCGCTGATCGAGGGGGTGGTGTCATCGGTCGTCGCCAGCAACGCGTTCGCGGGCCTGTTCCGCGCCGGCGTCCGCGACGTGCATCGCGCGGTCCTGCACCATGACCGCAACACGGTCACGCTGACGGTCGCCGACGTGGGGACGCTGGCCGCGGCCGGGCTGGAGGCGCTCAAGCCCAAGCTGGCGGGTCAGGTGCGCTCCACCCGGCTCGTCCGGTTGATCCGGGACAACGTCGGGACGATCCCGGCAAAGGCGATGCGGATCGCCGACGACGTACAGCTGCTGGCGGTCCTGCTCGCCATCTTCGCGGTGCTGGCGGCCGGGGGCGCGGTGGCGGTCGCCAGCGACCGACGGCACGCGTGCGTGGAGCTTGGAATATCGGTGGCCGTCGCCGGGGTGCTGCTGATCCTGGTGCTCACGATCGGCGAGCAGGTGGCAAGAGCGCAGGTCATCGGCGGCGCGGCGCGGTCCGCCGTCGGGGCGGTCTACAACGCGTTCCTCGACGACCTGCGCACCGAAGCGTGGATCATCGCCGGGATCGGAGCCGTGTTCGCCGCGGCGTCCTCGTCGCTGATCCGGCCGGTCTCGATCGATGAGCCGCTGGCGCGGGGATGGCGAGCGCTCGTGACCGAGCCGCGGCGGCCGTGGGCGCGGGCGCTGCGCGGAATCGCCCTTCTGGCCGCCGGCGTGTTCGTCGTGGTCGAGCACCAGATGACGATCACGATCGTGCTGACCGCGCTCGGCGTGTACCTGATCTACGGCGGCGTGTACGTGCTGCTGTCGCTGATCAACCGCCCGGAGGACAAGCCGGCGTCGGCCGGGGATCCGCGCGCCCGCCGCTCGCGAACGCGTGCGCTCGTCGCCGCCTGCGCCGTCATGGCGGTCGCGCTCGCAGCCACGCTCGGCGGCTTCTTCGGCTCAGGCGGCGTCACCGACGCGGCTCCGGAGCCGCCGCCGTGCAACGGCTCGGCAGCGCTGTGCGGCCGGCCGCTGCCGCAGATCGCGCTCGCGGCGACCCACAACTCGATGTCGGCGCCGTTGCCTGGATGGTTCTCAGCCGAACAGGAGGACTCGATCGCCGACCAGCTCGACGGCGGGATCCGCGGCCTGCTGTTCGACACCCACTACGCGGTCCGCGTGGGCAAGGATCACCTGCGCACCGAGCTCAACGGCGAGCTGGACAAGATGCTCAAGCAGGACCCGCTACCCGAGGACGCGATCAAGGCGGCGATGCGGCTGCGCGACAGGCTCGAGAAGGGCAAGGCCGAGGGCAAGCCGCAGGTGTACCTGTGCCATATGTTCTGCGAGCTCGGCGGCACGCCGCTGATCTCGGTGCTGCGCGACATCCGCGACTTCCTGGTGGCGCACCCCAACCAGGTGCTCGTCGTAGTCAACGAGGACTACGTCTCACCGAAGGACTTCGTCTCGGTCGTCAAGGCGTCAGGGCTGACGAAGTTCGTCTACCGCGGCCCGACCGCGGCCGGCCGGTGGCCGACGCTGCGCCAGATGATCGACTCGAATCAGCGGATCGTGTTCCTGGCCGAGAACGAGGCGGGCGCGGCGCCCTGGTACCACCTCGCCTACGGCAGCATCACCGAGGAGACGCCGTACCTGTTCAGGAAGACCTCGGAGCTGACCAAGCCCGCGAAGCTGCCCGCCAGCTGCGCGCCCAACCGCGGCCCCAAGCAGGGGGCGCCGATGTTCCTCGTCAACGGCTGGATCAGCACCAATCCCACCCCGCTGCCGAGTAACGCCGCGAAGGTCAACGCGTACATCCCGCTGCTGCGCCGGCTGCGGGAGTGCCAGCGGCTGCGCCACCACATCCCGAACCTGGTGGCGGTCGACTTCTACCGCGAAGGCGACGTGTTCAAGGCGGTCGACGCGCTCAACGGCGTCCATTAGGCGGGGATCTTGTCCGACGAACCGCGGTTCGTCAGCCAGCCGCCGAAGATTGGCGATCTGACCCCGATATCCGGGGTGAAATCACCAATCCTGCGCCAGTCCACCCGGCGTGCGCGCGGAGTCAGGACAGCGTGCGCTTGAGGACCTTGCCGGTCGGGTTGCGCGGCAGCTCGTCAAGGAACAGGACCTCACGGGGAACCTTGTAGCTGGCGAGGTTCTCACGAACGTAGTCGCGCACCTCGTCCTCGGTCAGCGACGTGCCGTCGCGCACCACCACGAACGCCTTCAGTCGCTGGCCGAAGCGCTCGTCGTCGACGCCGAGCGCCGCCGCCTCGACGATCGCCTCATGCCCGGCGAGCAGCTGCTCGACCTCGGCCGGGAACACGTTCTCACCACCGGAGACGATCATCTCGTCGTCACGCCCGTCGATGAACAGCAGCCCGCGCGCGTCGAAGTGACCGACGTCGCCCGAGGACATCAGCCCGTCGATCCGCTCCTTGTGACCGCCGCCTGAGTAGCCCTCGAACTGGGCGTTGTTACCGACGAAGATCCGGCCGCTGCGCCCGGTCGGCAGCTCGGTGCCATCGTCGCCGAGGATCTTGACGACCGTGCCCCGTGACGGCCGGCCGACGGTCGCGGGATCGAGCGCCAGGTCCTCCGGCGTGGCGATCGTCGCCTCAGCGACCTCGGTCGAGCCGTACAGGTTGTAGATCACCGGACCGAAGGCGTCGGTCGCCCGTCGCACGAGCGAGGGACCGATCGCCGACCCCGACACGAAGATCACCCGGAGGCTGCGCAGGTCATGGGCGGCGACCTCGGCCTCTCCCAGCTCGACGATCCGCTGGAGCATCACCGGCACCACGACCATCGCGGTCGCGCGGTTGGCGGCGAGGCTCTCGAGCGTCGCCTCGGGATCGAAGCGGCGTCGCACGACCATCGTCGAGCCGAGCGCCAACCCCAGCGCCACTGCCGCAAGCCCCAGCGTGTGGAACATCGGCGTCGTCAGCTCGGTCGTCTCACCGGCGCGCAGCGGGATGCGTGACAGCAGGCCGCCGACGATCGACAGCGAACGAGGCTCGTCGCGTGGGGCGCCCTTCGGCGTGCCGGTCGTGCCGCTGGTCAGGATCACGAGCTTGGCCGGGCGGCCCGCCTTCGGCGGCGACTTCCCGGATGCCGCGGCGATCAACGCGTCGAGCGTGTCGCCCCCGGCGAGCGTGTCGCCCGCGTCGGGCTCGGCCCCGGCGCCGGGTTCGTCGACCCATGCCCGGAAGCGGCCATAGCGCGGCTTGACCCCGTCGACGACCGCCGCGAACTCGTCATCGTGGACGAGCAGGTCGGTACGCTCGCGCTCGGCCACCTCTCGCAGCTGCGGCCCGGCGAACGACGTATTGAGCAGGATCACGCGGGCGCCGCACAGAATCGCCCCGAACGCGGCCTCGAGGAAGCCGCGGTGGTTGCGCACGAGGATCGCGACACCGTCGCCGGCCTCCAGCCCCCGCTCGCGCCACGCGTTGGCCAGCGCGTTCGCGTGCTCGTGGAGCTCGCGGTAGGTGAGGTCGCCGCGCTCGTCACGGATCGCGACCCGGTCCGGGTGGCGGATCGCCCCGATCTCGATCGAGCTGGCCAGCAGGCCGTGTCGCTCGATCGCATGCACGATCCGCGCCAGCCGCTGCGGCGACTCGATCGCGAACACGCCGGCGCGGAAGCAGACGGACACGAAGTACGCCTCGTCGCCGGCCCGCTCGGCGAGCTTGACGCCGGCGCCCAGGAGGCGCTTGAGATCGACGTCGAAGGGGGCCCGGCTCCTCACGGCGCCAGAGACCTTATGACATGGGCGCGCTGTCGGCCGCGTGGCGGGTTCGAGGGCTAATCGGGCCGGTGGGGTCGGCCCGATTCGCCATCGAACGTCTAGAAGCCGGTGGCCCAGCCGCTGTCGTAGCCGGCGCCGTACGCGTAGCCGCCGGAGCCGTAGCCGTAGCCCGAGCCGCCGCCGTAGGCATATCCGCCGCCGCCGTAGCCGCCGTAGCCGTATCCGGAGCCGCCGCCGTACGCATATCCGCCGCCGCCGTAGCCGCCGGAGCCGGAGCCGTAGCCGCCGCCGGAGCCGTAGCCGCCGCCCGCGCCGTAGCCGCCGCCGGCGTACCCATACCCGCCGCCGCTCGACTGCGACGTGCCGGCGTCAGCCGAGTAGGCGACCGAGAACGCCGAGCCGGTCGACGAGAGCGATGACGGCGTGGCGTCGCCCGAACCGGCCGACGACGACGACAGGCTGGCGCCCTGGAAGCCCATGCCGCCCGCTTCCGGCGAGAGCGCGACCGCGGTGGCGCCCCAGGCCGGATCGGAGATCGAACCCGTGTGCCCGCTGGAGTCGGTCGCGCTGGCCGAGCTGAACTGGACCGAGCCGAAGTCGGTCAGCGGCAGCGCCGAGCAGTTGCCGGTCGCCGACCCTTGACACTCCGACGGCGCCTCGGCGATCCATTCGGCGCTCGTGACGTCCGGATCGCTCATCGAGAGGGTCTTGGAGAACGACTGCCCGGTGGTCTCGTCGTTCATCGAGATCGAGACGGAGGTGCCGTCGACGGCGACGGTCGTGGAGATCCGGTCGCCCGCCGAGACCGGCAGGGCGATCCGGACCGGCGCCTTGGGCACGAGCTCGTACCACGCGTAGTAGGACGCGGTGCCGCCCGAGGTGCAGTTGGCCTCGGTGCCGGCCTGCTCAAGCGCATCGGTGTCGCCGGCGCCGCCGAGGCCGGCCCAGAACGCCGAGTACGTCGGCTCGGTCGCCGACGCGCATTTCGCGGTCGGCACGACCCAGCTGCCGGAGACGCTCTTGAACGTCGTCGACTGCCCGTCGGCGCCGGCGACGTATCCAGACCAGTTGCCGCTCTGCGCCTGCTGGACGTCGGTCGCGGCCGACGCGGATGCGGCGGCGCCCAGCGCGCAGGCGACGGTCGCAGCCACCACTGAGATCGTTCGTTTCATGGCTCGGACGATGCGTGGCGCAGCGAAGAGCACGTTACGAGTTGATGAAGATCTCCGTCACCGATTTACGGGCGGCCGACGCCGCGCGCTCAGGCCTGGAGGAGCGCGCGCGCCCGGGCGAGCTTGACGGCCTTGGTCAACGTCTCGATGTCATACGCGCCCTGATGGCGGTGGCCGTTGATGAAGAACGAGGGGGTGCCCGAGACGCCGCTGAGATCGGCCGACTCCACGTCCTCGGCGATCCGGCCCGAGCCCTTGCGCTTCTGCATCGCTGCCTTGAACTTGTCCATGTCGAGCTCGAGCGCCTCGGCATGGGCGACGATCTGGCGGATCTTGAGCTCGTCCTGATGGGTGATCAGCCGGTCGTGCATGTCCCAGAATCGGCCCTGGAGCGCGGCGGCCTCCGACGCCTCGGCCGCCACCTGCGCCTGTGGGTGTACGTCATTGAGCGGCAGGTGGCGCCACACGTAGCGGAGGTTGCCCATCTCGGAGAGCAGCTCGCGGATCACCGGATCGGCGCGACCGCAGTAGGGACATTCCAGATCGCCGTACTCCAGCAGCGTCACGTCGGTCTCCATCGGGCCGCGGATGTGGTCACGCTCGGGATCGACCGGGACCGCCAGGTCGACGATCGTGTCGGCCGAGCCGATCAGCGCGTTGAGCCGCATCGCCTTCGGCAGTCGTCGCGCCGACGCCTGCACCAGGCAGGTGACCAGCGGCGCCCCGATCAGCGTCGTCAGCACGCCGAGCTTGGCCTCTGACAGCTCCTGGCCGCGGAAGGCCAGCGAGGCG
>Ga0302314_10019939_pt1 | contig 11112 bp, 12 predicted proteins | sample III_Palsa_N2_3_FD_200533 | JGI IMG/M metagenome (GOLD analysis project Ga0302314, IMG submission 200533) | Peat permafrost microbial communities from Stordalen Mire near Abisko, Sweden - III_Palsa_N2_3 | ecosystem: Environmental > Terrestrial > Soil > Palsa > Peat permafrost | place: Sweden... | reverse complement strand
GAGCTCGTCCAGGCGCAACTCCTCCAGCGCCGCGCCGACGGCCTCCAGCTCGCCGGCGCAGAGTTCGATCAGGGTCTTGCCCTCCTGCACGAGGGCAAGCGTCTCATTGAGGCTGGCCTCGCCGGAGTCGAGGCGACGGATGATCTCCTCGACGCGCGCGGCGGCGGTCTCGTAGGTCATGGGCTTGGAGTCGTCGGCCACGGACTGGGACTCGGTCATGGGAGGAGCTTCGCGGGGACGGTGGCGTCGGCAAAGCGCAGCCGCACGTCCGCGCTCTTGCGGGCGCGGGCGGCTGAGGAGATCGGCTCGCCCGAGGGGGACTGGACAAGCGTGTAGCCGCGCTCGAGCGTGCGCTGGGGGTCGTGGGCGGCCAGCGTGAGGGCGAGCTGGTTGAGCTCGTTGGGGTGGCGGCGCAGGCAGTCCAGGAGCGAAGATTGGACCTTGCGCTGGAGCACCAGGACGCGCCGCTCGGTGAGGGCGCGCTCGCCCTGCAGGCGCCGGCGCGAGCCGGCGCGGGCCTCGCGCAACTGCTGGTGCAGACGCGTGCGCTGACGGGTGAGGTGGTCGGTCGGGGCCCGGGAGAGCGTCGCAAGCAGCCGCGCGCGCGCGAGCACCGCACGGCGACCGTGTCCCTGCAGGCGCGACGCGGCGACCGGCAGGCCCGCCCGGGGTAGGACGGCTCGCCGTCCGTGCTCGTGCAGTCGCATCGCCGCCGTGGCGGTCTCCGCGCGGGCGCGACGGCAGTCGATCCCGATGGCGGCCTCCGCGGCGTGGGTGGGCGTGGAGCAACTGACCGCGGCGACGTCGTCGAGCAGCGTGCGGTCGGTGTGGTGGCCGACCGAGGCGATCACCGGCACCCCGAGCAGCGCGACCGTGCGGCAGAGGGTCTCGTCGCAGAAGCAGAGCAGGTCGGCCAGCGAGCCGCCGCCGCGGGCCACGATCGCGACCTCGACCTGGCCGACGGCGGCGAGGTCTCCGAGGGCGTGAACGATCGCGGGCGCCGCGTGGCGATCCTGCACGGGGGCGAAGCCCCAGACGAGCCGCCCGGCCCAGCCACGGCGGTGCAGCGCGGCGAGGATGTCATCGCGCGCCTTGCCGCTCTCGCCCGTGATCACGCCGATCGTGCGGGGCAGCAGCGGCAGCCGCAGGCGCCGCTGGCGCTCGAGCAGGCCTTCGGCGTCGAGCGCCTTGCGCAGGCGGTCGATCCGCGCGAGCAGGTCTCCCTCCCCGGCCACGCGCAGGTCGTTGACGGAGAACGAGAAGCTGGGCGAGGAGGTGGCGCTGCCCGGGTAGAAGTCACAGCCGCCGGCGATCACCACCTGCATGCCCTCGGCCGGGGATTCATTACCCGCGCGGGCGAGGATCGAGTCCCAGTCCTTCTGCCACACCGCGCAGGGGATCGCCCCCGAGGCGTCGCGCAGCTCGAAGTACACCCGCGCGCGGGCGGCGCGCAGGTTGACGAGCTCGCCGACGAGCTGCACGTGCGTGAACGAGCGCAGCTGCCGGCGCAGCGCGGCGGCGTACTCCCCGACCGGGAACGGCCCGGCGAGGCCGCTGCCGGGGATGCCGGGGTCGGCGGGTATGGCTACAGGCGCAAGCGGCGAGGACGGAGCCATGAAGCTCAGCATAGGCGCTAGGATCGACGGAGAAATGTGGAGCAGCGACCCCCGGCCCGGCGACTAGCGCCGTGGCTAATCGCAACAGGGGCCGTGCCGGACGCTCGCGTAAGCGACGCCCGACCGCGACGAAGGCGGCGGGGGAGGGTCAGGCAGCGCAGGTAGCGGGAAAGGCCAAGCGGACGCGCCCGCGTGGCGCCGCCGAGCGCACCCGGGGTGACGGTTGGCGTGATCCGCTGTCCGTGGGCGAGCGTCCCCAGGCGCCGTGGCACCCGCTGCCGCTGTCCGAGCTGCTGATCCTCGTGGGGGCGATCAGCACCGTGATCGGCCTCGGTCGCCTGGGCCACGGCGGGATCTCGCACGGCGGCCCGGCGCTGTTCGCGGGGATCGCGGCGGTGTTGATCGGCACGGTCGAGGTGACGTTGCGCGAGCACCTGAGCGGGTACCGCTCGCACACCCTGATCCTGACGCTGCTGCCGTTGATCGTGTTCCACTCGGCGGTGATCCTGATCCTGGCCTCGCTGACGACGGTGCCCAAGCTGCTGAACGTGGGTTTGTTGCTCGTCGACGTGGGGTTGGGCACAGTGCTGTTCAAGCTGCTGCGCGCGCGTTACGTGGATGCAAGGCGCGAGCGCACGTTCGCGGGCAGGCGCTGAATGAACCTCACGTTGACTGATGGCAGCGCCTGGCGCTCGGTTTGCGCGCGCCCCGCGCTGAGCCGCTCTCAGGCCGGCGTGGCTCTCAGGCGGGCGTGGCTCTCAGGCGGGCGTGGCTCTCAGGCGGGCGTGGCTCTCAGGCGGGCGTGGCTCTCAGGCGGGCGTGGCTCTCAGGCCGGCGTGGTGGAGAGGGTCTCGATCAGCGGTGAGAGCGGCACGTGCGGCGCGTCACGATCCAGGCGTTTGTCGGGGCTCTCCAGCCGATTGTCGTTGCCGGCGATCACGAGCGGGGTGTCGCAGATCTCCATCAGCCGCGAGTAGATCCGTTTGCCGACGTGCTCCTCCAGTTTCCAGGGTTCCGGCGCGAGCGGCCCGTCGGCGTCAGAGTCGATGTCGGTGGTGAAGACGATCGAGCGCTGGCCCTCGTAGCGGGCATTGACGATCAGGTAGAGCTGCTCCAATACCCACTCGGTCGGCCGCACGACGCGCAGGTCCTCGATGTGCAGGAGATCGACGCTCGCGAGCGTCTCGATCACCTGATCGGTGGTCTCGCGGCTGTCGGAGTTGAACGTCGCGCGGATGCGATTCAACAGCGCGACCGCGTTGAAGCTCAGGACCGAGTGCTGCGAGCGCGTGGCCGCGGCGGCGACCATGTAGCCCAAGGTCGTCTTGCCGGTGCCGGTGTGACCCATCAGCCACATGCCTTTGCCCACCGCGAGGTTGCGCTGGATGTCGGCGCAGAAGCGCTTGACCACGCGGACGGAGTCGGCGTTCGGATCCTGGGCGATCTGCGTCAGTGGGTAGCGATCCCATGAGAGGTCCATGTAACGCCGGGGCACGCGGTCGCGGAGTCGGTGGGCGCGGGCATTGGCGATCCGCTGGGCCCTGCACTCGCAATCGCGAGCTGTATTGGTCGCCTCGTCGACCACGAAGCCGCTGCCGTCGCACGCCCCGGCCGGGCAGCGCGCCTCGCCGGCGGGTTTGGAGCGCGAATCGAGCATCCCTCCAGTCAAGCAAGTACTCCGGCGGCCACGAGGACCAACCACGCAAATCGCCAGGATTTTTTTGATCTCGGCTAGGCGAGGTCGAGTGAGGGCAGCGGCCGCTCGCCCAGCTCGCCGCCCTCGCCGCGGGTCTCGCCCTCGAAGCCGAGACGCTGCAGGCGCACGATCTCGCGCTCGCCTTCGATCCGAGCCGGGTGCTCGGGCGGCAGGCTCGCGATCAGCGCGGCGATACGGTTGCGCAGCTGCAGCGCGAAGTGGGGGGTGGAGGCGCCCATCAGCTGGCGCACGTCCTCGACGCTCACCTGGTGCTCGCTTTCGACGCGGGCGAGACGGCTGGGGTCCTCGGCTTGGCTCATGTGGTCGCTCGGTGGGAGGTCGCTGGACGGTGTGGAAATCGGGCGAAGGTCGTTTGGTGGACGGTAGATCGTCAGTCGATGTGGGGATCGGTCATTCGGCGAGCGGGAGAGAAGGTTCTTCGGTGGCGGTGGCGCGGGGGGAGGTCTCGAGCAGCGTGTCGAGTTCTGCTTGAGTGACCGCCGAGATCGCCTGTTCGTCTCCGATCACCCAGCCGTGATTGTAGACACTGCGGACAGGTGGGACCTGGGGGGAGTAGGCGGGTTTGATGTCGTTGAGGTAGCCGGCGAGCGCGGGCGAAATCGAGGTCCCCGGAATCGAACCCTGGGCGGTGGGGCTCGAATCATCGAGCAGCAGCAGCGGGCCGAAGTCGCCGCTGGCGGAGAGCGACGCGGCCGCGGGCGCGTCGAGTGGCTGGTTGAGGTTCGCGAACACGAGGCCGTGGCCGGGTTCGTGGATGCCCCAGCCGAACGCCCCGTCGGCGAAGCGCGCGACGGCGATCGCGTTGCCGACCGGTTCGGCGTCCGCACCGGAGCCGCTCCCGATCGGTTTGACCGGCCCGAAGTGCGCCAGCTCGGCCAGCACGTGACTGGAAAGGGCCGACGGACCGACCACGTAGATCGTCGGCTGATGCAGGCCGGCGAGCTCTGAGCTGCTCGCCGCCGGGATCGCCGTGGCGCTCACCAGCAGGATCGGCGCGCCGCTCTCGGCGGACAGGCCCGCGGCGGGCATCACGAGCGCTGGGGGAGCGTCATCGGCGAGCACGATCACCTGGCGTGGCGCGACGCCGCGGGCGCGGCTCACGAGCTTCGCCACTTCGCCCGCCAGCGCGGCCGGTTCGCTCGCCGCGAGCGTGGATGTGCGATAGCCGGCCGGCGCGGCGGCGGTGGTGGCCCCGACCCGGATCACCTGCGCGCCGGCGGCCGGGGCGGCGCCGGTGGGATGCATCTCCGCGAGCGCCTGGGAGCTGATCGTGGGCAGGCTGGAGCCTTCGCTGTACAGCACCGGCGCGCCCAGCGGCGCGCTCGCGAGCGCGGAGGCGGCCAGCGCCGCCGGCCAGTCGTGCTCGTCCACCAGCACGACCGCCTGTGGCCGCGTGCTCGCGGTCAGGCCGGGGTACACCGCGCGCGCCACCGCGGCGGCGTTGGTCGCGGGATCGGCGCCGCCGAGGCGGGTGGTGTTCTTCGTCGAGAGGCCTCCCGCGCCCTGGGTGCTGACCTGGGCGAGCACCGCGCCGGAGGAGCCCGAGGGCAGCGGTGCGGACTTGCCGCAGCCCGCGAGCACCGCGCCGGCGAGCACGGGTATCAGCAGGCGGTATACGGGGGCGTTCATCGTCGAAGCCCTGCCGTATGCGGGGTACGGCCCCAAGGGGCAGCAAGCGGGATGCGCATCGCGGGGCACACTACCGGGCGGCCCAGCGCACGAAGCGGCGCGTGACGGGATCGCCGGGCTCCGCGAGGGCGATCGGCCGCGAACGCGCGACGCAGTACCGATGGGTCGCCTGAAAGCCCGGCATTTGCGGGATAAACCTGCGAAATCGGGTGCAACCGGTGCAAGCGTCATTGCACTTTGCTAGTCTGCCGCCCGAACGCCGAATCCTTGACTAGATGTTAAGGAACGGGGGACCCAAATTGTTGGGGCGAATCCCACGGTGAACCGTGAGAAGCGCAGGCTCTTTCAGCGCTAGCCCGTCAGCTAACCCCGCAGGCCGACGAAAGAGGTTGTGGTTGTGCGGGTGCGAACCCTCAGCAGCACGGTTTTCTGTAGCTTGACGATCTTCGCCGCGGCGGCCACGCCCGCCTTGGCGACCTCGAAGACCGGCGGCGTCGCCGCCGTCTCGCCTACGCCGGCGCCGGCAGCGAGCGGTGGTTCTACCCCCACCACGCCGGTGAAACCGGTGCACACGGACCCCGTCACTGCGCTCACCCCGAACATCGCCTACACGGGGCCGGTGTATGAGAAAACCGTGACCGGCCAGGTTGTCCCCTACGTGCCCCCGGCGCCCACGGGTCAGGTCAACGGCACCACCGGCGGCATGCCCGTCGGGACCGCGGCCGATACGAAGCCGCAGCTGCTTGTGCCGGGTACGATCGCGCACTACGTGGACGGACTCGCGGCGGCGCCGATGTCGGTGCCCGCGGCCGTGCAGGAGATCATCTGGGCCGGCAACGAACTGATCGGGCTGCCCTACATCTACGGCGGCGGCCATGCCTCGTTCATCTCGCCCGGCTATGACTGCTCGGGCACGGTCTCTTTCGCGCTGCACGGCGCGAACCTGCTGCAGACCCCTGAGGATTCATCCGAATTCGAAGTCTGGGGCTCACATGGGGCCGGGCGCTGGGTCACGATCTTCGCCAACCCCGGCCACGCCTACATGACGGTCGCCGGGCTGCGCCTGGACACGAGCGCCGCCGATGACCCGTCCGACGAGCAGGGTCCGCGCTGGCGCCCGCTGCGCCAGGGCAATGAAGGCTTTGTCGTGCGCCACCCGCTGGGTCTCTGAGTAGCGCCGAACCCAGGGTCGGCTACGCTTGGGGCTGGTGGCCTAACGGGCTCGTTCGAAGAACAGCAATAGGAGGATCTAGATGGCCGGTCTGACCGGGCGCATGTCAACCGTCGTAAAGGCGAAGGTCTCGAAACTGCTGGACCGGGCTGAAGACCCCGCCGAGACGCTGGACTACAGCTACCAGAAGCAGGTCGAACAGCTGCAGAACGTGAAGAAGGGCATCGCCGACGTGGTGACCGCCAAGAAGCGTCTGCAGATGCAAGAGGCGACGCTGAAGCAGAGCGTGGTCAAGCTCGATACGCAGGCCCGCCAGGCAGTGTCCGGCGGCCAGGAGGATCTGGCGCGGACGGCGCTCGAGCGCAAGAACGTCGCCCAGACCGAGCTGCAGGGGCTCGATACGCAGGTCACCGAACTGGAAGACCAGCAGCAGAAGCTGACCGATTCCGAGCAGAAACTGCGCGCGAAGATCGAGGCGTTCCGGACCAAGAAGGAGGTCATCAAGGCGCAGTACTCCGCGGCGGAGGCCCAGGTGAAGATCTCCGAGGCGGCGACCGGCGTGGGCGAGCAGATGGCCGATGTTGGCTTGGCGATGCAGCGCGCGGTGGATAAGACCGAAAACATGAAAGCACGTGCCGACGCCGTGTCCGAGCTGGAAGCAGCCGGAACCTTTGACGACATCACCGCTCTGGGTTCCGGCGAAGACGACATCGATCGTCAGCTGAAGCAGCTCTCGAGCCAGCCTGCGGTCGACGATGAGCTGGCGAAAATGAAGGGCGAACTTGGCCAGGGCGCAGCAGCGCCCCCTGCTCAGATCTCCGAGCAGAGCCAGACGCCCCCGCCCGCGGAGTCCACATCCGCTGACGCGCAGCCGGCCGAGGGTGGCCAAGCATGATCGTGCGCGTTTCCACCGAGGGGCAGTACGAGCTCGAGGACGGGGCGCTCAAGCGTATGCATGAGCTCGACAACGCCTGTCAGGTGGCTGTTGAGGCCGGCGACAGTGAGCGCTTCCACGGTTGCTACGAGCAGCTGCTCGAGCTGATCCGCACCGAGGGCTCAGAGCTGCAGGACGATGACCTGCGCGGTTCAGATTTGACGCTCCCTCCGCCGGACATCACGCTGCAGGAAGCACAGAGCGAGTTCTCGGCGCACGGGCTGATTCCCGACTAGAGCGGTATCCCCCAGAGCGGAAACCAGCGCTCCAATTCGGGCTCGATCGGCAGTTCAGCGGACATCTGGGCCTTGAGCTGGAGCTCGCGCTCGGTCGAGCGTTCGTTTGCACTCGACGGGCCCGACGGCACGAACGGGTACCAGAAGCCGCGCTTGTAGTTGTAGATGAAGTACACAGGCCGTTTCTGAGCATCGACGAACGCGAACACCGCGCAGAGCAGGCGGTCGCCGTAGCCGGCGGTCTCGATCGAGCCGGAGACCGCGTTGATGCCGACCGCGAGGTCTTCGACGGAAGGCGCGCCGGCCGGGTTGTGTAAGACCATCCAGCGGTAGCCGAAGGAGTCGTCCTGTGTGGAGACCGTCGTGCCCGAGTCCCCACCGGTGGCCGTGACGACTTCTTCCATTTCGTGGAGCGTCGTTTCGAACTCGCTCGTCGCCAAAGCCTGGAAGACGATCGCGGCAGCGCCCGAGGGGTCGATCGAGTGCTCGGACTGGAGCGTTACGTAGGCGGTCGAGATCGCGAACAGGCGATCGGGCGCGGGGCCGGCGACCGTATGGCGGCCGGTGAAGATGTCGCGCAGGCCCACGGACTAACTGGCGCCTTGCAGCTGGGACTCCAACCGCTCCAACGCCGCCAGGCGTGCCTCCAGGGGCGGATGGTCGGCGAAGATGTTCATCAAGGACTTCTTCGTGCGGGCGGGGAGGATGAAGAAGGCGCTCATCGTTTCCGCCTTGCGCAGGTCCTGGTTGGGTACGCGCTCCATTGTGCCGCTGATCTTCAACAGCGCCGAGGCCAGCGCGCTCGGACGCCCGGTCAGCACCGCCGAGCCGCGGTCGGCGGCGAACTCGCGGTAGCGTGAGAGCGCGCGGAGCAACAGGAAGGAGATCGCATAGACAGCGACCGAGACGAGGATCACGAGGAAGACGTCCTCCTCCTCTTCGCTGTTGCCGTAGCCGCCCCCGAAGAACAGGGCGAACTGCGCGATCGTCGCCGCCAGGGTGGCGAAGAACGAGGCGAGCGTCATCACCATCACGTCGCGGTTGATCACGTGGGTGAGCTCGTGGGCCATCACGCCTTCGAGCTCGGCGGGCTCCAGCAGTTGCAGGATGCCGGAGGTGGCGCAGACGGTGGCCGACTTCTGCGAGCGGCCCATCGCGAACGCGTTCGGCATCGAGGTGTCCATCACGCAGACGCGCGGCTTGGGCAGGTTGGCCTGGACGCAGAGGCGCTCGATGATCCCGTGCAGCTCGGGAGCTTGGGCGGGGGAGACCTCTTTGGCGCCGAGCGTGGAAAGCGCGATCTTGTCGGAGGCGAACAGCTGGCCCCCGAGTAGCACGAGCGCCACGACCACGATGATGCCGGCGCCCGCGCCGACGGCGACGAGCACCCCGATGAAGACGACGTAGACGAGGCCGAGCAGGAACAGCGTCAGCAGCATCCTGGCCTGTAAGCCGGTGTCCTTGCCAAAGTTGGATCGTCGGGGCGACACGGGCGTGATTGTGGCAGAAGCGGATTGACGTGCCCTAAAGTTCGGCGCAACTGATGCCCCGGCGAAAGCGAGCACGATGAAACCCGAAGTCCACATCATCGGAATCTCGGTGAAGACCTTCGGGGTGATGTTCGCGCTCGCGTTCCTCGCCTGCGGCGCGCTGGTGGCGCGCCGGCTGAAGGAGCTGGACAAGCCGGTTGACTGGGCCTACGAGATCGTGTTCTCGGCTTTGCTCGGCGGCGTGATCGGCGCGCGCGGTTATTACCTGATCCAGAACTACTCCACGGTCAAGCACGATCTGCTCGGATCGATCTTCTCCGGATCGGGCCTCGTCTGGTACGGCGGCGCGATCGGCGGCGCGATCGGCGTCCTGCTGTGGATGCACTGGCGCGATCAGCTGGAATTGAAGATGTTCGACATGTGCGCGACCGCGCTCGCGCTCGGCTACGCGATCGGGCGGATCGGCTGCCAGGTCTCCGGCGACGGCGACTACGGGATCAGGTCGCACCTGCCTTGGGCGATGGGCTATCCGCACGGCACCGTCCCGACCCCGCCTGGCGTGACCGTCCAGCCGACGCCGATCTACGAGACCGTGACGATGTGCCTCCTGGCCTACCTGCTGTGGCACCTGCGCGACAAAGTGCGCCCAGGGGTCGTGTTCGCGCTGTATCTCGTGTTGAGCGGGTTGGAGCGATTCCTGGTCGAGTTCATCCGTCGCAACAAGGAGGTGCTCGCCGGCCTGACGGCGCCGCAGGTAGAGAGCCTCGTGCTGCTTGCGATCGGGTTGGTGTGGTTGGCCCTGATGACACGTGAAGGCGGATTGAGCGGCCTGCGCGCCAATACGAGCGCCCCACGCCCGACGACGGCCTGAGTCAGGCCGTTCGACGCCGTCCTGAGCCGGCAGGCGATAATCCCCGGGATGGCTACCGAGACGAGTCTTTCGAACGTATTTCCGCTTGGCAGCCGGCTGAACGAGCGCGGGCGGCTGGAGGTGGGCGGCTGCGACACGGTGGAGCTGGCGCGCGAGCTCGGGACACCGGCCTACGTGGTGGCGGAGGATGACCTGCGCGCGCGGGCACGTGCGTTCATCCAGGCCGGCGCGGAGGCAGGGCACGTGGACTTCCACGTGGTGTTCGCCTCGAAGGCGTTCCCCTGCACCGCCGTGCTCGCGCTGTTTGCCGACGAGGGTCTGTGGTGTGACGTGGCCTCCGGCGGCGAGCTGCACCTGGCGCTGAACGCGGGGTACGCGGCAGAGCGGATCGTGATGCACGGCAATGCGAAGTCCGAGGTCGAGCTCTCGACGGCGCTTGAGGCGCGCGTGGGCCTGATCGTGGTGGATAACTTCGACGAGCTCGACCGCCTGGAGCGGTTGACCGCCGAGGGCGCGCAGAGGGGAGAGGCCCAGCCGGTGCTGATCCGGGTGACGCCGGATGTGCGGGGCGAGACGCACGAGAAGATCTCCACGGGCCAGGCGGACTCCAAGTTCGGCTTCGCGATGGACGATGCGCGGGCGGCGATCGAACGGATCGATGGCATCGATGGGCTCGCGCTCGCCGGTCTGCACGCCCATATCGGCTCGCAGTTGCTCGAACTGGAGCCCTTTCGCCGCGAGGTGGCGGAGCTCGCGAAGCTCGGCGACTTTCCCGTCTGGGATCTCGGCGGCGGCCTCGGGGTCGCCTACACCGAGTCCCAGCCAAGCCCGCCAACGATCGAGGAGTATGTCGGGACGCTCGTGCGCGGGGCGCGAGAGCACGGGATGGACACTCCAAGCAAGCGGCTGTTGATCGAGCCCGGCCGGGCGTTAACGGCCAGCGCGGGGGTGACGCTGTACACGGTGGAGAGCGTCAAGCAGAACGTCTCGCGCTGGGTGGCGGTGGACGGCGGGATGTCCGACAACCTGCGCCCGATGCTCTACGGTGCGCCCTACGAAGCGCATGTCGTTGATCGTTTCGGCGGCTCGACGAGCTGCGTGCTCGCGGGCAAGCATTGCGAGTCCGGCGACGTGATCGTGCGCGACGCGCGGCTCGACGACCCGCGCCCGGGCGACGTGATCGTCACGCCGGCGACCGGCGCGTACGGGTTCGCGATGGCGAGCAACTACAACGGGGTGCCGCGCCCGCCGGTCGTTTTTTGCAAAGACGGCGACGCGAGGATCGTCGTGCGGCGCGAGAGCTTCGAGGACCTGACAGCGCGCGATGTCCACTGAACCCTTCAAAGTCGGCCTGCTCGGCCACGGTACCGTGGGCTCGGCGTTCGCCGCGCTGCTGGACGAGCGGGCCGGGTAGATCGAGCGCTTCAACGGCCGCGCGCCCGTGATCT
>Ga0302314_10019937_pt1 | contig 11112 bp, 9 predicted proteins | sample III_Palsa_N2_3_FD_200533 | JGI IMG/M metagenome (GOLD analysis project Ga0302314, IMG submission 200533) | Peat permafrost microbial communities from Stordalen Mire near Abisko, Sweden - III_Palsa_N2_3 | ecosystem: Environmental > Terrestrial > Soil > Palsa > Peat permafrost | place: Sweden... | reverse complement strand
GTCCAAGCTGCACCTGCCGACGCTGCGGGCGCTGGCCTATGCGCGGGCGACCAGGCCCAGCCACCTCGAGGCCATCACGGTCGACGTGGACGAGGCGGAGACGCTCCGGCTGAAGGAGGAGTGGGATCGCGGCGGCCTGCCCATACCGCTGACGGTCATCGCGTCGCCGTACCGGGAAATCACCCGGCCGGTGACGGCATACGTGAAGCGGCTGCGCAGGGAGAGCCCCCGCGACATCGTGACGGTCTACATCCCTGAGTACGTGCTCGGTCACTGGTGGGAGCAGGTACTGCACAACCAGACCGCGCTCAGGCTCAAGGCCAGGCTGCTGCAGCAGCGCGGCGTGGTCGTCGCAAGCGTCCCCTACCAGCTGAAGTCGGCGACCCGGCAGCAGGCAGCCCGCGAACTGCAAGTCTCGCTCACCGCGGCGGGGGCGCACGGCGGCACCGGGCCGGTGCCGCGCGTCAGGCGGCTGTCGAGCCTGCGGCGGCTCACCGCCGGGCGTGATCAGCTGCACGCCGAGGAGCTGCGGGCGGAGGTCGACCACGTCCGCGCCAAGCTGATCTCGCACGTCGCCGACCGCGAGGTCGCCGACGTGGCCGGCACGCTGCGGACGGTGACCCTGCGGCCCAGGGGGGCATGCCTGACGATGGAGGCCGATCTGTGGGACGGCAGCGGCAGCGTCACCCTCATCTGGCTGGGCAGGCGCGACATTCCCGGTATCAGCCCGGGCCGCCGCATCGTGGTGCACGGGCGCGTCGCCCGGATCAAGGGCGAGCTGACGATCTACAACCCCGTCTACGAGCTGAAATCCTCAGGTTCTGACTGACCGGCTCTGCTCGGCTCCGGTGAACCGGTAGCCGATCCCCGGCTCGGTGAGCAGATAACGCGGCTTCGCCGGGTCAGGTTCCAGCTTTCTGCGCAGGTTGGCGACATAGACGCGGAGGTAGTTGCCCTCGGTCTCGTACTGGGGGCCCCAGACTTCCTGCAGCAGCTGACGCTGGGTCACCAGCCGGTCATGATGGCGAACGAGCATTTCGAGCAGCTGCCATTCCGTCGGGGTGAGCCGCACGTCGCCGCCGTTCCTTGTCACCCGCTTGTCGGCGAGGTCGACCGTGAAGTCGGCGGTGACCACGACCGGCTCGTCCGGCGCCCGGGAGGCCCGCCGGACGGCCGCGCGCAGCCGGGCGAGCAGCTCGTCCATCCCGAACGGCTTGGTGACGTAGTCATCGGCGCCCGCGTCGAGCGCGGCCACCTTCTGGCTTTCCTGGCCCCAGGCCGACAACACGATGATCGGCGTCGACGTCCAGCCGCGGACGCCCCTGATGACGTCCGTGCCGTCCATGTCCGGCAGGCCGAGGTCGAGTATCAGGACGTCGGGCCGGTCCCTGGCCATCGCGGCCAGGCCCGACGTGCCGTCAGCGGCGGTAACGACCTCGTACTTGCGTGCCGTCAGGTTGATCTGCAGCGCCCTCAGGATGGGTGCCTCGTCGTCGATCACCAGCACGCGGGTCACGACTCGGCCGCCACGGCGGGGCTCGCGGAAAGGCTCGCGACCGGCAGCGTCACCCGCATGGTCAGGCCGCCCCCGTCGGTGTCGGCCGCGGCGACCGAGCCGCCGATCGTGTCGATGAAGCCCTTGACGACGGCCAGGCCGAGGCCCACCCCGGTACCGGAGTTCCTGGCGCTGAGCCGCTCGAACGGCTCGAACATGCGCGGTTTCAGCTCGTCCGGCACGCCCCGGCCATGGTCGACGACGTCCAGGATCACCCGCTGGCCTTCCTGCCTGGCGTGCAGGGCCGGCGGCTGGTCCGGCGGCGAGTAGGCGAGGGCGTTGGCGAAGAGATTGGCAAGCACCCGCTCCAGCAGGCCAGGGTCCGTGCGCACGAGCGGCAGGCCGTCCGGCACCACCATCCGCACGTTCGTGCCCGCGTCGAGGCCGCGGAGCGCGACCGGCGCCACCTCGTCGATCGCCGTCGGCCGCAGGAACGGCTGCAACGAGCCGGTGGACAGGCGGCTCATGTCGAGCAGGTTGCCGATCAGCGCGTCCAGCCGGTCCGCGGCCTGCTCGATGGTCGCGAGCAGGGCCGCCTCGTCGTCAGCCGTCCACTGAACGTCCGTTTGCCGCAGCGTGCTGACGCTGGCCTTGATCGACGCCAGCGGGGTCCGCAGGTCGTGACTGACCGCGGCGAGCAGCGCGGTGCGCATCCTGTTGCCCTCGGCCAGCGCCTCCGCCTGCGCCGCCTGCGTCCTGAGCCGGTCCCGGTCGAGCGCGGCAGCCGCCTGCGCGGCGAAGCCGTCCAGCATGCGCGCGCTCAGCGGCCGGGACTGCCCGGCCACCAGGAGCGCGAGGCGCGGTCGCACCGCCACCCTGGTGACCGCGGCGGAGTCCGGCGCGGTCCCGCGCAGACACACCCGCACCCACTGGTCGCGGACCTGCTCGACAAGCTCGGCCCGGCCCTGCCAGGTACTGGTGAGGTGGTCAAGGACGGCCGCCGGGGTGTCGGCCCCGCCCAGAACCGTCTGCGCGAGGGCGAGCAGCGACGCGGCGTCCTCCCCGCTGCGCGCTGCCTGGATCGCCCGGCGCGCGGCCAGGTGCACGACGCTGCTGACGGTCACCGCCACGGTGACGAAGAGCAGCAGGGCCAGCAGGCTCCGCGGCTGCGCGATCGTCAGCGTATGCACCGGCTTGGTGAAGTACCAGTTGAGCAGCAGGCTGGCAGTGACCGCGCCGAGCACGGCCGGCCAGAACCCGCCGACCACGGCGATCGCGACCACGGCGACCAGGTAGATCAGCAAGTCATCGGCAAGGCCGAGATGCGGCTGGGCGGCCACCAGCGCCGCGGTCAGCAGGGGCAGCCCGGCGGCCAGCAGCACGCCGGCCAGCCGCCTCCTGGTGCCGATGACGCCGGACAGGTTCGGCAGTCGGCGGCTGGACGTCTCGTCGGCCCGCGCCAGGCCCGGCCGGGCGGCCTGCCGCCGGACATGCTGGCGCCGTTCGAGTGCGGGCCAGGCATCGCCGGGTACGTCCACAACCCACAGTGTGTACGAAGAAGCAGCGCGCCGCACTATCAGGCCGATCGCAGCTCCGGCCACGGCGCAGGCGGCCATCACCGCCACCGCGCGCACGGCCAGTGGCCCGGACGGCCGTAGCTGGCCATACGGCGGGCCGGAGAAGCCGACCGAGGTCAGCCATCCGATCGCCCCAAGCAGCGGCGCGACGGCAGGCTCGGCGACCATGGAGCCGACCGTGACGACGACGGCGGCGAGCACAAGCACCGCTCCGCCGGTGAGGCGGCCGTGCAGGGCTGCTGCAGCGGCGCCAATCGCGAGCAGCGCAGCGAAGCCGGCCGGCAGGGCGAACGGCGCTGCCAGTCCGCGGCGCCTGGGTGAACTGTTCATGTCGTGCCAGTTCACCGCTGATGCCGCCGGATACTGACGATCTTGACGCGATCTTAACGCCGCCTCGCCCGGTCTTGACGCGGCATTAGCGCCGGCTCAGGTCCGCGAGCTCGTCCGTGCTGACGTGCCGCTGCGCAGCAGCTCTGCGTACAGCGCCGCGGTGTCGGGATGGGGCTCGCCCGCCGGCGCGATGTCGGCGATCGCCCCGAGGCAGTGGTTCCATGCCTCGCGGACCCCGGAAAGGTTGCCGGCCACGTGCTCGGCGCGCATCAGCGCACGCCACAGCTGCTCGGCGGCGACGTCGCCGGCCAGTCCGGCCCGGGCGGCGCGGGCCGATGCCGACGGGTCCCCGGCGGCGAGTTCCAGGGCGGCGAGCATCTCGGCGGCGTCCACGATCTGCGCGCGGACCGTCTCCGCGAAGGCCAGGTCGAGCCACCAGTGGTAGCAGCCGGTGAACGGCTGACCGCGGACCAGTGCCAGCGCCTCCCGCAGGTCCGCGGGATCCCTTGCCGCCAGGCCGCGCTCGGCGAGGGCGCTGAAGTCCGCCCAGTCGAACCGTGCCTCCGGGTGCAGCGAGTACTGCCCGCCGCCGAGGTGGACGATCCATTCCGCGCCGCCGGGGGCCGGCCCGAGCTGGCGGCGCGTCCGGGCGATGAGCTGACGCAGCGAGTCACTCGGCTTCGGGTGGTCCGGATCGGCGCCGAGCAGGTAGCCGAGCTGCGGGTTGGAAAGCCCGACCGGCCCGTTGAGTGCGAGCGCCAGGATCAGCTGGCTCTGGGCAGGAAGCAGCGCGCCGGAGGCGCCGTTGATGGTGAAGGATCCGAGAATCCCGATCCGCAGCGTCCCTGGCGGCGCCGGCACCGCGGTCGAGTCGGGCGGGCCGCTGTCGTCCTGCCTCGCGCCGTGCTGGCCGTCCCTGATGGCGTCCAGCCCGGGCCCCGGATCCCCGAACGGCCCGGGTGCCATGCCGCCGTCCAGCCCGGATGCCGTACCCGCGTCCGGCGGTTCCGCCCAGCCGGGAGAGCTCATTGCCGCGACCCAGGAAGAGCCGTCATAGGGCGGGCGGTCGGGTGCCACGTCACCGGGCTGCGCGGCCGTGGTGAACAGGCTCACGATCGACTCGTAGTCCTCCTCGGTCAGCGCCTGCGGCCTGACCTCGACCTGCAACGGGGAGATCTCCCCGACGATCCCGCCCGGCCGGTCCGGGTCGGCGGAGAGCAGCAGGCCTGCGGGCGCGGCCGGTCCGCCGGGAGCGCCAGTAGCGCCGAGAGTGCCAGCGGTGCCGGCCACCAGCGCCGCGATCCCGCCCGGCTCGCTGGTGATGTCGATCAGGAACGAGAGCTGCGCCGCCGTCGGCGGGATCCGGCTGACGAGCAGGTACAGCGCCCAGTCCTCGTCGTCGGGCTCGGCGACGCGGCGGTGACGGACGTCGACCGGGCCGCCGTCGCCCAGCCTGCGCTGGAGGGTGACGGCCCTGGCTGCGAGCAGGTCGAGTGCCTCGTCGAGGTTGTCGCAGGTCGTCGCACGGCCCTCGGTCACCTCAAGTTCGCCGTATCCGCAGAGGATGAGGTTGTACCAGCCGGCCAGCTCGCTGGTGGCAAGCTCCGCGGCAGCCGTTGCCAGTACCCGGTTGACCAGCCGCGGCGGGCCGTCGACGGTCGTGACCCGCAGATGCTCAAGGTCAACCAGCAGGTACCCGCCGCCGGCCGCGATGCCCGCGGTGAGCAGGCCGGGCAGCAGATCACCTCCGGCGGCGGAACGCGGGCTGGCCAGCAGCTCCGCGCCAGCCGGCAGCGCCAGCTGCCACGCCATTCCCTGGCGCCCCCCAGGCACGCTGAACGGCGGCGGCGGCGGCTCGGCGGCCGGCGATGCCAGCAGCAGCTCCATGGCGGAACTGGTGAGATGAATTCCGGCGACGTCGGGAAGCTGCTGGCCCGACGCGGCGAGGCCGGTACCGAGCTCGCCGAGGGCCGCCCGCAGCGCGGTAGCGGACTGCGGCGGCGTGATCGCGTGCAGTCGCTGCTCGGCCTGCATGACGGGCGCGCTGGCCGGCATCGGTATCCGGCGCCCGGCCCGCCTGGACTGCCGCTGGCGGTGACGCATCCGCGCGAGCGAGGCCATCACCCCGCCGGCCAGCATCCCGGCGGCGAACACCTCGATCGGCGGGAGCTCCTCGTGCTGCGTGATAGGTGGCGGCGTGATCGGTGGCGGCTCAGCTGCCGCGCGGCTGGCTGGCGGGCTGTACCCGGTCGGATCGCTGGCGGTTCCCAGGGATCCGGCGTGGCTGGCCGCTGGATGCGGGCGGCTGAAGCGAGGATCCCTGGACGGATGCGAAGGATGGTGGGCCGGCTGGCTCGGCGGGGGCTGCTGCGGCGGGTTCGCGGTCGCGGGAAGCTGCAGGATCCAACCGGGCCAGATCACCGCCGGGTCGCTGAACACCTGGCCGTCGCCCATCGCGTGCCCGACGTTGAGACTCACGATCTCCGGATAGCGATCGCCTTCGCCGAGATAGCGCTGGGCTATCGTCCACAGGCATTCACCCGGGCGGACGACCACCGCTTGATAGGAAGCCATGCTCATCACCTGCGGAACTGCCGGCGGACTGGCGGACTGATCTCCGGCGGCTTGCTCTCCGGCCGCATAGCTCCCGGCCTGCGCCGGAAATGCGGGAGCCATGGCGACCGGGGCGGCCGGCGCCGCCGCGAGCACGGCGGTCGCCGGGTTGCTGAACGTCAGGGCGGCGAGCGCCACCAGCTGGCCGGCCATGTTCTGCAGACCGCCGAGTCTGAGCCGAGGGGACTGCCGCCCCGCCGCCGCCGCCAGCGCCTCGGTGATCACCGCCAGGCTGAAGAGTGCCCAGGCGACCCAGCTGACGTCCCGCACGACGCCGAGGAACAGCGACCCGCTGTCCCGGTGCAGTAGCGCAGTGCTCAGCTGATGCACGGACGGGAGCCGGCCCGGGACCGGGCTGCCGCCGAATCGGTAGAGCACGGCCGGCAGGCCAGCCACCAGCAGCAGCAACGTGACCAGGGCGGTCAGTCCGCGCACGGCGGAGGCTGCCCGGCGGCCGGCCATGCGCCGGGTCATGCGCCCGGTCCCGTCACGCCGGTCACCAGCGTGGCGGTAGCCGCGCCGGTTGACTGCATCGAGTCGATCCCGATGATCGAAAGGACGCTGGTCGGCTCGGTAACCGTGACCGTGACATGGATGGAGTCCCGTCCCTGCGCCGTCACGCTGCCGTGCAGGCGGCCATCGGCCAGGTAGGTACGCGCCGCGGCGGCCAGGTAGGCGCGTGCCGCGGCGATGGCCTGGCTCTGGTCGACGACGAAGGTTCCGGTCGAGTAGGCCGCGGACTGATTCACGATCCCCGCTCCCGCACGGGCCGCTTCCTGTGCGACGGCGTCCGCGTTCTCGGCGGCCCTCAGCTTGGCGCCGCCGTCGATGACGATTCCGGCCAGCGCGATGAGGGCTACCGACAGGCCGGCCAGCATCAAGGTGATCGAGCCCCGGTCGCCGTCCTGGCGGCCCGCGCTCGCTCGCTCGCTTACGCAGCGCACTCGTGCGCGCAGCGCCAGGGCCGGCCGGCCCATAAGCGACCTCCAGTGATCAGGTTTCATCGTGTGCTGTCCCGCCGCTCGATGGTGCCGCCCGGCCTGTGACAGTCCCTGTGACATCTGCCGCGAGTTCATGGCGACGTTCACCGGGCCCGGTAGGGATCGAGCGGCGAGGTAAAGGTCGCCTTCAGCGTCTTGCTTCCCGGCATTCCGGGGACGAGCAGGTCAGACAGCGATACCCGGCAGCTGACGTGCGCCGTTACCTGCGCCGGCAGGCCCACCGGGACCGCGAAGCCGGCCAGGTCGACGGTGACGCGCGGCGCGCAGTCGACGGCGTCCTGGCCGAGCGCTATCCGCGCGCTGGCCAGTGCGGCCGACCGGGCCGCGGCCGGGGAGCGGGCGATCGAGGCCTGCCGGGCGGCGTCGCGGGCGGCGGCGTCCACGGATCCCTGCGCGATCGACGTCCGCCCGGCCGCGATCATCAGCCCGAGGATGAACAGGATCACCGGAGCCAGGATCACGAGCTCAAGCGCCGCGTTGCCGCGATCGCCGCCCGGCCAGCCGCGAGCACCGCCCGGCCCACCGCGATCGCCGCCCGGCCAGCCGGATCTGAAGTCGCGGCGCTGAGGCTTCATGGCGTGGTGAACTGCTCGACCGGGGCCCTGGCGACCTGCCGGACCTTGATCACGATGCCGGGCACCAGGGACGGCACCCGGCCCCTCACCGTGACCTCGACGGTGGCCAGACTGCTGCCGGCCGTCGTGGCGGAGGGCGCGAGCAGGTAGCCGGAGGCCGAGGACCGGGCGAACGCCAGAGCAGCGCTCTGCCCCGCGCCCAGCGGGGCGTCGAGCACTCGCGCGGCGTCAACGCCCTGGCGGGCGGCGGCCAGCGCCGCCTGCCGCGCCAGGTACCACAGCGACGTCTGCACGATCACCATCACGGCGGCCAGGAAGACCGGCACTATGATGACGTAGCTCAGGGTCAGCGCGCCAAGTTCGCCGCGCCCCTGTTTCCGGAATCGGGTGGCTTCCATGGCTAGGGGATCTTCGCCTCGTATCTCTTGATGTCGCGGGTGAAGACGAAGCCGGCTGCGATCGCCGCGACCACGAGGATCCCGGCGATCACGATCCATTCCAGCGTGATCGCGCCGGACTCGGGCTGCCCGCAGCGCGCAGCGCGGGCGCGGGCACGTGCCCGCAGCAGCAGGTACCTGACCGCGGTCCACAGCGGGTCATTCATGGGGCCTCCTGACGTCCGGGCGGGACTATCCCGCTCCCAGGGTGCGGTAGACAACCGGGAAGATCATGAGCAGCAGGAAGCCGGTGCCCAGCAAGGCGATCGGGATCACCATCGTCGTGCTGCGCGAGCCGGCCGTGGCACGGTCGGCGGCCAGCGCCTGCGCCCGCATCGAGGCGGCCCGGGCGCTCAGCGTCTCGATGATCCGCGCGCCTTCCTGCCCGGCGACGCCGGCGATGTCGGCGAGGTCAGCCAGCTCGGCTACGCCGGTCTCGCTGGCCAGGGCGGCCAGGCCTTCCCACGGAGCGCGGCCGGCCTTGCGCGCTTCGTCGAGGGCGGCGCTGATCCGCTCGAACGCCCAGCCGCCGCCGATGCTGGCCGCGGCCTCGAGTGCCTCGGTGGGTGCCGCGCCGGCTCCCCGCTCCAGCGCGACCAGGTCGAGGTAGCTCGTCAGCGCGTGCCGGAAGTCGGCCCGCTTCTCGGCTGCGTTGACCCTGGTGACGAGGTCCGGGGCGAAGAACAGGGCCGCGCCGAAGGCTAGCGACGCCGCAGCGGGCAGTGCCCACGGCAAGCGGGCGCCGGCCAGTGCCAGCAGCCCGGACGCGACTGGCACGGCGGCCAGGCCGATCACGCCGCAGGCGACCTTGCTGGCAAGCCACGACTCGCGGTCCTGACCGAGTATCGCCAGGTCCTGGCGCGGCACCGGCAGCCAGGGCGCTGCCGCGGACAGGCGCCTGGCCGCCAGCCGGGCCGCAGACTCGTGGCCTGCCGCGCCAGCGCCCGCCGCGCCAGCGCCCGCCGCGCCAGCGCCGGCCGCACCGGTGCCTGCCTCAAGCCTGGCCAGCGCGGCCTCCAGCCGGGGGCTGGCCGGCAGGATCTCGCGGACGGCGAGGAAGAAACCAAGGCCGGCCAGCACGCCGGCCGCCACGAGCCACAGGTTCACCACGGCCTCCCGTTCACCACGGACTCCCGTTCACCACGGACTCCCGGTGCCCGGCCTGGCCGCCGCGCTGGCGGCCGGCCGGACTGGCCCGGCCGGGGGATCGAGGAACCGGCCGGTCACCGGCATGCTGCCCAGCCTGTGCAGCCAGCAGAGCCCGGCGGCGTATATGCAGGCCACCAGGCCAAGCACGACCTGCCCTGGCACCGTCCCGAAGGGCGCGGAGTAAGCCCGATCCAGGATCGCGAAGACGGTGAAGCCGCACACGAAGATCGTGATCCACTTGACCGTGGTCCGGTGCTGCGCCCGTTCCGCGTCGATCTCCCTGCGGGCGGCGACGTCCCGCCCGAGCATCTCGGCAAGGGCGCTGAGCACCGCATGAGCGCCGCCGCCTCGGCGGTTGGTCGCGATGATGAGCGCCGCGGCGATGCGGTCGCCGGCCGGATCGTCGATGTCGGCGGCGAAGGCCCGCAGCGCCCGCTCTGTGCCGGTCCGGGCGGACAGCCGGCGGGCAAGCGCGCCGACCGGCCCGGCGATGGCGGCCGGGGCGGTGCGCGCGCTCGCCTCCAGGGCGTCCTCGAGCGCCCGGCTAGCGGTGAGCATGTCAGCCAGCCGCCGCGCCCACTGCTCCAGTGCTTCCAGCGTCGCCGTCCGCCGTCGCAGTTCTCTGCCGGAGGTGAGCTTCGGCAGGAAGATCACCGCGACCGCAGCGGCGATGGCCGCCACCGGCCACCGCGTGATCGCCAGCACCCCAAGTAAGGCGACCAGCGCGAGCAACCACCGCCGGGCCGAGGCCCCCGGGACGAGGGCGCGCAGCCTGCGCGGCCCTGGCGGCGTGCCCGGCGCCGGGGCGCGCCTGGTGAGCTCGCTGACTCCGAGCACGAGCCCGGCCGCGATGAGAGCTCCGCCGCAGGCGGCAAGGATGGTCATCGCCAGCCCTCCGCCCTGGCCACGGGGCGCTGCCGGTCGAGCATCGCGACATGGAAGCCGACTGCCTCGAGCCTGGCCAGCATCTGCGGTGACGGGGTGTGGGCAGCGACGGCGCGCCCGGCCGGCCCGTCGGGCAGGAAAAGCCTGTTGACGGCCGGCCGGTCGGTGTCGCCAGGCGGCATGACCTCGAGGATCTCGGACACGTACCGCAACGTCCGACGGCCGTCGTACCGCTTGCGCACGTGCACGATCAGGTCTACGGCCATCCCGACGAGCACGTGGATGGCGCGCTCGGCAAGGGCCAGGCCACCGCGCAGGCTGAGGATCAGGATCCGGTCGAACGCCTCGGCCGGCGAATTGGCGTGCAGCGTGCACATGGAGCCGTCCTGACCCGAGTTCATCGCCTCAAGCATCGGCATGATCTCCGACCGCCGGACCTCGCCGACCAGGATGCGCTGCGGGTTGTGCCGCAGCGCGTGCGCGACCAGGTCGTGCAGCGTGATGCCGCCGACGCCCTCGGAGTTCGGCTCCCTTGCCTCGAACGCGATCACGTCCGGGTGGTCGGGCATGTCGTGCAGGAACAGCTCGTACTCGGACTCCAGCGTGGCAACCCGCTCGCCGGGCGGGATCTCGCCGGCCAGGCCGCGCAGCAGGGTGGTCTTGCCGGCGTTCACCCCGCCGGTGACGACGATGTTGCACCGGCTCCTGACGGCGGCGGACAGGAACGCGGCGAGGGGCGGATCGATGGTGCCGAGCTGAACGAGTTTCGCGAGCGTGACGTCGAGGTACCCGTGCCGGCGCAGCGACACGCACGGCCGCGGCGTGACCGACATCGTGGCTGTCATCCTGGCGCCGCCGGTGAGCGCCACGTTCACCAGCGGCGCGCCGGCCGAGAAGTCCCGCGCGGTCTGGCCGCCCCGGGCCGCCCAGTTGCGGATCATCTCGACCAGTGCCTCGTCGCTCGCGGCGACGGGCGGCGCCAGCACCCGCTCCCCCGTGGCGTAGGTCACCCACACCTGGTCGCATCCGTTAACGTCGACGTTCTCCACG
>Ga0302314_10019936_pt1 | contig 11112 bp, 11 predicted proteins | sample III_Palsa_N2_3_FD_200533 | JGI IMG/M metagenome (GOLD analysis project Ga0302314, IMG submission 200533) | Peat permafrost microbial communities from Stordalen Mire near Abisko, Sweden - III_Palsa_N2_3 | ecosystem: Environmental > Terrestrial > Soil > Palsa > Peat permafrost | place: Sweden... | reverse complement strand
GCCTGTTTGCGGTAGATTGCAAGAGACATTTCCGGTATTTTCTGCCGAAGGCAGATATCGTGCTTCTTTCGGACACCGAAGCGGAACAGAATCAATTTATCATACGCTCCGGAGCGATAGCTTTCGGTACGGTCGATAGCGGAAATTGCGAACCGCAAGTGCGCGACCTCGTTCAGCGGATTGTGGCGGCGATAACCGGAAACTAGCCCTTCCCAATGTAGGATTTCGTCTGTCACCGTCTCCTCGTGACGGCACCCATGCCTCCTCTCCGCCTCCATCGTCGCCGCTCAAATCCGAACCGGGAGCCATACACCACTCGACGTGCCGTAACATTTGTAAACTTCCGGCAGCCTTATTGCGCTCGTCACGCGCCGAATCGCCAGCCCACCGAAACCCTAGCATCCCCGCCAAACCGCGCTAAAGAGCGCTCGCGATGACAGCCAACCCCTCCCTGCTCCCCGAAGGCCTGCGCGACCGGTTGCCCCCCGAGGCCGAGGCGCTCGGGCGCGTGCGCGGGGCGGTGCTGTGGGTGGCCGAGATGAACGGCTATGCGCGCGTCGAGCCGCCGCTCGCCGAGTTCGAGACGACGCTGCTCGGCCGGCTCAAATCCTCGCGCTCGACGGATCTGCTGCGCATGCTCGATCCGATCTCGCAGCGCATGCTCGCGCTCAGGCCCGACATCACCGCGCAGGTCGGCCGGATCGCGGCGACGCGGATGGCGCATCGCGCGCGGCCGCTGCGGCTCTGCTATGCGGGGCAGGTGCTGAAGGTGCGCGGCACGATGCTGCGCCCCGAGCGCGAGATGTGCCAGGCGGGCTGCGAGATCGTCGGCACCGACGGCGTGGCCGCGGTGGTCGAGGCGATCCGCGTCGCGCTCGATGCGCTGGCCGCCGCCGGCGCGACCGGCCTGTCGATCGATCTCACCTTGCCCGATCTGGTGCCGCTGCTCGCCGCCGGGCCGATGCCGCTCGCGCCCGACAGGATCGACGCCGTCATCCACGAACTCGACGGCAAGGACGCCGGCGCGCTCGCCGATCTCGGCGCGTCGGCCTATCTGCCGCTGATCGAGGCGGCGGGGCCGGTGGACAGCGCCATCGCCAGGCTCTCGACGCTCGACAGCGGCGGCCTGCTCGCCTCGCGGATCGACGGCGTGCGCGCCATCGCCGCCGCGATCGGCGAGCGCGCCACCGTCACGCTCGATCCGACCGAACGCCACGGCTTCGAATATCAGAGCTGGATCGGCTTCTCGATCTTCGCCGCCGGCGTGCGCGGCGAGGTCGGCCGCGGCGGCAGCTACACGATCGTCCACGCGGGCGACACGGAGGAGCCCGCGGTCGGCTTCTCGCTGTTCCTCGATCCGATCGTCGGGGCGGGCGTCGCGCCGGTCGGGCGCGAACGCGTCTTCCTGCCGCTCGGCACCGATCCCGCCGTCGCCGCCACGATCCACGCCGAGGGCCGCGCCACCGTCGCGGCGCTCGCCGTGTCCGACGATGCCGCGGCACTCGGCTGCACCCACGTCTGGGCGAACGACGCCCTCATTTCCATCGCCTGAGGAACCGAAACCATGGCCAACGTCACCGTCGTCGGCGCCCAGTGGGGCGATGAGGGCAAGGGCAAGATCGTCGACTGGCTCACCGAGCGCGCCGAGATCGTCGTCCGCTTCCAGGGCGGCCACAATGCCGGCCACACGCTCGTCGTCGGCGAGAACGTCTACAAGCTCAGCCTGCTGCCGTCGGGAATCGTGCGCGGCGCGCTGAGCATCATCGGCAACGGCGTGGTGCTCGATCCCTGGCATCTCGAGGCCGAGATCGCCAAGCTGCGCGGCCAGGGCGTGACGATCACGCCCGACAATCTCCAGATCGCCGAGACCTGCCCGCTGATCCTCCCCTTCCACCGCGATCTCGACGGCCTGCGCGAGGATGCCTCGGGCGCGGGCAAGATCGGCACGACGCGGCGCGGCATCGGCCCGGCCTATGAGGACAAGGTCGGCAGGCGGGCGATCCGGGTGTGCGATCTCGCGCATCTCGACGATCTCGGCCCGCAGATCGAGCGGCTGTGCGCGCATCACGACGCGTTGCGCGCCGGCTTCGGCGAGCCGCCGATCGACCGCGACCGGCTGCTCGGCGACCTGCGCGCGATCGCGGGCGTCGTGCTGCCCTATGCCAAGCCGGTGTGGGTAACGCTGGGCGAGGCCAAGCAGGCCGGCAAGCGCATCCTGTTCGAGGGCGCGCAGGGCATCCTCCTCGATGTCGATCACGGCACCTATCCGTTCGTCACCTCGTCCAACACGATCGCGGGAACCGCGGCGGGCGGATCGGGGATCGGGCCGGGCGGCGTCGGCTTCGTGCTCGGCATCGTCAAGGCCTATACGACGCGGGTGGGATCGGGGCCCTTCCCGACCGAGCAGGACAATGAGGTCGGCGAGCGGCTCGGCACGCGCGGCCATGAGTTTGGGACGGTCACCGGGCGCAAGCGCCGCTGCGGCTGGTTCGACGCGGTGCTGGTGCGGCAGGCGGCGGCGGTGTCGGGCATCTCCGGCATCGCGCTGACCAAACTCGACGTGCTCGACGGTTTCGACGAGCTCAAGATCTGCGTCGGCTACCGGATCGGCGACACGCGCTACGATTACCTGCCGCCGCATGCCGCCGACCAGGCCGCGGTCGAGCCGATCTACGAGACGATCGAGGGGTGGAGCGAGACCACCGCCGGCGCGCGCAGCTGGGCCGATCTCCCCGCGGCGGCGATCAAGTACATCCGCCGCGTGGAGGAGCTGATCCGCTGCCCGGTCGCGCTCGTCTCGACCAGCCCCGAGCGCGACGACACGATCCTGGTGCGCGACCCGTTCGCGGATTGAGGCGGCCCGGCACGAGCAGCGGTTCCCCGGCGTAGGCCGGGGCCCAGGCCCCACGCCCGTAGCGAACGCCGCGAATGCTTCAAACGGCGGGCCTGCGCCCCGGCTTGCGCCGGGGAACCGCATCACCCCACCTGTGCCCGGTGCATCAGCTTCTGGTCCGCCAACACGAGCGCGACCATCGCCTCGACCACCGGCACCGCGCGAATCCCGACGCAGGGATCGTGGCGGCCCTTGGTGCGGATGTCGGAGGCGTCGCCGTCGCGCGTGATCGTCTCGACCGGAGTCAGGATCGACGAGGTGGGTTTGAGCGCGACGCGCAGCACCACCGGCTGCCCGGTCGCGATCCCGCCCGCGACGCCGCCGGCATGGTTGGCAAGGAACAGCGGCCGGCCGTCATTGCCCGGCCGCATCGGATCGGCATTCTGTTCGCCGGTCAGCCGGGCGGCGGCGAAGCCGTCGCCGATCTCGACGCCTTTCACGGCATTGATCGACATGCACGCCGCCGCCAGCTCGCTGTCGAGCTTGGCATAGAGCGGCGCCCCCCAGCCGGCGGGCACGCCCTCGGCGACACATTCGACCACCGCGCCGACCGACGACCCCGCCTTGCGCGTCGCATCGAGGATCGTCTCCCACCGCGCGGCCGCCGTCGCGTCGGGGCAGAAGAAGGGATTGGCGTCGATCTGCGCGTCGTCGAATGCCGCGGGGTCGATGCGATCGCCGCCGAGCTCAACCAGATAGGCGCGGATGCGCACCTCGGGGATCACCAGCCGCGCGACGCTGCCCGCCGCGACCCGCGCCGCCGTCTCGCGCGCGGAGGACCGCCCGCCGCCGCGATAGTCGCGAAAGCCATATTTGGCGTCATAGGCGTAATCGGCGTGGCCCGGCCGATAGGCGAGCGCCACCTCGGAATAATCCTTCGAGCGCTGATCGACATTCTCGATCATCAGGCTGATCGGCGTGCCGGTGGTGCGGCCCTCGAACACCCCCGAGAGAATGCGCACCCGATCGGGCTCCTGGCGCTGCGTGGTGAAGCGCGAGGTGCCGGGGCGGCGCTTGTCGAGCCAGGGCTGGATATCGGCTTCGGAGAGCGCGAGGCCAGGAGGGCAGCCGTCGACCACCGCGCCGAGCGCGGGCCCGTGGGACTCGCCCCAGGTGGTGAAGCGGAAGAGATGGCCGAAGGCGTTGAAGCTCAATGCCCCTCTCCCTGCAGGGGAGAGGGAGGGGCCCGCTCGGCGCAGCCGAGTGGGAGGGTGAGGGCCTGTTCGATCATCGCCGCTACGCCTTCCAAATTCCGCATCACATCATGATTGGCGACGCGCACCACCCGGAAGCCACGCGCGTTCAGAACCGAGATTCGAGCCGCTTCCGCAACAGGATAGCCATGCGTGTCGCCATCCACCTCGACGATCAGCCGCGCCTCCGCGCAGAGAAAATCGGCGACATAGGGCCCGATCCAGACCTGGCGCCCGCACTTCGCTCCAGCGGTCTGCCGATTGCGAAGCACGGACCACAATCGCGTCTCGGGTTCGGGCGCGCCATGCCGCATGGCGCTGATGCGGGACAGCGGTTCGTCGCCCGGCGGCCGTTGCATTCCCTCACCCTCCCAAGCCTGCGGCTTGGGCCCCTCCCTCTCCCCTGAAGGGAAAGGGGTCAAGGTCTACACCAGCGCGATGTCCGGCGCGTCCTCCGCCTTCATGCCGATCACGTTGTAGCCCGCGTCGACATGATGGATCTCGCCGGTGACTCCGCTCGCCAGATCGGAGAGCAGATACAGTCCCGCGCCGCCGACATCCTCGATCGTCACCGTGCGCTTCATCGGCGAATTGAGCTCGTTCCACTTGAGGATGTAGTTGAAGTCGCCGATGCCCCTGGCCGCCAGCGTCTGGATCGGGCCAGCCGAAATGCCGTTGATGCGGATATTCTCGCGCCCGAGATCGACCGCCAGATATTTGACGCTGGTCTCGAGCGCGGCCTTGGCGACGCCCATCACATTATAATGCGGGATCACCTTCTCGGCGCCGTAATAGGTGAGCGTCACGATCGAGCCGCCGTTGGGCATCAGCGCGCGTGCGCGCTTGGCGACCGCGACCAGGCTGTAGGCCGAGATGTTCATCGTCATCAGGAAATTGTCGAGCGTGGTGTCGTAGAAATGGCCGCGCAGCTGGCTCTTGTCCGAAAAGCCGATCGCGTGGACGACGAAATCGATCGTCGGCCAGCGCTCGGCGATCGTCGCGAAGGTCTGATCGAGCGCGGCCATATCCGAAACGTCGCAATCGATCAGGAAATCCGAGCCGAGTTGGTCGGCGAGCGGGCGCACGCGCTTCTCCAGCGCCTCGCCCTGGTAACTGAAGGCGAGTTCGGCACCGTGCGCGCGCAGCGCCTTGGCGATCCCCCACGCCAGCGACTTGTCGTTGGCGAGCCCCATGATGAGCCCGCGCTTGCCTTCCATCAAACCGGCCATGCCGCCTCCTAAACCTCGTCTCGCGCTCCCTTTAGGCGCGGCGATGGGGATTCCGCCAGTGCCGCGTTGACATGCGCGCCGATCACCATGCCGAAACCGACCAGCCAGAAGAAGAACAGCATGATGATGACGCCCGCCAGGCTGCCGTAGGTGCGGTTGTAATTGCCGAGCCTGCCGAGGATCACGGGCAACACGGCGGTCGTCACCAGCCACCAGGCGCAGACGAAGAGCGCACCCGGCCATTTGGGGCAATTCGCATAGCGGTAGCGGCTCGGCGTCAGCGTGTAGAACAGGATATACAGCGCGCCGAACATCACCGCGGCAGGCACCAGTCGCGAAATCCCGATCCAGGCCGCCGCCTCGCCCGCCAGCGGCAGCACGCGATAGACGAACTGCTCCACGCCGGTGAGCGCGACCTGCGCCGCGAACGCCAGCATCATCAGCATCACCGCGACGATGATGATCGCGGCCGCGCCCAGCCGATAGGTCCAGAAGGCCGCGCTGGCGTGCGTGCCATAGGCGCGGCGCAAGATGTCGCGCAGCGTCTCGATGAAGCTGCCGACCGTCCATAGTCCCACGATCGCACCCAGCCACAGCAGCGGCCCGGTGCGCGCCGCGAGCACCGAGTCGATCGCCGGCTTGAGCAGATCGGCGACGCCGTGCGGCATCACGTGGAGGAAGGAATCGACGGCCGCATTGCCGTCGCTCGATCGCCCGAGCAGTTGCGCCAGCGCGGTGACGATGATGAAGAAGGGGAACAGCGCGAGCAGCGTCAGATAGGCGAGGTTGCCGGCGTGGATGAAGCCGTCCGAATAGACGCCGACGACGATCCGCTTGATCACCTCATAGACGCGCATCGGCACACCCAGCCGCGCCGAGGCGCGCTCGATCGCGGTGGGGCTCGCCGCGCGCGCTTCCGGGCTTTCTGGCGAAATCTCCTTCACAAGAGCGCTAGACGCCCAGCCCCGCACGCGAATTGCGTTCCGCGTCCCCGCTCCAGCGCCCCGCGAAGGCCTGTAGTTCGGCATCGTCGGCGGGCAGATCGACGAGCAGCGTCACCAGCTGATCGCCGCGGTCGCTGCCGACCGCGCGATGGAATCCCTTGCCGCCGAGGCGCAGCACGCGCCCCGAAGTCGAGCCCTTGGGCACCGTCACCATCACCACGCCGTCGACGGTCGGCACCTTGACCTTGCCGCCGAGCACCGCCTCGTCGAGCCGGACCGGCAGATCGAGCCGCACGTCGTCGCCGTCGCGCGTAAAGAAGCGGTGCGACTGCACCTCGATCGTGACGATCGCGTCGCCGGGGCCGGCGGGGCCGGGCTCGCCCTGACCGCCCAGCCGGCGCTGCGTGCCGGTCTCGACGCCGGCGGGCAGCTTGAGTTCGATCGTCTTGCCGTTGCCGAGGCTCACGCGCTGCGGGCGCAGCGCCGCGGCATCCTCGAAGCTGACCGCGAGCCGATAGGCGACGTCCGGCCCCTTCTGCTGCGGCGGCGGACCGCGACGCTGGCCGCCGAAGCCGCCCCCACCCCCGCCGCCGTTGAACAGATCGTCGAAGATGCTGCTGAAATCGCCGCCGCCCTCGAAGCCCGCCGCCCCGCCCGGGCCGGCACCCGGCCGAAAACCGCCTGCACGCCCGGCGAAGGGATGGCCGCCGGGCTGCCCGCCGCCGCCGCCGAAGCCGAACGGCGCCTTGGGATTGCCGTCGCCGTCGATCTCGCCGCGATCGAAGCGCGCGCGCTTGTCCTTGTCGGAGAGCAGATCATAGGCGTTGGTCACCGCCGAGAAACGGTCCGCCGCCTTGGGATTGTCGGTGTTGCGATCGGGGTGGAGCTCTTTTGCGAGCTTGCGATAGGCGGATTTGATCGCCTTCTCGTCCGCGTTCCGCGCCACGCCCAGGGTCTGATAGGGATCCGCCATGCCGTACCTGTATCGCCGTCCTTGCTGCCACCAACTGTTGCTTTGTTGCAACAGGTGAGATGTGGCCTCGTCACGCCTAACGCAAGAGCGCGCGGAACGCTATGTGGCGGTGATGACCGACGATCCCCACGCGCTGTTCGAGACCTGGCTGGCCGAGGCCGAAGCCGCCGAGCCCAATGATCCCAATGCGGTCGCGGTGGCGACCGTGGGGACCGACGGGATGCCCAGCGTGCGGATGGTGCTGCTCAAGGGCCACGATGCGCGCGGCTTCGTCTTCTACACCAACCAGCAGAGCCGCAAGGCCGGCGAACTGGCGAGCGACCCGCAGGCGGCCTTGCTGTTCCACTGGAAGAGCCTGCGCCGCCAGGTGCGGATCGAGGGACCGGTGAGCATCGTCTCGGCGGACGAGGCCGACGCCTATTGGGCGAGCCGCGGCCGCCATTCGAAGCTCGGCGCCTGGGCTTCGGACCAGTCACGTCCGCTCGATTCGCGCGCGACGTTCGAGCGACGCGTCGAGGACGCGACCGCGCGCTTCGAGGAGCAGGACGTGCCGCGCCCGGCGCATTGGGGCGGCTATCGCATCGCGCCGCTGCGCATCGAGTTCTGGCAGGACCGCGACCACCGCCTTCACGAGCGGCGGCTGTTCACGCGCGAGGGCGAGGGCTGGACCGAAGGGCTGCTGTTCCCGTGACCAGCCCGCCTTTCCCGTTCGGGCCGAGCGCAGACCAAGCGCGTGGTGCCGTCGGCGCGCTTGACGGCGCGTCCCTCCGCTGCGTTCGGGACGAACGGGCATGAGTGGAGCGGCCGCCCCCAATTTCAATCGCCGCGCCGCGCTCGCCAGCGTGACGATGGCGACGTTGCTGCTCGGGCTCAAAGGCTATGGAGCGGTCGCGACCGGATCGGTGGCGATGCTGGCCTCGCTGGCCGACACGGTGCTCGATCTGGTCGCCTCGCTGGTGACGCTCTACGGCGTGCATATCGCGGCCCAGCGTGCCGACGAGGAGCATCGCTTCGGCCATGGCAAGGCCGAGTCGCTCGCCGCATTGTTCCAGACGATGCTGATCGCGGCGTCGGCGGTGGCGATCGCGGTGCGTGCCGCGATGGCGCTGGCGAACGCCACGCCCGCCGGCGCGCCCGAGACCGGCATATTCGTCTCGCTGATAGCGGCGGCCGCGACGATCGCGTTGCTCGCCTATCAGCGATCGGTGATCGCACGGACGCACTCGCTTGCGATCGGGGCGGACTATCTCCATTACCAGTCGGACCTCGCGCTCAACGCCGCGGTCGTCGTCGCCCTGGTGCTCGAGCGCTACGCCGGTTTCGCCCGCGCGGATTCGCTCTTCGGGCTGGGCATCGCGCTGTGGCTCGGCTGGGGCGCCTGGCATTCGGCGCGCGCCGCGATCGATCAGCTGATGGACCGCGAATGGCCGGAGGAGAAGCGCCGCGCCTTTCTCGACGTCGCCGCCACCATTCCCGCGCTCGCCGGCATGCACGACCTCCGCACGCGGACCAGCGGCGCGCATGATTTCATCCAGTTCCACATGGCCTTTCCACCTGCCAGCACGATCGCCACCGCGCACGACGTGATGGACGACGTCGAGGCGCGGCTGACGGCGGCCTTTCCGGGGCTGCAGATCATCATCCATCCCGATCCGATCGGGCATATCGATCAGGAGGGCGCGCTGCCCGCCACCATCGCCGAACGGAGCGAGATATGAAGCTGCCCTTCCTCCAGATCGATGCCTTTGCGAGCGCGCCGTTCACCGGCAATCCCGCCGCGGTGATGCCGCTCGACTCATGGCTCGACGATGCGACGCTGCAGGCGATCGCGGCGGAGAACAATCTCTCCGAGACGGCCTTTCTCATCGCCGATGCCACAGGTGCCGCCAATCACGAATTGCGCTGGTTCACGCCGACCAACGAGGTGGTGATGTGCGGCCACGCCACGCTCGCCAGCGGCCACGCCATCCTCTCGACCGAACCGCAACGCGACCGCGTCAGCTTCCGCACGCGCAAGGCCGGCATCCTCGAGGTGGGTCGCGACGGCGCGGGCTATACGCTCTCGCTGCCGGCATGGGCGCCCGCGCCGAAAGATCTGCCCGAGATCGTCGCGGCGCTCGGCGTGGAAGGCGTGATCGAGACGCTGTGGCACGACCAGCGCTACGCGCTCGTCGTCGTCGGGGACGAGGCGATCGTGCGCGCGGCGACGCCCGATTTCCGGCGGCTCGCCGCGATGGGCGACATACTCACCATCGTCTCGGCGCGCGGCGGCGACACCGACATCGTCAGCCGCGCCTTCGCGCCCGGCGCGGGGATCGACGAGGACCCGGTGACGGGGTCGGCGCATGCGGTGCTGACGCCCTATTGGGCGGGAAAGTTCGGGCGCGACACACTCACCGCCTATCAGGCCTCGGCGCGCGGCGGGCATGTCGGCTGCCGGCTGTCGGGGGATCGCGTGATCCTGTCTGGCAGATGCGTAACGGTGATCGAGGGCAGCTTCTCGCTCTGATCGGCACGGCGCTCCCAAAGGCAGGCGCAGGCACTAGGCGGCGGCCAGCGCCTCGTCGGCCGCCACGGTGTCCTCGATCCAGCCGCCGCCGAGCACATGGTCGCCCGCGTAGAGCACCGCCGCCTGACCCGGCGCGACGCCATATTCGGGCGCCTCGAACCGAATGCTCTCGCCGTCGAAACGCGCCGGCACGGGCTTGGCCATCGAGCGCACCTTCGCGGTCAACGGGCCGGTCGCGCCGCCGCCCAGCCAGTTGATGTCGGACAATCGCGCCGCCGCCACCGCCAGCGCGCGACGCGGCCCGACGACGACGCGGTTCGACGACGCATCGAGCCGGATGACGTACAGCGGCTCGGGCGATCCGCCGATCTCGAGCCCGCGGCGCTGGCCGACGGTGAAGTGGAGCAGCCCGCGATGCTCGCCCAGCACGCGCCCGCCCCGATCGACGATCTCGCCCGGCGCTCCGGCTTCCGGCCTGAGCTTGCGCACCACCGCGGCATAGTCGCCGTCGGGGACGAAGCAGATATCCTGGCTGTCGGGCTTCGCCGCGACGCCCAGCCCCATCTCGGCGGCGATCGCGCGGACGTCCGCCTTGGGCATGCCGCCCAGGGGAAAACGCAGATAGTCGAGCTGGTCCTGTGTCGTGGCGAACAGGAAATAGCTCTGGTCGCGCGCGGGATCGAGCGCGCGGTGCAGTTCGGCGCCGGCCACGCCTTCCATGCGGCGGACATAATGGCCCGTCGCGAGGCAATCCGCGCCGAGCTCGCGCGCAAGCCGCAGCAGATCGGTGAACTTGACCCCCTGGTTGCAGCGCACGCAGGGGATCGGCGTCCGCCCGGCGAGATAATCGTCGGCGAAGCGATCGATCACGGTGGTGCGGAAAGCGCTTTCATAGTCGAAGACGTAATGCGCGATGCCGAGCCGATCGGCGACCGCACGCGCGTCGCGGATGTCACGGCCCGCGCAGCAGCTGCCGGCGCGGCCCACCGCCTCGCCATGATCGTAGAGCTGGAGCGTGATTCCGATCGTCTCGGCGCCCGATGCGTGCGCGAGCGCCGCCACCACCGAGCTATCGACGCCGCCCGACATGGCGACGACGATGCGGCGGCCGCGCAGGTCCGCGCAAAGCTGGAAATCGGCGGTCATCGACGGCGCGCATAGCCGATCCGCGCGCGCATCGCAAAAACGGCTCGGCCAGGCGCACGGTTAACCATTTTTTAGCACTCGCGTGCGACCTCCGTTCAATCCCTCATCAGTAGCGAGCGCACATGGATCCGATCCACCCCAGCCCGGCCGACACCACGCTCGATCATGCGTTGCTGGTCGCGGGCGCGGCGGTGAGCCAGGCATCGAGCCCGACCGCGCTGCTGG
>Ga0302314_10019935_pt1 | contig 11112 bp, 8 predicted proteins | sample III_Palsa_N2_3_FD_200533 | JGI IMG/M metagenome (GOLD analysis project Ga0302314, IMG submission 200533) | Peat permafrost microbial communities from Stordalen Mire near Abisko, Sweden - III_Palsa_N2_3 | ecosystem: Environmental > Terrestrial > Soil > Palsa > Peat permafrost | place: Sweden... | reverse complement strand
GCAAGGTCCTGCCGACTCAGTACTTCGTCTCGACTGACATCGGTAATGGCCTCGGTGCCCGAATCGCACAGACACTCCAGCAGAACCCGAGCGTTAACTATGTGATCGGCGCGTTCGACCCGGCGGTTGCGGACATGGTCCCGGCTATCCAGGCACAGGGTTTGGCCAGCAAGGTCAAGATCGTCTCTGACGTGGGACTGGAGCAGAACCTCACCTACATCAAGGACGGCGACGTGCAGGCCGCTGATGTGGTCTTTGACAACCAGTACGTCGGTTATGCGGCGGTCGACCAGATGATCCGCACGCTCGACCACAAGCCCTTGGCCAAGAGCTCGGGCCAGACCAATCCGGCGTATCTCTACAACGAGAACGTCCCGTACCACCTGGTCACGAAGGCGAATGTCGGCAACCCGGCCAACCCGTGGCGCGCAGAGATCAACACGGTGGCCCGCTTCGAGAAGTTGTGGAAGCGCTGATTACTGCTTCGGCAAAAGTGATGACCCAGGCAACTGACACGCGGCTCGTGGCTCGGAACGTCTCAGTGACGTTCTCCGGTAACACGGTTCTGAAGTCAGCCGACCTGGACGTCAAAGGCGGTGAGATCGTCGGCTTGCTCGGAGCGAATGGCTCCGGCAAGTCGACGATGGTGAAGGTGCTCACCGGCGTCTACCGGGCGGATCGTGGTGCCGAAGTGGTAGTCAACGGCCACCACGCCCCCAGTGATACGTATGGCCCCCTCCGAGCTCACGAGCTCGGAGTGCGGGTCGTGCACCAGGAGGCACCGGTGATCCCGAACGTGACGATCGCCGACATGATCGGCATTCAGTTGCAGTTCCCCGTCGTTGGCCCCTGGATCCGCCAGCGTCGTCTCGAGGAGATGGCGACGGGCGTACTCGAGGCCTGTGATGTCCACGTCGATCCTCGACGATCAGCGTCGACCATGACCGCGGCCGAACGGGCCATGGTCTCGCTCGCGACCGTGCTCGGCGACACCAGGCCGCAGGACGCAGTACTGATCCTCGACGAAGCCAGCGCCTCGCTCTCGACGACCGACGCTGAGCCATTCCTGGCCAGGGTCCAAGCGCTCGCCGCCGAGGGCCTGGCAGTGCTGATGGTCACCCACCGACTGGCTGAGGTGGCGCAGCACTGCAGCCGCACGATCGTGCTGCGTGACGGTCAGGTCGTGGATCGTCGCGCCGTCGGCGAGCGTGATGACCGGGCTCTCGTTCAGGCGATGGCTGGCCCGGCCGCGAGTGCGCCGATACCGGGGCCGCCTTCAAGCGAGCTCGTAGATACCGGTGCGACCAACGGCAACCGCGCAACCCGCACCTCCAAGCTGTCAGGCCCCTCCACTGCTTCAGCACCGCTGCTGCGCGTGGACGGTCTCTCGGTGGATGGGGTGCATGCGGTGGACCTCGACATCCAGCCCGGTGAGATCGTCGGCGTTACCGGCGGTGACGCCGGCGCCCGGCAGCTCCTGCGGCTGATCGCCGGGATCGAGACACGCCGCCACGGCAGGCTGGTGCGATCCGACGGCAGGGAGGTTGAGCCCGGCTCGCGCGGAGCGCTGGATGCCGGGATCGTCTACCTCTCGTCCGACCGGCTGAGCGAGGGCGGCGTGATGAACATGTCAGTCGCAGAGAACCTTGTCCTGCCCAAGATCGAGCGCTTCGGTCTGCTCGGTCGCGGCCAGGCTGACGCCGTGAACCGGATGATCGAGCAACTGGACGTCCGACCTCGAGATCCCAGCGTCGCCTTCGGCACGCTCAGCGGCGGCAACCAGCAGAAGGTTCTGCTGGGACGCTGGCTGCTGCTCGATCCAAAGCTTCTGATCCTTGATGACCCCACAGCGGGTGTCGATCCCGGCACTCGCGAGCGGCTGCTTGCCCTCATCCTCGACCTCTCGGCCGAGGGCGTCGGCGTGTTGATCCGCTCTACCGAACCCGATCAGCTGGCCCGCTTGTGCCGGCGAGTCCTGGTGCTCCGTGACGGCGTTCTCGTCCGAACGCTGACTGGCGAGCTAGTGAATCCGGAGGAGATCAGCCTTGCCACCTACGCTTGATTCAACCGAAGTCGAAGAGACCACGGGCACGCCCGGGTCGCAGACAAAGAACCCGTCAGACGCGGCCAGCAGCGGGCTGAGAGGGAGGCTCTCGGGCCTGGCCATCAGGCACTCGATCCTGCTGCTGATCGTGGTGATGTTCGTCGTCTTCACGATCTTGAGGCCCTCGACGTTCCCGACGGCCGACAACCTGAAGGGCATTGCACTCGATCAGGCGGTCGCGGCGCTGCTAGCGCTCGCGGTGCTGATCGTCGTGGTATGCGGCGAATTCGACCTATCCGTCGCGTACATCGTCGGCTTCGCCGGCGTGCTGGCCGCGAAGCTGTGCGGCGGCGGAATGAGCGGCGGCCTCGCGTTCATCCTGACGCTGGCGGCGGGCGGCGCGATCGGGCTGGTCAGCGGCCTGCTCGTGTCGCGGTTCCGCGTCAACTCGCTGATCGCGACGCTCGGCGTCGGTCTGGCCGTCAGCGGCCTCAGCGTTGGTGTCAGCGGCGGCGAGATCCTCTCGACCGGGATCTCGCCCCTGTTCGGGAACCTCGCCAACCAGGACTTCCTTGGCATTCAAACCGCGGTCTGGTCGGTTCTGGTCGTGGGCGTCGTCATGTACCTGGTACTCACGCGGATGCCGATCGGCCGCAAGCTGTATGCGACCGGCGGCTCTGAGCGCGTGGCGCGAATGGTCGGTATCCGGACACGCGTCTTGAAAACAGCGGCGTTCATCACTGCCGGGGTGATAGCTGCGTTCGCTGGATCGATCCAGCTGGGAATCTCAGGGGCCGCCAACCCGTCCTTCGGTACGAGTCTGCTGCTGCCGGCCTTCGCGGCCGTGTTCCTGGGCTCCACCACCGTCCGCCCCGGCTCGTTCAACGTCTGGGGAACGATCCTGGCGATCATCCTGCTCGCACTCGGATTCTCTGGCCTGAGCCTGCTCGGTGTCCCGTTCTGGGTCGAGCCGGTCTTCCAGGGCGCTGCGCTGATCGTCGGCGTGCTGCTCTCGCGGTCTGAGACCCGAGCGACACTGGCGGCGAACTGATGAGCGCGACGAGCCGGACGGCGCCCAGCGGGGCGCCGTCCAACGAAACCCAGAGCCGAATCCCGAGCTATCGCGTCACCGCGCTGAAGATGGGGACGCTTGGCGCCGATCGCTCGGCGCTGCTGATGCTGACCGATCCCGGGACCGCAGTTGAGATCCCGGTTTGGGCCGCGGCGATCGAGGGTGCGGGTCAGCGGATCATCGTGGACACCGGCATCCGCGACCCGGAGTGGGTGGTGTCGACGCTCGGTCCCTGCCGGCAGGAGCGCGACGAGACGATGGCAGGCGCGCTTGCCGAGATCGGCTGGCGCCCGGGCGATGTGGACATCGTCATCAACACCCACCTGCACTACGACCATGTCGGCTTCAACAACCTCTTCCCGCACGCACGTTTCCTGATCGGGCGAGCTGAGTGGGAGGCGGCGCAGAACCCGGTCCCCACCCAACGTGCGCTGTACGCACCGCGCGAGTGGCTGCTGGAGCCGCTCTGCAGCTTTCACTATGAGATCGTCGGCACGGACTACACCGACGTCGCCCCCGGGATCAGACTGATCGACACCCCGGGCCATTCCGTCGGGCACCAATCGGTGCTGGTCAGCACTGACGAGGGTGTTCTCTGTGTCGTCGGTGACGCCGTCAACATCGAGGAGAACTTCACGACCTCGACTCCCGGCGGCATCCACGTATCGGTGACAGACGCGCTCGCGTCGACGGAAAAGGTGCGGCGTAGCGCCGATGCCGTGCTGATGGCGCACGACGGGCGTGTCCAGAAGTACCAGAGCAGCGGCTTTCCGCGGGTGCCGAAAGAGGTGAGCACATGAGCACGCGTGTTTGCTTCACGCTGCGTATCCGTCCAGGGATGCTGGCCGACTATCAGCGCCACCACGCGACCGTCTGGCCGGAGATGCTGGAGGCACTGCGTGAGGCGGGCTGGGGGAACTATTCGCTGTTTGCCGCGCCTGACGGGCTCGTCGTCGGCTATCTGGAGACGGAGAGCTTCGAGCGTTCACTGGCGCTGATGGAGGCGACTGAGGTCAACGCCCGCTGGCAGGCGCTGATGCAGCCGTACTTCGAGCTGCCTGACGGCGAACGGCCGGACACCGTGATGGTCCCGCTGCAGGAGTACTTCCACCTTGACTGAGTCGTCCGCATTCGGGGCGGTTGACCTCGGCGCCTCCAGCGGACGCGTCTTCCGCGGCGACCTGATCGGAGGCCGCGTGCACCTGGAGGAAGTCGCGAGGTTTGTCAACGGTCCCGTGTCGCTTCCAGACGGATCGCATTGGAACCTCGCAGGTCTGTTCGAGCAGGTCGTCAGGGCGCTCGCCAAGGCGGGACCGCTTCACAGCATCGGCGTGGACAGCTGGGGCGTGGACTATTCGCTGTTGCGGCGGGGCCGCAGCGACGGACTGCCGTTCCACTATCGCGACGCGCGTACGGGCACCGGGGTCACGCGGGCATTCGACGCGATCGACCCGACCGACCTGTATGCCGCAACCGGCATCCAGGTGATGCCGATCAACACCGTCTTCCAGCTGCTGGCCGAGCCCGAGCAGTCCTTGGCCGGATCGCGTCTGCTCCTGATCTCAGACCTCGTCAACTATTGGCTGACCGGGATCGCCGTCAACGAAGTGACGCAGGCGTCCACAACTGGTCTGCTGGATCCGCATGGCTGCGCCTGGTCGCAGGCCGTGATCCAGCGCTTGGGTCTCCCGCCGGAGCTCTTCGGGGATCTCGTCGAGCCGGGAGCGGCACTCGGTCGTCCGCGCGCTGGGCTCGGTCTGAGCGTCGAGACCGTCACAGCAGCCGCCGGGCATGACACGGCATCGGCATTCGTGGCGGCGCCCTTGCGAGACGCCAACGCGGCGATCCTCAGCTCGGGCACCTGGTCACTGCTCGGGACCGAATTGCCAGCTCCGATATTGAGCGAGGCGGCGCGACACGCGAACCTCTCCAACGAGCGGGGCGTTGACGGGACCACAAGGCTGTTGCGCAACGTTATGGGTCTTTGGCTCGAGCAGGAATGCGCGCGTGCCTGGAACCTCGAGCCGCCTGTCCTGCACCAGCTCGCAGAGGTGGCCAGCCCGAATGTCCCGGTCTTCGATCCAGACCACGCGTCCTTGCTGCACGCCGGCGCCGACATGCCCGAGCGGATCGTGGCGGCCTGGCGGGCCGCCGGTCAGCAGTGTCCGGATCCCCACCCGGGAGTGGTCATTCGCAGCGTCCACCTGTCGCTCGCTTGCAAGTACCGCTTTGTGCTCGAGCTGCTCGAGGAGGTCACGGGCCGGAGCTTCGACCGGATCCACGTGATCGGCGGAGGTGCCCGCGTGGCGCCTCTCTGCCGCCTGACCGCTCAGGTAACCGGACGCGAGGTGGTGGCCGGTCCGGTCGAGGCGTCCGCGCTCGGCAACGTGCTGATCCAGGCGCGTGCGGCCGGGGCATTCGACTCTCTGCAAGAGATCCGGGACACGGTCAGCAGATCGCTGCCGCCGAAGTTCTACCCGCCCGACGACGTCGACTCCGGGGAGGAGCACTACCAGCGCTTCCTCCAGCTGACCGGACTTCGGCCGCCGGTTCAAACCTCGACCTGAGCGAAAGGCCAATGACAGCAACATCTGACTACGAGGCGCTCCGGCGCCGTCTGCTCGATCAAGGGGTCGACATCGACAAGATCGAGCAGGGTCTCCGGGAGCTCACGATTGAGACCCCGTCGTGGGGGTACGGCGACTCCGGCACCCGCTTCGCCACCTTTCCTCAACCCGGTCGCCCTCGCCGGGTGCGCGAGCGCATCGAGGATGCAGGCAAGGTGCGCGAGCTGACCGGTTCGGCCCGCGCGGTCGCGCTCCACTTCCCGTGGGATGCGGTCAACGACATCAGTGCGCTGCGGCTCTACATCGAGTCGCAGGGGCTCGCGGTCGGCGCCATCAACCCGAACCTTTTCCAGGAGCCCGAATACCGGCTCGGCTCGATCTCGCACCCCGACGCGGCTGTGCGCGCCCAGGCGGTTGCGCACCTGCGTGACTGCATTGAGATCGGCGCCGCGCTCGGCTCGACGGCACAGTCGCTGTGGATCGCCGACGGCACGAATTACGCGGGCCAGGATGACATCCGTGAGCGGCGCCGTCGGGCGCTCGAGGTGCTCGCAGAGGTGTACGCGACGATGCCCGAGGACCAGGAGATGCTGCTCGAGTACAAGCCCTTCGAGCCCGCGTTCTACGCCACGGATTTGGCTGACTGGGGATCCTCGCTGCTGTTCTGCAACCGGCTCGGTGCCCGCGCGAAGGTCCTGGTCGACCTTGGGCATCACCTACACGGCGTGAACGTCGAACAGATCGTCGCGATCCTTGCTGACGAGGGTCGTCTCGGTGGATTCCACTTCAACAGCCGCAAGTACGCCGACGACGATCTGATTGTCGGCTCGGTCAACCCGTTCGAGCTGTTCTTGATCTTCGCCGAACTGCTGGCGGGCGACGCGCCGCTGCCGCGTCTCACGATCGACCAGGCACACAATGTCGAGCCCAAGCTCGAGGCGATGGTGCTCAGCGTCATGAACCTTCAGGAGTCCTACGTGAAGGCGCAGCTGATCGATCGTTCGGCGCTGGCTGAGGCTCAGCAGGAGGGCGATGTGCTTGGCGGCCATTCAGTGTTGCGGGCCGCCTACGACACGGACGTGCGGCCGCTGTGCGCGAAGGTCAGGGAGGAGCTCGGCGCGGCTTCAGAACCGCTGGTGGCGCTGCGCGCCTCCGGCTACGTACGCAGGAAGAACAACGAGCGCGGCGGGGAAGCCGCGGTGGAGGTAAGTCTGTGAGTATCAATGCGACCAGGACAATCGCTCCGGTGAGGTCCGAATGGCCCGCGGACGGGAGCGGCGCGACCAGCGAGTTGCAGGAACTGCTCTTCGCCTCGCACCTGCTCGGCGCCAACCGAGCGCTTGCCAACTATGGCGGCGGCAACACGTCGGCCAAGGGCATTTCCATCGATCACGCCGGCAACGAGGTCTCGACCCTCTGGGTCAAGGGCTCCGGCAGTGACCTTGCGACGATGACGGAGCGGGACTTCCCGGCACTGCGGCTGGATGAGATCCTGCCGCTGTTCGAACGTGAGCAGATGAGCGACGAAGAGATGGTCGCCTACCTCTTGCGCTGCCAGCTCGATCCGGCCTCACCACGTTCCTCGATCGAGACGCTGCTGCACGCCTTCGTGCCGGCGGCGCACGTGCACCACACGCATCCGGACGCGATCAACGCGCTTGCCTGCTCGGCTGACGGACGGGCACTGATCCAGGAGTGCTTCGGAGACGACGCCGCCTGGATCGAGTACATCCGCCCAGGATTCACGCTTGCCAAGCAGGTGGGTGAAGCGGTCCGCGACCGTCCCGGCCTGAAGCTCGTGGTCCTTGGCAAGCACGGACTCGTGGTTTGGGGCGACTCTGCCCGCGAGGCATACGAGGAGACGGTCCGTATCTGCAACCAGGCGGCCGAGTTCGTCAACGCCAAGGTGGGAGCGAAGCCTAGGTTCGGCGGCGCCCTGCGCCCAGAGGCGATCGCAACCGAGGATGAGCGCCTGGCGATGCTCCGTGAAGTGCTTCCGACACTGCGCGGCGCCGTATCCCAAGGGCGGGCGAAGCTGCTGAACGTCGAGCTATCGGCCCCTGTGGTCGAGTTCGTCGACTCAGTCGCCGCGCCCGAGCTGACCGGTGTCGGTGCCGCCTGCCCAGACCACCTCGTGCACACCAAGCGCGTGCCGCTGTGGGTCTCCTACGACCCGGCCACGGACACCGTTGAGGCACTGAAGGCACGGATCGTCGACGGGGTGAAGGCCTACCGGGCGGATTACCAGCAGTACTTCGACACCAACGCCGACTCGCACAGCCGGATGTCGGACACGAACCCCCGCGTCATCTTGATCCAGGGAGTCGGCATGGTGACCACCGGAACCACCGTCAAGGCCGCCGGAATCTCACGTGACCTCTACCTTCGAGCGATCGAGGTGATGGCCGGCGCGAGCGCGATCTCAAGCTTCGTCTCGCTTACGGCAGCAGAGAGTTTCGCGATCGAGTACTGGCCGCTTGAGCTGTACAAGCTCTCACTGGCCCCGGCGCCCGGCGAGCTCGAGGGCAAGGTGGCGCTCGTGACCGGCGCCGCCGGCGGGATCGGGCGTTCAGTCATGCGGTCGCTGTCAGCGGCCGGTGCGTGCGTGGTCGGCTTCGACCTGGACGCGGATGGAGCAGCGCAGTCCGTGGAGAAGTACGGCCCGCGCGGACTCGGTGTCAGCGGCGACGTCACCAGTGAGGCCGACGTGGCGCAGGCGTTCGCGGCTGCGATCGATCGCTTCGGCGGTGTGGACATCGTCGTCTCGAACGCCGGGATCGCGTCCAGCGCCAACATCACGGAAACCACGATCGAGGAGTGGAACCGCAACCAGAGCGTGCTCGGGACCGGTTACTTCCTCGTCGGTCGCGAGGCGTTCCGGCTACTCGAGGACCAGGGTTGTGGTGGCTCGATCGTGTTCGTCGCTTCCAAGAACGCACTCGTCGCAGGTAAGGGTGCGGCGGCCTATTCGAGTGCGAAGGCGCTCGAGCTACACCTCGCCCGCTGCCTGGCGGCCGAGGGCGGCGACGCAGGCATCCGGGTCAACACAGTCAACCCAGACGCTGTGCTGAGCGGCTCGCGGATCTGGGATGGGAGCTGGCGCGAGGGTCGTGCCGCGGCGTACGGGATCGCCCCCGACGAGCTCGAGGAGCACTACCGCAAGCGCACTCTGCTCGGTCTCAACATCCTCCCCGAGGACATCGCTCACGCGGTGGTGCACTTTGCCTCTGATGTCCGCTCCGGCAAGAGCACAGGTAACGTGCTCAACGTCGACGGCGGAATTGCGGCAGCATTTCCTCGCTGAGGCCACGCGTGCGCATCGGACTGTTCGTCACCTGCCTGAACGACACCCTGTTTCCACAGGTTGGGCGCGCCACGGTGGAGCTGCTGGAACGCCTCGGTCATCAGGTCGAGTTTCCGATGGGCCAGACCTGTTGCGGCCAGATGCACGTCAACTCCGGCTACGAAGCCGAGGGGCTGCCACTGATGCGTAGATTTCTGGAGGCGTTCGACGACGGCTTTGATGCCGTCGTCGCGCCTTCCGGGTCCTGCGTGGCCATGGTGCGGGAGCAGTATCCGCGGCTGGCCGCAGATACCGGCGACGCCGGACTGGTCGAGGCCGTCGAGCGCGTCGCGCCGAGGGTCTACGAGCTGAGCGAGTTCCTGGTGAACCGGCTCGGGGTGGAGGACGTCGGCGCCTACTACCCGCATCGGGTCACTTATCACGCCAGCTGCCATGGGCTGCGGTTGCTCGGACTCGCGGAGCCCCCGCTGCGGCTGCTCCGCCAGGTTCGAGGGATCGACCTCGTCGAATTACGCGGAGCCGAGAGCTGCTGCGGGTTCGGCGGTACGTTCGCCGTGAAGAACGCCGACGTCTCCGCGGCGATGCTGGCGGACAAGCTGAACGCTGTCCTGGACACCGAAGCCGAGGTATGCACGGCGCTCGACTGCTCGTGCCTGATGCATATCGGCGGTGGGCTGTCGCGGCAGCGGACCGGTGTCTCCGTGATGCACCTGGCGGAGATCCTCGCCGCTTGCGAGGAGTGATGACGAGCCTCGACGTCAACGCCCCGCGCGAGGACTTTCCGACCGCCGCACGCCGGGCGCTCGGTGATACACAGCTCCGTCACAACCTGAGGATCGCCACAAAAACGATTCGGGAGAAACGCCTGCGGGTGATCGCCGAGCTCGACGATTGGCAGGAGCTGCGAGAGGCGGGCAGCAGGATCAAGACACAGGCGATGCGTCACCTCGACGAGCACCTGCTCAGGCTCGAGGAGCGCGTGACGGCCGCCGGTGGGACGGTCCACTGGGCGGCCAGCGCAAGCTCCGCGAATGCGATCGTGACCAGCTTGGTGCGCGGGACCGGAAGCACCAGCGTGGTCAAGGTCAAATCGCTGGCAACCGATGAGATCGGCCTCAATGAGGCGCTCGCAGGGGCCGGCATTGAGGTGCTTGAGACTGATTTGGCCGAGCTGATCAACCAGCTCTCAGGCGACGCGCCCTCCCACATCCTGGTGCCGGCGATCCATCGCAACAGAGCTGAAATCCGGGAGCTCTTCCGTCAGTATCTGCCAGACGCCAGCGAGCTCAGCGACGACCCCGCGGAGCTCGCCGATGCTGCGCGCCGCTATCTACGCGAGCGGTTTCTCTGCGCCGGTGTGGCGGTCAGCGGGGCCAACTTCGCGGTGGCCGAGACAGGGACGATCTGCGTGGTCGAGTCCGAGGGCAACGGCCGTATGTGCACAACGCTCCCGCGCACGCTGATCACGGTCATGGGAATCGAGAAAGTGCTGCCGCGCTTCAGCGACCTCGAGGTGATGCTGCAGCTGTTGCCCCGCTCGTCAACGGCTGAGCGGATGAACCCGTACACGTCGATGTTCACCGGGGTGCGGGAGGGGGACGGCCCCCAGGAGTTCCATCTGGTTCTGCTCGACGCCGGCCGCACGAAGGCGCTCGCTGATCCGCGTGGCCGGCCGGCGCTGCACTGCATCCGCTGCTCGGCCTGCCTCAACGTCTGCCCGGTCTACGAGCGAACCGGCGGTCACGCCTACGGCTCGGTCTATCCGGGACCGATCGGTGCGATTCTGGCGCCGCAGCTGGCCGGCATGGACGAGCACAAGAGCCTCCCGTGGGCCTCTTCGCTGTGCGGTGCCTGTTACGAGGCCTGCCCTGTGAAGATCGACATTCCGAGCATCCTCGTCCACCTGCGTTCGAAGGTCGTGCGCAACAGCGGCTGGTCGGCGGAGCGGCTCGCAATGCGGACGATGGCGCGGGTTCTGGCGGATCCGCGTCGCTATGAGCTGGCCCAGCGCGCCGCCCGTGCGGGGTCCTGGCCGCTCTCGCGGGACGGACGCATCGAGCGTTCGCTGCCCGGTCCGCTGGCCGGCTGGACGGCTGTTCGTGATCTGCCGGCGCCGGCGTCCCAG
>Ga0302314_10019934_pt1 | contig 11112 bp, 11 predicted proteins | sample III_Palsa_N2_3_FD_200533 | JGI IMG/M metagenome (GOLD analysis project Ga0302314, IMG submission 200533) | Peat permafrost microbial communities from Stordalen Mire near Abisko, Sweden - III_Palsa_N2_3 | ecosystem: Environmental > Terrestrial > Soil > Palsa > Peat permafrost | place: Sweden... | reverse complement strand
ACTCACGCGTCTGCGGATATCGCAGACGCTCGTCCGACTGAACCTATGATTGTGCTGGCCCGCTAGACTAGGGAGACCTAAGCCGACTGCGTGGTATCCGGCAGACCCAAAATCCGCTTGCTCACGATGTTGTTCTGGATCTCGGCCGAGCCGCCGTAGATCGACATCGCCTTGCCGAACAGCCAGGCCTGCACCGCGTCGGTTTCTTCGGCGGTGAAGTTTTCGTCGCCCCAGCCGAGGCCCTGCGTGCCCATGATCTCCAGGGTCAGCTCGGCGCGGGCCTGGGCGACGCTGGTGGCGGAGTTCTTCAGCACCGAGTTGGCGTTGCTGGGGCCAGCGTTACCCTTGGACTCGGCGACCGCGCGGGCCAGGGTGAGGGTGTGGGCCTTGGCGGACATCGCCGCGGCGGTGAAGCGCACGCGCAGGTCCGGGTTGTCGATGCGGCCGGCCGCGTCGACGCCGACGTACTTCTTGGCCAGATCCAGCAGCGCATCGCGCTGGGCGGCGCCGCGTCCGCCCCCTCCCGGCGCCCCGGTCTGGCTGGCGCGTTCGTGCTGCAGCAGGCGCTTGCCGACGGTCCAGCCCTGGTTGATCGGGCCCAGCATCTCGTCCTTGGTCGCCGTCGCGTCGGTGAAGAAGGTCTCGCAGAACGGCGAGGAGCCGCTGATCAGCTTGATCGGCCGGGTTTCGACGCCGGGCTGCTTCATGTTGAGCAGCATGAAGCTGATGCCGTCGTGCTTCTTGGCCTTGAAGTCGGTGCGCACCAGGCAGCCGCACCACTCGGAATACTGCGCGCCGCTGGTCCAGATCTTGGAGCCGTTGATCACCCAATGGTCGCCGGCGTCCTCGCAGCGCGTCATCAGGCTGGCGAGGTCGGAGCCGGCGCCGGGCTCGGAGTAGCCGACGCACCACTGCACGTCGCCGCGGATGATCGGCGGCAGGTGCTTGGCCTTCTGCTCCTCGGTGCCGTAGTCCATGATGGTCGGGCCGATCATGGTGATGCCCATGCCGAACGCGGCCGGATGGTAGGCGCCGGCGCGGGCCATCTCCTGCTGCACGATGCGGCCCTGCGCGGGGCTTAAGCCCCCGCCGCCGTACTTCGTGGGCCAGGTCGGCGCGGTCCAGCCCTTGGCGCCCATGCGCTGGCGCCAGACTTCCGCGTCGCCCGAGGTGGTGCGCCCACCCTCGATCGCCGCCGCCAGCCCGCCGCCCGGGCTGCGCAGCGATTTGGGGAAGTTCTCCGCGAACCAGGCCCGCGCCTCGGCGCGAAAGGCGTCCAGATCGAGCTCAGCGGCTGCGCCGTCGGCCATGTCGTTACTCCGGTCGTTGTCGGGGGAGTGTAACGGGGCGCCGTAAGGGACGGCCAAGAAAGTTTTTGACCACGAACCTCACGAACCTCACGAACAAGAAGCCGCCAAGCGGCCGCCATCAGACCTGGCGCTCAACAAGGATCACAATGTTCCGCTACGCGGTTCTCGTTGCTCCGCCGTATCGAGACTACCCGTTTGTGAGGTTCGTGAGGTTCGTGGTCAAAACCTTTTCACGCCACGCCAACGCGCCTCACAAATGCGCGTCCACCAGTTTGAACACCGCTTCGCGGCACTTCACCGGTTCCTCCAGCCACATCTGGTGGGTCGCGTTGGGGAAGACGATGTGTTCCGCCCCCGGCAGCAGGGCCACGAGCGCCTGGTCGATCAGGCCCAGGAACGGGTACGACTTTCCCCCTGAAAGCATCAGCACCGGCGCCTTGATCGCCGCGACGTCGTCGGGCTTCAGCTCGGGGAACAGCTCGCCGCCGGCGAAGATCACCTCGAACTCGCGCGCATCCTTCAGCGTCGCGGCCTTGTCGGCGTCGGAGAACGCGTCCCACGTCCCCGGCGCGCCCTTCACATAGTCGATGAAGACGCGCACGGCGGCCTCGGTCTTGTCGGCCGGCGCGGCGCGCTTGCCCGCGAAGGCGGCCTTCATCGGCGCCAGCATGTGGGTCTTGATATCCTTCAGCGCCGCCAGCCCCTGGGGCGCCAGGTCGCCAGGCAGGTGCGCCAGCAGCGAGACCGCCGGCGGCTCGGCCAGGGTCAGGGTGCGCACCAGCTCGGGGTGGCGGACGGCCAGGAACAGCGCCGCCAGCGCGCCGTAGGAATGCCCGACGATGTGCGCCGAGGTCATCCCCTGCCCCGCGATCAGCCCGGCCAGGTCGTCGGCGTCGACGATGGCGGAGTAGCCCTTGATCGCCGGGTTCTGGTTCGGCCAGTCGTAGCGGCGGCTGTAGGCCAGCGCGTGATACTTCTGCGCGAACGGCGGCAGCTGGTCCTGCCAGTAGCCGCAGTCGCTGAGCGAGCCATGCACGAAGATCACCGGCGCGCCCAGCCCCGCGGTCAGGAAGTAGAGCTGGGTCCCGTCGGCGAGGGTGGCCAGGCGCGGTTGCGGCGGGCTGATCTTGGTGGTCGCGGCGGCGAAGCCGGGCGCCAGCGCCAGGGCGCCGAGCCCAGTCGTCACGGCGCGGCGCGAGGCGTCCATCAGATGTGCAGCACCCGGCCGTAGGCGTCGAGCGACGCCTCGTGCATCGCCTCGCTCATGGTCGGGTGCGGGAACACGGTGGCGAACAGGTCCTCCTCGGTCGCCTCCATGGTCATAGCGATGGCGAAGCCCTGGATCTGCTCGGTCACCTCGCCGCCGATCATGTGCGCGCCGACGAGGGCGCCGGTCGCCGCGTCGAACACGGTCTTGACGAAGCCCTCGGTCTCGCCGGCGGCGATCGCCTTGCCGTTGGCGCGGAACGGGAAGCGGCCCACCTTCACCTCCAGCCCCTTGGCCTTGGCCGCCGCTTCGGTGAGGCCGATCGAGGCGATCTGCGGCGTCGAATAGGTGCAGCCCGGGATCGGCGCCGAGAGCTTGGGCGCGGGAAAGCCGGCGATGTGCTCCACGCAGTGCACGCCGTCATGCATCGCCTTGTGCGCCAGCCAGGGCGGGCCGGCGACATCGCCGATGGCGTAGAGCCCCTTCACATTGGTCACGCCCGCCGCGTCGGCGGCCACGTGCCCGCGGTCGAGCTTCAGCCCCAGCTCTTCCAGGCCGATGCCCTCGACATTGGCGGCGATGCCCACCGCGACGATGGCGCGCTCGGCCTCCAGCCGCTCGGTCTTGCCCCCGGTCTCCAGCTCCAGCGCGACGCCGGCCGAGGTCTTCGCCAGCCGGGTCACCTTGGCGCCGATGCGGAACGCCATGCCGCGCTTTTCGAACGCCTTCTGCGCCGCCGCCGAGACCTCCTCGTCCTCCACCGGCAATATCCGCGGCAGCGCCTCGACCACGGTCACCTCGGCGCCCAGCGCGCGGTAGAAGCTGGCGAACTCGATCCCGATCGCCCCCGACCCCACCACCAGCAGCGACTTCGGGCACGCGGCCGGGACCATCGCCTCGCGATAGGTCCACACCCGCTCGCCGTCGGGCGCCAGCCCGATGTCGGGGAAGATGCGCGCCCGCGCCCCGGTCGCCAGGATCACCGACTTCGCCGTCAGCGCCCGCTCGCCCCCGGCCTTCAGGGTCACGGTGACGCCCGGCGCCGCGTCGCCCTTGGTCAGCTTCGCGGTCCCCTCGACCACGGTGATCTTGTGCTTGCGCATCAGGAAGGCGACGCCACCGGAGAGTTGCTTGGCCACCGCCCGCGACCGGGCGATCACCTTGCCGAAGTCATAGGCGCGATCCTTGGCCGAGAGGCCATAGGCCTCGAGGTGGCCCAGGGTGTCGTAGACCTCGCCGGTCTTAAGCAGCGCCTTGGTCGGGATGCAGCCCCAGTTCAGGCAGATGCCGCCCAGGTTCTCGCGCTCGACGATAGCGGTGGAAAGCCCGAGCTGGGCCGCGCGGATCGCCGCGACATAGCCGCCCGGCCCGCCCCCGATCACCACCAGGTCGAACGCATCGGCCATCAGAGCAGCGCCTCGATCGCGCCTTCGAGCGAGGCCGGCGTGGCGGTCGGCGCGAACCGGCCAACCACCTTGCCCTCACGGTCGATCAGGAACTTGGTGAAGTTCCACTTGATCCCCGCGGTGCCCAGCACGCCCTTCTTCTCGCCCTTCAGCCAGGCGTAGAGCGGATGCGTCTGCGGCCCGTTGACGTCGATCTTGCCCATCATCGGGAAACTGACGTCGTAGGTCAGCGAGCAGAAGTTGGCGATCTCGGCGGCGTTGCCCGGCTCCTGCGCGCCGAACTGGTTGCAGGGAAAGCCCAGGATCACCAGGCCGCGGTCCTTGTACTTGCGCCAGAGCGCCTCCAGCCCCTCGTACTGCGGCGTGAACCCGCACTTCGAGGCGGTGTTGACGATCAGCATCACCTCGCCCCGATGAGCGGCCAGCGGCGCGGGCTGGCCGTCCAGGGTCTGGGCGGTGAAGTCGTAGGCGCTCATCATCCATTCCCCGGCGGGGTCTTCCAGGTCAGGCTGATCAGCGTGCCGGTCCCCTGCGGCTTGGCGATCACCACCAGCATCTTGCCGCTGGAGTCGGTGAAGGTCGCCTGCTGCTGCCCGGCTGGCGCGCCCGCCGTCGCAGACGCCGGGGCCGCGCCCTCGGTCAGCCCGGCGGCGGTGGCTTGGTTGCGATAGAAGATCATCACGGTGTCCGGCGCGTCGGTCGTGGTCGCCGCGTCCGCCGTCACCCCGCCCACGCTCATGTTCATCATCTGGGTCGAGCCAGGATAGAGCTTCACATAGTCCGGGATGTTCTTCGGCGGCGTCTTGTCCATCTTGATGCAGCCACCCAGCACGGTGACGGCGGCAAGCGCCAAAAGCAGTTTTCTCATGGTCCTCGGCCCTCCCTTTGAGTTCAGCCCCGCAGCTTAGACGATCATCGTTATCGGATCTTCGACCAGGGCTTTGAACACATTCAGCCAGCGCGCGCCGATCGCCCCGTCGACCACGCGGTGGTCGCAGGTGAGGGTGACGGTCATCACCGTGGCGATGGCGAGTTCGTCGCCGCGCACCACCGGCCGCTTCTCGCCCACCCCCACCGACAGGATCGCGCCCTGCGGCTCGTTGATGATCGAGGCGAAGCTCTTGATGCCGAACATGCCGAGGTTGGAGATCGAGAAGGTGCCGCCCTGGAACTCCTCGGGCTTCAGCTTGCGGCTGCGCGCGCGCTCGGCCAGGTCCTTCATCTCGCGCGCGATCTCGGCCACGCCCTTGCTCTGCGCCTTCCGCACGATCGGCGTGATCAGCCCGCCCTCGATCGCCACCGCGACGGCGATGTCGGCGTTGTGGTGGAAGGCGATCCCCTCCGGCGTATAGCTGGCGTTGGCGTCGGGGTTACGCCGCAGCGCCACGGCCGCGGCCTTGATCAACATGTCGTTGACGCTGACCCTGGCGTCGTTTCCCAGCACGCCGTTGATCTTCGCCCGCGCCGCCAGCAGCGCATCCAGCTCGATGTCGATGGTCAGCGGGAAGTGCGGCACGTCGCGGAACGACTCGGTCATCCGCCGCGCGATGGTCCGCTTCATCCCATCCAGCGGGACCAGATCGTACGAGCCTGGCGCGATGCCCATCTGCTCCAGCGACTGCGCCTTGCGCGGCGCCTCGGCGGGGGCGGCAGCCGGCTTGGGCGCGGCCTGAGCCTGCGCCTCGGCCTGAGCAGCCGGCTGCGCCGCCACGGGCGCGCCCTTCAGCCCCTCGACATCGCGTCGGATAATCCGCCCATGCGGCCCCGACCCCGTCACCTGCGCCAGATCGATCCCACCATCCTTGGCGATCCGCCGCGCGAGGGGGCTCGCGAAGATGCGCTGGCCGGAGACGGTCTCAGGCATTGCGGGCGCTTGGCGCTCCCCTCCCCCTTGCGGGGAGGGGGTAGGGGGCGGGGGTGCTGGCTGTGCTTCGGCCGGTTTCGCTTCGCCAGCCTGTGCCTGAATCGGAGAGGCAGGTGGTTCACCCCCACCCCCGGCCCCTCCCCGCAAGGGGGAGGGGGGACTGGGTGTCGGCGCCGAAGCTTCCTCCCCTTCCCCCTTCAGCCGCGCGATCGGCGTGTTGACCTTCACCTCCTCGGTCCCTTCCGGAACCAGCAGCGCCTCGACCACGCCCTCGTCGACCGCCTCGACCTCCATGGTCGCCTTGTCGGTCTCGATCTCGGCGATCACGTCGCCGCTCTTCACGGCGTCGCCCACCTTCACGTGCCACTTGGCGAGCGTGCCCTCCTCCATCGTGGGCGACAGCGCCGGCATCAGGATGTCGGTCATGCCGGCTCCTTGGAGAGATGCGCCAGGTCGGCGGCGTGGGCTTCCCAGTTGCGGCCGTCGAATTCGCTGAGCCGCAACGCGGGACGCGACCCCTCGTCGAAGCAGCGCGCGTTCACCGACCAGCCATCCGGGTTGGAGCGCGGCCGGTAGAACGGTTTCACGCCGCAGACGGAGCAAAACGTGTGCTTCGCCATTCCGGTATTGAACGTGTACGTCGTAATCGCCTCTGCGCCCCGCAGCAGCCGGAACCGACTCTCCGGCACGATCACGTGGATGAACCCGACCTTCTCGCACATCGAGCAGGTGCAGCTCTGCGCCTCGACCTCATCGGCCGTCAGCGCCTCGAACCGCACCGCGCCGCAATGGCAACCGCCCGCGCGCCAGGTCAGCGCCTCGCCCCTCATCGATAGCAGACCGCCTTGGCCACCTTCACGATCTTCTCGACCGAGGGCAGCGACAGCGCTTCCAGATTGGCGGCGTAGGGCATCGGCACATCTTCCTGATGCACCCGCGCCGGCGGGGCGTCGAGCCAGTCGAACGCTTCCTCCACCACCCGCATCGCCACCTCGGCGCCGACGCCCATCGGGCCCCAGCCTTCTTCGACGGTGACCAGCCGGTTGGTCTTCTTCACGCTCTCGATCACCGTGGCGTGGTCGAGCGGGCGCAGGGTGCGCAGGTCGATCACCTCGGCCTCGATCCCCTCCTTCGCCAGCGCCTCCGCCGCCTGCAGCGCGAAACCGACCATGCGCGAGTGGGTGCAGAGGGTGACGTCGTTGCCCTCTCGCCTCAACTTGGCCTTGCCGATCGGCACGAGCCAGTCCTCGACATCGGGAATGTCGAATTCCTGGCCGTAGAGCATCTCGTGCTCGAGGAAGACCACCGGGTTCGGGTCGCGGATCGCGGCCTTCAGCAAGCCCTTGGCGTCGGCGGCGTCATAGGGCGCGATCACCTTCAAACCCGGCACGTGGGCGTACCAGCTGGAATAGTCCTGGCTGTGCTGCGCCGCCACTCGCGCCGCCGCGCCGTTCGGCCCGCGGAACACGATCGGACAGTGCATCTGGCCGCCGGACATGTAGAGCGTCTTGGCCGCCGAATTGATCAGATGGTCGATCGCCTGCATGGCGAAGTTGAAGGTCATGAACTCGACGATCGGCTTCAGCCCCGCCATCGCCGCGCCGACGCCCAGGCCCGCGAAACCATACTCGGTGATCGGCGTATCGATCACCCGCCGCTCGCCGAACTCCTGCAGCAGGTCGCGGCTGACCTTGTAGGCGCCCTGGTACTGCGCCACCTCCTCGCCCATCAGGAACACGTCCGGATCGCGCCGCATCTCTTCGGCCATAGCGTCGCGCAGCGCGTCGCGCACGGTGATCCTCACCAGCTTGGCCCCGGCCGGTATTTCGGGATCTGGCTGCGGCGGCTTTGGTGTGACGGCGGCCGTCCCTTCGCCTTCGGGCTGGGGCTTGGCGGTTTCCGGCGGCTGCTTTTCGGGATCGCCGGCTGAGGCTTCGCCCTGGCCCGCGCCACCTCCCCCGCTTTGCGGTGGAGGAGCGTCCTTTCGCTGCTCACCCGCCTGCGGGGGAGCTGTCGGCGCAGCCGACTGAGGGGGCGCGGCGGCCCCACCGTTCTCCCCCTTCAACCGCGCGATCGGGGTGTTGACCTTCACCTCTTCGGTCCCTTCCGGAACCAGCAGCGCCTCGACCACGCCTTCGTCGACCGCCTCGACCTCCATGGTCGCCTTGTCGGTCTCGATCTCGGCGATCACGTCGCCGGAGCGCACGTTGTCGCCCACCTTCACGTGCCACTTGGCGAGCGTGCCCTCTTCCATCGTGGGCGACAGCGCCGGCATCAGGACGTCGGTCATACGGTGGCCGGTTCCAGGTAAACGTCGGTGTAAAGCTCGCCGGGCTCTGGCTCCGGCGTGGTTCTGGCGAATTCGGCGGCGTCGGCGACGATGCGGCGCACTTCGGCGTCGATCGCCTTCATCGCCGCGTCGTCGGCCAGGCCCCGCGAGCGCAGCAGTTCCTCGACGTGTTCGATCGGGTCGCGATGCTTGCGCACCGCGTCGATTTCTTCCCGCGTGCGATACTTGCCGGGATCGCTCATCGAGTGGCCGCGGTAGCGATAGGTCTTCATTTCCAGGATGTACGGCCCCTTGCCCGAGCGCGCGTACTCCGCGGCCTCCGCGGCCGCGTCACGCACGGCCAGCACATCCATGCCGTCGACTTCCTTGCCCGGAATGTTGAAGCTGGCGCCGCGGCGATAGAGGTGGGTTTCGGACGACGAGCGCTCGATCGCCGTACCCATGGCGTACTGGTTGTTCTCGATCAGATAGACGACCGGCAGGCTCCAGAGCTCGGCCATGTTGAAGCTCTCGTTGACCTGGCCCTGGTTCGACGCGCCGTCGCCGAAGTAGACGAAGGCTACGCCCTTGTTGCCGCGGTATTTGTTGGCCAGAGCCAGCCCGGTGCCGATGCTGGCGGGCGCGCCGACGATGCCGTGGCCGCCGTAGAACTGCTTCTCGGCGGAGAACATATGCATCGAGCCGCCCTTGCCCTTGGAGGCGCCGGCGAAGCGGCCGGTCAGCTCGGCCATCACCGATTTCGGGTCCATGCCGGCGGCCAGCATGTGGCCGTGGTCGCGATAGCCGGTGATGATCTGGTCCTGCGGCTGCTTGATCGACTGCACGCCGACCGCGACCGCCTCCTCGCCGATGTAGAGGTGGCAGAAGCCGCCGATCAGCCCCATGCCGTAAAGCTGCCCCGCCCGCTCCTCGAAGCGCCGGATCAACAGCATCGAGCGATAGAGCGCGAGGACCTCGTCCTTGCTCGCCGCCCCACTCGCCGTCGGCGTTTCCTTGGGCTTCGGCTTGGCGGCCCGGGCCATGGCGCACTCCCCGCGAGACTCGCATCGAAACGCGCCGTGGCGAGCCCGGTTCAGCGGGCGGAGACGGGCGTCCGGATCACATAGTCTCTCGGATCGGCGAAGCCTAGCACGACGTGCGCCCTTTCCTCGAGCAGGTCGCGCGAGAGATGGTCGTCGCGCAGCAATTGCACCCGCTGGGCCAGCTCCGCGTGCTGCGCCTGCAGCGCCTTCAACGCCGCCTCGTCATCGGCCAGCGTCGCCTGCCGCTCCTTGGTAGTCAGGATGCCGCGATCGCCGGTCATGGCGTTGAACCCGAAATAGAAAATCATCGCCGCAAGCACGGCGGTCGGGATGTAGGTGGTGAGACGCGCAAGCACGGGCCGCAGTGTGGGGATTCGTGCTTAACGAAGCCTTTGCGTTGCCGAATGTTGCCATTATGTTCCAAGATTACTGGGCAGCTGCGGAGGGGCGATGTGGATCAGAACAACATTGGCGAGAGATCGTTAGGCTGTGCCCTGAAGGTGCATCGCGCGCTGGGGCCGGGCTTGCTTGAGAGCGCTTACGAAGCCTGTCTCTCGTACGAGCTATCGAAGCAGGGGATTCAGCACCAGCGGCAACTGTCGCTGCCTGTCGTGTACGACGGAATCCAGATCGATTTGGGCTACCGTCTCGACCTGTTGATAGAGGGGCTGGTCGTCATCGAGGTGAAGGCGATCGACCACCTCACGGACGTCCATCGCGCACAGCTGCTCAGCTACTTGAAGCTGGGCGGCTACAAACTTGGCTACCTGCTCAACTTCAACGTCAAAATGCTGAACCACGGCATTTGTCGATTGGCCAATGGCCTATGACCGTCGCTCGCTAGCTCGGCGTATCTTCGCGGTTATCCCTTCTGAACCTGGGCCATGTCGCGAACCTCAAAGAAGTCAAACCGCGGAGATCGCAGAGATACGCGGAGCTACCGAGATGCGGCGAAGCCGCGCCAAAATCGGCCGGCAGACGATTACCAACAGCCGATGGCCGACGCTCGATAGCTCCGCGTATCTCTGCGATCTCCGCGGTTCAACTTTCTTTCGCCGGTGACACGGTAAAGTCGCCTGCCGGCGGGCCGGGCTTGCGCTACCGCCGCTTCAGCGCCGTCGCCCCCGCATAGAATGCCTGGTCGTCGAGTTGTTCTTCGATCCGCAGCAGCTGGTTGTACTTGGCCAGCCGGTCCGAGCGGGAGAGTGAGCCGGTCTTGATCTGGCCGCAGCCGGTGGCGACCGCCAAATCGGCGATGGTGGTGTCTTCGGTTTCGCCCGAGCGATGGCTCATCACCGCGGTGTAGGCCGCCTTGTGCGCCATCTCGACCGCGTCCAGCGTCTCCGAGAGCGTGCCGATCTGGTTGACCTTGACCAGGATCGAGTTGGCGAAGCCTTGCTCGATGCCGAGTTTCAGCCGCTCGGGATTGGTCACGAACACGTCGTCGCCGACCAGCTGCACCTTTGAGCCCAACTTCTTAGTCAGCAGCTTCCAGCCGTCGAAGTCGTCCTCTGCACAGCCGTCCTCGATGGTGACGATCGGGTAGCGCGCCACCAGGTCGGCCAGGAAATCGACCATGCCGCCAGCGTCGAGGCTCTTGCCCTCGCCGGTCATCTCGTAGCGGCCGTTCGTGAAGAACTCGCTGGCGGCCGCGTCACAGCCCAGGTTGAAGTCCTCGCCGGCGCGGTAGCCCGCCGCCTCCCCCGCCTTCATGATGAAGCCGAGCGCCTCGTCCGCCGAGGGGAAGTTCGGCGCGAAGCCGCCTTCGTCGCCGACGTTGGTCGGCTGGCCGGCGGCCGACAGCGCCTTCTTCAGCGCGTGGAAGATCTCCGCCCCCATCCGCAGCGCTTCGGCGAAGGTCGGCGCGCCCGTGGGCAGCACCATGAATTCCTGGAAATCGATCGGATTGTCGGCGTGGGCGCCGCCGTTGATGATGTTCATCTGCGGCACCGGCAGGATGCGCGCCGAGACGCCGCCGACGTACTTGTAAAGCGGTAAGCCGGACGACTGCGC
>Ga0302314_10019931_pt1 | contig 11113 bp, 8 predicted proteins | sample III_Palsa_N2_3_FD_200533 | JGI IMG/M metagenome (GOLD analysis project Ga0302314, IMG submission 200533) | Peat permafrost microbial communities from Stordalen Mire near Abisko, Sweden - III_Palsa_N2_3 | ecosystem: Environmental > Terrestrial > Soil > Palsa > Peat permafrost | place: Sweden... | reverse complement strand
AGGGCCTCCAGACCTCCGTTTATGGGACGTACAATAAATGGGGGTCTGGGGCCTCAGGCCCCAGCGGGGTCCAGGGGCAGAGCCCCTGGCCTAACCTATGAAAATCTCCACCCTAGGCGCCGACACCACCGGCTGGGACCGCTACATCCACGCCCACCCTGCCGCCACCTTCTTCCACCAATCCGCCTGGCGCGACATCATTACCCGCGCCTTCAATCACCAGACCCACTACCTGATCGCCGAACAAGACGGCGCCATCACCGGCGTGCTGCCCTTGGCCCAGGTAAAAACCCGCCTCTTCGGCCACACGCTCATCAGCCTGCCCTTCTGTGTCTATGGCGGCATGCTCGCCAACGATGCCGCGACCGCCGCCGCCCTCGCCCAGCATGCCGCCGATCTCGGCCGCGGCCTCGGCGCCAGCGCCACCGAATTGCGCTTTCTGGCTGAACCCGCCGCCGAAGAACTGGACCCCACCGCCTGGCAGCGCCGCGATGCGCTGTACGTGACGTTCCGCCGCGCCATCACCGGCAGCGACGACGCCAACCTGAAAGCCATTCCGCGCAAGCAGCGGGCCATGGTGCGCAAGGGCATCGATCGCGGACTGACGGCCACCACTTCTCTCGACGTGGACGGCCTGCACAGCATCTACGCCGAAAGCGTGCGCAACCTCGGCACGCCGGTGTTCGCGCGCCGCTATTTCCGCCTGCTCGCCGAAACATTCGACGAATCGATGGACGTGATCACCGTCGCCGATGCCGGCAAACCGGTGGCCGCGGTGATGAATTTTTATTGGCGGGACGAAGTGCTGCCTTATTACGGCGGCGGCACGGCGGCGGCGCGCGGCTGCTACGCCAATGATTTCATGTATTGGGCGGTCATGCGCCAGGCGGCCGCGCGCGATGTACGGCTGTTCGATTTCGGCCGCAGCAAGGAAGGCACCGGCGCCTTCTCGTTCAAGAAAAACTGGGGTTTTACGCCCTCGCCGCTGCCTTACTATTTCAACCTCGCACCGGGCCGGTCCATTCCCGAGAACAATCCCATGAACCCCAAATACCGCCTGATGATCGCCGCCTGGCAGCGTTTGCCGTTGCCGGTGGCCAATGCGCTGGGCCCGTTCCTGGTACGGGGCGTGGGTTGATGAACCTTCTCTGGCCCGTGCTGCGGCCGGTCTGGGCTGCACTAGCCCTGGGCCTTGTGCTGCTGACCTTACTGTTCGCGGCCGAGGGCACGGCCGCAATCCATGTGTGGAACACCTCCACCGCCTACGGCCATTGCTGGCTGGTGCTGCCGCTGGCGCTGTGGCTGGTGTGGGACCGCCGGTTCGATGCCGCGGCGGAGCCCGCCTCGCCGCTGATGCTGGCCGCGCTTCTCGGCCTGCCGCTGGCCGCCGCGTGGCTGGTTGCCGATTTGCTGGGCATCATGGAAGGGCGCCAGCTGGCTGCCATCGGTTTCGTGGACGTGCTGCTGCTGGCGGTGCTGGGCGCGCGGCTGTGGTGGGCGCTGGCCGCGGGGTTTGCCTACCTGGTGTTCCTGGTGCCGTTCGGCGCCTTCGTGACGCCCGCGTTGCAGAATTTCACCGCCAGCTTTGTCGCCCACGGCATGGATATCCTTGGCATTCCCGGCCGGGTGACCGCCTACCAAATCCAACTTCCCGAAGGCAATTTCTACGTCGCCGAGGCCTGCGCCGGCCTGCGCTTCCTGATCGCCAGCGTCGCCTTCGGCGCGCTGTACGCGGTCACCATGTTCCGCAGCCCGTGGCGGCGCGCCGCCTTCATCGCCGTTTCCGTGGCGGTGCCGATCGTGGCCAACGGGTTCCGCGCGCTCGGCATCGTAACCCTGGGCCACGTGCTGGGCAGCGCCCAGGCCGCAGCCACCGACCATGTACTGTATGGCTGGATCTTCTTCTCCATCGTCATCCTGCTTCTGGCGCTGGCCGGCATGCCCTTCCGGCAGGATCCGCTGCCGGCACCCGTGGCCGTCGCCGCCCGCTCCGGACTGGCGCGCCCAGCGTTGCTGGCGGCCGTTCCCGTGCTGTTGCTGGCGGTGGCTGGCCCCGCGGCCGCGCTGTGGCTGAACCGCCAGGCGGTGGCACCCGATACCGGCCCGGTGCTGATCACGCCGGAAGGATGCATCATGACCGGGCTGCACCCAGCCGGCCCCGTCATGACCCAGACATTTACCTGCGGCGATTCACACCTGGCGGCGCGGCTTGAAATCCTGCCGCATCGCGCCAATCCGGCACGCGTCATGGATGCCGGGCTAGGACAAGCGGTAGTGCTGCTGGGCGGCGGCGACCTGGATGGCGGGCAGCTTGATGTGCCTGGAACAACACCGCGCAGCTGGGCCCTGCAGCGCGACCGTGAAAAACCTCGCGCCGCCGCGGCAACGCTGTTCATCGATGGCGCGCCCGCCTTGGGCGGCCTGCACGACCGTTTGCGGCTGATGCGGGACCTGCTGACCGGATCCGGCGTTCCGGCGGCCGCCCTGGCCGTGGCGGTGACCGATGGCCCGGGCGACCCGGAGGCCACGCTGCGGCAATTCCTGAGCGTGCAGGGAGATTTGAACGCGCGCGTGGGCCGGTTAGCGCAGTAGACTGGCAGTACGACTCGCGAGGGCATGTTCCGGATGGTGCTCCCCGCCTGATTTTTGCCTTCTTGCGCTTTCTGAGAACAAACAGTAAACGAATCATTAATCACTCCCTTCGAGTCGCGAACTGTTGCGGTAGCGTTCGAAGGTGTGACAGAGTGAAAACGACACGCATAAGGCGAAGCGGCGGCGCCTTTCTCGCTCGCAGGTTGTAAGCCCGCACTCCAGAGAGGTTCCCATGGACAAGAACAAGGCGTTAGAGGCGGCCCTGCTGCAAATCGACCGGGCTTTCGGCAAGGGCTCCGTCATGCGCATGGGCCAGCGCGCCAGCGAGGAGATCGAGGTGATCCCCAGCGGGTCGCTGAGCCTGGATCTGGCGCTGGGCATTGGCGGCCTGCCGCGCGGCCGCATCATCGAAATCTACGGCCCGGAAAGCTCCGGCAAAACCACCCTGGCACTGCACGCCATCGCCGAAGCGCAGAAGCGCGGCGGCACCTGCGCCTTCATCGATGCCGAGCACGCACTGGATCCCGGCTACGCCCGCAAGTTGGGCGTGGACGTGGATAACCTGCTGATCAGCCAGCCGGACGCCGGCGAGCAGGCACTGGAAATTTGCGACACGCTGGTCCGCTCCGGCGCCATCGACGTGCTGGTAATCGACAGCGTGGCAGCGTTGGTGCCGCGCGCCGAGCTGGAAGGCGAAATGGGCGACAACCACATGGGCCTGCACGCCCGGCTGATGAGCCAGGCGCTGCGCAAGCTCACGGGGTCGGTCTCCAAGAGCAACACGATGCTGATCTTCCTGAACCAGATCCGGCTCAAGATCGGCGTGATGTTCGGCAACCCGGAAACCACCACGGGCGGCAACGCGCTGAAATTCTACGCGTCGATCCGCATGGAAATCCGCCGCATCGGCAGCATCAAGGACCGCGAGAACGTCACCGGCAACCAAACCCGCGTGAAAGTGGCCAAGAACAAGCTGGCGCCGCCGTTCCGCGAGGTGGAATTCGACATCATGTATGGCGAAGGCATCAGCAAGGTTGGCGAGCTGATCGACCTCGGCGTGAAGGCCGGCGTGGTGGAGAAGTCGGGCGCCTGGTACAGTTGCGATAGCCAGCGCATCGGGCAAGGGCGCGAGAACGCCAAGCAATTCCTGCGCGACCATAAGGAAATGGCCGAGAGCATCGAGCGGCGGATTCGCGAGAAATCCGGCGTAGTGGCGGATAGCTTGCTGGTGGGACCGTCTAGCGACGAGGAAGAGCGGGAAGCCGCCGATTAATGGGAAAAAAGACCAGGGGCTCTGCCCCCTGGCGCCGCAGGCTCGGACCAATGGCGCCCTTGCGCCAGCCCGCTGGGGACAAGTCCCCAGACCCCACGTACATGAGGCTCTATTATCGCCGGGGGGTCTGGGGGGGACGGCTCGTCCCACCCAGCCTTGCCTAAAAGCGTCTGCTAACCGCAGATACGCCCATGGACGAAATCCTCGACCCCCATCCCCTGGCCAGCATCGCCCTCACCGATGCGGACCTGGCTTTGGTGGAAGCCGCCCGCGCCGCGCTGGCGCAGCACTACAAACCCTTCTGGCACATGGTAGCCGCCGCCCTGCGCGGGCGTGACGGGCGGATCTGGACCGGCATCCACCTGGGCGCCACCGTCGGCCGCATGCAGGTTTGCGCCGAAGCCATAGCCCTGGGCCGCGCCGTGCTGGAAGGCGACGGCACAGTGGAATGCGCCGTCGCCGTGCGCCACCCCAAGCCACACGAAGCCGACCAATCCCTGGCCGTCGTGCCCCCCTGCGGCGCCTGCCGCGAAATGCTGACGGATTTCGACCCCGATGCCTCGGTGATCGTACCCACAGCCACGGGCTTACGCAAAGTGGCGCTGCGGGCGCTGCTGCCGTTGCCGTATCAGCGTTGAGTGCGCCTTGCCAACGGCATTGCGGCTGGCCCATCGGCAGCAAGAAAGCACTTCTTTTTGAAAAAAGAAGCAAAAACTCTTGCTCATTAGGGTACGCGGTGGGTCCAACGCGCACCTAAAGGATCAAAATTTTTTGGTTCTTTTTTATAAAAAAGAACGGCTTGCCTTCACCTTATATGACTCAGACTCAACGCCGATTGATATTACTCAGCCGCGCAGGACCGCATTTGCCAACATGACCCGAACCGGCATTCATCCCACCCTGCCGGCATTCGACCTGCAGGGCCATCGTGGCGCGCGCGGCTTGTTTCCGGAAAACTCACTGGCCGGTTTCCGTGAAGCGATCCGGCTAGGCGCCACCTCGATCGAGCTGGATATCGTTCTGACCGCGGATGGCGTGCCCGTGGTGTATCACGACCTGGCGCTGAACCCTGACCTTACGCGCGGCGCGGACGGGAAATGGCTCTCCCCGCCCTGCCCGGCGCTGGCCACATTAACCGCTGGGGATCTGGCGCAATTCGACATTGGCCGCATCCGCCCACGCGGCCGTTACGCCGCGCGCTGCCGCGGCCAAACCCCGATCGACGGCACCCGAATCCCCACACTGCATCAGGTGTGCGAACTGGTGCGGGATACGCACGTGTGGCTGGACATCGAAATAAAAACCGATCGCCGCGACCCCGCAAGCACAGCCGCCCTGCCCGGCATCGTGAACGCAGTGCTGCATGTGGCCGAGGCAAACGATGTCATGGCGCGCCTGGCGGCTCGGTCCTTTGATTGGCGCGTGCTGCGCTTGTTACGTGAACGGCATGCCACGCTACCGCTAGCCTGGCTGACAAGCATTGCCTCAGATGCCAAGGTGGAAGCCGTGCTGGCCGACGTGCGAAACAGCGGGTGGCCGGATTGGGCGCCGGTATGGGCACCGGATCACCGCTTACTGCGCCGGCGGCACATCCGCGCCGCCAAAGCCGGCGGCCTGCGGGTAAAGCCATGGACCGTAAATGCGGCATTCCGCATGCGCCAGCTGGCCCGCTGGGGTGTAGACGGGTTTTGCACCGATCGGCCTGATCTTGGGCACCTGGTGTTGCGCGGACTGGGGTTGTTGGGTTGATGCGGCACGAGCACCGTCCGCACACGATTTTCGAGAAACATTCCATTATTGAAAGAAAAATCCCATCATGAAACTTTGCCGCTTCACCCATAACAACCAAACCCGCATCGGCAAGGTGGTTGGCGATGACGTGGTGGATCTATCCCCCATCCAGGGCGTCGGCACCTCGATGCGCCAACTATTAACCGTATTGCCAACGCTGCGCGAAGCCTTGGAGGCGGCGCAAGAACCACGATTTGCGCTGACCGATGTTAAGCTTGAAGCGCCGATTACCGACCCGCAGAAATTCCTCGCCATCGGCATGAACTATCAGGCGCACGCCGAAGAAGCGGCGGCTAAGGGCATTCCCATTCCCATATCACAACTATGGTTCAACAAACAGGTGAGTTGCATCACCGGCCCCACCGATGACGTGGTTCTGCCAGGGGTTTCCAATGCGGTGGATTATGAAGCGGAACTCGGCGTGGTCATTGGCACGCGCTGCCGCAATGTACCGGAGGCGGACGCGCTAAGCGTGGTCGCAGGCTACCTAGTGTGCAACGATGTAAGCGCGCGAGATTGGCAGATGCGTTCACCCACCTTCACCTTGGGAAAAAGCTTCGATACGCATGGCCCGCTGGGCCCGTGGATCACCACCACGGACGAAGTGCCGAACCCGCACGGGCTGATGATGCATTTGACTGTGAATGGCGAGGAAAGGCAGCGCACTACCACCGGCGGGATGATCTACAATATCCGGCAACAGATATCGTATTTGTCGCAGGTTATGACGTTGGAGCCGGGTGACGTGCTGTCCACCGGAACGCCCTCGGGCGTCGGCATGAGCACAGGTAATTTCCTGAAGGACGGTGATGTAGTGCGGGTGGAGGTGGATGGGCTGGGCGCTATCGTTAATCGGATGGTAGCGGAGAAGTAAGGAAGCACTTCTTTTTGGAAAAAGAAGCAAAAACTTTTGCTCATTAGTGTGCGCGTTGGATCCAACGCGCGTCTAAAGTATCAAAAGTTTTTTGGTTCTTTTTTTCAAAAAAGAATTGCTTCCCTTTGTTTTATTCGTCAAACAATATCCGAGAAGCCGCCCCCTCCAAATCCTCATACTGCCCAGCGCGCAACGACCAGAGAAACAGCACCAGCGCCCCCAGCCCCAGCCCCACGCTCAACAAAATCAACCACAGCAGCGCGTTCACAAACGCCCCCTTTGCAACCGCAACGCATTCAGCATCACTAACACGGACGAGCCGGACATCGCCAAAGCCGCCAGCCAAGGCTGCACATAGCCGCAAGCGGCCAACGGCAGCATCAGCAAATTATACCCCATGGAAAAGCCGATATTCTGATAGGTGGCAGCGCGCGCGCGGCGGGCCATGCGCAGCACCGCGGCAACCGGGCCCAGGCCCTGGCCTTGGAACACTACGTCGGCCACGGTTTGGCTGATATCGGCCGCACTGGCGGGGGCGGCCGATACGGTGGCGCTGGCCAGGCACGGACCGTCATTCAGCCCGTCACCCACCATCAGCACGGCATGACCGGATTGGCGCAGGGCGGTGATGCGTGCGGCCTTTTCCACAGGGGAAAGTGTCGCTTGCCAAGCCGCGATGCCCAATGCCTCGGCCACGCGAGCTACGGGCGCGGTCTGGTCACCGGACAGAATCCGGATATCCAGCGCGTCCGCCCGGAGCGCCGCCACGGTTGCGGCGGCATCGGGCCGCAATGTTTCGGCGAAGGTGAAGATCACCGGGGTCCCACCAGGCCGCGTCATGCACAGCGCCGCGGTGGCGGCCTCACTGGGCGGCAAGCCACAGAACTCACGGCTGCCGAGCCGGGTTTCGCCATCGGAGCCCGTGTGCCGCAAACCTTGCCCTGGGTGTTCAATTACGGCGGCGGCGGCGGGCCCTGCGCCGGCGCTGGCCACCAGCGCGCGGCAAAGCGGATGGCGGCTGCTCGCGGCCATGGCGGCGGCACGCGCCAGATCAGCCGCGGGGGCTCCCCCCACCAGGCATAGGCTGGGCGCCGTCAGCGTGCCGGTTTTGTCGAACACCACGGTGTCCACGGTAGCCAGGCGTTCCAGCGCGGTGGGCGATTTCAGCAAAATGCCCGCCCGCATCAGCCGCGACGTGGCAATCACCTGCACCGCCGGCACCGACAGCGCCAGCGCACACGGACACGTAATGATCAGCACGGCACACGCGGCGAGCAGGCTCGGCTCCAGGCCGCGCTGCAGAAGGACCCACCACACCAGGAACGTGGTGGCGGCACAGGCGTGCACCACGGGCGCATAGAGCCGCGCCACCCTGTCCGCCAGGATCACCACCCGGCCGCTGGCCTGCTCGGCCACCTCGATCAAGCGCACGCATTCGGCCAGCAACGTGCCCTCGCCGGTGGCCGTTACGCGCACGGTAATGGCGGGACCAAGATTGACGGTGCCGGCGAATATTGAGCCGCCGGCGGCCAGCGTTACCGGCAGACTTTCACCCGTCACCAAACTGGTATCCAGCGTGGCGGTAGCGCTGCCCAGCACTCCGTCCACGCCCACCCGTTCGCCCATGCCCACCAGCACGCTGGCACCCATTTGCACCTGGGCTTGAGGCACGCGCCGCACGCTGCCGTCGTCCTGCACCACCGCCACATCGGCGGCGCGCAGCAACAGCAATTGCAGGGCCGTGGCCCGGGCCTGGCCACGCGCCCGGTGATCCAGCACGCGGCCGATCAGCAGGAAAAACAGCAGCGTGACGGCGCCATCGAAATAAGTGTGCGGGCCGCCAACCATGGTTTGCCACAGACTCATCGCCGTCACGCTCAGCACGCCGATGCTGATGGGCACATCCATGTTCGTGCGGCGATGCCTTACCGCCACCAGCGCCGAGCGGAAGAAAGGCAGCCCCGCATACGCAATGGCCGGCATGGCGATCAGCGCCGAAACCCAATGCATGAGATCGCGTGTCGCCGGCCCCATATTCTGCGTGGCGCCGAACCAGACGCCCAACGAAATGAGCATCACATTGCCGGCGGCGAACCCCGCCACCGCCAAATACCGCAGCAACGCCCGCCCTGCCTCGTCGCTGGACTGGCTGAGTGCCGCTGGATCGAACGCCACCAGCCGATAGCCAAGCTGTTCCACCGCGTGACAAAACGCGGCCGCCTGTTCGCCGCGTAATGCCGCATCACCGCGCCACGTAAGCCGCAACCGCCTTGTCGTCACATTCAAGCGTCCGGAAATTAAATCCGGCTGCCGCGCAAGCACGGCTTCAATCAGCCACACACACGCCGCGCACTGAATGTCGTCCACCGCCAGCGTGAGCATATGCGTGCCGTCGGGCGCGGTTGTTATGTGGCGCGTGAGATCGGCTGCCGCTTCAGGATCGGGTTTCAGGGCCCGCTTCTTGGGATCTAGCAATCTTCGCGCGTAATAACCGCCCAGGCCCATGGTTTGAATGATGTCGTAGGCGGCTTCGCAGCCGGGACAGCAGAAACGCCCAGTGAAACTTGGCTGGCCACAATGGGGGCAGAGTAAGGTTGGGTGGGGCGTGCCGCCCCCCCCAAACCCCCCGTCGTCCTGGCGCCTTACGAACGGCACCATTCTATCACTGCACAATAACGCGGCGGGTGACGCGGGCTACGTGGCCGCCTTGCGTTATGCGAAGCACCAAATCCCACTGGCCGGAGGCCGAGAGATCCGTAATTGCCACATGATGGCCGGGCGTGATTTCCTGCACCGCCAACGGCTGCGCTGGCGCCGCCCCCAACGGGCGCTGTGCCTGCACCACCAATGTGGCGCCGGTCAGCGGCGCGTGGTCATGACCACGCAAATCAAAAACAGCCTTCCTGCCTTGTGTCGTCACGGTTTCCTGCCACCCCAGCGCATCCTGCGCGGCCGCGGCATCCAGCACCTTGTTGTAGCGGTTGCTGGTATCAAAATCATCATTTGTGGCCGCACCTGGAAACGTCGTGACGGCCACGTAAATGAAACGTACATTCACCGCAATCACCAGCCCCATGGCCAGCAGCATATAATGCGGGAACCGTTTCCAGTGCTGCGCTGCGATGACAGACATCTATTGGTTTCCTTGCTGTGCGGGCGACAGGAATAACGCCCCATAACGGTGCGTTTCGCCCGATTGATGATTGATCAGCGTGAACGTCACTTCCTGCTTGCCATCTGCGGTGGCCTGAGGCTGCCCTTGCAACAATACCCGGAACGTACCCACGGAACCCGCCGGCACCTGCAAATCCTCGGTCTGCGCGAAACCAGGAGTTTGCTCCGGCAGCGATATTGCGCCATGCGCCAGCCCGGCCACGCTCAAAGTATACGCCGCCTGCAACTGCGTTTTATTGGCCAGCTTCACCGTGTAGCCATTGCGGATACTGCCGTCGCGCAGCCGCACGAATACCGGCGCGCGGTCATGAATGGCAGACAGCGTCGTGGTGCTGCGCGCCACAAGGCCGTACGCCACAGTGCCGCCGCAAAGCAATAACGCTGTAATATACACCAACGTACGCGGACGGATCAGGTGCAATTTTTCGTGCCGCCCGGCTGCCTTCGCCTTTTGTCCAGCCAACGTATCCCATGTAATCAGCCGGGGCGCCGTCCCCATCTTGTCCATCACGGTATTGCAGGCATCCACGCACAGCCCACAATTAATACAGCCGAGCTGAACACCCTCGCGGATATCCACACCCGTGGGGCACACATGCACGCAGGCCATGCAATCCACGCAATCGCCCAGCTTGGCTGCCGCTGTATCGTCCCGCCGGCGATGGCCGCGCGGTTCACCACGCCAACCCTGGTACGTAACAATCAGGCTCTGTTCATCCAGCATCGCGGCTTGGAAACGCGGCCATGGGCACATATAGGTGCACACTTGCTCGCGCGCCCATCCGGCCAGCCCGTAAGTGGTCAGTGTAAATAGCAGCGTAAGTGCGTAAACCTCGCTGGAAGCACGCCCGGTCCAGAACTCCACTACCACAACCGGTGCGTTCACGTAATACATGATCCAGGCGCCGCCGGTCCAGAACGCAATCCAGAACCACACCCAGTGTTTGACCGCCTTGCGCCATAGCTTGTCGCTGGTCCAGGGGCCGGCGTCGCGCTTCATGCGTGTATTGCGGTCGCCTTCGATCCAGCGTTCCACGGTCATGAACAGGTCGGTCCAGACCGTTTGCGGACAGGTGTAGCCACACCAGACGCGGCCAAATAGGCTGGTAACGAGGAACAGGCCGATGGCGCCCAAAATCAGCGCGCCGGTGAGCAGATAGATGTCCTGCGGCCAGAGCACGATGTTGAAGAAGTAAAAGCGCTCATGCCAGAGATCGAGCAGGATCGCCTGGTCAGGCACGCCGGTGCCGCGATTCCAGCGGAGCCAGGGCAGCGTGTAGTATATTGCCAGACAGACAACCATGATCGCCGATTTCGCCGACCGCACCGGGCCGTACACATCTTTGGTGTACACCTTGGTGTGTGGGGCGTAGAGCGATTCAGGTTTGGGAATGGCGTTCATTGGCTTA
>Ga0302314_10019927_pt1 | contig 11115 bp, 11 predicted proteins | sample III_Palsa_N2_3_FD_200533 | JGI IMG/M metagenome (GOLD analysis project Ga0302314, IMG submission 200533) | Peat permafrost microbial communities from Stordalen Mire near Abisko, Sweden - III_Palsa_N2_3 | ecosystem: Environmental > Terrestrial > Soil > Palsa > Peat permafrost | place: Sweden... | reverse complement strand
TGTCGGTGATGCCGACCGCCGGCATTCCCTCGGCCTGGCAGGTCTTGACCAGCTGCTTGATACGGATGGCGCCTTCGGCGAGCGAATAGGCGGTGTGGAGGCGGAGATGAACGAAATCGGCGTGGGGCATGGGGGCACTCTAATCGAACGGGCGGTCGGGACAAGCGCTTTGGCCCGCCGATGGATCACGGGGACTCGGACAACGCCGCCGGGATGTCGGTACAGGAAAAGTCATCGCCTTTGAACAGCAGCGGCTGTCCAGAGACCTTAGCCAGGGCATAAGCGAAACAATCGCCGAAATTGAGTTGCGCGGCGCTGCCGCTTTTCTTGCCGAAATCCCGATAGGCGGCGCGGGCGACATGGACTTGCGCCTCATCGACAGGCTCGATCGCAATGCCGGCTTCGGCGAGCAGGTCGTCGAGCCTGCGACTGGCGATGGGATCGCGGCTACCGTCGATCACAACGGCCGTCTCAAGGAAATTGGCCGCTGAAATTCGCCGTATGACGGCGTTTTCTATGGCCTCGGCATAACGATCCGCATCCGGTTCGGCGCGCAGAATGGCCATCAAGGCGGAACTGTCGATGATCATTTCGGCAACCCGCGGTCGTCATACAGCAGCGTGGCGTGATCGGCGGACAGATAAGGTTCCTGCATGTGGTCGGCGCAATCCCTTCCTATCGCCAGCAGTCGCCGGGAAAGACTTTCGCCACGGTGGCTTTTGACTCGTTCGATCCGCTCACGAACCGCCTGCCCGATCGCTTCGGTCATGCTTTCGCCCGTCAAATCGGCGAGCTCACGCACCAGTCGATGAGTTTCCTCGTTCTTGATATTGAGTCCCACCGCGAGCCTCTTTCTACCCAATGGAAAACTCATTCTACCATACCGCTCGAAGGCGCTTCAGGACAAGCACTTTGCGAGCGAGCCGGAACGCGCTAGCATACCACCAAGAGTAGGCATCGGGGCGGGAAAGCGGGATGGAAGACGAAATCTTGTATGAGAGGAAGAAGCTGCCGGTGTGGGGAACGGTGCGCGCCACCTATCGCTATATCGGAGACCATCTCGGCCTGCTGATCCTGCCGACATTCCTGTTCCTGGTCTTGCAACTGCTGGCCGGCATCCTGACCTTCCAACTGGGCGCCAGCTCGGTGGCGTGGACGAGATTGAGCCCGGTCTGGGGCCTTCTGACGGCAATAGTGGGTTTCTCGTTCGCGGTCGGCATTCACCGGACCATTCTCGCCGGAGAGACTCGCGGAGGAGCGCACTTCTTCCACTGGGATCGCTATCTGTGGGCTTACACCAAGCTGTCGATGGCCGTCGGCTTCGCCGTGCTCGTCCTGGTGTTCGCGGCGCTCTGGTTCGGGCGAAATCTCGTGCTCAATTGGCTGACCCAGCCCGGAAAACTTCTGCTTTTGATCATGCCGGCTTTCTTGCTCGCGACCTGGTTGACGTCCCGCCTCGGGCTGGCCTTTCCCGCCGCGGCGCTGGGCCGGGACCGGGTATTGGCCCGATCCTGGCAAGGCACGCGCGGCAACTCGCTGCGAATCATCGCCACCGGAATTCTGACCCTGCTGCCCGTCATGCTGGTCGCCTGGCTGATGTTCCTGCCTGTCTTGACCGTCCCCGGACTGGCCAATGCCGGCGATCAGACCAGGACCGGCCTGTTCGCCGCCGGGGCCCTGATCGCCCAGGCCGCGCTGAAGGCGCTGTCCACCTTGATTCTTACCGCCGAGGTTTCAATCACCTATCGGGTGCTCTGCGCTTACCAGGATCTGAGTCCGGGCAATGTCGGCGATGATTCCGAGAACGGAGTCGGCGCCTAGATCCGCAGCCGCGATCTCGCCATAGCCGCTATTCACCACCACCACCCTCATTCCGGCGGCGCGGGCGGCGGAGACGTCGGGCAGGCTGTCGCCGATCATCAGCGTGTCGGCGGGCTCCGCCCCCAGCCGGCGGGCCGCTTCGAGCAAGGTCGCCGGGTCGGGCTTGCGAGGCAGGCCGGAGCTACCGCCGATGATCTCCCGGAAATAGGGCGCAAGGCCAAGGCTCTCCAGCACTTCGCGGGCCGCGTCGTCCGGCTTGTTGGTGCAGATGGCCAGCGGAACGCCCTGGTCCTTGAAATGATCGAGCGCTGCGAAAGCGCCCTCGACCGGCACGGTCAGGCGCGTGCTGCGCGGGGTATAGAGTTCCATGAAACGCTCGGCGCGCTCGGCAGCGCGGGTCGCCTCCCCGAAGGCTTTCTCCATCAGGCGGACCACGCCCTCGCCCACCATCCGCTTCACCTCGGCCAGGCTGTAGGACGGGCGCCCCTCCTCGGCCAGCAGATCGTTCAACGCTTCGGCGATATCGGCGGCCGAGTCCACCAGGGTTCCGTCGAGATCGAACAGAACCGCGCGATAAATCATGAGCTGTCGTCCTTGGTGAAAACCCGGCTGGCCAGGATGTCCGGTGCCTCGATGGTGATGATATCGCCCGCCGTCAGCGGCCGGTCAAGATCAGCCACCAGCCGGTTGGCCTGCCGCAGCCTTGCCCGATCGAGGGCGTTGCGCACCGATCGCGCGTTCGAGAAGTGCGGCTGGGTCTTGCGAAGAGCGATATAGCGGGCAAAAGCGTCACGCGCTGCGGCGCTGAACCTATAGCTTTGATTCTCCAGCATGATCTCGGCAATCTGCAACAGCTCTGCCTCACCGTAATCGGGGAAATCGACATGATGAGCGATGCGCGAGCGGAAGCCCGGATTGCTGGTGAAGAAGGTCTCCATCCGTTCCGAATACCCGGCCAGGATCACCACCAGATCGTCGCGCTGGTTCTCCATGATCTGCAGCAGGATCTCGATCGCTTCCTGGCCGTAATCGCGTTCGTTCTCCGGACGGTAGAGATAATAGGCCTCGTCGATGAACAGCACGCCGCCCATCGCCCGCTTGATCACCTCCTTGGTCTTGGGCGCGGTGTGGCCGATATATTGCCCGACCAGATCGTCACGGGTGACGGCCACCAGATGGCCGCGCCGCACGAAGCCCAGGCGATGCAGGATATCGGCCATCCTGAGCGCCACCGTGGTCTTGCCGGTGCCGGGATTGCCGGTGAAGGACATGTGGAGGGTGGGGGTTCCCCCAGCCAGCTCTAGCTTGGTCCTGATCCGCTCGATCAGCAGCAGGGAGGCGATATCCTTGATGCGCGCCTTGACGGGGGCCAGCCCGACCAGTTCGCGGTCGAGCTTTTCCAGCACCTCGCCGATGCCGGCGTTCTCGAACTCCTGGCGGAGGTCGATCGCGCCGGTCTCCTGCTTCAGGGCCGCCTCACCCATAGCGCTGACCTTCCGGCAACTGGGCGGAATAAGGCCGGGTGGTGTAGCGAACGATCCGCCCCTCGATCTCCTGGCGTTCGAGGAAGAAGCCGCCCTCTTCGGCCGGCCGGTTGACGATGAAGGACAGCTTCACCGATTCCCAGCCATGCGAGCTGTCGAAAGCCGAGATGCGGATATAGCGGTCACCATAGGCCTTGCGGCAGGCGGTCAGTTCCGAGATCACGCCGGCGGCGTCCTTGAGATCGAACATCGGCTGGCCCCACATGTCCCAATAGGTGTTGCGGGGATGCGGGTCGTCGGTGAATTCGATATTCACGCCGTAGCCGCGGTCGAGGCAGTACTGAACCTGGGTCGAGATCTGCTCGTCGGCGAGATCGGGCAGGAAGGAATAGCAACCTTGGGTGATGCGCATGATGAGTCTCCATGTTTCGTCATCCCCGCGAAGGCGGGGACCCAGGGGGAACAAACGATTTTTATGACCTCCTGGGTTCCCGCCTTCGCGGGGAATGACGCGTTAAGCCGACACCGTCGCCGTCGGCACGAAATCGGGCGAATCGGTCGAGGTGTAATTGAAGGTGACGTCCTTCCAGGTATCGAGCGCCTGCTGCAGCGGGGTGCAGTGCTTGGCCGCTTCGACCAGGATGTCCGGCCCCTCATGCACGATGTCGCGCCCGGAATTGCGGGCGAACACCATGGCTTCGAGGGCTACGCGGTTGGCTGTCGCGCCGGCCTGGATGCCCATCGGATGCCCGATCGTGCCACCGCCGAATTGCAGCACGACGTCGTCACCCAGCAGATCCAGCAGCTGGTGCATCTGGCCGGCATGAATGCCGCCCGAGGCCACCGGCATCAGCTTGTTGAGCGAGGCCCAGTTCTGGTCGAAGAAGATGCCGTGCTCGAGGCAGGTCGGGTTGTAATCCTCGCGGCAGACGTCGTAATAGCCGCGCGTCGTGTTGGGATCACCCTCCAGCTTGCCGACCACGGTGCCGGCATGGATGTGATCCACCCCGGCCAGGCGCATCCATTTGGCGATGACGCGGAACGACACGCCATGGCTCTTCTGCCGCGTATAGGTCGAATGACCGGCCCTGTGCAGATGCAGGATCATGTCGTTCTTCCTGGCCCATTTTGCCATCGACTGGATCGCCGTATAGCCGATCACCAGATCGATCATCACGATCACCGAACCTAGGGATTTGGCGAACTCGGCCCGCTCATACATGTCCTCCATGGTGGCGGCGGTGACGTTGAGATAGGTGCCCTTGATCTCGCCCGTCGCGGCCTGGGCGCGATTGACCGCCTCCATGCAATAGAGGAAGCGGTCGCGCCAATGCATGAAGGGCTGCGAATTGATGTTCTCGTCATCCTTGGTGAAATCGAGCCCGCCCTTCAGCGCCTCATAGACGACGCGGCCGTAATTGCGGCCCGACAGGCCGAGCTTGGGCTTCACGGTGGCGCCCAGCAGCGGGCGGCCGAACTGGTTCAGGCGTTCGCGTTCCACCACGATGCCGGTAGCCGGGCCCTGGAAGGTCTTCACATAGGCGACCGGTAGCCGCATATCCTCGAGCCGCAAGGCCTTCAGCGGCTTGAAGCCGAACACATTGCCGATGATCGAGGCCGACAGATTGGCGATCGAGCCGGACTCGAACAGGTCGAGGTCATAGGCGATATAGGCGAAATACTGCCCCGGCGCGTTGGGCACCGGATCGACCCGGTAGCATTTGGCGCGGTACTTCTCGCAGGCGGTCAGGCGATCGGTCCACACCACCGTCCAGGTCGCGGTCGAGCTCTCGCCCGCCACCGCCGCCGAAGCCTCGATCGGATCGACGCCGTCCTGCGGGCTGACGCGGAACAGGGCGATGATGTCGGTGTCCTTCGGTTCGTAATCGGGCTGCCAATAGCCCATCTTGCGATATTCCATCACCCCGGCCTTGTAGCGGTCCCTGGGTGTAATCGGATCGATCTTGGTCATGGCGTTTCTCCTTAAGCAGCGCGGGAATTGGCGACACGGGGAGCCAGCGCCCCCGAGCGGTAGCGGCGGGCCATCTCGGCCAGCGGGCGGACGGCGATTTGCGAGGCGTGACCCGCCGCGCCGAAGCGCTCGAAACGGTCGCGGCACAGCTCGCGCAGGGCATCCATGGCGGGTTTGAGGAATTTGCGCGGGTCGAACTCGGCCGGGCTGGCCTTGGCGACGCGGCGGAACTCGGCGGCCATGGCCAGGCGGCAATCGGTGTCGATATTGACCTTGCGCACCCCATGCTTGATGCCGCGCTCGATCTCGGCCAGCGGCACGCCCCAGGTCTGCGGCATTTCACCACCCGCCTGGTTGAACAGATCCTGCAGCTCCTGCGGCACCGAGGAGGAGCCGTGCATCACCAGATGGATTTCGGGCAGGCGACGATGGATCTCCTCGACCACGTTCATGGCCAGGATCTCGCCATCGGGCTGGCGGGTGAATTTATAGGCGCCGTGCGAGGTGCCCATCGCGATGGCCAGGGCATCGACCCCGGTGCGGGTGACGAAATCGACCGCCTGCTCGGGATCGGTCAGCAGCTGGGAGTGGTCGAGCTTGCCCTCGAAACCATGCCCGTCCTCCTTCTCGCCCTCGCCGGTCTCCAGCGAGCCCAGCACGCCGAGCTCGCCCTCGACCGAGACACCGACGGCATGGGCCATGCGGGTGACCTGCTCGGTGATGTCGAGATTGTACTCGTAACTCGCCGGGGTCTTGGCGTCGGCCAGCAGCGAGCCATCCATCATCACCGAGGTGAAACCATGCTGGATCGCCGACAAACAGGTGGTCTCGTCATTGCCGTGATCCTGGTGGATGCAGAGCGGAATGGCGGGATACATCTCCTCCAGCGCATCGAAAATGTGCTCCAGCATCAGATCGCCGGCGTAGGAACGCGCGCCCCGGCTGGCCTGCAGGATCACCGGCGCCTCCACCGCGGCGGCGGCTTCGAGGATGGCGAGCCCCTGCTCCATATTATTGATGTTGAAGGCCGGCACGCCGTAATCGTGCTCCGCGGCGTGGTCGAGCAATTGTCTGAGCGTAATGCGGGCCATGATTGGATCTCCTAGCGTTGCGTCGCGTCGAAAGCGGCCTCGACCACCGCGGCGACCGTGATGCCGAATGCCTGATAGAGGGTCTCGGCCGGCGCCGAAGCGCCAAACCCGGTCATGCCGATGAAGCGTCCGCGATCCCCCAGCCAGCGCGGCCAGTTTCCCTCCACCGCCGCCTCGATGCCGATGCGGGGCGCGGTGCCCAGCACGGCCGATCGATAAGCAGGCGCCTGCTCGGCGAACAGCTCGAAACAGGGGGCCGAGACCACCGCGGCGGCGATCCCCTCCTCCGCCAGCTGGTCGCACGCCGCCAGCGCCAGCGAGACCTCGGAGCCGGTGGCGATCAGCGTGACCTCGCGCCGGCGCTTGGCTTCCCGCAGCACATAGGCGCCGCGGGCGGTCAGGTTGTTGCCGCAATCGCCGCGCACCGCCGGCAGAGCCTGGCGCGAGAGGCACAGCACCGAGGGACGCTTCGACTGCGACAGCGCGCAATCCCAGGATTCGGCGGTTTCGACGGCATCGGCCGGGCGGAACACCAGCAGATTGGGGATCAGCCGCAGCGCGGGGATCTGTTCGACCGGCTGGTGCGTCGGGCCGTCTTCGCCGAGGCCGATCGAATCATGGGTCATCACATGGACCACGCGGGCGCCCATCAGCGCGGCCAAGCGGATCGCCGGGCGCGAATAGTCGGAAAAGGCCAGGAACGTCCCGCCATAGGGAATGAAGCCGCCATGCAGGGCGAGGCCGTTCATCGCCGCCGCCATGCCATGCTCGCGGATGCCGTAATGGATGTAATTGCCGGCGAAGTCGCCTGGCCGGACGGAGACCGATGTCTTCACCGCCGTCAGATTGGAGTGGGTCAGATCCGCCGAGCCGCCGATGAGACGGGGAAGCGCCGGCACGATCGCTTCCAGCACCTTCTGCGAGGATTGGCGGGTGGCCAGCTTCGGCTTGTCGGCCGAGAAGCGCGCCAGCAGCCCCTTCATGGCGGCCTGGTAAGCCTCCCCCAGATGCGGCGCGTGGAAATCGGCGAAGGAATCGCGCAGATCGGGATGGGAATCCTCCAGCCGCTCGATCCAGGCCTTGCGCTCTTCGGCGCCACTCGACCCAATCGCGCGCCAGGCGGCGAGAATGCTGTTCGGGACCTCGAAGGGCGCGGCATCCCAGCCCAGCGCGGCGCGGGTCGCCACCAACTCCTCCTCGCCCAGCGGCGCGCCATGCGCCTTTTCCGAGCCTTGGCGGCCGGGCGAGCCATAGCCGATCAGCGTGCGGCAGGCGATCAGCGACGGCTGAAGCGTGTGCCGCTCCTCATCGATCGCCTGCGTCAGCGCCACCGGATCGTGGCCATCGACGCGGCGCACCGACCAGCCCGAGGCGGCGAAGCGGGCCAATTGGTCGTCCGAGCAGGACAGCGCCGTGTCGCCGTCGATCGAGATGTGATTGTCGTCCCACAGCACGATCAGCTTGCCGAGGTGCAGATGCCCGGCCAGCGAGATGGCCTCGTGGCTGAGCCCCTCCATCAGGCAGCCGTCACCGGCGATGACGTAGGTGTAGTGATCGACCAGTTCCGGCCCGAAGCGATGCGCCGACAGCTTCTCGGCCAGCGCCATGCCGACGGCGGTAGCGATGCCTTGCCCCAGCGGCCCGGTGGTGGTCTCGACTCCCGGCGTATGGCCATATTCCGGATGGCCGGGCGTCTTCGAGCCCCATTGACGGAACGACTTCAGATCCTCGATGCCCAAGCCCCCGCCGGTCAGATAGAGCAGCGAATAAAGCAGCATCGAGCCATGGCCGGCCGACAGCACGAAGCGGTCGCGATCGGGCCAGGCCGGGTCGGCGGCGTCGAACTTCAGAAAGCGCCCGAACAGCACGGTGGCGGCGTCGGCCATGCCCATCGGCATGCCGGGATGGCCGGAATTGGCCTTCTGCACCGAATCGGCGGCCAGGAAGCGGATCGCATTGGCCAGATCGCTATGGGTGACTTGAGCTTCGATCTTCATAACGGTTCCTCCTTTTCGACGTGGGGGCCGGCCCCCACACCCTCGGGGTCGTTCGCTACGCTCCTCCGAGCGCGATGAGTCGTTTCATGCGTCTCATGGTCATCGCGCTCTAGGCCCGACGCTTGCGGTCGATCAGTTGCAGGATCATCGGGGTCAGGATCAGCTGCATGGCCAGATCCAGCTTTCCGCCCGGAATGACGATGGAATTGGCCCGCGACATGAAGCTGCCCTCCAGCATGGTGCGGAGGTAGGCGAAGTCGATGCCGCGCGGATTGCGGAAGCGGATCACCACCATCGATTCGTCGGCGGTGGGGATCCACCGGGCGATGAAGGGATTGGAGGTGTCGACCGTCGGCACACGCTGGAAATTGATGTCGGTGTGGGTGAATTGCGGGCAGATGTAATGGATGTAGTCCGGCATGCGGCGCAGGATCGTGTCGGTTACCGCCTCGGTCGAATAGCCCCGGGCGCTGCGGTCGCGGTGCAGCTTCTGGATCCATTCGAGATTGATCACCGGCACCACGCCGATCTTGAGATCGGCCCAGCGTTCGATATCGACCTTGTCGGTCACCACGGCGCCGTGCAGCCCCTCGTAGAACAACAGGTCGGTATCGGCCGGCAGCTCGCTCCAACCGGTGAAGCGGCCCGGATCGCCCTTATGCAGCTCGGCCTCGACGGCGTCGTGGATGTAATGGCGGGTGCGGCCGGTGCCGGTCGACGAGTAGGAGCGGAAAGTCTCCTCCAGCTCCTCCAACAGATTCGTTTCGGGACTGAAATGACTGACATGTTTGTTGCCGGCCTTGGTCCCCGTCGCCATCAGCTCGCGCATCTCGTAGCGGTCATAGCGATGGAAGGCGTCACCCTCGATGTAAGCGGCCTCGATCTTTTCGCGCCTAAAGATCTGCGCGAAGGTATTCTTGACCGATGTGGTCCCCGCCCCGGACGAGCCGGTGATCGAGATGATGGGATGATGCACCGACATCATGCATTCCCCGATCCCAGCATGAGGCCGCGGGTGGCGAACAGTGGCGGTGAGTCGGTGCGCGGCTCGGGGAAGCAATGCAGCCTCTCCACGCGCTCCACCTCGTCTGCGGCGCCGAAGATCAGCGGCACGCGCTGGTGCAGCGTCTCGGCCTCGACTTCGAGGATGCGCTCGCGCCCGGTGGTGGCTCGGCCGCCGGCCTGTTCCATCAGCATGGCGATCGGCGCGCCCTCATAGATCAGGCGCAGACGCCCGGAGCCATAGCCGGGGCGGCGATCGGCGGGATAGAGATAGATCCCGCCGCGCACCAGGATGCGGAAGGCGTCGGCGACCAGGCAGGCCGGCCAGCGCATGTTGAAATCCTTGCCGCGCACGCCGTCGCTGCCTTCGCGGCAATCGTCGATATAGGCGCGCACCGGCTGGCCCCAATGGCGCTGGTTCGAGGCGTTGATGGCGAATTCATGCGAGCCCGGCGGAACGCGCACGCCGCTCTTGGTCAGCACGAAGCCGCCCTGGCGCCGATCCAGCGTGAAGACGTCGACCCCGGCGCCCAATGTCAGCACCAGCGAGGTCTGCGGGCCGTAGACGGCGAACCCAGCCGCCAGCTGGCTCATGCCGTTGCCGCCGAAGGACCGCAGCTCGGGAAGACCAGGGCAGCCGGCCGGTCGGACCGAGAAGATGGTGCCGATCGACAGGTTGGTATCGATGTTGGACGAGCCGTCGACCGGATCGATCGCCACGGAGAGAGGCGCTCTCGGGTCGAGGACAGTGATCTCCTCGGATTCCTCCGAAGCGACCTCGGCCACCGGCGCGCCGGCCAGCGCCACCATGACCTTATTGTGACCGAACAGATCGAGGGATTTCTGCATGTCGCCGTCGCTGTTCACGCCGGTAATGTCGCCCATGCGCCCCACCAGCGTGCCCAGCGCGATACGCTGGGCGATCTCGGTCACCGACAGGGCGATGGCGGACAGCGTGTCGCACAGCGGAGCCGAGCTTTTGTCAGCGCGGCGAACGGCTTGGAGGTAATCCTCGAGGGAAATAAGGTCCGTCATGGTCTGTTTCCTCGCCCTGTTTTTGGTGGCTTAGGGACAGAGCTTGACGGATGGATGTGGATAAGGAAAATTTATAAAACTATGATGTGATCAAAGTTTTTCTTTGGAATAGACAAGCTATGGCTGATCCAATCCGCCAGATCACCTTGCGCCAGATGCGGGCGCTGTCCGCCGTGGCGCATAGCCGCAGCGTCACCGAAGCGGCAGGCCGGCTCGGCCTGACGCAGCCGGCGGTGACGCTCCAGCTCAAGAACCTCGAAGATTTGGCCGGCCTGCCGATTCTGCAGCGCACGCCGGACGGAATGATCCCGACTCAGGCCGGCGCCGCTCTTTTGCGGCTGCATGACCGCATGGAGGCGGCGTTGGCCGACAGCGGCAACGCGCTGGACATGATGAAGGGGCTGACGGGCGGGCGGGTTTCTATTGGCGCGGTTTCCACGGCCAAATATTTCGCGCCTTTCGTCATCGCCGAGTTTGCTCGTCTGCATCCGGCTATCGAGCTCAAACTGACCATCGGCAATCGCGAGGATGTGCTGCAGGGATTGCGCGACTATTCGCTGGATCTCGCGATCAGCGGACGGCCGCCGGCTGATTTAGATCTCGAGCGCCGGTTGATCGGCGACCATCCGCATGTGGTGATCGGTCCGGCGCATCATCGGCTGGCTGGGCTTGATCATGTCGATTTGCGGGAACTGGCGGGGGAGACTTTCATC
>Ga0302314_10019926_pt1 | contig 11115 bp, 8 predicted proteins | sample III_Palsa_N2_3_FD_200533 | JGI IMG/M metagenome (GOLD analysis project Ga0302314, IMG submission 200533) | Peat permafrost microbial communities from Stordalen Mire near Abisko, Sweden - III_Palsa_N2_3 | ecosystem: Environmental > Terrestrial > Soil > Palsa > Peat permafrost | place: Sweden... | reverse complement strand
AGGTTCGCCTGTACGAGGCCTCGTGGAGCAGTTGGTTAGCTCGCCACCCTGTCAAGGTGGAGGTCGCGGGTTCAAGTCCCGTCGAGGTCGCTGTACCCCCTTCGGGGGAGTTTTGGCCAGGTAGCTCAGTTGGTACGAGCGTCCGCCTGAAAAGCGGAAGGTCGCCGGTTCGACCCCGGCCCTGGCCACCTCGCACGACCGTGCACACGATGCCCTCGAAGCAGCCCGCTTCGGGGGCATTTTCGTCCCCTCTGACGGCCGTACGGCAGTACTGCCGTACGGCAGCACAAGGGCGCAGTGGACGGGCGATGGTCGAACCGGCGACGCCTGCCGCGCCGCCCAGGCCGTTACGGCAAGGGCGGTGTTCGGGCGACACCCGATCCGGCTGCGGATCAGGCTGAGGTGCCGCCCGCCGATATCAGGAGGCACTACCTATGAACCCAGGGCACTTCGCCCTCCTCGAAGAGGCTCGCAGGAGTCTGCCTGACGGGTTCAAGGTGGAGTTGTCCGGCGACACCATCGTCATGACGGTCAGCCCCTCGGGTATCAACCAACGCAATCTGCTGGTGGTGCGCCGCCAGTTCGACGCACACGCGCCCTCCGAACTGCTGCCCAGTGAGAACACCGACCTGGTGTCGCCGAATGTCGGCAAAAGCCGCAATCCGGATCTCACATACCTCCCGGTTGACGCCCTGGAGACGTCCGACAACCAGGTGCCCGCCGAGGTCTCCGCAGTCGCGGTTGAGCTCGTCTCTCCCTCCAACCCGGAAAACGACTGGATCGGGAAGGTGCGGGACTACCCGCTCATGGGCATCCCGCTCTATCTCCTGATCGACGCCAGGCTGAAGACCGTCACGCTCTTCAGCCGGCCCGACGGCACGAAGTACCACCGCCGCGATGACATCGAGTTCGGCGAGACGCTGCACATCCCCGAACCGGGCGACTTCGACCTGCTCACAGCCGGACTACTGCCGTACTGAACACGCCGGACGACAGCGTCCGGCGGGACGTTCCACGGACGGCCGCATCAAGACCTCATGCGGCACCTGGCTGCGCCGCCGCGCTGGACGCGAGCGTCGCTCGGGGTCACGCAGGAATCCGGAGCACTTCGCAGTCCTCGAAGCGGCCTAGAAGCGGCCTCGAAGCGGCCCGGAAGAGGCCCGGAAGAGGCCCGGAAGAGGCCTGCGGGAGCCTGCCCGAAGAACGGCCGGGCGGGGAGCTCGAAATTCCCCCGGCGCGGAATACCCGTGGCCCCTCGTCATGACGCCCGGTTGACGCCTGAACCTCCCGGGGGCTACTCGGCAACCCCTCGGCCCGGAATGGCAAACCGGGCGAGACGGGACGAAGTCGCTGCCCAGAGGGCTGGAGAGCGAAAGTCCCAACCTGGCGGATTGTCCGATTCATTAGCCATGGTGCTAAAACGCTGGAAAAGCCCCCGGGCTCGGAGGGTTGAAATGTTTGTATGCTACGTGGGTCATCTTTTCAGCTATGACTCAAACGAACTGGGGTTTCGGTGTCCCACCGCCGTCTCGCGGCGACCGCTGCCATGCTTGCAGCCAGTGTCGCCTTCATACCGAGCCTGGCCTTCGCGGCCGGCTCCCCCCAGCCCGCTGCCGTCACGCCGCACGGCCTGAGCAACAGCAGCACAGCCCTGGCCCAGGCCAAGTCCTCGGCCTTCAAGACCTTCACCAGCCCGGCCAGCCACTCCGTTCGCGGCGCCAAGTCCGCCGCGGCCACCGCCTCGGCGTCCGACTCCAGCCCGACCCTCGCCCTGACCGGCACGCCGGAGAACTTGTACTCGATCCAGCTCATGGGCGTCACCACCGGCCTGACCACGCCGATCACCGCGACCATCAACTGGGGCGACGGCAAGACCTCCACCACGACGTCCGGCAGTTTGGGCGTCTCCGCGACGCACACCTACGCCGCGCTCGGGACGTACAACGTCTCGGTGACGGTCACCGACGCCGCCGACGACACCGTGACCAACACGGTGTCGGTGACGACCGCCGGGTCGGACTACACCGCTTACGGTCCCACCCGGCTGCTGGACACCCGGAAGGGCCTGGGCGCGCCCAAGGCGGAGGTGCAGCCGCACGGAAAAGTCGACCTGAAGATCGCCGGCAACGGCCAGATCCCGGCCGGCGTGACCGCGGTCGTCCTGAACGTCACGGTGACGAACCCGACCGCCGCCGGCTACGTCACCGTGTACCCGGACCTCACCACCCGGCCGACCAGCTCGAACGTCAACTTCGTTGCCAAGCAGACCGTTCCGAACCAGGTGATCGCACAGGTCGGCGCCGACGGGAACATCGTCCTGTACAACGGCAGCGACGGCACGGTCGACCTGGTCGCCGACGTCGCGGGCTACTTCACCCAGACCGCGTCCAGCGGCTACACCCCGCTCACCCCGTACCGCCTGGCCGACACCCGCTACGGCACCGGGACGACCAAGGGCAAGGTCGGCGCCAACGGCTCGTTCAGCGTCCAGATCGCCGGGAACGACAAGGGCAAGCTGCCCTCGTCCGGCATCACGGCGGTGGCGCTGAACGTGACCGTCACCAACCCGAAGAGCGCGGGGTACGTCACGGTCTACCCGGACGGCAAGTCCGCTCCGACCGCCTCGAACCTGAACTTCACCACCAACGAGACCGTCGCCAACTCGGTGATCGTGCCGGTGGGCGGTGACGGCAAGGTCCGCGTGCTGAACTCCGACAACGCGGGTACCGACGTGATCGTGGACGTCGTCGGCTACTACAGCGCGACGAGCAAGAGCGCCTACCTGCCGGCGCCCCCGAGCCGTCTGCTGGACACCCGTACCAAGGAGGACGGCCCGGCTGTTCCCGGCAACCTGTACTACCCCCTGGTCCTCCCCCCGGGCACCACCGCCTGGGTGCTCAACGCCACGGTGACCGACACCAAGAGCGTGGGCCACCTGAGCGTCGCTCCGGACCCCAACTCCCTCGCCGCGTACGAGAACGGCACCGCCACCTTCCCGCCGGTCCCGTCGGCCTCGACGCTGAACTGGACCACCGGGAAGACCGTGCCGAACATGCTCCAGGCGAGCACCGGCAGCAATAACATCATCGACTTCTGGAACCTCGGACCGGGCAGCACGGACCTGGTCATCGACGCCCTGGGTATCTACGCGAACAACTGACACTCTGTCGGTTCCGCTCTGAGCCTCGGGCCCTGCCACGGCGAATCCCGCCGTGGCAGGGCCCGGGGTCGTCGAGCGGCAGCGGCTGACTGGAACCCGTTCGACCGGAACCTCTCCGATGCTGTAGAACCTGAGCGAAGCCCCTCGCGTGAGCACCACACGCTAGGGGCTTTCGCATGTCCTGAACCAGGTGGACCAGCCGAAGCGGAGACCCAGGAGACCATGGACACCGACGAGTTCCCCCGACAGTTCGCCCGCACCCGACGCTTCTCGCTCGGCGTCCCGCAGCAGTTCACCGTCTCCCGGGACGGCGAGCGCGTGCTGTTCCTCCGTTCCGCCTCCGGCACCGACCGACGCGCCCTGCTGTGGCTGTTCGAGGACCGCACCGAGCGCCCGCTCGCGGACCCGGACGGCAGTCCGGCGGGCGTCGGCGGTTACGCCGCCGACGCCGAGGCCCGGGTGGTGGCGTTCACCGTGGACGGCGCGCTGTGGACCGTGCGCGCCGACGACGGCAGCGCCCCGCGCCCCCTGCTCACCCCCGGTCCGGTCGCCGACCCGCGCCCCTCCCCGGACGGGACGCTGATCGCGTACGTCAGCGCGGGCGCGCTGCGCGTGGTCCGGACCGACGGGACGGCGGACCGGCCGCTCGCCGGGCCCGAGGGCCCGGACGTGGTCCACGGGTTGCCCGGCTACACGGACCTGGCGTCGATCGGCCGGACCCGGGGCTACTGGTGGTCGCCCCGGAGCGATGCGCTGCTGGTCGCCCGGGTCGACAGCTCGATGGTCCAGCGGCGCTGGATCGCCGACCCGGCGAACCCCGACCGGCCACCCCGGGAGGTCCGCTATCCGGCGGCGGGCACCCCCAATGCCGTGACCACGCTGCGACTGGTCACCCTCGACGGCGAACACACCCCCGTCCAGTTGCCTGCCCGGGCCCCGACGCACCCCGACCTGGCCGGGGCCGGAGCCGGAGCCGAGGCCGGAACCGGGCAGTGGCGCGACCCCGCGTTCGAGTATCTGGTCGGCGCGGAGTGGGGCAGCGCCGGGCCGGTGGCCGCCGTGCAGACCCGGGACCAGCGGACGCTGGAGGTGCTGCGGATCGACCCGGCGACCGGCGCGGCCGAGCCGCTCTCCCGGCACCACACCGAGCGGGGCTGGACCCAGCCCACCCCCGGCACTCCGCTGCACACCGCCGCCGGGGTGCCGGTGCTGCCGCATGTGCACGGGGATGCCTGGAGCATCCGGATCGGCGAGGTCCCGGCCCCGGCCGGACTCCAGGTCCGCGCGGTACTGGGAGCGGTCGGCGAGCGGGTGCTGTTCTCCGCGAGCGAGGACCCGACCGAGGTCCACCTCTGGTCATACGATTCCACCGGTGTGGGGAGCCAAGCCGCTGACGGCGGCCCGACTGAAGGTGACCCGGCGAACGGCAGGCCGGACGGCTTCGTGCGGCTGACGTCCGAGCCGGGTACGCACACGGCCGCCGCCGGGGGCGACACGCTGGTGGTCGACAGCCGCACCCCGGACGGCCAGACCGTGACCGTCCTGCGCGGCGGACGGCCCGCCGGACGGATCGCGGTGCTGGCCGAGGAGCCGCTGGTCACCCCCAGACCGGTGCACCTGCTGCTCGGAGCGCGCGAACTGCGCGGGCGGCTGCACCTGCCGTCCTGGTACGAGCGGGGCGCGGGCCCGCTGCCGGTGCTGCTCAGCCCGTACGCCGGGCCAGGGACGCAGGTGGTGACCCGGGCCCGGGCCTGGTACACCGCCGTCTGCCAGTGGTTCGCCGAGCAGGGCTTCGCGGTCCTGGCCACCGACGGACGCGGCACGCCCGGGCGCGGGGTGGCCTGGCAGCAGGCCATCCTCGGCGACCGGCTGGGCCCGGTGCTGGCGGACCAGGTGGACGCGCTGCACGCGGCGGCCGAGCACTGCGACGCACTGGACCTGAGCCGGGTCGGCATCCGGGGCTGGTCCTTCAGCGGTTACCTGGCGGTGGGCGCGGTCCTGCTGCGCCCGGACGTGTTCCACGCGGCGGTGGCCGGGGCCCCGCCGACCGACCGGCGGCAGTACGACAGCTACTGGGAGGAGCGCTACCTCGGCCACCCGGACGTCCAGCCCGAGGGCTACCGGCGCTCCTCGCTGCTGCCCTACGCCGACCGGCTCACCCGCCCGCTGCTGCTGGTGCACGGGCTGGCGGACGACAACGTCCACCCGCTGCACACGCTGCGGCTGTCGGCGGCGCTGCTGGCGGCGGGCCGACCGCACACGGTGCTGCCGCTGCCGGGGGTGGGCCATCTGGTCGCCGGGGAGGGGGTGGCCGACCGGCTGCTCTGGCGCGAACTGGACTTCCTGCGGACCTCGATGGCCTCACCCGCCTCGATGGCCTCATCGGCCTCGATGGTCTCGCCGGACCGCTGACTCAGGTCCGCTGACTCAGGTCCGCTGACCGAGGCCGGCTGACCGGGGCCCCGCTGGGGGCTCAGTGCGGGGCCGGGCCGCCCTGGGCGATCCACAGCAGGTGCTTGGCGGCCTCCGGCAGCTCCACCGCCAGCGGCCAGACCGCGCGCAGCGTGCGGGACAGGTCGAGGGTGTCCTCCACCGGGATCTCCACCAGCCGTCCGGCCGCCAGGTCCTCGCTGACGGCGAGGTCCGAGAGCACCGCCGGGGCCGCTCCGCCGGCCGCCGCCGTGCGCAGCGGCGCGGTGGAGCCCAGCTCCAGCAGCGGCACCGACGGGCCGTCCCAGGGGCTGAGCGCCCGCTCCAGGGTCTCCCGAGTGCCGGACCCGGCCTCGCGCAGCAGCAGCTGGGTAGTGGCCAGCTCCTGGCCGGAGACCGGTCGGCGGCGGCGGGTCCAGGGGTGGTCCGGCGCGGTGACCACCACCAGGCGGTCCCGGGCGACCGGTAGCGACTGGAGGTCGGTGGGTGTCCAGGGCCCTTCGATGAAGCCGAGTTCGACCTCGCCCTGCCGCAGTGCCTGGACCACCAGTCGGCTGTTGGCGACCCGCAGCCCGATGTGGACCTGCGGGTAGTGCGTGCGCATCGCCATCAGCCAGCCCGGCAGCAGGTGTTCCGCCAGGGTGAGGCTGGCGGCGATCCGCAGGTCGCCCTGGAGCTGCGACTTGAGCGCGGCGATGCCCTCGGTCAGCTCGTCGGCCTGTTCCAGCACCCGATTCGCCCAGTCGGTGACCAGCACCCCGGCCTCGGTCAGCTGCGAGCCGGTACTGGCGCGCTGGAGCAGCGGCAGGCCGAGGCGCTTCTCCAGGGTTCGCATCCGGCTGCTGGCGGTGGGCTGGCTGATGCCCAGCCGGGCGGCGGCCCGGCCCAGACTGCCGGTCTGCGCGACCGCGACCAGCAGCTCCAGGGCGTGCAGGTCCGGGAGGCGGCGCGGGGCCTGGGTGGGGCGGTCATCCCCGGAGGCCGGGGTCGCGGAAGACGAGGGCATAGGGAAACTCTATGGCGTGCTCGGCTATTGCCGGGTACCGGCGGGTATCCGGGCGGAGCAGCGTGGAACCCGTGACAATCTCCCTGCACCGACCCCCGAGCACCGCCGTTGCCGCCGAAGCGTCCGCCGGACCCGCTGCCGTTGCCGCCGAAGCGTCCGCCGGACCCGCTGCCGTTGCCGCCGAAGCGTCCGCCGGGTCCGGCGGGTCCGGAAGGGGTCCGGCGGCCCGGGCGGCGCTCCCCGGGCTGGCGGTGACGGCCGTCGGGGTCGCGCTGGCCTGGGAGATCGACCGGCTGCTGCCGACCGTGGCGACGCTCACCGCCGCCGTGGTGCTCGGCGTGATCGCCCGCAACCTGCGGCTGCTGCCGGCCTCGGCCCGGCCCGGGCTGGACCTGGCGGGCAAGCGGCTGATGCGGCTGGGGATCGTCCTGCTGGGGCTGAAGCTGGCGCTCGGCGAGGTACTGGCCCTGGGCTGGCAGACGCTGCTGGTGGTGGTCGCGGTGGTCGCGGCGACCTTCTTCGGCACCCGCTGGCTGGGCACCAGGGTGGGCCTGCCCGGGGACCAGGCGCTGCTGATCGCCACCGGCTTCTCCATCTGCGGGGCCTCGGCGGTCGCGGCGATGAACGGGGTGACCGACAGCGACGAGGACGACGTGGTGACGGCGGTGGCCCTGGTCACCCTCTGCGGCAGCCTGGCGATCGTGGTGCTGCCGCTGCTGCACCACCCGCTGGGCCTGACCGACCTGCAGTTCGGACGCTGGGCCGGGGCGAGCGTGCACGACGTCGGACAGGTGGTGGCGGTCGCGCAGACCGCCGGTCCGGCGGCGCTGGCACAGGCGGTGGTGGTCAAGCTGATGCGGGTGGCCCTGCTCGCGCCGATCGTCGCCGGTACCGCCGTGGCCCGCCGCCGCAGCAGCGGGGCCCCGGCCGGGGCCAAGCGGCCGCCGATCGTGCCACTGTTCGTGATCGGCTTCCTGGCGATGGTGGCGCTGCGCAGCACCGGCGGTGTCCCGATCAACGTGGTGAACAACGTGGAGTCGCTGGACAACCTGCTGCTGGCGGCGGCGCTGTTCGGACTCGGCAGCGCGGTGGACGTGCGCAGGCTGGTGCGGACCGGCGGCAAGGCGCTGCTGGTCGGCCTGGCCTCCTGGGTGATGATCGCCGGAGTGGCGTACACCGGAGTCCTGCTGACCACCTGACCGCACCGGACGCCACGGGCTCGGGACCGGACGGCCTCGGGACGGCACGGGCTCCGGACGGCACGGGCTCCGGACGGGACGGCACGGGCTCGGGACCGGACACCATGGGCTCAGGACGGGACGGGCTCGGGACCGTACAGCACAAGCCAAGGGCCGGACAGCACGGGCTCAGGACAGGCTGGTACGGACTCAGGGCCGGACAGCACGGGCTCAGGACGGGCCAGCACGGGCTCGGGACCGGATGGCATGGGCGAGGGCCGGACGGCACGGGCTCGGGGCCGACGTCATGAGCCAAGGGCCGGACGGCACGGACTCAGGACCGGGCAGCCTGCCTACACGGCCCGGACCCGGCTCGGCCCCCCGCCGCTCGGCATCAGCCGACCGGCAGCCGCAGGACCACGGCGAGGCCGCCGGACGGGCGGGCGCGGGCGGTGACCCGGCCGCCGTGCGCCTCGGCGACCGCGCGCACGATCGACAGGCCGAGGCCGATCCCGTCCCCGGCGGACGCCCCGGAGCTGCGGGTGTGCCGCCCCCGGTGGAACGGCTCGAACAACCGGTCGAGCTGCTCCTGCGGGACCACGGGACCGTCGTTGGCCACCTCCACCTCCACCCATCCGGCCGCGCCCGCGCCCGCGCTCCCGCCCTTACCCGCGCCGTCCCGGTGGCGGGTGACCACACACAGCAGGCCGCCGTCGCGGTTGTACTTCACCGCGTTCTCCAGCAGGTTGGCCACCGCGATGCCGAGCAGGGCGACGTTGCCGCGCAGCGGGGCCGGGGCCAGGTCGGTCCGCAGCCGCAGGCTCGCGGCCCGGCGGCGGGCGGCGACCTGGTCCAGGGCCTCGGCGGCGAGGTCGGCGAGGTCGTCCGGCTCGACCCCGGTGACGCCCTGCTCGGAGCGGGCCAGCGTGAGCAGCGCCTCGATCAGCCGCTGCGCGTGCTCGGTGGAGTGCGCCACGTCCTGGGCCATGGTGCGCCACTGCTCCTCGGTGGCGGCCGGCTTGGCGAGGGTGACCTCGACGGCCGCGCGGGTCAGTGCGAGCGGGGTGCGCAGCTCGTGGCTGGCATTGGCGACGAAGCGGCGCTGCGCGCCGAAGGCCGCGTCCAGGCGTTCCAGCATCTGGTCGAAGGTGTCGCCGAGCTCCTTCAACTCGTCCGGCGGACCAGGCAGGTGGAGGCGTTCGTGCAGGGTGGTGTCGGTGGCCCGGCGGGCGGCGGCGGTGACGGCGGCGATCGGCCGCAGCATCCGTCCGGCGACCCACCAGCCCACCAGCGCGGACACCGCGACCACGATCAGCAGCAGGAACAGCGAGACCTTCAGCAGGTGGGAGGCTGCGGCGTCGCGGATCTGGTCGCTGAGTCCGATGATGTGGTCGTGGTCCGGGTCGAGGCTGCTGGGGATCTGGCTCGCGGGCAGCGGCCGGAAGATCGCCCGGTAGAAGACGGTGGTCAGGGCCAGCACCAGGACGCTGCCGCCCATGGTGAACAGGCTGGCGAAGGTCAGCGTCAGCCGGGTGCGGATGGTCAGCGGCGGGTGCCGGAGCAGCCGGGCGACGCGGCACAGCTGCCGCCAGGCCCGCTCGCGCCCGCCCGGCACCGGGGCGGCGCGCCCGGAGGCGAGGCCCGAAGCGGGCGCAGGGGCGGGGGCGGTCACGGCGCTATCCGGTAACCGGCCCCGACCAGGGTCTGCACCAGGTCCGGTGGTCCCAGCTTGCGCCGCAGCCGGTTGACGGTGACCCGGACGGTGTTGGTGAACGGGTCGGCGTGCTCGTCCCAGGCGCGCTCCAGCAGCTGCTCGTGGCTGAGCACCGCCCCGTCCGTGCTCAGCAGGACCTGGAGCACGGTGAACTCCTTGGCGGTCAGCATGATCGGCCGTCCGCCGCGGTGGACGGTCCGGCGCAGGGTGTCCATGGTGAGGTCGCCCCGGGTGAGCACGGCGGCATGGGCACGGCCCCGGCGGCCGAGGGACTGGATGCGGAGGGTGAGTTCGGCGAAGGAGAACGGCTTGCCGAGGTAGTCGTCGGCGCCCAGGGTCAGCCCGTCGACCCGGTCGCAGGTGCCGGACAGGGCCGTGAGCATCAGGATCATCGGGGCCTCGTCCAGTCCGGCCAGCTCCTGGCAGACCTCGTCGCCGGACCGGCCGGGCAGGTCGCGGTCCAGCACCAGCACGTCGTAGACGCCGTTGATCTGGATCTTCGCCAGCGCGTCGTTGCCGTCGTGGCTGACGTCCACGGCCATTCCCTGGTCGCGCAGGCCCTCGGCGATTCGTGCGGCCAGGCGTTCTTCGTCCTCGACGACCAGGATGCGCATTCAGCCATTGTCGCCGACCGGTTTCCCGTGCACGGCTCTGGTGGCGGTCACGGGTTCGGCGCTATGTTGACACAATGTCTAATAAGCAGCCGGCCCGGACGCCGGCGGATCTGGTGCGATTCCGCGAGGTCCAGCAGCTCGCGTACCGCTGTGCGCAGGCGGTCGCGGCCGGGCTGGAGCCGGGGACCACCGAGCGGCAGGCCGCGCGGCGGATGCGGCAGTGGCTGGAGGCGAACGGCGCGGACGACTGGTTCCACGTGCCCTTCGCCTGGTTCGGCGACCGGACGGTGTTCCACCGCTTCCGCACACCGCTGCAGTTCTTCCCGACCGACCGGCGGCTGGAGGAGGGCATGCCCTTCATCCTCGACTGCGCCCCGGTCGCCGACGGCTACACCGCCGACATTGGCTACGCCGGGAGCCTCGGCGGCAACCGGGTGCAGCAGCAGATCCTGGACGACCTCCAGGAGTACCGGGAGCTGATCCTGGCGCAGGTGCGCGAGCGCCGACCGCTGGACGAGATCTACCGCGCGGTCGACGCTCTGGTCGCCCGGCACGGCTACGACAACCGGCACCGGGTCTACCCGGGCCGGGTGCTGGCGCACCAGGTCACCCGACTGAAGGTGCGCGGCCCGCGCACGGTGGTGGCCGGTTTCGGCGTCCGCAGCCTACAGACCCTGGGCCGGGAGCTGGTCACCGAGCGGCTACAGCACCGCTCGCCGCTGTGGGCGGACGGCAGGTCCTCCGCGCACGCCCCCACCCCTGGGCTGTGGGCCGTCGAGCCGCACCTCGGGCTGCGCGGGGTCGGCGCCAAGTTCGAGGAGCTGCTGGTGGTCACCGAGGACGACGCCTACTGGCTGGACGAAGACCTGCCGCACGTCAACCGCTGGAAGGAGCAGGCCGCATGAGCAGCACCCCCGCAGAGGGCCCGGCCGCCCCCGAGCCCCGCCGAAGCGGCAGGCCCCGCACCGGCCGGACGACCCCCGCCACCCCCACGCCGCCCGCCGGCCCCACGC
>Ga0302314_10019925_pt1 | contig 11116 bp, 8 predicted proteins | sample III_Palsa_N2_3_FD_200533 | JGI IMG/M metagenome (GOLD analysis project Ga0302314, IMG submission 200533) | Peat permafrost microbial communities from Stordalen Mire near Abisko, Sweden - III_Palsa_N2_3 | ecosystem: Environmental > Terrestrial > Soil > Palsa > Peat permafrost | place: Sweden... | reverse complement strand
AGGGATTGAGCGGATTGCTGGCGCGGCTCGATCCGCGGCGCGGTGGGCGAGGACCCGGCGGACTTATGGATCCGGCGGCCCCGGCGGCGCCGCACGTCACGCCCGAGGGTGGGCAGTTTATCACCAGGAGCTTTGCCAATCATGCCGGCAAGCGGGCTTATAAGCTTTATATCCCAAGCGGTTATCGGGGACAGAAACTACCGTTGATCGTCATGCTCCACGGCTGCACCCAGTCGCCGGACGATTTCGCCGCCGGCACGCGGATGAATTCAGCGGCCGAGGCGCAGGATTGCTTTGTCGCCTACCCGGAGCAGCCGTCCTCGGCCAATGGGTCGAAATGCTGGAACTGGTATAAACCGGCGGATCAGCGGCGCGAGCAGGGCGAGCCATCGCTGGTCGCCGGCATCGCCCGCGCCATCATGGGTGAGTACAAAGTGGACCCGCAGCGGATTTACGTCGCCGGACTGTCGGCCGGAGCGGCAGCGGCAGTGGTGATGGGGGCGACCTATCCTGATCTGTTCGCGGCGGTCGGGGTGCATTCGGGGTTGGCGTGTGGCGCTGCGAACGATCTTCCGTCGGCGCTTGCGGCAATGCGGCAGGGCGCCGGAGCATCGCCGCCGGGGTCCGGTCGAATAATACCCACGATCGTATTTCATGGCGACCGGGATGCGACGGTTCACCCTCGCAATGGCGATCAGGTGATCGAGCAGGTCATGGCCACGGGGAATTTGCAGCAGAGTGTCAAGCGTGGCGCGGTGCCCGGCGGCCATACTTATAGCCAGACACTGCACATCGACGAATTTGGAGATGTCGTCCATGAGCAGTGGGTGATCCACGGCGCAGGCCACGCGTGGTCGGGCGGGAGCCCCACGGGGTCATATATCGATCCGTTTGGGCCGGATGCGACGGGCGAGATGCTAAGGTTCTTTTTGGAGCACCGACGGCAATGATTGACGGTTTGGTGCGCGTAAATTATGGAAAGCGCATGGATTTCTGGTGCCCCATGCGCGCGCAACAACAAGGCTGGTCATTACCGGCGGCCTTGGCGCGTGCGATCGCGGGCGACAGGAGGCAAGACTAGCCTTCCGTCGATTTAGCACCAACCGAGAAGCCCGCCGCATTCCGGCGGGCTTTGTCGTTTCAGGCCTCGCCGGGTAAACCCCGAACCTGGAGCCTGGTATGCGAATGTTTATGTCGGATGATGAAGTTATGGCGATCGGCCATGGGCTGATCGACCGGACGCTGCCGAAATGCGAATGGACCCACGCGGCGCACTTCGCGGCTGCGATCTGGATGCTGAAGTGCCGGCCGGATCTGGCGGTGGAACGCGCGATGCCGGGGATCATACGCGGGTATAATGAAGCGACCGGAGTTGCGAATACCGATAGCGGCGGATACCACGAGACGATTACGCAGGCATCGATCCGTGCGGCGCGGGCGTTCGTTGGGGAAAGGCCGGAGGCCGCGTTGTTTGAGATCTGTAATGAGCTTTTGGCTTCGCCGCTGGGAAGGTCGGACTGGATGTTGGCTTATTGGTCGAGGTCGAGGCTGTTTTCGGTTGCGGCGCGCAGGGGGTGGGTTCGGCCCGACTTACAAATATTTCCGTTCTGAATGTCGTTTCGAAAAAAATTTAAGTTCAAGTGAGGAAGAAGCATCTTTTTTTGAAAAAAAGAAGCAAAAAACTTTTGATGGATCGGTTCGGAGTGCGTCGCCCCCGGACGGTAAATCGGGATTCTTAATGACAAAGTTTTTTTGCTTCTTTTTGTTCACAAAAAGAAGACTTCCTACCCCTAGAGCGAGATGAAATCAGTCGGAATCAGGAAGAGAAGGAAAGTCTTCTTTTTTGAAAAAAAGAAGCAAAAAACTTTTATTCGTTTGGTTCGAAGACTGGACCGAGAGTTCTTGCGACGCGCCAAATTGGCGAAAGTTTTTTGCTGTACTCCGCACGCTTGATAAGCCGAAAAGGGCCGCGATTAGCGAAGAGTAGCTACCAGCCCTGAATAACTAATTGAAATCAATAGGTTGCAGGAAAGGAAGAGAGCATCTTTTTTGAAAAAAAGAAGCAAAAAACTTTTGTTCAAATGGGGCCGGAGCACTCCGTCTTCAGACCGATGCATCCCTATTCCTAATTGACAAAAGTTTTTTGCTTCTTTTTTTCAAAAAAGAAGATTCTTCCTGTTGCTTCCACTTAAAATCATCTCGCTCTAACTATCCAGTATTGACCGCAACTTATTCGACAACTCAGCGATCGAGAATGGCTTAGGCAGGAACGCCACGCCGGGATCCAGCACACCGTTGTGCACGATCGCGTTTCGCGTGTAGCCGGTGGTGAACAGCACTCGGAGGCATGGATCCTTTCCCCGGAGCGCATCGGCGAGTTGCCGGCCGGTCATTCCCGGCATCACTACATCGGTGAAAAGAATATCGACGCCGCCGACGGTGTCGAACAGGCGCAGGGCATCGTTGCCGTTGGCGGCGGCGTAGACGACATATCCCAATTCCGTCAGGGCCTCGACGCTCATCTGGCGGACGCGTTCGTCGTCTTCCACCACCAGGATGCGCTCGGCGCCGAAGGCCGCGAGTGGGGTGGAGCTGGGACCTTCCTCGGTATCCTTGCGCAGCCCGAAATGACGCGGCAGGTAGAGTTTCAACGATGTGCCGTGGCCGGCTTCGGAGTAGATTTTGGCGTGGCCGCCGGATTGCTTGACGAAACCGTAGACCATCGAAAGGCCCAGGCCGGTCCCCTTCCCTACCGGCTTGGTGGTGAAAAATGGATCGAACACCTTGGTGAGCGCGTCCGCGGGAATGCCCTCGCCGGTGTCGGTGACCGAAATCATCGCGTATTGGCCAGGCGTGAGGGATACGTCGGCGGCGGCGTAGCGCTCGTCGATGTGGGTGTTGGCGGTTTCGATGGTGAGTTTGCCCCCCGTGGGCATCGCGTCGCGGGCGTTCACCGCCAGGTTGATGATGGCGGTCTCCAACTGGTTCGGATCGACGTGGGTGGCCCAAAGGCCGGCACCGAGAACGACCTCGAGGGCGATGTGTTCGCCGATGGTGCGGCGGATCAGGTCCGACATCGACGATACGAGCCGGTTCAAATCGGTCAGTTGGGGTTCCAGCGGCGACTGGCGCGAGAATGCGAGCAGCCGTTTGGTGAGAGTCGCGGCGCGGTCCGCCCCTTCCCTCGCGTTGGCGAGATTGCGTTCGATGCCGGTTTCGCCGCGGGCAAGGCGGCGTGAGGCGAGGTCCAGGCTGCCCATGATGATCGCGAGCATGTTGTTGAAGTCATGCGCGATCCCGCCGGTGAGGTTGCCGACCGCTTCCATCTTTTGGGCTTGCCGTAGCGACGCTTCGGATATTTTGAGCGCTTCGGCGGTTTCCCGCTCCAGTGTTACGTCGCGGCCGATCGCGTGCAGCAGGTCCGCTTCCGGCACTGCGGTCCATGACAGGTGCCGAATTGAGCCATCGGCATGGTAGTAGCGGTTTTCGAACCGGATCGTGACCTGGCCGCCGGCGAGTTTGGTCGCCTCCGCCATGGTCTTTTCACGGTCGTCGGGATGCACGAAATCGATGAAACTCTTGCCGATCAGGGCCGAAGCGGAAAAGCCGAGCATGTGCGTCCACGCCGGATTTACCGCCTCGATGGTGCCGTCGTAGCGGGCCACCAGCATGATGTCGGTCGATAGCCGCCAGATCCGGTCGCGGTCGCGGGTGCGGATTTCAACCTCGTGCTCGAGATCGGCGTTGAGGCGCTGGAGTGCATCCTCGGCCTCGACGCGATCGGTGATGTCGGCGCCGTTTACGAATATGCCGAGCATCTCGCCGGTGTTGCCGCGGATCGGCTGATAGACCAGATCGAGGTAGCGCCGCTCGCTCGGGCTGCCTTTGCGGCGTTGCAGATCGGCGGCCATGCGCCGGCCGATGTAGGGCTCTCCGGTCGTGAAGACGTTGTCGAGCAGTTCGAAAAAGCCCTGGCCCTCGACCTCGGGCAGCGCTTCACGGACGGTTTTGCCTACCACATCGCGGTGGCCGACCACTTGGAGATACGCGTCGTTGGCGAGCTCGAAGCGGTGCTCCGGACCGCGCAGGACGGCCATGAAACTCGGCGCGTGCTGGAACAGATCGCGGAGGAAGCGGCGTTCGGCGTCGAGCGCGGAGTTGGCGGCGGCGAGCGCCCGTTGGGCTTCGCGGAGCTGCTGTTCGGTTTGGTAGCGGGCGGTGGTTTCTACCGCGGATACCAGCACACCACCGACGCCGGTGCGCACCGTGGTGTCAGGCACCGGACTGTAGCCGATGGCGAAACGCGCATCCTCCCACCGGTCGCCGTGACGCTTGATCCGCAGCAGCAGGTCCTCGGAGAACAGGGAGGCGGCCTCGCCGTTGTAAATGCGCTGGTGCACCGCTTCAATGGTGGGCCAAACCTCGGACCAGGCTTCACGCGCCGGTAGCCCTAACGCCCAGGGATGCTTGTCACCCAAAATCGGCTTGTAGCCGTCGTTGTAGATCAGAACGAAGTCCGGCCCCCACCTCAACGCCATCGGAAAACCGGAGGACAAAATGAGCTTAAGAGCTAGATGCAAGCTCGGAGACCAGGTGTCCATCGGCCCGAGCGGCGTCAACGACCAGTCTTTAGCGCTGACCAGATCGGGCATCTCAGTCTTTGCCGGCGATGCAAGCCCGTCCATCATGCGGCGTTCCCCTGCTTGCGCGATCAATGTCGTTGGACGGCTAATCCGCCAGGGGAATTACCGCAAGTGGGAAGTGGGCAAGTTATTGGGATCCGGGAAGAATAGGAGAAGCAAGTCTTCTTTTTGAAAAAAGAAGCAAAAACTTTTGGAAATAAGGTTGATGGACCCAATCGGCGGCCGGAACCTTATGTACAGGTTTTTTGCTTCTTTTTTGCCAAAAAAGAAGACCTTCCTAGCCTCGCGCAGCGACGCGGGGGCGGGTCTCGGTGTGGACCAGGCGATTGAGATACCAGACCTCCACCGCCCAGTCGCAGTCGCGGCCGGCAAACATGCGCTGCCCGAGCTTTATGGCAGCCTCGTTGGTCGGTAGCTTTAGCGAATGACGATGCGTGACAACACCGGCGGCGTCGACGAAGTGAAACTGATATAGATTCATGATACCCTCCAAAACGACAGGATATCGCGGCGCGAGTTAATCAATCGTTGACCGCAGTCTCGTGGGACGCGAATTAATCGCCCAGGCAGACGAATCTTGATTTTGGCGATCAACCGTGAGGTTGGCACCCCACCAGCCGCCACCCATCGCCACCAGAAGCTGAGCCGTGTCCTGGTAGCATTGGGCTTGCGCCTGGACGTAGCCGAGCCGCGCTTGAAGATATTGGCGCTGCGCATCGATCAGCGGGAGAATGCCGGTGCCGCCGCCGGAATAACTGATGCGCTGCAATTTCAGCGCTTCAGAGGCTTCGTTCAGGGCTTGCTGCTGGGCGGCGAGAAGCTGCTGGTCGTGGGTAAGCGCCTGCATGGTGTCGGCAACCTGGCCGAAGGCTTGCAATACCGTCTCCTGATAGCCGGCGGCAGAGGCTTTGAACGCTGACAAAGCGGCACGCTGCTCGGACTTCCGCATGCCGCCGTCGAAAACCGGCGCGGTTACGCCGGCGGCGATGCTCCATAGCAGGCTCTCCGGATCGAACAACTGGCCCGGATTGATGGCAGCAGCACCGACCGAGCCGGACAGCGTGAACGAGGGATAGAGCTGCGCCGTGGCGACGCCGATCTGTGCGCTGGCGGCGTGAAGCTGGGCTTCCGCCGCCAGGATGTCGGGACGCTGGCGGACCAGCGCTGCGGGCAGACTTACCGGAACTTCGGCGGGAAGTGCCAGTGAGGTCAGATCGAGGCTGGGCGGCGACCATTCGCCCGGCGCGCGGCCGAGCAGAACCGCAAGCGCGTGCCTGGCAACATCGAGTTGCTGCTCGGGACCGGGGAGCATCGTTTCGTCGGTCGCGTATTGGGTTGCCGCGGTCGCGACGTCGGTGTCGGGAACCGAGCCGGCTTCGCGCTCCGTGCGCACCAGCTTCAAAGTCTGCTGGTCGAGATCGAGGATGTCGTGGATCGCTTTCAGTTGCGCGCCCGCCGCAGCCACCTGGATGGCTTGGGACACGGTGTTGCCGGTGAGCGTCTGGTAGGCGGCGTCGAGTTGGTAGCGCTCTACGTCGGCCAGCGCGGACTTTTGCTCGATTTCGCGCCGGTTGCCGCCGAAGACATCAAGCGCGTAGCTGACCGAAGGGCCAAGCTGGTAGACGTTGGCGTTAGGCGGCAGCGGGAAGCGCGAGGGCGCAAGGCCGAAAGACGCCGCGTTAAGCTTCTCACGCGTGACGCTGGCGGCGAAATTCACTTGCGGATAGAGCACGCCAGAGGCCGCCGCGACGTCATATTGAGCCTCGGACAGACGCGCGGTGGCGCCCTCGATCGAGGGGCTGCCGGCAATCGCCTGCTTCACCAGGCTGTCGATCGTGGGCGAACGGAACAGGGTCCACCACTCGGCGCTCACCTGCTGGCCGAGCGCGAGACTTTGGGTTGTGGTCTCGGAGGGTGGGGTGTAGCCGGTCGCAGTTGGTGCTGCTGGCGCGTGGAAATTCGGGCCGACGGTGCAGCCGGATAGAACCGCGGCCGCGATCGCGAGTGTAGGAAGGAAGCATCTTTTTTGAAAAAAAGAAGCAAAAAACTTTTGTTCACTTTGGAATGCACCGGCGACAGTCGGCGCACTCCAGGTGACAAAGTTTTTTTGCTTCTTTTTGTTCACAAAAAGAAGATTCTTCCTTCGCCCATTGATTTGACCTCTGATCACAACTCCACCTCGCCGGCATGGGCAGAGCCGCCACCGCCGGATTTCTTGAAGACCATCAACAGGGGGATCGCCACCAGAGTCGCAATCATCAACATCTTGTAATCGTCGATGTAGGCGATGATCTGCGCCTGCCGGGTGATCACCGCATCGAGCGCCGTGCGTCCGGCGGCGGTGACCGGATTCCAGAACTGCGCGATCGCCGGGTTCTCGAACATGCGGTTGACCGCGGTTACGTGCGAGGCGATGTCGGCATGGTTGATCTGAGTGTTCTGGGTGAGCAGGCTGCTCACTACCGAAATGCCTACACTTGAGCCGATGTTACGGGACAGGCTGTAGATGCCGGCTCCCTCCGCGCGATGCTCGGGGCCCAGAGTTGATAGGGTCACTACGCTTAGCGGAATGAAGATCAGGCCAAGCCCGGTGCCCTGGATGATACCCACGAAGATGATGGTGGCGAACGAAATGTCCGGCGTCCAGTGTGTCATCTGCCAGAACGACCAGGCGGTGACCGCGAGGCCGGCGCCGAGCAGGTAGCGGGTGTCGACCCGCCCGATCATTCTGCCGACCAGTATCATGATCGCCATGGTGCCGAGGCCCCGCGGCCCCATGACCAATCCCGCGCTTACCACCGGGTAGTTCATCAGGTCCTGAAGATAGGGCGGCTGCAACGCCATCGAGGAATAATAGGTGAGACCCAGGATCGCGATGAACAGAACGCCGGCGGTAAAGTTCGCGTCGCGAAATAGCGACGGCCGCACGAACGGATCACGCGCGGTGAAAGTATGGACCAGGAACAGGTAGAATGACGAGGCGGCGACGACCGCCTCGATCTGGATTTCGCCGGAACTGAACCAGTCGAGCTGCTCGCCGCGATCGAGCAGGATCTGGAGCGCGCCGATCGCGACGCTGAGCGTGCCGAAACCGAACCAGTCGAGCTTTTCCTTGGCGTCCTTCGCGGTTTCGGTGAGGAAGCTGGTGATCCCGAGGAAGGCCAGGATGCCGATCGGCAGGTTGATGTAGAAGACATAGCGCCAACTGTAGTTCTCAGTGAGCCAGCCGCCGATGACCGGGCCGAGCACCGGGCCCGCCATCACCGCGATCCCCCATATCGCCATCGCGGAGCCTCGTTTCTCGGGCGGATTGATGTCGAACATCACGGTTTGCGACAGCGGCACCAGTGCGGCGCCGAACATGCCTTGCATCACGCGGAACAACACAATCTGGTCGAGCGATTCGGCCATGCCGCATAGCATCGAGGCAATGGTGAAGCCGGCGACCGAAACCAGAAATACCCGCTTGAGGCCGAACCGCTCGGCGAGGAAGCCGGTGGGTGGGGTCATGATCGCGGCGGCCACGATATAGGAAGTCAGCACCCAGTCGATCTCGTCCTGACTGGCCGAGACGCTGCCCTGCATGTAAGGAAGCGCTACGTTCGCGATGGTGGTGTCGAGCGCCTGCATCATGGTGGCGAGGATGACGCAAACGGTGATCGCGGCGCGATTGACCGCAGGCGCCACCGGCGGTGTTGCCACCGCGGCGGATGTTCGGGCAGCGGACATTACTGTCCTCCCTGACCCCGAGCTTGGCCGAACAACACTGCGAGGAAATGCGGCAAACCCCGCGCGTGGCCAGTGTTGATGTTGACTTCGACGCTCATGCCGGAACGGAGCTGCGGCAGATTCTTGCCGGTGGTGTCGACGAGCACGCGCATCGGGACGCGTTCGACCACTTTCACCCAGTTGCCGCTGGTGTTCTCGGCCGGTAATAGGGAGAACTCCTCGGCCGCGGCGGGGCTGATGCTAGCGACGGTGCCATGCCAGGTTTGGTTCGGATAGGCGTCGACGGTGACGGTAGCCGGCTGGCCCTCCCGCACGTAGGTCAGTTCGGTCTCCTTCGGCTCGGCGGTGATCCAGACGTGATCGGTCGAGACCAGGTAGAAGGCGGTGGTCGAAGCCGGCAGATACTTGCCGGGCGCGATCGATGGCACGTTGGTGACGATGCCGGCGAACGGCGCGGTAACGTAAGTGTCGTTCAGGTTCCGTTGCGCCTCGTCGCGTTCGGCCACGGCTTCGAGATAGCGGGGGTTTTGTTCCACCGGGCCGGTCGGATCGCCATTGAGGTTGGCGGCGATGCCGGCGAGCTGCTGTTCGAGCGAGGCGACTTTCTGCTGCGCGTTCTGCAGGCCGTGGCGCGCCGCGTCCAAAGTCTCGTCGGAGGCGACATGCTGGCTGCCGAGGAATTCCTGGCGGTTATATTCGCGCTGGTTGTAGGCGAGATCTTCCTGAGCCTGCTTGATCTGGGTCTGCATGTCGCCGTAGCTGGCCTGCAACGCAAGGAGGCTGTCGCGGGTGATGCCGAGCTGGGCCTGTGCGCTCGCCAAGGCAAAGCGGAACGACTGACCGCCGAGGCGGAACAGGGGCTGACCGGCCTCGACATGCTGGTTGTCTTTGACATCGACTTCGCGGACGAAGCCGGAAACGTCGGTGGCAACGCCAACCTTGTCGGCGTCGACGTAGGCGTCGTCGGTCGACATCACCTGACCGCCGGTGACGTACCAAACCGCCCCCGCAATCAGAACCACCGGCAGGAGAAGAAACAATAGCAGCCGGACCGGCCGGCGGCGTTGCCGCGGCCTCACTTCATGTGGTTGCGCATCGATGAGGTCGCCCTCGGATAGCGGCTCATCGTCTAAACGCACCCGTCGCGACTCCGTAATTCCGTCGGCAGGCATAGTATCCCCTTCACTGCCCTGATCCCAGCGGCTGGAATATATTGACAAAAACCAGCAATGAAAATCGTATATCTATTGTATAGGGTAGTGAGGAGAATTCACTAATGCGTCGCAGCGACCTCGCCGATCTTACCGCGTTCGTCGCCATCGCCGATCATCACAGCTTCCGCGCTGCGGCTTTGCGCCTTGGCGTCACACCTTCGGCACTCAGCCATACGATGCGCCAGCTCGAGGAGCGCATCGGGGTGCGCCTGCTGCATCGCACGACGCGCAGCACCTCGCCCACCGACGCCGGCTTGCGCCTGCTGGAAAGACTGCGGCCGGCGATCGAGCAAATCGCGGGCGCACTCGGCGATTTGGGCGAGCAGCAGCACCATCCGTTCGGAAATCTGCGGATCTATGCCAGCCACATGGCAGCGGCGGCGGTGATCGCCCCAGTGTGGGGACGCTACCTTGCCACCTACCCGGAGGTCCACCTTGAGCTAAGCGTAAGCGAGGGAGCCGCCGATATCGTGGCGAAGGGCTTTGACGCCGGCATCGGCATACAGGACCGGGTGGCGGCCGACATGGTCGCGGTGCGCGTAATGGGGCCGATGAAAGTGGCCGTGGTTGGCGCACCGGCGTATTTCGCGCAACGCCGCCGGCCGCGCGTGCCGGAGGATCTCGCCCGCCATAGCTGTGTGCAATACCGGCGGGGTGGCGACGGCGCCCTGTTCGACTGGGCGTTCGCGCGGGACGGAAAGTCGCAAAAAATCTCGCCGTCGGGTCGGATCCTGGTGGACGATCCGGATTTGGCAGTGCGTGCGGCGGTCGACGGGTTGGGGATCGCCTATACCATCGAGGCACGGTCCGAAGCATTCCTGCGCTCAGGACACCTGGTAAGGGTGCTGGAGGATTGGTCGCCCTCGTTCGAGGGATTGTTTCTGTATTACCCCGGCCACCGGCAAGTGCCCACAGCACTCCGCGCGCTGATCGATATGGTGCGCACCAGCGGTCCGGCGCCGAGCGAGACCTCGCTTACCAGTCCGTTCATGGAAGTGTAGGCGAGGCGAAGGAGGCATCTTTTTTGAAAAAAGGATGCAAAAACTTTTGGTCTGTGGAGCGCGCCGGCCATGGACCGGTGGCACCCCTAAGTGATAAAGTTTTTTGCTTCTTTTTGTTCACAAAAGGAAGATTCTTCCCGTCACCTTGACTTATCGATTCACCAAGTTTGACAACGCGCTCGCAATTGTTTCCGGCGAGATACATTCGAGCGCATGATGATACATAAGTCCGATTGACACTCGGTGTTCGTGGTCTAGTTTGCTGGTACCGACCGGTTGGGGGGATCGAGCGATGTTGGATACGGATGTACAGAATTTCTGCAATTGGCTCGGCAACACGCCGGTGAGCGTGTGGATCCAGACCGCGAACTGGGTCATCCCGTGGTCGCAGTCGATCCATATCATGGCGATCTCGCTGCTGGCGGGCGTGATGCTGCGGATGGACGCGCGTCTGCTCGGGGTGTTCGGCCGCAACCAGTCCGTCGCCGAGATGGCCGATCGCTACATGCCCTGGCTGTGGCGACTGCTG
>Ga0302314_10019922_pt1 | contig 11117 bp, 11 predicted proteins | sample III_Palsa_N2_3_FD_200533 | JGI IMG/M metagenome (GOLD analysis project Ga0302314, IMG submission 200533) | Peat permafrost microbial communities from Stordalen Mire near Abisko, Sweden - III_Palsa_N2_3 | ecosystem: Environmental > Terrestrial > Soil > Palsa > Peat permafrost | place: Sweden... | reverse complement strand
TGCGATTGGTCCGGTCGACGCGGCGATGTGCCCGGTTATGGCTGCGATTTGCCCCGTCGACGCGGCAATGTGTCCGGTTACAGCAGCGATTGGTCCGGTCGACGCGGCAATGTTTCCGGTGACAGCAGCGATTGGTCCGGTCGACGCGGCAATGTTTCCGGTTACAGCAGCGATTGGTCCACTCGAAGCGGCAAGACATCCCAGGACGACGGCTGATGTTTCCAGTGGAATTGTCGTCTCGCGACGGGACAGAATTACTTAGCCAGTCGCCAGCAATGCAGGCGGGCGCGCCGCGAGCAGCGCGCGCGTGTAGGGATGATGTGGCGCCGACAACACGTCGCTCGCGCTACCGGTTTCCACGATCGCGCCGTCGTGCATCACCGCGATGCGATCGGCCAATGCGCGCGCGGCGTCGACATCGTGGGTGATGAACAGCAACGCGAGTCCGCGTTCGGTTTTCAATCGCGCGAGCAGTTGCAGGATCGCTGCGCGGCTGCGTGCGTCGAGTGCGGACACCGCTTCATCGCAGACCAGCAATTCCGGATCGGTCGCGAGTGCGCGCGCGATCGCGATGCGCTGGCATTGGCCGCCGGAGAACTGGTGCGGATAGCGATCCAGGCACGCGCCACCGGACGTGTCCGGATCGAGCCCGACGATGCGCAGCAATTCCGTCGCGCGCGCGCGCTGCTGCATCGCGTCGCCGATCGCGTGGATGCGCAGCGGTTCGGCGATGATCCGCGCAATGCTCATGTGCGGATCGAGCGACGCATGCGGGTCCTGGAACACCACGCCGATCCGGCGTCGCAATGGCCGCAACGCGCGCGCTCCATGCGCGCCGATGTCGATCCCGTCGAGCGCGATGCGTCCGCGTGTCGGCGTGCGCAGCAGGCGCAGCACCGCGCGTGCGAGCGTGGATTTGCCTGATCCGGATTCGCCGAGCAAGGCGAGGCATTCGCCGCGATGCAGGTCGATCGTGGTCGGCGCGAGCGCATCGCGTTGCGCATGCGGATAGCGCACCGCGAGATCGCGCGCGGACAGCAGCAACGCACCGGCCTGCGCGTGCGCTGCGGTTGGCAGACGCTCGGCTGCGAGCAGTTCACGCGTGTAGGGCGCGGCTGGCGCGGCGAACACCTGCGCGGTCGCTCCGGTCTCGACGCACAGTCCCTTGTGCAGCACCAGCACGCGTTGCGCGATCGTCGCGACGAGCGGCAAGTCGTGGCTGACCAGCAATAAGGCGAGGCCGAGGTCGCGACGCAGGCTGTCGAGCAGGGTCAGGATGTCGCGACCGACGCGCGGATCGAGCGCCGAGGTTGGTTCGTCGGCAAGCAGGCAGCGCGATCGCGTTGCGAGCGCGAGCGCGATGCACACGCGCTGGCGCTGGCCGCCCGAAAGTTCATGCGGATAGCGTGCGAGCAGGTCCTGCGCCGCAGGCAGTTCCACGCGATCGAGCAGCGCGAGCGCATCGGCATCGATCGTCGTGCGCGCGACGCCGGCATGGCGCAGGGTTTCGCGCAGTTGCGCGCCGATGCTGCGCAGCGGATGCAATGCCGCGAGCGCATCCTGCGGCACCCATGCGATCGTGCGTCCGCGCAAGGCGATGTGCTCGCGCGAACCGAGCGCGATCGCGCGACCGTCGATGCGCAAGCTGCCGCTCGCGTGCAAAGACGCAGGCAGCAGGCCGAGCAAGGCGAGCGTGGCGAGGCTCTTGCCAGCGCCGGATTCGCCAACCACGGCGAGGCATTCGCCCGCTGCGAGATCCAGATCGAGTGGCCCGAGCAGGTTCGTCCCCGTGCCGGCGACCGACACGCGCATGTCGCCGACGCCGAGCATCGGAAAAGGGGTCAGGTTCATTTACGCCGACACCGGCGGTGGTTTGGCCGCCGGCTCCGTCGGCGCCAATGCACCTGACCCCCTTTCCGTTTCTGCGCCGCGCACGTCGAGGCCATCGCGCAGCGCATCGCCGAGCTGCTGGAAGCACGCGAGTGTCGCCACCAGCAGGATTGCCGGCACCAGCAGCGTCCACGGCGCGCTGTCGAGCTCCTGGGTGCCTTCCTGCAGCAAGGTGCCGAGGCCAGCCGAAGGCTCGTCGATGGACAGGCCGAGGAAGCCGAGGAAGCTCTCGACGAGGATCGCCTGCGATGCGAGCAGGCTCGCGTACACCAGCGCGAGGCCGAGCAGGTTCGGCACGATGTGCCAGCGCAAGATCTGCGCGGTGCTCGCGCCGGCCGCACGCGCGGCGAGCACGAACGGCTGGTCGCGCAGCCTCGCAGCCTCGGCACGCACCACGCGCGCGAGGTCGATCCACACGTAGCCGCCGATCGCGATCAGCAGCAGCGGCAGCGAGCGATCGAACAGGGTCAGCAGCAGGATCACGATCAGCAGGAATGGCAGCGCCGAAAGGACATCCAGCCCGCGCATCATGAGCCGCTCGCTGCGACCGCCGAGATAGCCCGCGCTCGCGCCATAGCTCAGCCCGATCGCGAGCGCGATCGCGGTCGCGCCGAAACCCAGCAGCAGCGACAGGCGCAGGCCGTACAGCGCGCGCACGAAGGTATCGCGGCCGATCGCATCGGTGCCCAGCCAGTGCGCGTGCGCGAGCGATGGTGCGGCCGACAGCGCGTTCCAGTCCGGATGCTCGGGTGCGTACGGAGACAGCCACGGTCCGACGACCGCGAGCAGCGCCAGCGCGGCGAGCACGCCAATGCTGGCGAGCGCGGAGCGCGGCAGGCGACGCAGGAAGGAGGTCATTGCCACATCATCGCCCCTATAGATCCGGCCCTCAAATATGTTTGAGGGTCGTCCGATGTCCCCCTCCCCGGCGAGCGGGAGAGGGCCACGGAGAGGGGGATCGATCAATGCCAGCCCGCGTATCATGTGCGCAGTCCCATTGAACAATCTCCCCATGCGCCATCCGTTGACCCGTCCGCGCCGCATGCGCCGCGACGATTTCTCCCGCCGGCTGATGCGCGAAACCGTGCTGACCGCCGACGACCTGATCCTGCCGGTGTTCGTGCACGAACCTGCTGGCCGCGCCGCAGTCGCTTCGATGCCCGGCGTCGAGCGTCTTTCCATCGACGAACTGCTGCGTGTCGCCGAGCGCGCGCACGGCTTGCGGATTCCGGCGATCGTGTTGTTTCCGGTCACCCCGGATGCGGCGAAGTCGCTCGACGCGCGCGAGGCGTGGAATCCCGACGGCCTCGTGCAGCGTGCAGTGCGCGCGTTGAAGTCGCATTTTCCCGAACTCGGCGTGATCACCGATGTCGCGCTCGACCCGTACACCACGCACGGCCAGGACGGGCTGATCGACGCTGGCGGGTACGTCGTCAACGACCCGACCGTCGAGGCACTGGTCAAGCAGGCGCTGTCGCATGCGGAAGCCGGCGCCGACATCGTCGCGCCCTCGGACATGATGGACGGACGTATCGGCGCGATCCGCGTCGCGCTTGAGGAGGAAGGCCTCGTGCATACGCGCATCCTCGCCTACGCGGCCAAGTACGCGTCGAGTTTCTACGGGCCATTCCGCGATGCGGTCGGCAGCGCGGGGAGTCTTGGCAAGGGCAACAAGTTCAGCTACCAGATGGACCCCGCGAACGCCGACGAAGCCCTGCGTGAGGTCGCGCTCGACCTGGACGAGGGCGCCGACATGGTGATGGTCAAGCCCGCGCTGCCGTACCTGGACATCATCCGCCGCGTGAAGGAGCGCTTCGGCGCGCCGACGTTCGCGTACCAGGTCAGCGGCGAATACGCGATGCTCAAGGCTGCCGCGCAGAACGGCTGGCTCGACGAGCGCGCCTGCATGCTGGAAACCCTGACCTCGATCAAGCGCGCTGGCGCTGATGGCATCCTCACCTATTTCGCGCTCGACGCAGCGACCTGCCTCAAGGAATGAATCCCATGCTGCACTACGCCCTGTTCGGACACCCCGTCGCGCATTCGCTGTCGCCGCGCATCCACGCCGCGTTCGCGAAGCAGACCGGCGTCGCGATGGATTACGTCGCGATCGATGCCGCGCCGGACGCATTCACGCAATCGCTGCAGCAGTTCGCCGAGCGCGGTGGTCGCGGTGCCAACATCACGGTCCCGCACAAGATCGCCGCCCTCGCGCTGTGCCACACGCTGACCGAACGCGCGCGTCGCGCAGGCGCGGTCAACACGCTGCTGCGCGATGGCGACGGCTGGCGCGGCGACGACACCGATGGCGCCGGGCTGGTCCGCGACCTGACCGATCGCCAAAGCCATGACCTGCGCGAACGCCGCACCTTGCTGCTGGGCGCGGGCGGCGCCGCAGCCGGAATCGCACCGGCCCTGCTCGACGCGGGTATCCGTGGCCTGTACATCGTCAATCGAACGCCCGAACGCGCCGACGCGCTCGCAGATGCGCTCGGCATGCCGGGTCGCGTGCACACGCGCTATTGGAAAGACCTCGGCTCGCTCGGCAATTTCGACCTGATCATCAATGCGACCTCGGCTGCACGTTCGGATGCGAAGCTGAGCTTGCCGTTTTCGCTGGCGTATCCGAACACGCTCGCGGTCGATCTTGGCTATGGCGATGCCGCGGTCGATTTCCTTGCGTGGGCACGCAGCGCGCGTTGCGCCGATGCGATCGATGGACTCGGCATGCTGGTCGAACAGGCCGCCGAAAGTTTTGAACTCTGGAATGGCGTGCGCCCGCAAACCGAACCGGTCTACGCGATGCTGCGTGAGCGCAGCGCGGTGCTCGTCAACGCGGATTGACGGGCTCGATCGGCGCCGTTCAGTCAATGCGGCTCAAATCGGCAACTGCAGGGTGAACAGTGGCAATACCAGTGCGATCATTCCGATGACAATGATCGCGACGGATGCGCCAGCGATGACCAGATCGATCGCCGTCCATAGCGTGCGGACTGGACCGGTCTTGTCGATAAACCTTCCGAGTATCTGCATGACCACGCCCGCCGCGGTAATCGCAAGCCAGGTTCCATAGCGGGCAACAAACCAGCTCGTCAGCGGCGGCATTTCGTTGCCGTACCACTGGACGTAGTGTGGCGCGAGCATGGCGACGATCACGCTGAAACCAAGCGCTACCCCGGGCGCAATCACCGCATCGATGCGGTGCAGCAGGTTCGGAGGACGTACCCCGAGCGTCATGCCTGTCCTTCGGAGTCGTTTGCGTGCTGCGCCAGATAGAGATCCTTGAGCTTCACGTAGTGCGCCGCCGAATAGTACAGCTGCTCGATCTGCGCCGCATCGAGCATGCGCACGCGGCGTGCCGGATTGCCCATCCACAACTCGCCCTCTCCAACGACCTTGCCAGGCGCGATCACCGCGCCCGCCGCGACGAAGCCGTGCTTCTTCACGATCGCGCCGTCGAGCACGGTCGCATGCATGCCGATCAGGCAGGCGTCCTCGATCGTGCACGCGTGGATCACGGCCGCGTGGCCGATCGTCACGTCGTCGCCGATCACGCAAGCCAAGCCATCGCCGGTGTACGGACCGGCATGGGTGACGTGCAGGATCGAGCCGTCCTGGATATTGCTGCGCGCGCCGATGCGGATGTAGTTCACGTCGCCGCGCACGATGGTGCCCGGCCAGATCGAAACGTCGTCGCCAAGAACGACGTCGCCGATCACCGTCGCGGCCGGATCGATATACACGCGATTGCCGAGGACCGGCAGCCTGCCGAGGTAGGGTCGCATTGGATTGGCTCGCACGGAATTGAATCTGCCGGTCATTGGAGTGATTGTACTTCTCCGTGCGACTACACTCCCGCTATGGACATCGCCGCCTCCACGCCCATTCAGGAGCTGCTGCCGACGCTCAAGCGCCTGCGCGCAGCTCAGGCCGCCGCCACGCCGACCTACGAGCAACGCCGCAACGACCTCGATCGGCTGCGCGATGCGTTTCAGCGCCGCGTCGAGGAAATGGCCACGGCGGTCAGCGCCGACTTCGGCAACCGTTCACGCCACGAGAGCCTGATCGCGGACGGCATGACCGTGCTTGGCGAAATCGATTTCCTGCGCAGGCATCTCAAGAGCTGGATGCGGCCGCAGCGGCGGATGGTCAACTGGATCTTCCTGCCCGCGCGCGCCGAGGTACGTGTGCAACCGCTCGGCGTGGTGGGCGTGATCGCGCCGTGGAATTATCCGGTCAACCTCGCCTTGATTCCGCTTGCGACCGCGATCGCTGCGGGCAATCACGTGATGCTCAAGCCGTCCGAGCACACCCCGCGCACGAGCGCGTTCCTGCGCGATCTCGTGGGCGAGGTGTTTCCTGCGGATCGGGTCGCGGTCGTGCTCGGTGGCGTGGATGTCGCGACCGCGTTCTCCTCGTTGCCATTCGACCACCTGCTGTTTACCGGCTCGACTGCGGTGGGCCGCAAGGTCATGGCCGCCGCGGCCGCGAACCTCACGCCGGTCACGCTCGAACTCGGCGGCAAGTCGCCATGCGTGATCGGGCCCGACTTCCCGCTGCCGCTTGCAGCCGCGCGGATCGCCTCGGGCAAATGGCTCAACGCGGGCCAGACCTGCATCGCGCCGGATTACCTGTTGCTGCCAGACGCCTCGCGCGAGGCGTTCATTGCGGCGCTGCGTGCGAATGTGCAGGAGCGGTTTCCGGTGGTCGCTGGCAATCGCGACTACACGGCGGTCATCAACGACATCGAATACCGCCGCTTGCGTGGCTATCTCGACGAGGCGAGCGCGCGCGGAGTGAAGATCATCGAGCTCGTTTCGCTCGACCGCGCGACCGCCGACGCCGAACGGCTGATCGCACCGACCCTGGCCATCGATCCGCCCGACGATCTTGCGCTCATGCGCGAGGAAATCTTTGGGCCGATCCTGCCGCTGAAGAGCTATCGCACGCTCGACGAGGCAATCGCCTATATCAACGCGCGACCGCGACCGCTGGCGCTGTACCACTTCGACAACGACCGCGCGCGGGTCGAGCGCATGCTCGATCGCACGGTTGCGGGCGGGGTGAGCATCAACGACACGGTGATGCATTTCGCGCAGGACCGGCTGCCGTTCGGTGGTGTCGGCCCGAGCGGCATGGGTCACTACCACGGCCGCGATGGTTTCCTGACCTTCAGTCACCAGAAGTCGGTGCTGCGGCAGGCACGGCTGTCGTCGATGGCGCTGTTCAAGCCACCGTATCGCGGGCTTGCCGACAGGCTGGTGAAGTTCCTGACCCGGTGAGTACCAGCGATTCGATCCCGCCGCGCGTGCGCGACGCAACCGCATGAAGTCGCAGCGCCTGCTGCCGCTGATCATCGCCTGCGCGCTGTTCATCGAGAACATGGATGCAACCGCGATCGCGACCTCGCTACCGAGGATGGCGCACGACCTTGGCACCGAGCCGATCGCGCTGAAGCTCGCGCTGACCGCGTATCTGCTCGCGCTCGCGGTGTTCATTCCGATCAGCGGCTGGGTCGCGGATCGTTATGGCGCAAAGCCGACGTTTGTCAGCGCGATCGCGGTGTTCCTGCTCGGTTCGCTCGCGTGCGCAGCGAGTGGTTCGCTGGATACGCTGGTCGCCGCGCGGTTCCTGCAGGGCATGGGCGGCGCGTTGATGGTGCCGGTCGGTCGCCTGGTGCTGCTGCGCGCGATTCCCAAAAGCGACCTGGTGAATGCGCTGAGCTGGCTCACCATTCCGGCCCTGGTCGCGCCGATGGTCGGGCCGCCACTCGGCGGATTCATCACCACCTATTACAACTGGCGCTGGATCTTCCTCATCAACCTGCCGATGGGCGCGCTCGGCATCGCGCTCGCGTGGCGCTTCATACCGGACCTGCGCGAGCCCTCGGTTCCGCTGGACTGGATGGGGTTCCTGCTCTCGGGTCTCGGGCTCGCGCTGGCGATGTTTGGATTCTCGACACTCGGGCGGCACATGGTGTCGTTGCCGGTCGCGGCGGGCTGTCTGGTGGTCGGGCTGGTCGCGCTGGTCGGCTATGTGTTCCACGCACGCCGGCATCCGCATCCACTGCTCGATCTTGGCCTGTTCAAGCTTCCGACATTCCGCGCTGGCGTGCTCGGGGGATCGTTGTTCCGGATCGGCATCGGCGCCACGCCGTTCCTGCTGCCGTTGATGCTGCAGCTCGGCTTCGGCCTGAATCCGTTGCAGTCGGGCTTGCTGACGTTCGCCTCGGCGGCCGGCGCGATGTTCATGAAGACGATCGCCGCGCGCATCCTCAAGCGCTTCGGTTTCCGCCGCGTGCTGCTGGTCAACGCGGTCGTGTGTTCGGCGCTGCTGGCTGGCTACGGCCTGTTCCGTGCGAGCACGCCGCATCTGCTGATCATTGGTGCACTGCTGATCGCGGGCTGCTTCCGCTCACTGCAGTTCACCAGTCTCAACGCGATCAGCTACGCCGAAATCGACCAGCGCGCGATGAGCCAGGCCACCAGTCTGTCGGGGATGATGCAGCAGCTGTCGCTGAGTCTTGGTGTCGCGGTCGCCGGCTACGCGCTGCAGATCGCGGGCATGTTCAGCGGGACCACGCCAACCGCCGCGGTGAACTTTTCGCCAGCGTTCGTGATGGTCGCCGCGATCAGCGCGTTGTCCGCATGGTCAATGTGGATGCTGCCCGCCAACGCCGGACAGGAAATGTCCGGACGCGCCGAGCCCGGCAAGGAAATCACGGAACCCAAGGCTGAGCAGCGACCGGCAACCTGAAAGCAGGGAGTCGGCTTAGCCAGCCTTGTCTGGCGCGAACACGTCCACCGACAGGGTGAACGTGCGCTGCTCATTGGGTTGCAACGCGCCTACGCCAACCAGTTGGCGCGCGACTTCCTTGCCTTCCTCGTTGCGGATCGTGAGGACCATCGAGTATTCCCAGGTGCTGCCCCCGGGCGGATGCCGGAGACTCGCCTCGACACGCAGCGGCTGCATGTTCGGCGTGCGTGCAGAGGCACCCGCGTCGAAACGCAGGTGTCCCTTGCAGGCTGGGCAGACACTCGAGCTTTCGAGAATCGTCGCCTTGCAGTGCGGGCAGGCGCGGGTCGCGCCAACAGCCGCCGCTTTGCTCACGCCGCGCCGCTCTCCATCGGGGCCTTCTGCAGGCTGACGACGGTGTTCGAGGTGGCTTTCTCTTCGACTCCGACCTCGATCTGGCCGCGCATCTTCGAGCCGGCCGCGACGGTGAGCGAGCCTGTCTTGAGATCGCCGACCACGACGCCGGTCGCCTGCAGCTCCACGCGAGCAGCGAAGACCACGTTGCCGTCGAGTTCGCCCGCGATGACGACCTTGCTGGCACGCACCGCGCCGGTCAGCCTGGCGCCGACTTCGATGGTCAGGTCGCCCTGCACGTCCACATCACCCTTGAACTGGCCCGCGATGCGCACGTCGCCCGAACCCTGGATCTTGCCCTCGATGAACAGGTTCGACGCAATCAGCGACTCCTTCACCTGCGGCTGCGCGGCGCGCACCGGAGCTGAAGGGGCGTGATTCACGACCGGCTCGGTGATTTCCGCTGCCTTGTGCGCAACGGGTTCGGGGGTCGGTGCAGCGGGGTTCTTGTTGGCGGCGTTGCGGTCGTTCCAAAGAGCCATGGTGGGGTGCTCGGAGTGCGGAGGGGAGCGGAGCCTAGCACGGGTGAACCGGGCGTTGCGCTAACAAAATGTTGATTTTCAGCTCATGCTCGTGGAGACCGCATCACACAACAGTTTGAGCCTGTTTGACGCGGCGGGCAGGGCACATCGCCATACGAACAGAACACGCAGCAGTCGCCTGGCCTGGGCGTCAACAGCTCGCCGCAGGCCGCGCATGCGTGGAACCACACGCAGGCATTGGTGGGCATGGCGTGGATGCTGCTCGCGCCGCAATGCGGGCAGCCGAGAGTGGACTGCAACTGGATGCTCACGGAGTCGATTTCGGCAGCGCTCATCGCAGTCAGGCAGCGAACGTGCGCAACGCAGCAATGGCGCGGTCCAGACCCGCATCGTCGATATCCAGATGGGTGACCAGGCGGATGGTCGGCAAGTAGCCGATCGACAACCGGATGCGCGCGGCGTCCATGTGCGCCCTGAACGCGATCAGCTTTTCAGCGGGCACGTCAATGAACACCATGTTGGTGTGCTGGCCGACGAGCTTGATGCCTCGCGCAGTGCGTATTTCTTCAGCGAGTCGCGCTGCGCGTGCATGGTCCTCGCCGAGGCGTTCGACATGGTGATCGAGTGCGTGCCGGCAGGCCGCAGCGAGGATGCCAGCCTGGCGCCATCCGCCCCCGGTCACCTTGCGCCAGCGGTGCGCCGTTTCGACCAGCTCGTGGCTGCCGACCAGCACCGAACCGACCGGTGCGCCGAGCCCCTTTGAGAAGCACACCGACACGCTGTCGAAGAGTTGCGCGATGGCGCGCGCTGGAACCTTGCAGGCGATGGCCGCGTTGTAGAGGCGTGCACCATCGAGGTGCAACGCGAGTCCGCGGCGGTCGCACAGCGCGCGTGCGTCGCGCAGATAGTCGAGCGGCAGCGGGCGGCCACGCCAGGTGTTTTCCAGGCACAGCAATTTCGAGCGTGCGAAGTGCTGATCGATCGGCTTGATCGCGCGCTCGATCGCATCAAGCGGAAGGGTTCCGTTGTCCGCGTGCGGAATCGGTTGCGGCTGGATCGAGCCGAGCACGGCCGCGCCGCCGCCTTCGAACTTGTAGGTGTGCGCTTCCATGCCGACGATGTATTCATCGCCGCGCCCGCAGTGCGCCATCATCGCGAGCAGATTCGATTGCGTCCCGCTCGGAACGAACAGGCCCGCCTCGAAGCCGAGCTCATCCGCGAGACGCTGCTGCAGCGCGTTGACCGTCGGATCCTCGCCATAGACGTCGTCGCCCACCTCCGCACGCAACATCGCCTCGCGCATTGCCGGGGTCGGCTGGGTTACGGTGTCGCTGCGCAAATCAATCCAATGCATACGGTTATCCGAGGTACGGAGAATCATAGGATGTCGTGATGGACGCACGAAGGAAAGTGCGAAGGTGAAAAGAAGGTGTTCGGTTTTCAGTGTTCGGTGTACAAGCCCAAGCCACTGCAAGGCTTTTACTGAAAACCGAAAACCGAAAACCGAAAACCGAAAACCGAAAACCGAAAACTGAAAACCGAAAACTGAAAACCGAAAACCGAACACTTTCTTTTTCGATCGCGCTAGCATCCGTA
>Ga0302314_10019920_pt1 | contig 11117 bp, 7 predicted proteins | sample III_Palsa_N2_3_FD_200533 | JGI IMG/M metagenome (GOLD analysis project Ga0302314, IMG submission 200533) | Peat permafrost microbial communities from Stordalen Mire near Abisko, Sweden - III_Palsa_N2_3 | ecosystem: Environmental > Terrestrial > Soil > Palsa > Peat permafrost | place: Sweden... | reverse complement strand
TGGAAGGCCTGTACTTCCACGCTCGCCATGGCGACCACGCACGAGCAGGCCAGGAAGTCGCGCACGAGATGCTCATGCTGCTGACGACCAGCCCGGGCGCTCAGGCCACCCAGGCTGCGGTCCGCAGGGAGGATCTCCATGAAGGTACGCTCGATCGCGGGCATGTGCTCTCTCGACCCTTGGGACGGACTCGCTTCCGGGTTACCCAGGTCTGCACGGACGCCGCGATAATGGAGTGCGATGCGCTCGGGATCCTGATCGAGCAGGCACAACACAGACAGTTCGGCCGGTGGCAACTGATCCGAGATGCCGCTGCGACGCATGGCGTGCACCAGGGCCAGGAAGCGGTGGAAGGCCTGCGCTTGGGGAATCGGAAGCAGACACAGGACGCAGGCCGCGATCTGCGCGGACAGCCCCACGGCATAGCCATGGGCCAAGAGTCCTGCATAGCTGCATTCGCAATCATGGTCGATGTGCTCGGCGGGAGCGTTCACACCGGCCAGCAGCGCGGCCAGGGGCAGGTCCTGGGCGATGGTGATCCACCACCGCCGCCGGCACATCAGGGCGTAGACCGTATCCATGCGCGCGATGTCACAGGACCGCACCGCGCCGCGGGGATCGCGCCGGCACAGGATGGCGATGGACAGGGCCTGGTAGATGGGTTCCGGTGGCGTGCACGAGGCGGCCAGCAGGTGCCGGCGCAAGCTTGCCATCTCGATGACGAAACGCCCCGACGCCATGCCTCCGGCCGCGAGATTGGCGGCGACCACCTGCACGAGTGCTTCCGTGAAGGCGGTATCGCCCGGGCTGGCCATCCGGATTTCGCTGCGGCGCAGCGCGTCCGTGGTGGTGACAGCCTCCGTGGGATTGCCGATACCGTCTCCGGCGCGTTCGTGGCCAGCGGCGCTCATGCGCACCGCCGAGTGGCGGGGCTGACGCCGCCAGCCCGGTACGGGAAGGCTGGAGTGCAGGGGGAGGGTCGCGAGGGTGGGGATCGTCATGGCGTCAATCTCGTATCGTGCTGAGAATCGCAGGATGGAGGAACGGACAGAGACCGGAATCGCATGCGGACGGGACTGACTCGAAGTGACGTGAAGTGAATCGAATCGAATTGAACCGAATTGAACCGAATTGAACAGATGTCCTAGAGGTGCAGGTAATCGAGCTCGCCAATCAGCTGCCCGGCGGTTGCGCCGGGACGGAAGTGGAAGCCGTGCATGGCGTAGAGATGCTGGACGCCATCGTTCTCGGGCGTGAGGTGGGTGATGAGACGCTCGAAGCGTTCGCGCCTGCCGATATCAATCAGGGCGCACACCAGCTGCGTGCCCAGCCAGTGGTGTGATTCCTGCTCCATGACGACGATGGTCACGTCCGCCTGGTTGGCGGTGAGATCGCGCGAGAGCCGACCCATGCCGAGGATGGCGCAGCTGCCATCGCCGACACGCTCCGCCAGGACCACCAGCTCACGGCTGTAATCCGCGAAGCAGACATGGATGAAGCGCTCGATGGAGCCGCCCGGGGTGCTCGCGACGCCGCCGTAATATGAATAGCCATCGGGATGGTTGAGCACGTGGCCGAGGAAGGCCGCCATGCGTTCGCGGTCGCTGGTCTTGACCGGACGGATGGTGACCCAGGTCCCATCCTTGAGCTCCGCGGGAATGATGTATTCGCTGGGATAGGGACGCATCAGGGTGGCGCTGGACTCGACCGTGGTCTGATGCTCCGGCACCCTTACCAGGGTGGGGTCGTCCTGCGGCCAGGCATGCGCGCCATCAGCCGGGCTGACCGGCGTGTGCGCGTGCAGGCGCAGGGCGGTCGCGTCGCTATGCGGAGCGAGGACCATCGGCATGAGCAGGATCTCCTCGAGCCGGCCATGTTCGTTGAGGTCGGTGTCGAGTTCGCTGAGCAGGCGGAACACGATGGCGCTGGTGTGCGGCTTATTGCCGATCGGCAGGCTTGCGGCCAGGGCCTTGAGATGGGCGATCTCCTGGCGCGCCAGGGCGTGTCCCGTGGCCAGGGCATGCATGGCCAGCTCCCTGGTCGGGAGGGTCCCGGACTCGGCGAGGCGGTCCGGATCGGCCCAGGCGGCGCAGGCCGGGAAGAGCGTGTGTTCTTCCTGCTCGAGGTGCTCGATGATGTCGTGCGACAGGCGCAAGAAGCAGCTGACGAAGCGCTGGTGGTCGTCGGAGGCGGGAAAGACGTTCAACTGATTGATGATGCCGCCCACATGCTCCAGCAGCAGGCGGGTGCGCGGATGATGGACCAGGACGATGTGCTGGATGAGCTCCACCTGCGGCGCGCTGCTCCAGTCCCGCAGGTCGCTGGGAGCGATGGCGTCGCAGGAGCGGGGTGGGGTCATGCTGCATACCCTATGAACTGGATATGTAAGTAAAGAGATAAACATATCCAGATATAAACCATGAGGACGGTCTGTCGACCAGGCCGGTCATATCCGTGGGAAGTTGCAGAGCGGACGGCTGGTTTTCGGCTGATTGAGCAGCTGATCGATGGTCATCTTGCGGAAGGCCATCTCCATGGCGCCGGTGGCGTTGTCGATGCCGCGGTGCAGGGGACAGAGATTGGAGCCGTGGCCTTCCAGGCCGAGGGGACAGGTGGTGATGCGGGTGATCGGATCGACCGCCTGCACGATGTCGTAGACGGTCAGCTCCTTGCCGGACTTCAGCAGCTTGAAGCCGCCATAGAGGCCGCGCTGGGAACTCACCAGTCCCGCCTTGGTCATGCCTTGCATGATCTTGGCCAGGTACCCGACCGGCACCTTGGTGCCTTCGGCGATGGACTCGGCGGTCGCCGTCTCGGTGGTGTGGTCGGCCAGGTAGACCATCGCGCGCAGGGCGTATTCCGCCGTCTGGGAAATCATGCAGTCGCTCCTCACGCGGCACTATCGGCGTACGGGGAGGGTATCAAATGGATAATCATACCTTTATATTCCTTTATCCCGGCATTCCCGGTGCGCGGTCCTGCGGGGCAGGCGCGAGCTGCGTGCCGTGATCACGCAATGAGGACCGCCGCGCCGTGGAAGCGCCCCGCGCGCCGGTCGGCCAGGGCGGCATTGGCCTGCGCGAGGGGAGAGGTCGTGGTCTGGATGGTGATGCCCATGACGCCGACGCGGCTCATGAGAGCGCTGGCGTCCTGGCGCGTCAGGTCGGCGACCGAGACGAGGCTGCGTTCGCCCCACAGGTCGCGGTACGGCAAGCTCGGGATGTCCAAATGGGTACATGACCTTCACTGCATGGTCTGCGGTCGGTGGGGGCTTGAAGAACCTGGAAAAGACGCAGGGGAGAGCAGGCGCGGCGGGACGAGTCAGATCGGCACTGCGTGCGCCGGTGCGTGGCGCCCGGATCCAGGTCCCGACCGGGTCATCATGATGATGCACAGCTGCACGCTGACGGCAGCAACCCCGCTGATCAGGAGTGCATGCTGGATGCCCACCAGGCTGACCAGGACCGCCATCAGCAGGGCGCCGGCCGACAGCCCACCGCGCAGCGCTAGCAGGTAGAGGCTGACCGTCTGGCCGAGATGCCGGGGGGAGGCGCTCAGCTGCAGCACGGTGTTGGCCGCGGTGCTGGTGATGGCCATGGCGGCGCCGGAGACAATCAGCAGGGGCGGCATGAGCCCATACCACGGCGTGCAGCTGATGATGATCAGCGCACCTCCCTGGACGATGGCCCAGCCCATGCTCAGGCGCGCGCGATCGGTGGTGGGGCCGACGCTCAGCAGATAGAGGGCTCCGATCAGGCCGCCCCCGCCGAAGGCGGCGACCAGCGTGGAGAAGCGTCCGGGGCTGTCCTGGAAGCCGACCTTGACCAGGACCGGCAGGAAGGTCACCAGGGGTGCACAGAGCAGGCTGGTGCTCAGCACCGTCAGGAGCGTCCCGGGCACCTGCCGCTGGCGCAGGATGAGGCCGATATTGGCGAACGGATGGCGGGTGCCGGCGGTCGCGGCGCGCGACGCCGGCGGGCTCCAGCGCGGCAGGATCCACACCGCCACGCAGATGAACGGGATGTAGGAGGCGGCGCTGATCGCGAAGCAGGCCATGACTCCGGCGCTGGTCAGCAGCACCCCGGCCAGGGCCGGGCCGATGATCCGCGAGAGGTTGAACTGGGTCGCGTTCAGCGCGATCCCCGTGCCGATGCGCTCATGGGCGACGATGGAGGGGATGATCGACTGGAAGGAGGGCAGCGACAGGGCGTCGGTGATGCCGACCACCACCGACAGCAGGATGATGATCCAGGCCTTGATGCCGCCCAGGACGAGCAGCACGACGATCAGGATCGGGCAGAGCATCTGCAGCGACTGGAAGAGGCTGATGACCAGGCGCCGGTCGGAGCGGTCGGCGAGGGCCCCGCCCGCCAGGGACAACAGGACCACGGGCGCATTCATGGCGAACGAATCCAAGCCGATGAGAAACGCCGAGGCGCCCAGGCTCAACAGCAGCCACGGCTCGGCCACCTGCTGCGCCCAGGTGCCGATGCTCGACAGCAGGCTGGCCCACCAGAAGGTCCCGAAGCGCCGCTCGGTCAGCAGGGCCAGGGAGCTGCGCAGCGTCCCGATCATCGCCGGGGGCCGGGGTGCGGCGGTGGCCAGATCAGGCGCTGAGCCGGGCATGCCGCAACCGCAGCGCATTGACGATCACCGATACCGAGCTCAGGCTCATGGCGGCGCCGGCGAGCATCGGACTGAGGACGATGCCTAAGGCCGGATAGAGGGCGCCCGCCGCCAGGGGAATGCCCAGCGCATTGTACAGGAAGGCGAAGAGCAGGTTCTGGCGGATGTTGCGCATCGTCGCGCGGCTCAGGCGCACGGCCCGGGCCACGCCGAGCAGGTCGCCGCCGACCAGGGTGATGCCGGCGCTGTCCATGGCCACGGCCGTGCCCGTGCCCATGGCGATGCCGACATCGGCCTCGCTCAGGGCCGGGGCGTCATTGATGCCATCACCGACCATCGCGACGTGGATGCCCCCAGCGCGCAGGGCCCGGATCCGGGCGGCCTTGGCGCCGGGATCGACCTGCGCCTCGACGTCATCGAGGCCCAGCTGCCGGGCGACGGCCTGCGCCGTGCGCTGCTGGTCCCCGGTGAGCATGATGACGCGCATGCCCAGCGCCTGCAGCGCGCGGATCGCTCCCGGCGTGGTCGGCTTGATCGGATCAGCGACCTCCAGGATGCCGACGGCGTGCTCGTCGATCGCGACGAAGACCACGGTCTGGCCGGCGTTTTGATGGATCGCGGCGGCAGCGGCGAAGGCCTCCCCGCCGGCGATGTGGCGCTGCGTCAGGAAGGCCAGGCTGCCGAGAGTGATGCGCCGGCCCGCGACGGTGCCCTGCACGCCGCCGCCGGGGACCGCCTGGAAGTCGGTGGCCGGGACCACGGCCAGGGAGCGCGCCTGCGCGCCTGCGACGATGGCCTGCGCCAGCGCATGCTCGCTGTGGACCTCCAGCGCGGCGGCCAGGGCGATGAGCTCCGGCACGGTGTGGCCGCTGCCGGCAACCCCGCCCTGCAAGACCGGCCGGCCGGCGGTAAGCGTGCCGGTCTTGTCGACGACGATGGTGGTCACCCGTTCCAGGGCCTGCAGCGCCTGCGCGCTGCGGATCAGGATCCCCGCGCGCGCGCCCCGGCCGATCCCGAGCATGACCGACAGCGGTGTGGCCAAGCCCACCGCGCAGGGACAGGCGATGATCAGGACCGCCACCGCCATGATCAGGGCGTGACCCCATTGGGGTTCGGGACCCAGCCACCGCCACAGGACGAAGGTCAGGACCGCAACGCCCAGCACCACCGGCACGAAGACGCCAGCGACGGCGTCCGCGAGACCCTGGATGGGCGCGCGGCTGCGCTGCGCCGCGTTGACCATGCTGACGATGCGGCCGAGCAGGGTGTCGGCGCCGATCCGCTCGGCGCGCATGATGAAGCTGCCCGTGCCATTGACGGTGCCGCCGGTGACCCGGTCGCCGACCGCCTTGGCGACCGCGGCCGCTTCGCCGGTGATCATCGACTCCTCGACCAGGGAATGGCCGTCCACCACCACGCCATCGACCGGCACCTGGTCCCCGGGCACGACCCGCAGCCAGTCGCCGACCTGCACCACCCCCAGCGCCACGATGTGGTCACCCCCTGGCGCGACCTGCCGCGCGGTCGGTGGCGCCAGGTCGAGCAGGGCGGCCAGCGCGTCTCCGGTGCGCCGACGGGCCGTGAGCTCGAGGACCTGACCGGCCAGCACCAGCACCACCACCACGGCGGCCGATTCGAAGTAGAGGGGCGTCATGGTGACCGGGGCCCGGGCGGCCCCGCCGAGCGCGGGGAGCCACAGGACACCGACGGTGGAGACGCTGAAAAGATACGCCGCGCCGACGCCGACACTGATCAGGCTGAACATGTTCAGCCGGCGCGTCACTACCGATTGCCAGCCGCGCTCGAAGAAGGGCCAGCCCGCCCACCACACCACGGGTGTGGTGCACAGCAGCTGCAGCCAGATGGCGAGGGGGCCCGCCATCCAGCCCATGCGCCAGCGCAGGGGCAGCATCGGGGCCATGGCCAGGATAACGACCGGCAGGGTGAGCATGGCGGCGACGATCAGGCGGCGTTGCATCATCCGCAGCTCGGCGGATCCGGCATCACCACCGCGCGTCGGTACGCGCAGCTCCAGGGCCATGCCGCAGATGGGACAGCTCCCGGGATGATCCTGGAGCACCGCCGGATGCATCGGGCAGGTGTACGATCCGGCGTGGGGCGCCGGAGGCCGGGACGGTTCGGTGTGCGGGTCTGAGACTACGGACGCGGCAGTCACCGCGTTCACCAGGGGCAGCGCCGGCAGCTTGGGAGGAATCAGCGCCCGCGCGCGAAACGCCGTCCGGCAGTGGTCGCTGCAGAAGTAGAAGCGCGTGCCATCCTGATCCAGCGACCGCGCGGTGGCGGGATCCACGTGCATGCCGCAGACGGGATCGATGGCGGGCGAGCTGGTCGCGCTCATGGGATGCCTAGTTCAGGGGAAAATGGAGCAGGGCGCGGATCTTCACCCGATCGCTGAGCTGGGCCCAGAAGAATGCGGCTACCATCACGGCCAGCACGCAGCCCAGTCCCAGCGGCGCCATCAGGTAGCCGCAGCCCGCGAGCACCGCCGCCAGGAGGATGTCGAGACCCGAGGACAGCAGGACCAGGCGGCTCGGATGCGGGGCCGCCCACAGTCCGTGGCGGGCGCGCAGGACATAGGTCGTCGCCTGGTTGGCGCAGACCAGGACCAGGAAGGCCAGGGTCTGGAGATGCCGGGGGTCGAGGTGCATACGGTAGTGGCCGACCGCCAGGGCTGCGAGGCAGAACACCAGCTCGCACGCGCCCATGCAGATCGCCACCCCGGTCAGCGCGCCGATGCGCCAGCCATTGGGCTTGGCGGATGGCTGCACGTGGTCGGTGGTCAGGGACATGCCGAGCACGTCGCCCGCGAGCATGATGATGATCATCAGCAGCGGGGTGAGGATCGCCTGTCCGGTCATGATCAGTCCCAGGCCCAGGAACAGCACCTGGACCATCTTCTTGGTCATGGAGTTCAGCGCATAGGTCAGGATGCGCTGGTAGATCTCCCGGCCTTCCCGGACCGCCACCACGATCCCGGTCAGGCCCGGGGCGATCAGGACGATCCCGGCCGCCGCCTTGGCGACATCGGTGGCGGTCGCGACCGCGATGCCCATGTGCGCCTGGCGCAGGGCGGGAGCGTCGTTCGCGCCATCGCCGCACATGCCGACCTTGTGTCCGGCGCCTTCGAAGGCGGTGACGATGGCGAACTTGTCCTCGGGCAGGATGCCGGCGTAGACGCCGTAGGTGTCGGGCTGCAACCCCGCGGGCAGGGGGCGAGGCGGGCAGACCGGTCCTGTGATGCCCACCGCCGTGGCGACCCCGGCCGCGGTCGCCGGGGCGTCGCCGGAGAGCATGACGGTGCGGATGCCCAGCTCGTCGAGCTGGCGGATGAGCGCGCGGGAGTCGGCGCGCGGCGGATCGCTCAGTGCGATCAGGCCGAGGAAGACCAGGGCCCCGGGGGGCCCGGCGCCGATGCCCAGGACGCGATTGCCCTGCGCCTCGAGGGCCGCGACCGCCTGCGTGATCTCCGGCGTGACGGGAGCCAGGCGGGCGACGACCGCATAGGCACCCTTGATGACCGTGAGGGTGCGGCCCTGCGCATCGACGGCCACGGCCGTGGACATCTTGGTGGCCGGATCGAAGGCGGTGAAGCTGGTGGTGCGCAGCGGCGTCTCGGGTGGCCCGGGCAGTGTGGTTGCGCGCAGCGCGACCTCGACCGGATCCTGGCCGGCCTCGGCGCTGGCGCAGAGGGCCATGGCGAGCACATGGGACGCGGTGCAGCCATGGAAGGGCCGGATGGCGGTGATGGCGAGCTGATTGCAGGTCAGGGTGCCGGTCTTGTCGGCGCAGAGGATGTCGATCGAGGCCGCCTCATCGACGGCGGAGAGGCGGGTGACGAGCACACCCTGACGCGCCAGGACGCGCGCGCCGACGGCGCTCGCCACGGCGAAGGTGGCCGGCAGGCCGATCGGGATCGAGGCCAGGACCGCGGTCAGGACCAGGGGCACCACGGCGTGCACCGGCATGGCATGGATCAGGGCGTAGGCGATGAGGCCGGCGATCAAGCCGCCATTGACGATCGCCAGGTTCCGGACCATGCGGATGACCGCACTCTGCTGGGTGCTGACCACCTGCGCATCGCGCACCAGCTCGGCGGTCCGTCCGTAGGCGGTGCGCGTCCCGGTCGCGGTAACCACTGCCGTGGCCTGGCCGCGCCGGATGAGCGCACCGGCAAAGAGGGTCGCACCGACGCCAACCTCGAGCGGTTGCGATTCGCCGGTGAGCATCGACTGGTCGGCCAGGACCGAGCCCGTGAGGATGGTGAGATCCGCCGGCACTACGGCTCCAAGCTCGACCGCGACTAGGTCCTGCGGCACCAGGCGGGTGGCATCCAGGGTGGCCCAGACGCCATCGCGCTTGCAGGTGGCGGTCATCGCCAGGCGCGCCGACAGGGCCCGGAGGGTCGCCTGGGCGCGGCCTTCCTGGATAAAGCTCAAGGCGGCATTGGCGAGCAGCAGCACGGTGATGAAGGCCGCCTCCAGCTCCTTGCCGGACAGGACCTGGATCAGGATGGCGGCTTCGAGCATCCAAGGGATCGGCGCCCACAGCTTGCCGAGGGCCCGACGCAGCACCTGCGGGGAGGCGGATGGCATGGCATTGGCGCCGACCTGCGCGCTGAGGCGCTGGGCCTCGGCGGTGGTCAGGCCGCCTAGGAGGGGTGGTTGGCCCGGGGACGGGGGCGTGGGTTCGATCGACGCTGCGGCAGCGACTGCTGCGGTCAGCGCTACCATAGACACAACGGTGCCACCAGGGATCTGAGCACCGCGGACACGGTCCGCCCGTCGCGAGCATCCTGGAGCGCGCCGACCATGCAGCGCTGGCTCATGGAGCCCGGGTGTTCAGGCAGGCGGCCGCATGGTAGCGCTGCGGGAGGCTCTGCGCCTGGTGGGCGCAGGGGTCGGAACAGACGCGGAAGGTACCCTCATCCTGCGTGCTGTGCGAATGCTCGTTTTCAGGGTGGAAGCTGAGTGGGGGCATGTCCAAGGTGACGGGACCGCCGCAGACCGGGCAGATGGAATTCATGCAACACTGGGTCATGCGCGCTCCTGGGACGTGATGTCCTAACACCATAGCCCGGCCCCCGGTGTCCTGTTTGCATAATGTCCGCATCCTTGCTGGCGGCATTCCAGGACCTGTCCCAATTCGACGCAGTCTTCTGATGGTCGTGGGCCACAGCAGCGCTGCGGGTAAGCAACGCACATGAAGTACTTCAAATCCCACTTCTTGATCAGGTAAGCGGCGCACTGCTGGCAGGAGTCCGTCCGTAGGCGCGGTTACATGATCCGACCTGCAGGAGCCTCCGAATGCACACGATGAAACCATGCGCCCTATCTGTGGCATTAACCAATGCCGCGTCCTATTGCGCCATTCAGGATCCAGGCACATATCGACGCGTCATCGCCTCTGGGCGTTCTGACGACCTTGTGATGGGCAATACAAACCGCAGTATTGAGAACCACCTGTCAGGGAGCGGCCCCTGTCTGCCTCAAATGGTGCATCGGCAGGTTCCAAAAACGCCGGGGCGATCGCTCCGCGGTTGAGGTGCATGGCGAGTCCTGGTCAGAACACGACATGTGCTACGTATAGGCAGATGCTTTTCGAGACGATATGCCAAATAATTGATAATTAGTTGGAACCTGCCATGTTGGGACATATATCAGATCTGTGAATTCCAATAATCATACTCATGAGGCGATATGAAGATCGGGTATCATTTAATCATATGTCTGATCCTCGGCATGATCCAGATGGTCGGCTATGCCGATGATGAACTGCTGGCGCCCGTGGAGATCCATGGGTTCCTGAGTCAGGGCTACCTCAACAGCACCGAGAACAACTACCTGGGAAATACCAAGCAGGGCACCTTCGCCTTCAATGAGTTCGGCATCAACCTCAATACGCGCATTGACAATGATCTTCAGATCGGCATCCAGATCCTGGCCCGGGATTTCGGCGACCAGGGCAAGGACAAGCCCGGAATCGACTGGGCCAGCATCAACTACCGCCATTACGACTGGCTCGGGGTCGAAGCGGGCATCATCAAGACTCCGATCGGCCTCTATAACGATTCCCGCGACCTGGACTTCACCCGTACGTTTGTCCTGCTGCCCGAGGCGGTCTATCCTGAGGAGTTCCGCGACTTCCTGCAGAGCTTCACCGGGGTCGGGCTGTACGGCAATGTACCCCTGCACCGCGGGGGCTCGGTCGATTACCATACCTTCCTGGGCACGACCGAGGTCGGCGATGATAGCGGACTGGCGCTTGCCACCGAGTCCAATGCCCCTCCCGGGGTCGCCATCACGGTGAACGATGTCGAGTTCAAGAAACTGTACGGGGGGCAGGTGTTCTGGAACACGCCGCTTACGGGTCTCAAGATCGGTGGAACCTACGCCTACTTCGATTATGACGAGGATTTCACCGTGAACGTGGCGGTTCCCACCGGCCTTCCCGCCCCCGCCCCGAGCACCACG
>Ga0302314_10019919_pt1 | contig 11118 bp, 10 predicted proteins | sample III_Palsa_N2_3_FD_200533 | JGI IMG/M metagenome (GOLD analysis project Ga0302314, IMG submission 200533) | Peat permafrost microbial communities from Stordalen Mire near Abisko, Sweden - III_Palsa_N2_3 | ecosystem: Environmental > Terrestrial > Soil > Palsa > Peat permafrost | place: Sweden... | reverse complement strand
TACGTGAGCCAGGCGAGCTGGCCGTCAAGCAGCGAGACGTCCACCAGCTGGCCCTGGCCGCTGGTCTCCCGCGCGTGCAGCGCGGCCAGGATGCCGATCAGCGCCCACATGCCCGCCCCGACGTCGGCCGAGGACGTACCGCTGCGTACGGGCTCGCCGTCCGGCTCGCCGGTGACGCTCATCATCCCCGACACGGCCTGCGCCACCGCGTCGTAGCCGGGCAGGTCCGCGCTCGGCCCGGTCTGCCCGTAACCGCTGATGGAGGCATAGATCAGACCAGGGTTGTGGCGAGCCAGCTCGGCATAGCCGACGCCGAGACGCGCGGCGGTGCCCGGCCGGAAGTTCTCCACCAGGATGTCCGACCCCGCAGCCAGCCGCCGGACGATGTCCCGGCCTGCCGGGGTTTTCATGTTCACGGACAGCCCGCGCTTGTTCCGGTTGACCGAGAGGAAGTAGGCGGCGTCGTCGCCCTGGAACGGCGGGCCCCAGCGGCGGGTGTCGTCCCCGTTCCAGATGTCCTCGACCTTGATCACGTCGGCGCCGAGATCGCCGAGGATCATCGTGGCGAATGGCCCGGACAGCGCCCTGGTCAGGTCGAGCACCCGGAGGCCGGCCAGCGGTCCGGCGGCATTTGGCGTTCCCATTACCGATATGTTATCGAGCTATGGGAGACCTGATCCTGGTACGGCACGGCGAGACCGAGTGGAGCCGGGACGGCAAGCACACCGGCCGGACCGACGTCCCGCTCACCCCGGCTGGCGAAGCGGCCGCCGCGGCGCTCGCCCCGATGCTGGCCCGGCGGGACATCGTGGCCGTCTTCACCAGCCCCGCTCGCCGCGCGGTCACGACCGCGGCCCTGGCCGGCCTGGACAACGCCAAGCCGGATCCTGAGCTGTGGGAATGGGACTACGGCGGGTACGAAGGCCTGACCACGGCGCAGATCCGGGAGCAGCGGCCCGGCTGGTACCTGTGGCGAGACGGCGTGATCCCCGGGGACGCTGAGCATCCCGGCGAGACGGTGGCCCAGGTAGGCCAGCGGGTCGACCGGGTGCTGGGCCGCGTCACGCCGCTGCTGGACGACGGGGACGTCGCCCTCGTCGCGCACGGCCACGTGCTGCGGGTGCTCACCGCCCGCTACCTGGGGCTGGAGCCGTCAGCCGGGCGGTTGTTCCGGCTGGACACCGGGACGATCAGCACGCTCGAGTCCGAGCACGACGAACCGGTCATCTCGTCCTGGAACGTCCCGCCCAGAACCTAGCCAGCCTGGGCCGCGAGCTCGTGGCGCCGTAACGTTCCCGGAACGCGGGCCTGCCGGGCCGGTCAACCTGAAGCTTCCTCCGCCGGGTGGGTCTCCTCCCACATCCAGCTCAGGTACGCGGCTGAACCTGTCAAGATCGGCAGCGCGACAATCTCAGGCTCGTCGTAGCTGTGCCGTTCGGTAATGAAGGCCGCGAGCTCGTCGTAACGGTCAGCCGGGAGCTTGAGCAGCACCAGCCATTCCTCGGTCCGCTCCAGCCCTCCGTCCCACCAGTACATGGACGCCACCGGGCCTGCCACCTGGGCGCAGGCGGCCAATCTCGACTCGACCGCGGCGCGGGATAGCTCCATCGCCTCAGCCCGCGAATCGGTCGTCGTCTGCACCTGGAGGTACTGCACCTCAAGGTCCGCCATGGCACATGATCGTACGCCTACCAGGCGCTAGTACGCTGTGCCGCACGCCGCCTGACCGCGGCGAGGGCGGTGAGGAGAGCGCGTGGAACTGGTGCATTCCGGAAAGGTCCGGGAGCTTTACTCCGACGGCGACGATCTGATCATGGTCGCCTCTGATCGGGTGAGCATCTACGACGTGGTGCTGCCTACGCCGATTCCCGGCAAGGGCAAGGTGCTGACCCAGCTCTCGCTGTGGTGGTTCGAGCAGCTCAAGGACGTCATCCCCAATCACGTGATCTCCGGGACCGACGTGCCGGAGCAGTGGGCAGGGCGGGCGATCAGGTGCCGCCCCCTGCGAATGCTGCCGGTGGAGTGCATTGCCCGCGGTTACCTGACGGGACTGGGATTGGCGTCCTATAACGAAACCGGCACGATCTCAGGCGTGCAGCTGCCGCCCGGCCTCCGCGAGGGTTCCCGGCTGCCCGAACCCGCCTTCACGCCCACCACGAAGGCGGCGACGGGTCACGACGAGCCGATGACCTACGCCGACGTGGCCACGCTGGTCGGCGCACCGCTGGCGGCTGAACTCCAGCGGGCCACCCTGGAGGTCTACCGGCGGGGAGCGGAGCTCGCCGCCGAGCGCGGCGTCATCATCGCCGATACCAAGCTGGAGTTCGGGCTGAGTGAGGACGGAACGCTGATGCTCGCCGATGAGGTGCTGACCCCGGACTCATCCCGGTTCTGGCTGGCCTCGGAGTGGCAGCCGGGCCGCCCGCAGCGCTCGCTCGACAAGCAGTTCGTCCGGGACTGGTCGGCCGGCCTCGACTGGGACCGCCGCGCGCCGGGCCCGGTCCTCCCGCCGGAGGTCGTCGCGGCGACGCAGTCCCGTTATGAGGAACTGTTCACGCGGGTTACATCGGACCGCTAGCAAGCTCGCCACCAGCCATGTCCGAGCCGACCGTCGTCGTCCGCGCCCGCAGGCTACGTGCGGCGTTCGCCGTAACCCGTCTGACGGGACGCTAACGGATGGTCTTGACGCAGGTGTAAGCGCCGTACAGCCTGGCGTCGAAGTCCGCGGTGACGATCTCGAAACCCACGGCGGCGAGCATCGGCTCGAGTAGCCAGCGGAAGGTGTCCGTCCGGAGTCTCGCGGGATGCGTCCGACCCACCATTACGTATAATCCATTTCCATGATGTCCGAAAATGGAATATTCGGAAGTGGAGTAACTGAGCATACTGCGTCCGGGAGTGGGCAGCCTGGGGTCGCGGGCGGCTTGCCTGGGGTCGCGGGCGGCTGGCCTGGAGTCGTGCTCGCCCTGCAGAAGACCACGCATCACACCCTGCACGCGCTGAGCGCGGCGCTGGCCGACCTGAGCCTCAACGCCGCCGAGATCAACGCGCTGGCCAACCTCGGCGACGGCGGCACCGTCAACGTCCGCCAGCTCAGCGACAAGACCGGGACCAGGGCCAGCACGCTGACCGGGGTCCTGGACCGGCTTGAGAACCGCGGCTACCTCACCCGGGAGCTCGATCCGGCCGACCGCCGATCGTTCCGGCTGCCCTTGACGGCGGCAGGCCAGGCGGTGGCCGGACGCGTGCTCGCCGCCGTCGCGGACCTGGAACACGAGGCGCTGGGCCGCCTTTCCCCCACCCAGCTGGCGGGCTACCACGCCGTCATCACCGCCCTGCAGGAGGCCTGCTAATGCCCGATCACCAGATGCCGCCCGGGCCGCACGGCTCGCCCGATCCCGAACTGGCCGCGATCTTGCCCGTGATCACCGGCCCGGCCGGGCAGTTCCGGCACCGTCAGCACATCAACCTGGCGTTCGTGGCGGTACAGCGTTACGGCATGCCCGCAGCCACCGGCAAGATCTGCACCTGGATCCGTCATATCGCCGCGTACGAGCGGGCCCCGCAGAAGTACCACCACACCGTCTCCCGCGCCTGGGTCGAGATTGTCGCCCACCACGTCGGCGCGGACCCGGATTGCGCGGACTTCGACCTGTTCGCCGGGCGGAACCCGGCGCTCCTGGACAAGCGCCTGCTCAGCCGGCACTACCGGTCGGTCACGCTGGCCTCCGGGCCGGCCCGGGACGGCTGGGTTGAGCCCGATCTCCTGCCGTTCCCCTGGTCCGACCGGGGCACGGCAGGCTGATCGAGGGCCACGGGCCGGGTGCGGTCTGGCTGGTTAGCGGCCGGACAGGGGCACGATGACGAAGTCCTGGGCGGTGTTCGTCTCCACCGAGTCGATACCGGCCACGGCGGCGCCAGACGGCGCCAGCGTGCTGATCACGTGACTGCCGCCTCCGGTCAGGCCAGCGACCGGCGATTGCGTCCAGCTCACCCCGGTGGCCGAGGTCCAGACCGCGGCATCCACGTCGCCGGCGGACCCGGCGGACTGGCTCGCAGCGGTGAAGCCGCCGGAGGTCTGGGTGACCGCGGTAATGGCGGTACCCAGAGCCAGCGAACCGAACGGTACCTGCTGCCAGCTGGTCCCCCCGGTGGTGGACAGCTCGGCCAGCGGCGTGACGCCTGCCTTGGTCGTTTGCCAGCCCGTGGCGACAACCCGGTTCCCGTTGATCGCCACCTGATTCAACTGGCCGGCCGTCACGCCGGCCGCCACGGGCAGCTGACGTGTCGTCCAGGCGCGGCCGTCGGTGGTGGTCCACACCACGGGCATGCCGTCACGCGAGCCAACCGATACGAAGCCGTGCGGGCCCGCGGCGACCGCGATATCCACGAACGAGCCGGTCGTCAGGTTCACGTCGTGCCCCTCCTTCCAGCTGGTCAGCTTCGCCGACCAGTAGACGTCGGCCGTGCATCCGGCGCCGCTCGATTTGCGTTCCGAGCCCACGATCACGTAACCCGCCGGACCTGCCGCCGCCGAGATCGAGACCGCGTCCGCCAGGTCCTGTGCCATGTCTCCGCCGACGGCCTGCCAGGTGATGCCGTTGGTCGAGGTGAATATGGCGGGACCAGGAAAGCCGACGGCAAGCCACCCGGCCGAGCCGTGGGTCACGGCGGTGAGGTTAGCCAGGCCCCGGTTACCTGAGACCAGCGGCAGCGAGGAAGCCAGGGCCCAGGATCCCCCGGAGGCCTTCCGCCATATCGCCGGATAGCCATCCGCGCTGCCCACTGCGATCTGCTCGCCATCGGCGATAGCGGTGCTGCTCACGGTGACCGCCGGGATGGTGGCCAGCGGGACCGAGCGTACGCTTCCTGCCGTGTTCGCCTCGACGAAGACGGCCTGCTGGCTGATCGCGGTGGCCTTCGTGGATCCGACGGCCACGACATTGCCTCCCGCCGCGACCGTGGGAACCAAGTTCGACTCGCGGGAGGCGTCACCAAGCGACCCCGTCGGCCGCCAGTCGGTGCCGGCGCCCGTGTTGGTGTAGGCCACGGTTTGCTTCTGGGTGGTCTCACCGGTCACGACAAAGCCGTAGTTACTGCCCTTCACCACCCTGGGAGCCCAGCCCCCGGCCGGGTCGATGGTGCCCGCGTACTGCCAGGTCTGCCCGTTCGGAGAAAAGTACGCCACCCCATCTGAGGCGCGGCTCGCCGTCGTGCCCGGCCGGACCGCGATCAGGCCGGAGCCGTCGAACGACACGCCACTGATCTGGCTTAGAGCGCCGTGATCGACCGGGACCGGTACGAGGGTCCAGGCCGACCCGCCGTCGGTGCTCAGCCAGACAGAGGTGCCATCGGAAATCACCGTGTCATTCCCGCGCGTAGCGGCGAAGGTAATGACCCGAGGGGCCCGGCCGGCCGCCGCCAGACCGAGTTGCGCCGCCGTCATCCGCTGCCAGGTCACGCCGTCATGCGACCGCCAGATCACCGCCTCGGTCTGGCCGCTGCTCGTCTTGCCGTTCCCGGCGGCGAGGAACCCGCCGGCGGTGTAGGTGACCACGTCCACCGAGTCACCGGGCTGCTGAGCGATCCCGTGCGTGGCCGCGAGCGTCCACGACGTGCCGTTCTGGCTCGTCCAGATCGCGTTCGGGCCCACGGCCATCCAGCCGTCCGGGCCGCCGGCGATAAAGGATGCCAGGTATCCGAGCGGGGGCTGGCTGCCGTCCGGCAGGTGCACCGGGGCCAGGCGCCAGGTCTTCCCGCCGTCAGACGAGACGCGGAACTGCTGGCGTGCGACGGATCCGGCCTGGTTAGCCTGCCAGCCCGTCGTCACCATGGTGTCGCCTGAGGAGACGATGCGGCTGAGCGCCTGGAAGACGCCACGCTGCGCCTGGCCGGCGTACGCAGGCAGGGCCGTGGTCTGGATGGCGCTCCCGGCCAGGCGTTTTGCGGCCGTGTGACCCGTGTGCGAGTGCAGCGCGAAGGCGGTAAGCACGGCCGCCGCGGCGACGACGACGGCGACCGCGGTGGCGCTCATCTTCTGACGGCGGCTGACTCTCCTGCCCCCCGGCCCGGTGTGGGCAGGCGCGGGGTCGAGCAGCAGGGTACCCTTCGCCGAAGGCAGGCTGACCTGGGGTTCCAGGAGCTGCTTGGGCCCGGGCGGACTTGCCTGCCACCACTGGTGCTGGGCCGCGCTCGGGCTGGGCTGAAGCTGATCGGCCGACGGCCGGCCAGCCTGCGGGTCAGACCGCTGCCGGGTGAAAGCCGCCACCGTCTCGGTGGGAACGTCGTGCGGCCGCTCGGCAACCGGCGCGGACAGCAAGGACATCCTGTTCAGCTGATCCAGCAGCTCGTACGCGGCGGGACGGCTCTGCGGATCCTTGGCCAGGGCGGCCGCGATCAGCGGCTTGAGTGAGCCTGGTACCGCGGCGATGTCGGGGTCGGCGTACATGACCCGGTACAAGACGGCATCAGTGTTCCCGGTGCCCCACGGCGAATGCCCCACAGCCGCGTACGCGATGGTCACGCCCCAGACGAAGATGTCAGCCGCCGGGCCCGGACGCCCGGTGATCTGCTCTGGCGCCATGAAACCCGGTGAGCCGACCATCACTCCGGTCTTGGTAAAGGACGTCCCGTCCAGCGTCTGGGCGATCCCGAAATCGATGACCTTCGGGCCGTCCTGCGCCAGGATCACATTGGAGGGCTTGAGGTCCCGGTGCACGATTCCGGCCGCGTGGATGACGGTGAGCGCGTCGGCCAGCCCGGTCGCCAGGCTGTACAGCATGTCGGCGCTCAGCGACCCGTACTTGTCTATGTAGTCGGCCAGGGAAGGACCTTCGGCGTATTCAGTGACCATGAACGGCCGGTCCGACTCGGTATCGGCCTCGATAACCCGCACCGTGCACACGCCCCTGACCCGCATCAGCGCGGTCACCTCGCGGTCGAAGCGACGCCGGAAGTCCGGATCATCGGCCATCTCGGGCCGCAGGACCTTTACCGCGACCAGGCCGCCGTCCGGGTCGACCCCGAGATATACCACGCCCATGCCGCCTGAACCCAGCCTGTCGGTCAGACGGTATTGTCCGACCCGGACCGGATCTCCCGGCCGAAGAGACATGCGAGCCATTGGATTCCCCTCGCCAAAGCCGATCGTGGCCCCTGGGCAGCCGACGCACCCCGCTGTCACAGTCCTTACGACTTCCTTACGACAATGAAGCGCCCAAAGGTTCACTGCCGCCATCAAGCTCGGCTGTATACATTCAGGCGGCATCGAAGACACGCCCGTGATGCACTCGTCACCTGGACCTACGCGGATAAGCAACTTAAAGTAATTCCAGAATTACGAATTGGCGGGGCGTGATCTCACGAGTTCCGCCGGCCGCAGACTTACGTAGTTATGACGGGCCAGGCGACGTTCGGCGGCCAGAGCCGCGCTGGCCTTAGTTCGATGGCCCAGGCGGCAGGCGACGCGGGTCGCCGGGATGACCACGCCGGCCGTGCGAGACAGAAACCGAGATGGCCAGCAGCACGGCACCCCACGGCCCGGCGACCCAGAGCGGCCAGGGATAGATCAGCTGACCGGCGGTGGCCGATACCAGGACCCAGATCACCAGGTTGAGCGAGACGACGGCGGCCCAGACGGTCCACACGACCTTGAGCGGAGCGGGCAGCCCGGCGGATCCACCTTGGCCGGGGGCCGGCGGCCCCGCCGCCGGCGGGGGCACGGGCGCGGCTGGTGCCCGGGCCGCCAGGCTGGTTTCGGGCAGATCCGCGTACAGCGGGGTGAGCTCGCCGTAGGTCAGCGCCTCCGACGCGTGTCCCATCCGGTCGAGGTACTCGTCCATCTTCAGGCGGCCCTCATCGAGCGCGGTGCGCAGCCGCTGGATAACCTCCTGCCGATCAGCGTCCGAAGCCCGCATCCTGTCGTGATCAGCCATAGCGACCCCTCGCCTGATTTCCCCGTACACACCATCTCAAAGGTATGCCACCGGCCCGCCTCGGCCCCGGAGCGCGGGGCGGGAAGACCTGGCAGGTCCCGCTCAAGAGTCCGCTCGGCCGTACCCGCTTATGAAAGAGTGGCGGCAACATCGCCGGGGAAGGGACGAAGCGGATGCAGCCGATACCGGAGGACTGGGACAGGGCCGTCGCAGTGGTGGCTCACCCGGACGATCTCGAATATGGCGTCGCTTCCGCTGTGGCTCGCTGGACCGGGCAGGGAAAGAGCGTTACCTACCTGCTAGCGACCAGGGGTGAAGCCGGTATCGCGGGCAGGTCCCCCGATGAGGTCGGCCCGTTGCGGATGGAGGAGGAACGCCGCAGCGCGGCGGTCGTCGGCGTGAGCACGGTCCAGTTCCTCGATCATCCGGACGGGCTGGTCGAGTACGGGATTCCGCTGCGGCGCGACCTGGTGGCGGCGTTCCGCAGGCTGCAGCCTGAGGTGGTCATCACGATGAGCTTCGACCTCACCTGGGGCGAGGACGGCCCGGTCAATCACGCCGATCATCGCGCGGTCGGGCTCGCGGTGCTCGATGCCTGCCGGGATGCCGCCAACGAGTGGGTTTTCCCCGAGGCCGGGGCGCGGTGTACCGGCCTGCGCGACGCCTACGTAGCCTCCGTCGGCAACCCGACGCACTACGTCGACGTCACTGCCACCATCGAGGCGGGCATCGCCTCGCTGCGCGAGCACCGCGCCTACCTGGACGGCCTGGGCCGGGACTTCGACCCGGACGAGTTCCTCCGGAACATGGCGGGCTACGTCGGCCTCGGCGCCGGGTGTGAGTACGCGATCGCCTTCCGCCGCTATCCGATGGGCTAGGCCTGCTGTATCAGCCGGGGAATTAAACGCGCCGCGCGTTCGCCGGGATTGGCGTTAATGGCGAGACTGTTGATGCGCATGTGATTGGAGTTATTAGTTCCGGTTCACGATTCCTATTGAGGCGAGAACAGCGGCTCACGCCCATGTTAATTCCCGAACGCAGTCATTATCGTTGTTCTGTCGGATATCACGGCAAAGCGTCCGGGCGACATTGGGGGCAACGTGGTCAGGGGATTGCAGCCTGGAGACCCGCAGACGATCGGTCCGTACCGGCTGGTGGGCCAGCTGGGCGGCGGTGGCATGGGACGGGTCTACCTGGGCGTGTCCGCGGGCGGGCGGCCGGTGGCGGTGAAGGTCATTCGCGCTGAGCTGGCCGCGGATCCGGAGTTCCGGCTGCGGTTCGGGCGGGAGGTCGCCGCGGCGCGGAGGGTGAGCGGCGTGTTCACGGCTCCGGTGGTGGACTCGGATGTCGACGGTCCGTCGGCGTGGCTGGCCACGGCCTACGTTCCCGGGCCTTCGCTGTCTGAGGCGGTTGCCTCCCACGGGCCGCTGCCGGCCGGGTCGCTGCTGACGCTGGCCGCGGGCCTGGCCGAGAGCCTGAGCGCGATCCACGCCGCAGGCGTGGTGCACCGCGACCTCAAGCCGTCGAATGTGCTGCTAGCGGAGGACGGCCCGCGGGTCATTGACTTCGGCATCTCCCGGGCCGCGGAATCCACCGCTCTGACGCAGGCGGGCCTGGTGATCGGCTCGCCCGGGTTCATGTCCCCCGAGCAGGCCGAAGGTTATGAGGTCGGGACGCCAACCGACATATTCAGCCTGGGGGCGGTCCTGGCCTTCGCCGCCACGGGCGAGGGCCCGTTCGGCGCGGGGACAACGGCAGCGTTGCTGTACCGCGTGGTCCATGGCACCCCCGGCCTTGACCGGGTCCCGGCCGAGGTGCGACCGCTGATCGAGCGCTGCCTAGCCAAGGATCCCGGGCAGCGGCCCACCGCCGATGGCCTGCTCGCCGAGGTGGGTGCCCTCCAGCCGACGGCAAGCTGGCTGCCTGAGTCAATCATCCGCGCGTTCGGCCGGGATGCAGCTCCAGGTCCCGTGCCCGCGACGGCTGCCGTGCCGTTCGGGTCCGAGGCGGCGTTCGGGTCCGAGGCGGCGCTCGGGTCCGAGGCCGCGACACGGACCACGCGCGCCGACTCCGCGGCGCGGGGACCCAGCGGAGAAAGCCTGCTCCTCGCCCCGGCGGGCACTTCGCAGGCTGCCACCTCAGGGGGCATTCCGGTGCCGCCCGGCAGTACGCATCCTCCCGGGGGCACGTATCCTCCCGGGGATACGTATCCCCCCGGCGGCGCGTATCCCCCCGGCGATGCGTATCCTCAGCCGCCCGGAGGCGGAGGTAACCGGCCGCGCCGCCGTACGTGGCGACCGCTGGCGCTGGCGTGGATCGTTGGCTTCCTCGTCGCGGCAGCCGTAGCCGGCTTCGCCGTGACCGCTTTCACTGGGCACACGCCCGCCCCGATCCAGTCTCCGGCAGCACAGATTTCCTCGTCAACGGCAGCTACGTCGGCCGGCCGGACGCACTCCGGCGTGCCTGCCTCCCGGTCCGCGTCCTCCTCGGCGAGCGCATCATCGTTCCAGGGCAGATCTCAGTCGGCGAGCGCAGCTGCATCCTCCTCGGCGCATCAGTCCCGGTCGCCGAGCGCATCCGCATCCCCGAGGTCATCCCCGTCCGCCTCCCGGACCCCGACCCCGACCCCGACGCCGACCCATTCCACGTCGTCCCCGTCCCCCAGCCCGACCCCGTCGGCATCAACCTCCCCGACCCCGACGCCGACTCCGACCCCTTCCTCGTCCACGTCTTCGCCCGCATCCACGTCCACGAGCGCACCCCCGTCCGCATCGGCGTCGGCTTCTACGTAGCGGAAGCGAAGGCCAGGCGGCAAGCCTCTGTCCGGCGGGCCGTCGGCAGCCATAGGGTAGGTAGGCACGAAGATCCGCTGCCAAGGAGGAACGCGATGACGCGCACGCCCGAGGACGTCTTCCAGCACCACGCCCAGGTCCTTGGCGCGGGCGATCTGGACGGAATCGTCGACGACTACGCCGACGACGCTGTCTTCATCTCGCCCGGAGGCGTCAAGCGCGGCAAGGACGGCATCCGGGAGGCGTTCACTCAGCTGCTTGCCGATGTGCCGGATGCTGCCTGGGATCTGAAGACACTGATCTTCGACGGCGACGTGCTCTTCCTGGAATGGGCCGCGGACGCCGGGGCGACCAGGGTCGATGACGGCATCGACACCTTCGTGTTCCGCGAC
>Ga0302314_10019917_pt1 | contig 11118 bp, 7 predicted proteins | sample III_Palsa_N2_3_FD_200533 | JGI IMG/M metagenome (GOLD analysis project Ga0302314, IMG submission 200533) | Peat permafrost microbial communities from Stordalen Mire near Abisko, Sweden - III_Palsa_N2_3 | ecosystem: Environmental > Terrestrial > Soil > Palsa > Peat permafrost | place: Sweden... | reverse complement strand
TTGGCGGTGAAGCGCGTCGGCTTCCCGGTGCGTCCGTCGATCGCGTCGAGGTAGGCGCCCGGAATGAGCGTCGCCCCGGCTTCGACCGGCTCGAGGGTCAACGTTTCGTCGATGTCGGTGAAGCCGGGCCCCTGGCGCACGTGCCGCTCGTCACCGAGCAGATGCATCGTGCCAACCTCCGGGACGATGAGTTCGTCGAGCGCCGCCACGCGCTCGTGCACGCGCACGTGGATCGTAAGATGCACGTCGGCGCCGAGCGGAACGGCCGTGCGGTCCGCGCGCATCGTCAAGGCCTCCACGTGCAGCGTTCGCAATCCCTCCGCTGCCGCACCGCCTCCGCACACAACGGTTGCGACGGCAATCGCGGCGAGCAACGAGGCCGCGCGCGGCGCGGCGCGCGCCGGCACTAGCGCGCCGCGCGCTCCAGCCAGCGCGCGAAGACCGTGCGCGCGTCGAACGGTCCGGGCGACGCCTCGGGATGGAATTGCACGGCTTCGATCGGGAGGCTGCGGTGCCGGAATCCTTCGTTGGTGTCATCGTTCAGGTTGACCATCGTCGCCTCGAGTTCGGCCGGCAAGGAGCTGCCGTCGACGGCGTAGCCGTGGTTGTGCGCCGTGACCAGGACCTCGTCGTTGACGAGATCCTTCACCGGCTGATTCCCTCCGCGGTGTCCGTACGGCAACTTGTACGTTTGCGCGCCGAGCGCGAGCGCAAGGAGCTGGTGCCCCAGACACACTCCGAAGACCGGTGTCTTGCCGATCAGTTCGCGCAGCACGTCGACGGTGCCGGCGAGATCGCGGGGGTCGCCCGGCCCCGGTGAGACGATCACCGCGTCGGGCTGCTGCGCCAAGATCTCGCTGCTAGAAGCTCCGTACGGCAGCACGGTGACGCGCGCGCCGAGGGCGCACAGATCGCGCACGATCGCCTTCTTGACGCCGCAGTCGACGAGCACGACGTGCGTGCGCCCGTCGCCGAGCGTCTCGCCCGGGACGTACGCATCCGCGACGGATGCGACCAGCCCGCGCGTCGTCGCGTTGCGAGCGTAGGCGGCGAGATCGGCCTCGACCCGCGCGATGGCGTCGTCGCCGACCGCCAGCGCCGCCGCAATCGTTCCGTGCTCGCGCAGCGCGATCGTCAGCGCGCGGGTATCGATGCCGAGCAGCGTCGGGACACGCTGCGCATCGAGCCAGTCGCCGAGGCTTCCGACCGACGCGTAGTGCGAGGGATGGCGCGCCAGCCGTTTGATGACCGCGCCCGCGGCGCACGCGTGCGGATGCTGTGAGACGGTCCCGCTGATGCCGTAGTTTCCGATCAGCGGATAGGTGAACGTCAGAATTTGGCCGGCATACGATGGGTCGGTCAGCGCTTCTTCGTAGCCAGTCATCCCGGTATAGAACACCGCCTCACCGAGGGCGATCCCGGTCGTTGCCAGACCGGCGCCGTCGAAGCGTGTGCCGTCGGCCAGCAGCAGCGTGGCTGCGTTCACGCCGGAACTTCGTCGCGCGGAAGCACTCGGCCGTGTTCGAAGACGACGGCGCCTTCGACGATCGTCGCGACCGCGCGTCGCGGCAGCGTCATGCCGTCGAACGGCGTGTTCTTGCCCTTCGAACGGAACAGCCGCGCGTCGACGGTCCACGTCCGGTCCGCGAAGACGGTCACATCGGCGCAGCTGCCGACGGCGAGGGTGCCGCCGGGGACGCCGAGGATCCGCGCCGGATTCGTCGAGAGCATTGCCACGAACCGTGCCGGGGGCAACTCCGGAAAGGCGAGCGCGTAGGCGCCGACGGCGATCTCGAGTCCGCTGAAGCCGACCGGGGCCGCGGAGAGCAGCTGCGCCTTTTCGTCCGACCCGTGCGGCGCGTGATCGGTCGCAAAGACATCGATCGTACCGTCGAGCACGCCGGCCCGCAGCGCATCCCGGTCGTGCGCGCCGCGCAGCGGCGGGTTCACCTTCGAGTCGGCGCGATAGTCGTCGAAACGGTCGTCGAGAAAGACGACGTGGTGCGGCGTCACTTCGCAGGTCACCGGGACGCCGCGTCCGCGCGACCACCGGATGAGGTCGAGCGCCGTCCCCGTCGACACGTGCGCGATGTGCCACGCTTTGCGCGTGTCGCCGGCGACGAGCAGGTCGCGCGCGACGATGACGTCTTCGGCCAGGTCCGGTGCGCCGTCGAGCCCCAATCGCATCGACGCGGGCCCCTCGTTCATCACGGCGTCGCCTTTGAGGTCCGGGTCCTCGCAATGCGAGATGAACGGCTGCGGGAGATCCGACGCATAACGCGCGGCGTTGCGGAGCACGCGGGCATCGCGGACCGTCGACCCGTCGTCGCTGAAGGCGACGCAGCCGGCGTCGGCCAGGAGATGGTAGGGTGCCAGCTCGCGTCCGGCCCGGGCTTTGGTGAGGGCACCGATCGGATAGACGCGCGCCAGGCCGGCGATCTCCGCGCGCCGCACCACTTCCGAGACGATCGCAGCTGAATCGAGCGCTGGTTCGGTGTTCGGCATGCATGCCACGGCCGCGAAGCCGCCGGCGACTGCGGCGGCCGTTCCGGTGGCGATCGTCTCCTTGTGCGTCTGACCCGGCTCCCGCAAGTGGACGTGCATGTCGATGAAGCCCGGCGCAACGATCGCGTTGGTGGCGTCGACGACGCGCGCGTCGGCGGCGTCGAGGTGCTCGCCGATCGCGATAACGAAACCATTCTCGATCAGGACATCGCGTTGGGCGTCGATGCCCAACGACGGATCGACGAGCCGCCCGGCGCGCACGAGCGTCTTCATGCCGGGATCGGCGCCCCGTTGACGAGCAGATCGAGCACGGCCATGCGGACGAACACGCCGTTGTGCACTTGCGCGACGTAACGCGAGCGCGGATCGTCGAGCACGTCGTCGGTGAGCTCGACGCCGCGATTGTACGGGCCGGGATGCAGGATGATCGCGTCGTTGCGCAGCGAGCGCAGACGGCTGCGGTTGAGCTGGTAGTGCTGCGTGTAGTCGTCGAGGGTCGGCAACAGGCCGCCGCTGATCCGCTCGCGCTGGATGCGCAGCATCATGACGGCATCGAGTCCGGGCAGCACCGCGTCGAGATCGCGCTCGATGCGCACCCCCTCTGCCGCGAACTCGTCCGGCAGCAGCGTCGCAGGCCCGACGAGGGTGACGTCGATGCCGAGCATGCGCATCCCGACGATGTTCGAGCGGGCCACACGCGAGTGCAGGATGTCGCCGACGATCGCAACGCGCAGGCCGTCGAAGCGGCCGAACTCCTGACGCAGTGTCATGAGGTCGAGAAGCGCTTGCGTCGGGTGAGCGTGCGTGCCGTCGCCCGCGTTGACGACGTGACCGTCGAACGTGTCCGCCAGACGGCGCGCAAAGCCGGATTCGTCGTGGCGGACGACGATGACGCGGACGCCGATCCCGCGCAGCGTCAGCGCCGTGTCGGCGATCGTCTCGCCTTTGCCCAGGCTCGACGCGCCGGGCGCGAACGAGATGATGTCGGCGCCGACGCGCTGCTCGGCGAGCGAAAACGACGTTGCGGTCCGGGTCGATGCTTCGAAGAAGAGGTTGAGCACCGGCACGCCGGCGAGCAGATCGCGCGGCGGCAAGGCATCCCGAAAGGCGACGGCGCGATCGAGGACGCCGACGAGTTCTTCCGGATCCAGGTCGTCGACGTCGAGCAGGCTACGGGGCGCCACGGTCCTCTTCGGACACGGTGACGGCGTCGGCTTCGGAACGCTGCGCCGCGAGCACCACGTCGATGTGCTCGCGCCGGCTCGTCGGGATCGCTTTGCCGACGTAGTCGCCCTGAATGGGAAGTTCGCGCAGCCCGCGGTCGATCAGCACGGCGAGGCGGATCGCCTTCGGACGGCCGAGATCGGTGACCGCGTCCAGCGCCGCGCGCACCGTGCGGCCGGTATAGAGCACGTCGTCGACCAGGACCACGGTCTGCTCGGTGATCGGGCTGCGGATCTCCGATTCCGGCAGTTCGCGCGCGACGTCGTCGTCACGGTAGAGGTTGACGTTGAGGAAACCAAGGTTCGGCGGTGTACCGCGAATCTCGGCGATCTTCGATGCCAGGCGCCGCGCGAGCGCTTCGCCGCCACGCCGGATCCCGATCAAGAGAAGGCTGTCCTGCACGTCTTGGGGCTCGACGATCTGGTGCGCCATACGCGCAATCGCCCGATCGATCTCATCGGGTGCCATCAGGACACGCTGCCACGCGACGGCCGTCTGCATCAAGCTAGGCTTCGGCGCCGCGGGCCCTCATGGCCTCCGCACTGCTTGCCTTCGTTGCGGACGCATACAGCACCGGGATGAGGATGAGTGTGAATGCGGTCGCGGTTAGCATCCCGCCGGCGACGGCGACGGCGAGGGGGCGTGCCATCTCGGACCCGGCGCCGATGCCGATCGCGAGCGGCAGGAGCGCGCCGAGCGCAGCAAACGTCGTCATCAAAATCGGCCGCAGGCGTTCGCGCGCCGCGCCTTCCAACGCTGCGTCCGTATCCAAGCCGTCGCGGCGCCGCCGGTTCGCGCCGTCGACCAGCAAGATGCCGTTCCGGACGACGAACCCGACGAGCAGCAGCATTCCCATGAACGAGGAGACGTTGAGCGGTGTCTTGGTGAGCAGCAGCGCGCACACCACCCCGATCGGCGACAACGGAATCGCTGCGAGGATAACGAGCGGTAGCCGGAACGAATCGAAGGCCAGCAGCAAAACGGCGAACACGAGCACGACCGCAGTGCCGAGAACGAACGCAAACTCGCGGAACGCGGCGCGCTGCGACGCGACGGCGCCGCCGATCTCAACGGAATACCCGCGCGGGAGATGGGCGACGTCGTAGCTTATTTGGTGCCGGATCCGCTCGATGACCGTCGAGAGCTCGGCGTCCTCGATGCCGGCGGTGACGCGCACGATGCGCGCCCCGTTCTCTTCGTCCACCTGCGTGACGAGCCGCGGAGGGCCGAGGACGGCGATGCGGTCGAGCGGTGTGCGGTCCGCCAGCCGTACGACGACCGGCACCCACACGTCCGCGATGCGAAGCTGCGTTGCGACGATACCGCCGTCGCGAGCGCGCAAGTCTCCGGCAAACGCGGCGCCGGCGACACCGCCCGGACGCGGCGCGGCGGTCACCGCGCGCGCTTCGTAGATGACGCCGTCGAAGGCATCGACGACGCCGCGCAAGTCGCTGATATGATCGGCGATACGTCCGGCGATCGCGTTCAGCACGCGCTGTTTCGGCCCGCGGACCGTGATCTGGATCGGTTCGGGTGCGCCTGAGAGGTCGTTGACTTGATCTTCGAGCAGCTGATGCAGTTCGAGCGCGATATACGGGTTCACGTTGTCGATGCCGCGCCGTAGCCGGTCGGCGATCACATCGAACGGCGGCGCGCCCGGTTTGAGCGTGACGCGAATCGTGCCGGCGTCGGGCGGTGTCGGAAGGTAGCCGTTGGTGTCCACGCCGGAAAGCCGCGCTTCGTGCGCCACGGCGGGATCGGCGAGGACGACGCGCTCGATGTTCGTCGCCAGCGCATCGGCAGCGTCGAGCGACATCCCGGCCGGCAGAGCGAACTTGATCTCGAACTGGCCTTCGTCGACCTGCGGAAGAAAATCCGTCGGTACCCGCACGAGCAAAACGATCGTGAGCGCCAGTATCCCGCACGCCGTGAGCACGACGAGGCCGGAGCGCCGGAGCGACCAGCGCAGCAGACGCACGTACACGTTGTCGAAGCCGAGCGCGCGTTCCGGCGCGGAGCTCTCGCCGCCGAACGCCTTCGCTAAGAATGGCGCGACGAACAGCGCCAATGCGGTCGAGATGACGAGCGCGAGGGCAAGCGTGATCGAGAGCGCGCGAAAGAAAAAGCCCGGAATTCCGGACAGGAAAGCGAGCGGGATAAACACGACCACGTTGGCGGCGGTCGCGGTGACGAGTGGACGTGCAATCCGCCGCACCGCGCGTTCGATCGCCGTGCCCTTGTCCGCGCCGGCACTCGCAGCGCTCTCGCGCGCGATCGCCTCGATCACGACGATCGCCTCATCGATGACGAGCCCGATCGCGATCGCGAGTCCACCCAGCGTCATGAGGTTGAGCGACAAGCCGCCGCCGGCGAGCGCGAGTACCGTCAGCGCGACCGCGAGCGGGAGGATCACCGCCGCGACCAGCGTGAGGGCGCGATTTCGCAGGAAGAGGTAGATGACGCCGAGCGCGATCAGCGCACCGATAGCCATCTCATCGCGAAGACCGGTTTGCGACGCGACGATCAGCCGCGTCTGATCCCAGGCCGGCGTGACCTCCGTATCGGGGGGCAGCACGCGCAGCAGCTGCGCAAGCCGCTGGTCGACCTCGCGCGTGAGCTTCACCGCATCGGCTGAGAGATCGGGATAGGCGTTGAGAATCACGGCGTGCGTCGCATCGAAGGATGCCTGCTCGTCGGTCGGCTCCTCGGCGACGCGCAGCTGACCGAGCGTCGAGAGCGCGACGTTTCCCGGGCCGCGCCGGTTGGGAATCGCGAGCGCGCCGAGCGAGCCGGCATCTTGCGGCAGTTCGGCCGGGACGACGAGCAGCCGCTCTTGGCCGCGCACGATGGTGCCGGCAGTCTGCGGTTCGTTGGCTGCGGCTACGACGCTCGCGATCTCGGTCGGATTCGACCCGATCGCGCGAAGTTTTTTGGGGTCGAGGTCGACGTCGAAAGCGACCCGCGGGCCGCCGAACAGGGAAACCCGCGCGAGTCCGGGTGTGCCGGTGAAAACCGGCAGCAGCGCAGCTTCGACCAGCTTCCGCAGTTCCGCCTGGCTCGTTGAGCGGCCATGGAGCGCGTAGCTGACCACCGGTTCCATATCCGGGCCCTCGATCAGCGCCGTCACGCGCTCGATGGGCAGCCGGCCGCGCGCCTCAGCGATCGTGGCCTGAACGTTGCGCAAGTCTTCGCGAACATCGCTGCGCGGTTCGAAGTCCAGTTCGATCTCGAGCTTACCCTGCGCCGCATAGGATCGCGTCGTGCGCACGCCGGGGATCGAGGCGAAGGCCGCTTCGAGCGGGTCGGCGACGCTCGTGCGAACGTGCTCGGGCATCAGGTCGCCCGCGTCAGCGAAGACCTCGACGCGGGCGAGAGAGATCGCCGGGAACACGCTCTGGGGCGCGGTCACGAAGCTCACGCATCCGAGCGCGAAGCCGCAGGCGATGGCGAAGAGAACGAACCGCGCCGGAAGCGACGGCAGCTTAGTGGGTGATCATCTGGTCGTTAAACGGCGTGACGACCTGATTCAGTTGACCGACCGGCGCACCGAGCGCATGGCCTGCGCCGATCGGCGCAACAATGAGAATGCCGTCGCCTTGCGTGGAGTTCGTGGAGCCCGTGGGGCCGACGTCGCCGTCGGAGTCGACGACCTCCACGAGGTACTTCCCGTCCGGTAGGACGCCGATCGTGGTGGCGGCTTCGACGGTGAAAGGACCGCCCGGCGTCGTCACCACCGGGGCGTAGAAACCGCCGCTTTGCACCAGCGTTCCGGTGTTGACACCGGTCAAGGTGACGATACCGGCGCCGGTCGATACGTACGCCGTGGTTCCGTCCGGTGTGATCGTCACGGCATACGAGATGTTCGCCCCCGTGAGCGTGACCGATAGCGGCGTCCGGTGCGTCGAAGGTTCGCGGCTTTGGCGCGAGCGCCTACGGTGCGTCACCGCCGGCAGGCGAATGTGAATCGCCGACACGGTGGTAGAATTCGGGAGCCCCGTCAACAGATTGGCCACCACATCGCCGGTGTTCGGGTCGTAACCCGTGACGACGGCGCGCGAAGAATCTGCGGGGCTGATCGCCATTTGGTCGCGGCCGTCTTCCAAGGGCGTGGGAATCGTGCTCGTCAGCGTCGTTTTCAGGGTGAAGGTGTAACTCGTCGTGCCCTGACCCGTCGAGCCGGTGTGCGGCGCGACGGCAGCGATGCTGAAGACGTCCAAACCGCTACTGCCGCGGGAGAGTAAGACTTTCCCGTCGGCGGAGAGGACGAGGCCGTCGCGATCGCTGGTCCCGCCGGCGTTATTGATCGTGTCCGCGACGACGGGCGAGCCGCTGAGAATGCCGGAGATGACGGCAAGCTGTGTCCCGTTGCCCGACGCAACGACTTCGTCGCCGCTCGGCAGGCTCGCGATCGAATCACCGTCAGCACCGTACGCGGTGATGTCGACGGTGGTGCCCGAGAGCACGAAATTGTGTTGCGGGATGCCGGAGAAGAAATGCACCAAGTTGCTGCCGTCGACGACCGCGCCGTGCGACGCGTCGGGCGTCAGGGCCTCGCCGTCGAGATCGTCCGCGTTGGGGATCGGGAAGTAGGTCGTCGTCGGGACCGGGAGCGCATTGCCCGATGGATCCTCGACCTGCACGAACTGCAACCCGCTGGCGAGCGGCGCTGTGCCGTCATCGGCGATCAGCGAAAAGCCAAGGTTGATTTGAGCGGTATTGGTGCCCGACGCGGGGACGTACACGAGGTAGGTTCCGGCGGCGGTGATGCCGGGCAACGAGAGGGTCGGCGGCGTCGATTGGAAGCTCCCGCCGGCTCCGACCAAAGCGGTCGCCACGTCGACCCACGTTCCGCTCTGGTTGATCGCGATGTTGAGCTGCGTGCCGCTCGGGATCGAGTTCGGAACGATCCCTGAGCCGCTCAGTCCAACGGTAACCGTCGGCGTAGCAGCACCGAACGTCGTGCACAAGGCCACGACGTACGTGTTGCCCGCGCCTTGCGTGAACTGCGGGAGCCGGACGCCGTTCTTGACGTGCCGGAAGTGCGCTACGGCAAGAGGTGCCGGGAGGTTCGTCGAGGCCAGATATCCGAGCGACACCGGCTCGGCCGTCGCAAACGTACCGGCCGAGAACGTTTCCGTGAACGTCCCGCTCGGGGCGAACGTGTTCGTCAGCGACCCGCCGCTTGCGCCGATCGAGGTCGTATTGCTCGTGCCGGTGCAGTTTGCCGCGGGGCCGGAACTCGGTGTCGCCGTCGGCGTGGGAGTCGGAGTCGGCGAGTGCGTCGGTGTCGGCGATGGGGACGGGGACGGGGTGACGCCGGACGGCAATGGCGAGGGCGTCGGCGTGGGATGGCGGGGGCTGACGTTCCCGCTGCCGCCCGACCCGCTGCATCCCGCGAGGATCGCGACCGCTAGGAGCGCCGCGCCCAGCCAAGCGAGCGGTCTTCGGGACGAATTCCGACCCGGCTGTCCGTGCTGCATGCTGCGCGACGCTCCAAGAACGCAAGCTTACCGGCGCACGTACCGCGCGTCAGGTACGAGGGCGATACAGGGGAGCGGTAAGCGGGTCCTGCGGATCAGCGCAGGATGGCGCAGGCCGTGGTTCCGATGCCGAGCAGGCGGCCTTCGCCGTCGCGCAGCTTCCCCTCGGCGATCGCGGTCGAGCGCCCGACGTGCAGCGCGATCCCCTCGCAGCGCACGGGGCCGGTCTCCTTCGTCATCCCGCGGATAAATCGCACCTGGATATCGGTCGTGGTATACGCGACCCCGGCCGGGAGCAGCGAATGGATCGCACAGCTCATCGCCGTGTCGAAGATCGCCAACGCAAATCCGCCATGAACGGTGCCGATCGGATTGTAGTGTTCTTCGCCGGGATAGCCCTCGACGACGACCTTGCCTTCTTCGACCGTCACGAGGTTGAAATTGATCAGCACCGAGATCGGCGGTCGCGGTACGGTTCCGTCGCGCACCGCCCGCAGCGCGTCGAGTCCGCTCGACGTTCGTACGAAGTCGATCGTTGGGGTGGGATCTTCCCAGCGAACGATTCGTTCGCGTACTGCTTCCATGGTTCGCTCAACCCGCCGTCGCGCCGCGACGTTGCCGCGGGGCGTGCCTGCGAAAACGTCAGGTCGGCATCGTGAACTGCGCGCCGGCGCGAATGCCCGTCGGCCAGCGCGAGGTCGTGGTCTTCAACCGCGTGTAGAAGCGCACGCCTTCCATCCCGTAGACGGCCATGTCGCCGAACAGCGAGCGTTTCCAGCCGCCGAAACTATGAAAGGCGACGGGGACGGGGATCGGGACGTTGATGCCGACCATCCCGGCCTGCACGTTCGCATCGAAATGACGCGCGGTGTCGCCGTCGCTGGTGAAGATCGACGCCCCGTTCCCAAACGTGTGCGCGTTGACGAGCTGCAGCGCTTCGTCGTACGTCGCGACGCGGACGATCGAGAGCACGGGGCCGAAGATCTCTTCGCGATACGCGCGCATCGAGGGCCGTACGCCGTCGAGCACCGTCGCCCCGAGAAAGAAGCCCTGCGACGGCAACGCTGCGCTGCGGCCGTCGACCGCGATCTCGGCGCCTTCTTCTGCTGCCGAATCGATGTAGCCCACGACGCGCGTCCGGTGCTCGGCCGTGACGAGCGGGCCCATCTCGACGCCATCCCCATCGCCGGGGCCGACGCGCAGCGCCGCGATCCGTTCGTGCAGCTTCGCGACGACCAGGTCGGCGGTGACATCGCCGACGATCGCCGCGACGGAGATCGCCATGCAGCGCTCGCCGGCGGAGCCGAATGCGGACCCCATCAACGCGTCGACAACCTGCGGGATGTCCGCGTCCGGCATGACGACGAGATGATTCTTGGCTCCGCCGAGCGCCTGAACGCGCTTTCCGCTCGCCGCGCCGCGTGCGTAGACGTGTTCCGCGACGGCCGTCGACCCGACGAAGCTGACCGCATCGATCCCCGGATGCTCGAGGATCGCGTCGACGGCCACGCGATCGCCGTTGATGACGTTGAACGCGCCGGCAGGCAACCCGCACTCGACGAGCAGCCGCGCGAGCTCCAACGCCGCCGAGGGATCTTTCTCGCTGGGTTTCATCACGAACGTGTTTCCGCAGGCCAGCGCAAGCGGGAACATCCACATCGGCACCATCGCGGGGAAATTGAACGGCGAAATCCCCGCGCACACACCCAGCGGCTGACGCACGGCCTTGACGTCGATCCCGGCCGCAACGTTCGCGCTGAAGTCGCCGGTCAGCAGATGCGGGATGCCGCATGCGAACTCGACGACGTCGAGCCCGCGCTGGACCTCGCCGCGCGCATCGTCGAGCGTTTTGCCGTGTTCGCGCGAAATCGTCCGCGCGAGGCGGTCAGTGTTCGCGACCAGCGCCTCG
>Ga0302314_10019915_pt1 | contig 11120 bp, 7 predicted proteins | sample III_Palsa_N2_3_FD_200533 | JGI IMG/M metagenome (GOLD analysis project Ga0302314, IMG submission 200533) | Peat permafrost microbial communities from Stordalen Mire near Abisko, Sweden - III_Palsa_N2_3 | ecosystem: Environmental > Terrestrial > Soil > Palsa > Peat permafrost | place: Sweden... | reverse complement strand
CCAAGTGCTGAGGATTATTCGGGCAGTTCGGTTGCTCGGGTCAGATGTGATCGCACGAGCGAAGCGAACTCCTTGACGCCCGCTCGGTCGAGCGCGTCGGCTAGATCGACCGACGTCATAGGCGGTCGACGCTTGCTGGCGGCGAGCTTTGCCAGCGTTGCGACCACCTCACCCGGGAACTCGTCGTAGAGGGCGCAAAGATACTCGTCTGGATCCATGACCTTGATCGAATGCTTCCTGATGAATTCGCAGTCGAAGTCCCTGGCGTTCCACGTGACCAACGATTCTGCTCGCCCGGCAACTGCGGCGGCCATATGCGCGTTGTCGTCGGGGTCGGGCCCAATGCCAGCGGCTATTAAGTGGAACGGTTGAGACCCGGTCTCGCTTTTGGTTGCCCTGCGTGATCGTTCCTGTTGGCGGGCTTGTTGTTCAGGTTTCCTGCGAGACGGGTGAGGCTCCGGCTAAGAAGTGTGATTACCACGTCCCACTTCCCCAACCGGAGCCTCTCGTGTCTTCTTACCCTGTCCCTGATGCTGCCGTGCCCGTTTCGGCCGGGATGATCGTCGCGGTGCCCGCGGACCTGCTGGCGACGCCGCTGAAGAGCGGCAGGGATCTCGGGGACGCGGACCGGTCCGCGCTGGTCACCGGGGGGACGGAGAGGATCCGCACGGGCGGCACCGTGGTGTTCTGCAAGGTCGTCGCGGTCGCGGGGGCGGTGGTGACCAGGGACGGGCAGGTCCGGGCGGAGGGCCGCCCGTATGATCACGCGACGCTGGGCCCGCTGGAGGACTGGCTGGACGCGCAGGCCGGGCCGGGAGCGATCGACGGCATCGCGGAGCGCGCGGTCCTGGACACCAGGCACGTCAAGGGAAGGTACCGGCGGCTGCTGGCCGCGGCGTTCATGATCCGGGTGCTCGTGCTCTGGACGCTGATGCCCGAAGCGCAGCTCAGTGACGTGATCATCGCGCTGGCCGGGGACCTGGCCCTGCTGCCCTGGTCGAGGCGGTGGCACCCGGCGTCGGAGCGGGCCTGCCTGGACTGGCGCAAGGCCCTGGGTCCTGCGCCGCTGGAGGAACTGCAGGCCATCGTGCTGGGGGCGGCGGCCGGGGAGCACCGGGAGCACCCCGGGGAGTTCCTGACCGCCGGAACGCGGGAGCCGCTGGCAGTGAACTCGTTCGACGGGTCGCTGCTGCGGGTGCCGGACACGCCGGCGAACCGGGCCGCGTTCGGGTCCGTCGGCACCGCCGACGACTCGGCGGCCTGGCCGTGCGTGCGGCTGTTCCCGCTGAATAACTGCCTCACGAGGTCGCTGCTCGCGATGCCGTGGGGGCCGGCGGGGTCAGACAAGACCGCTTCCGAGCAGCGACTGCTCGGCGCCGTCATGCAGGATTACGGGCATGTGCTGGGGGAAGACCAGGTCTGGGTGCTGGACCGGCTCTGGCACGGGACCGGCCGGCTCGCCGCCCTGGCGCGGCGCACGCACTTCCTGGCCCGGCTGAAAAGCGACATCGGGCTGAAGAGAACGAGCGTGACCCTGCCCGACGGGTCGTACCGGGCGGAGATCTCGGGCGACGGCATCACGATGGAAGTCCGCGTCATCGAGTACTACGCCGAGGTCGAAGGCCAGGAAGCCGAGGAGATGTTCTGCCTCATCACCAGCCTCCTGGACTGGGAGGACTACCCGGCCATCGAGCTCGCCCGGCTCTATAAGTGGCGGTGGGACGGGTCCGAGACGGCTTTGCGGGAGGCCAAGGCGCCGCTGCACGGGGCCGGGCCCGGCACCGGGGCGATGCTCCGCTCCGGAAGCCCCCTCCTGATCGCCCAGGAGATCGCCGCCTGGGCAGTCTCAACCGAGATGACCCGCGGCGTGACCCGCTGCGCCGCCCGCGCCGCCGTTCCCGCCCGCAGGGGACGCCGGGCCGGGCAGCCCGTCCGGTCCCGGGACCTGTCCCTGACCAGGGCACGCCGCCTCATCCTCGCCGGGATCCGCTCCGGGGTAACCGGGTACAAGGCGCTGACCAGGGAAATCGGCAGGTTCCGGAACGCCTGCGACCGGGACCGGCACCGCGCCCGCAAGTCCAAGTCTCCCAGCACGTTCCCGCACGCCAGGCTGAAGGACACCGTCACCCGGATCGCGCCGGCCGTCATCACACTCGCGAACACGCCCGCCTGACCAGCGGGAACACCGGCACCTCCATCCCTGAACCCCGCAAGGCACACCCAGCCGGCCCGTGGAAGCCAGCCCGGCACCGGCACGGCACGCCGGCCACCGGCGCGCCCCCAAACCGGGAATTACGCAACGTAACCGAAACCAGAACCGCCCATCAGGGCCTAAACCCCGAAAGCCCGCGTCATTGGGCTCCGCCCCCGGCCCCGCAAAAGATTGGGTGTCGTTAGCGGCGATATCCACCGCCAACAACACACAATGATTTCCAGCGGGGATGAAATAAACGCGGCAACTGGCCGCTGCCATGTCAATGGCAGCGGCCAGTCGGTTTTCCGGAATTACAGGGCCGCAAGGATCTCGTTGAGCAGTGCGGAGACCTCGCTCAGCAGCCCGCCCAGTCCGCCGCCGTTCAGCAGGTTGGCGACATCGCACAGCAGGTCACCAAGGAGCGAGCCGGGGACGGCGGTGATGTTCAGGTGGACCTCGTTAAGCGTGACCACCAGGCCGAGCAGGTTGAGGTTCAGCGGCCCGAGGACCAGGTTAAGGACGCTGCACACGCCCACCGCAGCCGCCCCCGTCGTCTGGACGGGCAGCGTGGCGGCCTGGGAGACGCTCCCGAGGGACGTGCCGTCGGCGTCGGTCAGCGTACCCTTCAGCAGCCCGGTCGCCTCAAGGACGCCGTTCACCACGCTGAACGAGGTCGGCGTGAACGTGCCGTTGAAGATGCCGGTTCCGTCCGCATTAGTGAACGTGCCGGTTACCGCCGACGTGATGCTCTGGGCGGCCGTGGCGGCCGCGGCGGTTGTCGCGGTGGGAGCGGCTGCACCGGGTGAGGTGGCCGCAGAGGCGCTGGTCGCCATGATCAGGGGCGCGCCGATTCCCATGGACAGTGCGACCACTGATGCAGTGATAAGCCGCGCTTTGGGTAGCCTCATGTGTTTACCTCTCTCTGTTTTCTCGTCCGGTCACGACGTAAGGCAACTGCCCAGAGGGGCATCCTCAAACTGCTTCACCCATATTTATCCGTCTTTTCATGATCATTTACTTGCTATATTGTGCGTATTTCCCCAGGTCGCCGGGTGGAACGGCAGACGCCAAACTTCCTTCAAAAAAAAATTCTCTCCGCGAACGGATGAGGGCGTCCGCGCGCCGCGCCTAGCCCGCGGTTTCGGTCATCGCCCGGCCCAGGCTGAAGGGCTGGCATTGGACGGCTGACCGGCTCACCCTCACCTGGGCGCGGGGACACGCCCGGTCCCAGCGCAGGCATGGCGGTGAAGCAGGCGGAACTTGGGATTACCCTTGTGATCTGGTCACGGCTGCCTGCAGCTGTCCCTCGCGGGGTTACTCATCCCGACCCGGCGCCGGTCCTTGCGGTGGCCGCGTCCGCGGTGCTCCGCGATGCACGTTGGCAAAGCCTGCCCGCCCAGTCCTGACGGAGGATGAGAGAGTCCTGTGCTGATCCGCCTGTTGCGCACCTACCTGCGCCCGTACCGTACGCCGCTCGCGCTCCTGCTGGTGCTGCAGCTCGCGCAGACGCTGGCGACGCTGTACCTGCCGACGCTGAACGCCAACATCATCGACAACGGCGTGGTCCTCCACAACACGCACTACATCCTGACGACCGGCGGCGTGATGCTCGCGATCACCCTGGTGCAGATCGTGTGCGCGATCGGCGCGATCTACTTCGGCGCGAACGTCGCGATGGCCCTCGGCCGCGACGTGCGGCAAGGAGTGTTCCGCCGGGTGCTGATGTTCTCCGACCGGGAGGTGAACCACCTCGGCACCTCGTCGCTGATCACCAGGACCACCAACGACGTCCAGCAGGTCCAGATGCTGGCGATCATGACGTTCACCCTGCTGCTGTCCGCGCCGATCATGTGCGTGGGCGGGATCATCCTGGCGCTGAACCAGAACGTGCCGCTGTCGTCGCTGCTGCTTATCGCGGTGCCGGTGCTCGCCGTCATGCTGGCGATGATCATCTCCCGGATGCGGCCGCTGTTCCGGCAGATGCAGGAGCGCCTGGACGGCATCAACGGGGTGCTGCGGGAGCAGATCACGGGCGTCCGGGTCATCCGCGCGTTCGTGCGCGACCCGCAGGAGCGGGAGCGGTTCGCCGCCGCCAGCACCCAGCTATTCGACGTCTCGCTGGGGGCCGGCAAGCTGATGGCGCTGATGTTCCCGTCGGTGCTGCTCGTGCTGAACCTGTCCACCACCGCCGTGGTGTGGTTCGGCGGGCACCTGGTCGCCGACGGCTCGATGCAGATCGGGGCGCTGACCGCGTTCATCACCTACCTGGCCCAGATCCTGACGTCGGTGATGATGGCGACGTTCATGTTCATGCTGGTGCCGCGGGCCGAGGTCAGCGCGGAGCGGATCATGGAGGTCATCGACACCGAGCCGGGCGTGGCCGCGCCGGCCACCCCGCTGCCCGCGGGCCCGGAGCCGGGCCGGCTTGAGCTGCGGAACGTCGAGTTCCGCTTTCCCGGGGCCGAGCAGCCGGTGCTGCACGACATCAGCCTGACCGCGCTGCCCGGGCGGACCACGGCGATCATCGGCGGCACCGGCAGCGGCAAGACCACCCTCGTCAACCTGATACCGCGGCTGCTCGACGTGACCGCCGGGTCGCTGCTGGTGGGCGGGGTCGACGTGCGGGAACTCGACCCGGCCCAGCTGTCGGCGTCGGTCGGGCTGGTGCCGCAGAAGCCGTACCTGTTCTCCGGGACGGTGGCGACGAACCTGCGCTACGGCAACCAGCAGGCCACCGACGAGGACCTGTGGCGCGCGCTGGAGATCGCCCAGGCCCGCGACTTCGTCGAGCGGATGCCGGACGGGCTGGACGCGCGGATCGCGCAGGGCGGCACCAACGTGTCAGGCGGCCAGCGGCAGCGCCTGGCGATCGCCCGCGCGCTGGTGCACAAGCCGCAGATCTACCTGTTCGACGACTCGTTCTCCGCGCTCGACTACGCGACCGACGCGCGACTGCGCTCGGCCCTCGCGACCCAGGTGACCGACGCGACCATGATCATCGTCGGCCAGCGGGTCGCCACCATCAGGCAGGCCGACCAGATCCTGGTGCTTGACGCCGGCCGGATCGTGGCGCGCGGCACCCATGCCGAGCTGATGGACTCGAGTGAAACGTACAGGGAGATCGTGTTCTCCCAGCTAACCGAACAGGAGGCCGCGGCGTGAGCGAGCGCCCCGAAGCGAGCGGTGAACACAGCGTGAGCACGGGAGCGAACGAGGAACGGGCCACGCCCGCGCGCGGGCCGGGCCCGACGGAACCCATGCGCGGTCCCGCTCGCTTCATGAGCGGCATGTCGACCGAGAAGGCGCTGGACTTCAAGGGCTCGGGCCTGCGGCTACTGGCCACGCTCAGACCGTACCGCCTGCTCACGATCCTGGCGCTGACCCTCGCGGTCGCCAGCGTGACCCTGTCCGTGCTCGCGCCGCGGCTGCTCGGCGAGGCGATCAACCTCGTCTTCGACGGCTACGTCTCGCACCGCAAGGTGGACTTCGGCCACGTGGGCCAGATCGTGGGCGTCGTGGCCGCGCTCAACGTCGGCGCCTCGGTCTGCGCGCTGTTCCAGGGCAGGCTGACCGCGACCATGGTCCAGCGGTCGGTGTTCGGGCTGCGCGAGCAGGTGCAGGCAAAGCTGTCCCGGCTGCCGTTGAGCTACTTCGACCGGCAGTCCCGCGGCGAGATCCTGAGCCGCGTCACCAACGACATCGACAACCTGCAGCAGTCCGTCCAGCAGACGCTGAGCCAGCTGGTGACCTCGCTGCTGACGATCGTCGGCGTGCTGACGCTGATGTTCATCGTGTCCTGGCAACTGGCCCTGATCGCCCTCGTCACCGTGCCCGCCTCGGCGGTGGCGATGCGCCGGATCGCCAAGCGGGCGCAGCCGCAGTTCATCAAGCAGTGGAAGTTCACCGGCCAGCTGAACGGCCACATCGAGGAGATGTACACCGGGCACGCGCTGGTGACCGCGTTCGGCCAGCGGGAGGAGGCGATGGCGACCTTCACCGAGAAAAACGAGGCGCTCTATCAAGCCAGCTCCCGGGCGCAGTTCATCTCCGGCACGATCCAGCCGCTGATGATGTTCATGTCGAACCTGAACTACGTGCTGGTGGCCGTCGTCGGCGGCCTGCTGATCGCGAACGGCTCGCTCACCCTCGGCGCGGTGACCGCCTTCATCCAGTACTCGCGGCAGTTCAGCCAGCCGCTGACCCAGGTCGCCAGCATGGCGAACCTGCTGCAGTCGAGCGTGGCGTCTGCCGAGCGCGTGTTCGCGCTGCTCGACGCGCCCGAGCAGTCGCCCGACGTCGCCGAGCCGGTCAGGCCGGCCGACGTCCAGGGCCGGGTCGAGTTCGACGACGTGTCGTTCAGGTACCTGCCGGACCGGCCGCTGATCGAGCACGTCTCGCTCACGGTGGAGCCGGGGGAGACCGTCGCCATCGTCGGCCCGACCGGCGCGGGCAAGACGACACTGGTCAACCTGCTGATGCGGTTCTACGAGATCGACTCCGGCGCCATCCTGCTCGACGGCGTCAACATCGCGCAGATGAGCCGCGAGGAGCTGCGCGGCCTGACCGGCATGGTGCTGCAGGACGCCTGGCTGTTCGGCGGCACGATCGAGGAGAACATCGCCTACGGCTCGCTCGGCGCGACCCACGAGCGGGTGGTCGAGGCGGCGAAGGCGACGTACGTGGACCGGTTCGTGCGGACGCTGCCCGACGGCTACGACACCGTGCTCGACGACGAGGCCGCGAACGTCAGCGCGGGCGAGCGGCAGCTGATCACGATCGCCCGCGCCTTCCTCGCCCGGCCCGCCGTGCTCATCCTGGACGAGGCGACCAGCTCGGTCGACACCAGGACAGAGGTGCTGCTGCAGCACGCGATGGCGTCGCTGCGGCAGGGGCGGACCAGCTTCGTGATCGCCCACCGGCTGTCCACCATCCGCGACGCCGACGTGATCCTGGTGATGGAGAACGGGCACATCGTCGAGCAGGGCACCCACGCGACGCTGCTGGCCGCGGGCGGCGCGTATGCGCGGCTCTACCAGGCGCAGTTCGCCCAGGCGATGGAGGAGGTCGCCTGACCCTGGGAAGGTTGGGGCACGAACTTCCCCATACCTTGACATAGTTGAGCACAATTGCGTAAAACCCTTTCAGAATGAACGTACGGTCGCGTTCGAATGAGAGGATTTGCTATGCCCGTCGACGACGATGACGTCAGCATCCCGGTGACAGAAACCTCCCCGGTGGCCCCGGCTTCAGTCCCGGCCCCGGTCCCGCCGGCTTCGGCCAGGTACCGGCCCCGCAGGCGGGACTTCCTCCGATTTTCCGGTGGCGTCGCCGCGGTGGGCGGCCTCGCCGGAACCATCGGGTCCGGCGTGCTGGCGCCGGCCGGCGCTGCCGCGGCCGTCTCGGCCCGCAGCGACACGGCCCGCAGCGACACGGCCCGCAGCGACACGGCCCGCAGCGACACGGTGGCCGCGACCGGAAACCTGGCGGCCACCCCGATCCGCCCGCCCGCCGCCCCGCTCGTCGTGCGCGGCCCGTACGTGAGCACCTGGCTGCCGGCCACGGTCTCCCCCGCGACCTGGCAGGAATTCTGGCAGGGGCACACCACCGCGATGGGCGGCATCGCCCGGGTCGACGGGGTGGCGTACATGTTCATGGGAGATCCAGGCATCATCCTGAACGTGCCCAACGGCAACTACGGAACCCCCTCGACCGTCGAGGGCTTTGAGCAGGCGTTGCAGCAGACCGGCCTGGAGGTGACTCCCACCCGTACCGTGTTCAGCCTGGAAGGCGGTGGCGTCGGGTTCACCCTGGAGTTCCTGTCCCCGGTCGAGCCGGGTGATCTGACCCGTCAGTCGATTCCGCTGAGCTACGTCGTGATCAGCGCCAGAAGCATCGACGGGGCAACGCATGACGTGCAGATCTACGCCGACATCAGCGGCGAGTGGTGCAGCGCCGACGACACCCAGGAAATCACGTGGGCGCCGGCCCAGGTGAGCTACAGCGGCGGCACGCTGCAGTCCTGGACCGTCCAGCTGGCCAACCAGCAACCGCTCACCGAGCAGAACCAGCAGGCCGCCTGGGGCACGACGGTGTGGTCCACGCCGGTCACCTCCGGCCTGACCTACCAGTCGGGTCAGGACATCGTGGTCCGGGCCCAGTTCGTCGACAACGGGCAGCTGACCAACACCAGCGACCCGAACTACCGTCCCATTCAGGACAACTGGCCGGTGTTCGGCTTCGCCGCCGATCTGGGCAAGCTCGGGGGCGCGGCGCAGTCGGTTCCGCTGTCGATCGGGCTCGTCCGCACCCCGGCCGTCAGCTACCTGGGCCAGGACCTGCAGCCGCTGTGGACGTCCAAGTTCTCCTCGTGGCAGGACATGCTGGGCTTCTTCCACGCTGACCTGGCCGCGGCCCGGCAGCGGGCCGACCTCCTGGATGCGAAGATCACCGGCGACGCGACCGCGGCCGGCGGGAGGGCGTACGCGGGGCTGTCCGCGATCGCCCTGCGCCAGGCCTACGGCGGAACCGAGCTGGTCGTCGGCCCGGGCGGTCAGCCGTGGGCGTTCCTGAAGGAGATCTCGAGCGACGGCAACGTCTCCACCGTCGACGTGCTGTTCCCGGCTTCGCCCGCGTGGATTTACGCCGACCCCGGCTACCTCGCGCTGCTGCTTGAACCGCTGCTGTCCTACGCGGAGTCCGGTGACTGGCCGGAGACCTTCGCCCCGCACGACCTGGGCTCGGCCTACCCGGTCGCCTCGGGCCACAATGACGGCGGCGGGGAGAACATGCCGGTGGAGGAATCCGGCAACATGCTCATCATGGCGGCCGCCTACATCCAGCAGGCGCCCGGGCCGGGAGCGGCCTTCGCCACCGCGCATTACACGATCCTGAAGCAGTGGGCCGACTACCTGGTGGCCAACCTGCCCGACCCCGGCTACCAGAACCAGACTGACGACTTCGCCGGCTCGATCGCGCACAGCGTTAACCTGGCGCTGAAGGGGATCGTCGCCGTCGCCGCGATGAGCAAGATCGCCGTGGTGGCCGGCCACGCGGCCGACGCGGCGAGCTACCAGTCGCAGGCGCGGCAGTTCATCTCCTACTGGGTAACGCACGCCCAGGACCCGTCGGCCGCGCACCTCGACCTGACCTACAACGGAGCCGACGGCGGCAACGGGACGTGGGGCACGACGTACAACGGCTTCGCGGACCGGCTGCTCGGCACCGGCCTGATCCCGTCATCCGTCCTGGCCGAGCAGGCGGCTTGGTACGAGTCGGTCAGCAACCTGTTCGGGCTGCCGCTGCAGGTGCCGCACAGCTACGCCAAGTCCGACTGGCAGATGTTCACCGCCGCCTGGCTGTCGCAGTACCCGGTCAGCCAGCAGCTCATCGAGCAGGTCTACACCTACGCCAACACCACCCCGAGCAGGGTGCCGTTCAGCGACCTGTACGACACGATCAGCGGCGACCAAGTCGGCTTCCAGGCCCGGCCCGTGCAGGGTGGGATATTCGCCCTCCTCGCGCTGCTGCATCGCAACGCGGGAGGCTGACCGCGACGCGGTTCCGGGCCGGCCATCCCCGGCCCGGAACCGCGCTCCCCGGTGCAGCGCACGGGCGGCGGTTCACCTAGGGGATGACGCTGGTGGCTGAGGGAGCTGGCGTGACCACTGGGGAGGGCGAGCTCGAGGGAACGGGGGCAGAGGCCGAGGGTGTCCCGGCCGGGGACGCTGAGCTCGTCGGCTTGGCCTTGGCGGTTGGCCTCGGAGTGGTGGCAGACGGTGACGGGGTGGACGTCGGCGCGGTCGAGGCTGAGGACGGTGTCGTCGCTGGGGTGACGCCGACGGTTGCGGCCGGTGGCGGGCTGATGCGCAGGTAAGTCGCCAGGAGGATGAGGAATACCGCCATCAGGATCCAGGTCGAGGTCCGCACGCGCCGCATCAGGCGGCCTCGGACGGCTCGGCCGTCTCCAGGTCGGCCGGAAGGTGGATGCCCTCGCGCCGGAACCCGGCCGTGATCCGGGCCCGCAGGATACGCCCGACCTCGAACTGCTTGCCAGGCAACGTCCTGGCGACCAGGCGGACCTGGAACTGGTCGAGGTCGATGCCCTGCACGCCCATGACGGCCGGGGGATCAAGCAGCAGCCGATGTACGGCCGGTTCCTGGTATGCCTCATCCCCGATCAGCCGCAGCAGGTCGCTCACCCGGTTGACGTCCATGGAGGCGGGCACCGGCACGTCCACCACGGCGCGCGCCCAGTCCCGCGAGAGATTGGTGACCTGGGAGATCTGGCCATTGGGGGTGATGACCACCTCGCCGCTGGCGGTCCGTACGGTGGTCACCCGGAGCGTGACGCCTTCGACGGTCCCGATTGCCGGGTTTTGCAGGCCCGGCACCGAAACGCTGATCAGGTCCCCGAAGCCGTACTGGCGCTCGGTGATGATGAAGAAGCCGGCCAGGATGTCCTGGACGATGCGCTGCGCGCCGAGCCCCAGCGCGACGGCCACCACCGCAGCCGGGGCGGCCAGGCTCGTCACCGGGATGCCCAGGCGCGTCGCGATGAGCACCCCGGCCGCGCAGTAGATGACCCCCAGGGTGGTCCAGGTGATCACCTGAGCCAGCGCGTGCCGGTGCTTTGACGCCTCCGAGCGGACCAGCGCATCAGTCTCCCGCGCGTTGGCGTCGATCCGGCCGGTGATCCTCGCGCCCGACCAGGTTGCCAGGCGCGTCAGCAGGATCGTTCCCGTCACGAGCAGCGCGATCTCCAGGCCGCTGCCCCGCGCCCACAAAGAGATGCCGGTCAGAGATGTCGCATTCGAGAACATGGCGTGCCGTCCTTGCTGGATTGGGGTGGCTGCCGGTGCAGCGGGGAAGCGCTGCCACCGCCGGCCCGGGCTCGCGAGGATGTGGTCAGGGCATGGAGAGAGGGCTG
>Ga0302314_10019914_pt1 | contig 11120 bp, 10 predicted proteins | sample III_Palsa_N2_3_FD_200533 | JGI IMG/M metagenome (GOLD analysis project Ga0302314, IMG submission 200533) | Peat permafrost microbial communities from Stordalen Mire near Abisko, Sweden - III_Palsa_N2_3 | ecosystem: Environmental > Terrestrial > Soil > Palsa > Peat permafrost | place: Sweden... | reverse complement strand
GGTCACAGCGTCCATCGAGTTCATCCTCTCGCGAATCAGAGGACACTCATCGATTCAACATTTTAGCCCTTTGTCACTCGTTAATTCACCCGATTGCCCTGGAGGCGGGCCGCTTGTAGATTGCGTGGCAGCCCTTGGAGCCGGTAACCTGTCGCCGGCGAGGCGGAGGCCGATCGGGAATAACGGATGAATTGCACGACGGTGGATCTTACTCTGGGGACGACGACACGCCCATTCGCCTTTCGGGCCGGCACCAGCGATGAAGCGGTCATTCAGCAGATCTTCCAGCGCGGCGATTACCAGCTGGGCGGCTGGTCGCGGACGGCCGATTTGCTGGAGTATGGGACGCGTCGGATGGTTGGCGGGCTATCGCCGTTGATCGTCGATGCCGGCGCCAATATCGGCGCTGCTTCGGTGTTTTTCGCCCTGTTCCATCCCGGCAGTCAGATCGTGGCCATCGAGCCCGAAGCGGAGAATTTCGCCCTGCTCACCAGAAACGGCAAGGGGCTCGCGATCGACTGTCTGCACGCCGCGATTGCCTCGACCGCGGGCCATGTCGATCTGATCGACCCTGGTCGGGGCCATTGGGCCTATCGCACCAGCCAGCCGGTAGCCGGCACAGGCTTGGAGCAGAGCATTGAAACCGTGACCATGGACGAAATCTATGCCGCTCGGGCCGCGACGCATTTTCCATTCATTGCCAAGATCGACATCGAGGGTGCCGAGGCCGAACTCTTCTCGCGAAATCTCGACTGGGTGGCCGCGACGCCGCTGATCATCATCGAATTGCATGACTGGTTGATGCCGAAGCAGGGCACCGCGCGAAGCTTCCTGAAATGCGTCGCCGCCCAGGACCGCGACTTTGTCTACTTTGGGGAGAATGTTCTCTCGCTACGAAATCAACTCTAAGTTCTGTCGCCGAGGACGAAGGGGTTATCGTCCGCCCGTGCGGTGAAGGCCCGTTCAGAGTATCGGCGCTTCCAGGAACAGCAGCCGGGCCGCGCCATAGCGCCGATCGTCCCGGAGCGTGAAGCCCTCGGGCACCGGCGCTTCCTCCTTGGCGCCGATCTCCAGCACGATCAGCGCCGCCGGTTCGAACCAGCCGGCCTTGGCGAGCGCCATCAGGGCCTTGCCGCCCAGGCCTTGGCCATAGGGCGGATCGAGCAGGGCGAGGGCGACCGGGGCCGCCGGGCGCGGCGGGCTCAAGGCGTCGCCGCTCAGCACCTGGGTCCGGGCCTGTTCGCCGCAACCCGCGATATTGGCGGCGAGCAGCTTGCGGATGGCCGGGCTGAGTTCCAGGAAACTCGCATGGGCAGCACCCCGCGACAGTGCCTCGAGGCCGAGTGCCCCGGTGCCGGCAAAGGCATCGAGCACGCGCCGCCCCAGCAGGCGAGAACCGCCGGCGGCGAAGCTGCCATGCTCGATGATGTTGAAGAGGGCCTCGCGCGCCCGGTCGCTGGTCGGGCGCACCGTGTCACCCTCGGGCACCAGCAGCTTGCGGCCGCGATGGCTACCCGCGACGATGCGCATCGCGTTTTCCGGTCTTGGGCCCGGCATGATGCGGTTTGGGCGGCTTGGCCAGTTTCAGCGTCGGGCGCGACTTGGCCGGCGCCGGTTCGGCCTCGGCCGTGGCACGCTTGCCCTTGTCCTTGGCCGGACCCAGGCCGAGCTGGTCGCGCAACACCCGCTTTTGCACCTCCTCGACCTCGCCGCGCGGCAGGGTGCCCAGCTGGAACGGGCCATAGGACAGGCGGATCAGGCGGTTGACCGTACAGCCCAGATGCTCGAAGACGCGCCGGACCTCGCGGTTCTTGCCCTCGGTCAGGGTCATCAGGCACCAGGCATTGGCGCCTTTCTGGCGCTCCAGCTCGGCCTTGATCGGTCCATAGCGCACGCCGTCGATGGTGACGCCGCGCTCCAGGGCCGCCAGGCGCTCCGGTTCGACCGTGCCGTGAATGCGCACCTTGTAGCGACGGATCCAGCCGGTCGAGGGCAGCTCGAGCTTGCGCGCCAGCTCGCCGTCATTGGTCAGCAGGATCAGCCCCTCGGAATTGAGATCGAGCCGCCCGACCGAGATGACGCGGCCGATCTCGGCGGGCAGCTGGTCGAACATGGTCTCGCGGCCCTTCTCGTCCTTGTGGCTGGTGACCAGCCCGGCTGGCTTGTGATAGCGCCAGAGCCGCGTCGGTTCCGGCTCGGCCAGCGGCTTGCCGTCGACCAGGATGATCGAACCGGCGGTGACGGTGACGGCCGGGCTGGTCAGCACCTGGCCGTCGAGCACGACCCGGCCCTCCGCGATCCAGCGCTCGGCCTCGCGCCGCGAGCACAGCCCGGCCCGCGCCAGCACCTTGGCGATGCGATCGCCGCGTTCCGGGGTGGCGATCATGATCGGGCCTCCCAGGTTGCTCGGGGCAGGCGGTAGAGCACATGCGGGCGTAGCGGATCGGCTTCGGGAACGCCGACGTGGTCGAAGTCGTCCTTCGGATTGTGGATCATACCAAGTCTTTCCATTACGGCGCGCGAGCGGCGGTTCAACAGCGCCGTGAAGGACACGATCTCAGTTAGCCCGAGGCGGCTGAAACCGTCTCCGAGCGCAGCGGTGGCTGCCTCAGTCGCGTAGCCCTGGCCCCAATACGGTCGAGCGAGCCGCCAGCCTATTTCGATGGCGCCGGCGAACGGCAATTCGGGCGGCGAGACGGCGAGACCGACGACGCCGATAAAATCGGCGATTCCGGGCGCCTCGATCGCCAAGTAGCCAAAGCCACGCATTTCGAGAAGCCACCGATACCTGTTGACCTTGTCATCGCTCTGCGCCCGGTCGATCGGCCCCATCAGCAGTTCCATGACCTCGGGATCGGCCGATAGGACAGCGAAGGGCCCGAGATCCTCGTCCCGCCATTGGCGCAGGATCAGCCGCTCGGTTTCGATGCTCATCCGCGCTGTCCCGCCGCCTCGACGAACGCGCGGAAGATCCGGTTATCGGCCTCGGAGATGCCGAATTCCGGATGCCATTGCACGCCCAGGCAGAAGCGCCGTCCCGGCGCCTCGATGCCCTCGATCACGCCGTCCGGGGCGACCGCATCGATCACGACGTCGGCGCCGACTGCCTTCACGGCCTGATGATGCGCCGAATTGACGGCGATCTCGGCGACCCCGGTGATCCGGTGCAGCAGCGTACCGGGGGTGACCTGCACCATATGGCCGGGTTCGTTGCGCGGATTGGGCTGCTCATGCGCCAGCGAGTCGGCGATCTCGTCCGGAATATGCTGGACGAGCGTGCCGCCCAGCGCCACGTTCAACAGCTGCTGGCCGCCGCAGATGCCGAGCACCGGCTTGTCGGCGGCCAGGGCGCCGCGGGTGACGGCCAGTTCGAATTCGGTGCGCCGGTCCTTGGTGGTGACGCTGGCATGGCGCGTATCGGCGCCGAACAGGGCGGGATCGACATCGAAGGCGCCGCCGGTCACGATCAGCCCATCGAAGAGGTCGAGATAGGCCTGCGCCTGCTCCGGCTCATGCGGCAGCAGGATCGGCAGCCCGCCGGCCCGGGTCACAGCACTGCAGTAATTCTCCCTGAGCGCATACCAGGGGAATTTGGAATAGCCGCCGGGCGGCTCGGAATCGAGGGTGAGGCCGATGATGATGGGACGGGACATGCAGATTCCTCGGGCGGATCGCCGGACCTTAAGCTCCGCGGCGGTGCGGCGCAACCGGCCGGGGCTCGGCGCATGACCGGTAGCGGTTTCATGGATCTGGCCTTTGCCGAGGCCGAGGCGGCAGGGGCGGCCGGCGAGGTGCCGGTCGGCGCCGTGCTGGTCGATCCGGCGACCGGCCGGATCCTGGCGCGCGCCGGCAACCGCACCGAGACTCTGGCCGATCCGACCGCCCATGCCGAGGTGCTGGCAATCCGCGCCGCCTGTGCTACCGCCGGCAGCCCGCGCCTGCCCGGGATCGATCTCTATGTCACGCTCGAGCCCTGCCCGCTCTGTGCCGCTGCGATCTCCTTTGCCCGGCTGCGGCGGGTCTATTACGGCGCCTATGACCCTAAGGGCGGCGGCGTCGATCACGGGCCGCGCCTGTTCGAGCAGCCGACATGTCACCACCGGCCGGAGGTCTATGGCGGGCTGCAGGAAAGCCGGGCGACGGCGCTGCTGCGGGCGTTCTTCCAGGCACGGCGGTAAGGCGACACCCAATGACGGCTTTGGAATGATGTCGTAACCGACTCGCTCAATTTTGGGCGCCAGCCGGGTGCGACGTTTCGTCTACCTGTGTGAGCTTATGTCACGCGTTTGCATAGGGTGGACCCACTAGGATGGCGCGCATGAACAGATTTCTCGCTACCGCTCTCGCCGCCCTCCTCCTGGCGCTGGCCCCCTTTGGTGCGCGCGCCGACGAGCCCTGCACCAGCATGCCTGCCGGCTCATCCGGCACGGGCGTGACCCTCTCGGTGATCGATCCGGCCGTGCTGCCGACCAGTGCCTCGGGTCTCGTCGATCTCAGGCTGTTCATTGCCGGCGGCGGCCTCGTCCGCACGCCCCAGGCGACCGGCATCATCCATGACGGCACTACGGCGGCCCTGGTCGTGTTCGGCAGCCCCGCCCTGGCGGATGTGTGTTTCGCGGCCGGCGCCGATCTGGTGTTCGAGCCCTATGAGCCGGGCTTCCGCGCGGCGGTCTCGCCGACGCTCCAGCCGGGGGTGTGGCAGGTGCCGGCGGCGCAGCTGATGCTCATCGACAATCGCTACTATGCTGCCGTGCTGGTCGACACGGCCGCGACGCCTTACAACCCCACCCCCATCACGCCGTCCATCACTGCCGGCCAATGCTGCTGGTCGACGCTCGCCGCCAGCCTCCTCGACCAGGCGCCGCCGGTGATCCTGATCCACGGGCTGTGGGGCAACAGCGACAGCCTGAGCTCGCTCCAGCAATATCTGGACGGCAAGGAGCCCTGGAATCTGACGCAGAAGAGCTACGTGCTGCCGATCCAGTACTCGATCACCCAGCCTTTCGATGGTCCCGAGCCGGCCGCCACGATCTATTCGGCGATCACCAGCCTGCTCGCCGATCTGGCCGAACGCGGCATCGTCGCCGGCCGGGTCGACATCGCCGCCCATAGCATGGGCGGGCTGGTCGCCCGCAACTATGCCGGGCTCGCCACATACCGCTCACCGCGCAATCGCGGCCAGGGTGCGTTCCATAACGTCGTGACCATCGACACCCCCGAACTCGGCTCGACCTTGGCACCCTTCCTGCTCGCGAATTGGAATGCGACCCTGCAGGCGCCCTTCGGCTCGACCGCCTATGCGGTCTGGTCCGCGGCCTGCGGCTTGTTCTCGTCCGAGAATGTCGAATCCTGCTTCGAGAGCCTGGGCATGCCACTGGCGGCGGCCAACACCCCGCTCGACAGCGGGGCGGTCTATTCGCTGACCCCGGGCGGCCCGAGCCTGACGAGCCCGACGCTGGTGCCGGCCGCGATCCCCGACGCCGCATGGCGTCTGGTCGATGCCACGGCGCCCGGCAATGGCGCCCTTGGCTTCGAGGTCGACAATCTGATCGCCGCGACCTATTCGAACCCCGGCTCGGCGCCGGGCATCAACCAGATCCTGCAGAGCCTGCCGAATGACGGCATCGTGACTGTGGCGAGCCAGACCGCGACCGCAACGGCCGCGATCGAGAACAGTTTCTCCGGGCTCTCCCATACCGTGGCGCCCGACGGCGACATCCTCGACGAATTCGGCCTGAACGACGCCAATGTCCTGGCCGATACGGCGGTCGATGCCGCGGTCGCCTGCTGGCTGATCGTGCCGGCCTCGACGGCGTGCACCAGTACCAAGACCGACGTCGCGGTTGCCAGCGCCCAGCCCTCGGGCAAGGCGCTCGGCCCGATGCGGCCGGCAACCCGCCTGGCGGTCGCGACCCCGGCCCGGCTGGCGCTGGCCGAGCCCGCCGAGCTGCCGATCCGGCTCGCCACATCGGGCCTGATCCGGCTCACGCTGCGCCAGCACGACGATGTTTCGGGCGCGGTCAAGACCGAGACGCTGCCGGTCGATCGCCTGGCCGGTCTCACGACGCAGGCGGCCGTGACACCGATGCTGCTCGGCCAGGTCACCTTTACGCTCACGGCGGTCTTCGCCGATGGTGCTGTCTCCTCGCAGCGCTTCACCGCGACAGTCGAGCCGCCGGAAGCGGCGCCGACCGCTTTCTGGGGCGACGTCAATGGCGAGCACATCTATATGAGCCTCGCGATCCCGGGCGCGTACCGGATGTTCCCCGGCGCCAGTTTCGCCGGCATTCCGGGCAAGGTCGATCTGCGCAGCCACGTGACCTATACGCTGGCCCCCGCTGCCGGCACGCCGGTGGTCCGTGTCACTGCCGACGGGACGCTCCAGGCGCTCGCGCCGGGCACGGCCACGCTCGAAGCGCGCTTCGGCAACGCTGTCGACGAGATCGCGGTCACTGTCGCGGAGTAGTCGGAACGCTCGCCCGCCAAGCGCGTGTGAATGAAGCGGATCCTATTGACAGGATAGGACTAAAAAGTGGGGCGGCCGTCCCTGGCCGCCCTGCCGGCGCAGCCGGCAATCAGGGCGCCGCCGAAAAATCCGCTCCGATTGCCCACCGCCATCGATACGCCTCGATTTCGGGCCGGCGCTTCTGCGGTTTGTTCAGAATGTAGTCACGCTTCTGGTCGTACTCGCTGTCGTCTCGAAGGGCCCGATCGAAATACTCGTCCTGCCAGACCGCCCCCGAACGCGCGCGCCGTCGAAATGCCGAACCGCGGCAACGACGCAGTCTCGCTCGGCTTCGGACAGGTCGGGCTGGCTATGGTGGGGGCGCCAGGTCACGAAGTAGGCAGCACCCTCGTTTCGGACATAGGGCAGGCGCCGCCGATAGAAAATGGCATTTATCGGTCGCTCGAGAGCTTTTTTGCCGGCTACGCCGGCAGGGCGGCCAGGGACGGCCGCCCCACTATGAGATCTCAGGTTTCGGTCATTTCTTCACACGCTCAATGCGGGCGAGGAGTTTTCTGCGATCGTGCCGAATCCTAATCGGTATCGATGGCGACGCTGGTCGAGCCGTGGAACCCGCCGCTGGCATCCTTGAAGCGCACGAACAGGCGTGAGGTGGCCGGCGCGAAGGGGATGGCAGCGCCGGCCGAGACGAAGACCGAGAAGGTCGGAGCCGTGGCGCCGGCATAGCTCAGCGTCACCGAGGATCCGGCGGTGGCCAGGCACTGGCCGGTGCTGGGATTGGTTTCACAGATCGCGGTGCTGATCGGCAAGGTGGCGCTGCCGGTATCGACCGAGACGGTGATGGTAGCCGTCACCCCGATATTGGTGCTGGCGACCGCGAAGGCGGCGTCGCCGCCAACGGGCATGGTGATGACGCCGTTATTCGTGGGCGTGGCCGAAAGCGCGATGATGTCGGCGACGGGCGTGCTCGACATCGACAGATCGACGGTGTCGACACCCGGCACCACGGAAGCCGGCTGTGCGTCGTCGCAGCCGAAGGTGAGTGGCATGGCCAAGACACTGAAGGCGGACGTGCCCTGGAAGGACAGGATGAAGGTCTGGATCCCGTCATTGCCGGCAATAGTCACCGGGGTATTGGCCGTGCCGGTCGGCACATTGGTCGCCGGGTTGGTGGTCTGGTAGCTGAGCGTCAGCCCCGCCGGCGCCGAGGCTGGCAGCGAGATCTGGCAATTATTGAGCGCATCGGTCCCGGAATTGATCATGGTCGCAAAGATGGTCGCCGGGTTGCCGAGTTCGACCGAGCGCGAGCCCGGCAGCACCGAGGCGACCAGCACCGGCGGGGCGTTCTGGATCTCCTTGATCGCATTGTTGTTGCTGTCGGCAACGAAGACATTGCCATAGGCATCGACGGCGACGCCCTGGGGCTGGCTGAAGCCGCTGCCGAGTGTCGCGACATTGACATAGCCGCCGGCTGCCAGGATCTCCTTGACGGCGTTGTTGCCGCTGTCGGCGACATAGACATTGCCGCTGCTGTCGACCGCCACGCCATTGGGCGCGCTGAAATTGCCGTTGGCGGCGGCGAGCGTGTTGACGGTGGTATAGCCGCCGGCCGCCAGGATTTCCTTCACGGCATTATTGCCGTAATCGGCGACGAAGACATTGCCGCTGGTATCGACCGCGACGCCGCCGGGCGCATTGAAGCCGCTGCCCAGTGTATTGACACTGGTATAGCCGCCGGCCGCCAGGATCTCGAAGACGGCGTTGTCGCCGTAATCGGCGACGAAGACATTGCCGCTGGCATCGACCGCGACGCCGCCGGGCCCGTTGAAACTGGTGTTGCCGAGTGCCGCGACGCCGCCCGCTGCCTTCAGCTCCTTCACCAGGTAGTTAAAGGTATCGGCGACATAGACATTGCCGCTGCCGTCGACGGCGACGCCGGAGGGCAGGCTGAAGCCGTTGCTGATGGTGTTGACGGTGGTATAGCCGCCCGCGACCGGGATCTCCTGCACGCCGCCCAAGGCATCGTCGGCGACGAAGACATTGCCGCTGCCATCGACGGCGACGCCATTGGGAAAGCCGAAGCCACTGCCCAGCTTGTTTACCGTGACGTAGCCGCCCGAGGCCGGAATTTCCTCGACCTGGCCGTCGCCGTAATCGGCGACGAAGACATCGCCGCTGGTGTCCACGGCCACGCCGGCGGGGCCGCTGAAGCCGCTGCCGATGGTATTGATCGTGGCATAGCCGCCGGCCGCCACGATTTGCTTCACGGCGTTGTTGCCATAATCGGCGACATAGACATTGTCGCCAGCATCGACGGCGACGCCGCTCGGCGTGTTGAACCCGCTGCCGATCGTATTGACCGTGCCATAGCCGCTGGCCGCCGTGATCTCCTTGACTGCGCTGTTGTCGGTATCGGCGACGAAGACATTGCCGGCGGCATCGACCGCGACGCCGGACGGGCCATTGAACCCGCTGCCGATGGTATTGACCGTGACATAGCCGCCGGCCGCCAGGATTTGCTTCACGGCATTGTTGCCGGTATCGGCGACATAGACATTGTCGCCGGCATCGACGGCGATACCCAAGGGCGAGTTGAAGCCGCTGCCGATGCTATTGACCGTGACATAGCCGCCCGCCGCCACGATCTCGTAGACCTTGTTGTCGAACGGATCGAGGGCGAACAGATTGCCCTTGCTGTCGATCGCGACGCCGGGGGGCGGGCCGGCGCCGCCGCCCAGCGTATTGACCGCGAGATAGCCGCCCGAAGCCGGGATTTCCTTCACGGCGCTGTTGAAGGTGTCGGCGACGAAGACATTGCCGCTGCCGTCGACCGCGACGCCGATGGGAAAATTGAAGCCGGTGCCAAGCGTGACGATGGTTTGCGCCCGCGCCGTGCCGATGGCGCATCCGATCAGGACGAGGGCGAAACCGAGGCGGGCGGGGATCTTCATGACGTCACTCCTGAATTGCCAAAGCCCGGGCGCCATCGTGACCCTGGCGGGCGTCGTCTCCGATTTCCGAGGGTACATGTCGCAAAGCTAAACGCGCCGGGGTATCGGCGCCACAATTATGAGGCAAAACGCCGCTTTTGCCCCGAACACCACTACCAGGGGGCGCCCGTTATGCTTGCGGTCGGAAATCTGGCGCAGCAGGGGCTGAGTCGAGCTTTGCGCCATGCTGCCGACCTATTGAAACAGGGCCAGATCGATTACCGCCGCCATGGCCGCTTCGCCCGTGGCGTTCGGGTGGAGATGATCGCCGCTGTCATATTGCGGTCGCAGCTTGGTCGGATCGGCCGGATCGCGCAAGGCGGCATCGAAATCGATGACCGCGTCGAAACCGGAATCGCCGCTGCGGATCCAGCGATTCACCGCCTGGCGCTGCGCCTCGCCGGCGGGCGAAAAATAGCCAGGATAGGCGATGCCGGTGAACGGGGTCAGCGTGCCGCCGAAGATCTTGACGTGCCGGGCATGGGCCTCGGCGATCAGGAGGCGATCGGCGGCGATGATACTGGCGGCGATATCCGGGATGCCGGCGCCCGCGGCGTGGTCGATATCCGACTGGCCGATATCATTGATGCCTTCGAGCAGGATGATGAATTTGACCCCGTTGCGGTCGAGTGCGTCACGGCTGAAGCGCGACAGCCCGTCCGGGTTGAGGGCCACACCGCTCAGCAGGCGATTGCCGGGGATGCCGGCATTGATCACGGTGAAGCCGACTTTGGCGAAACGCTCCTGCAGCCGTGCTTCCAGATCATCGGGCCAGGGATTGGGAAAGCCTTTGGTGATCGAGTCGCCGAAGGCGACGACCGTGCCGCCCGGCTCGGCCAGCGCCGGTGACGCGGTCAGCAGCGCGGCTGCCAAGGCCCAGATCGTGATGGTCGCTAACATAAGGCGCGAAAACCCTCGCCCGCTTGGCGGGAGAGGGTGGCGAGCGGTAGCGAGCCGGGTGAGGGTGGGTGCTCCGGCCGTGCAGAATTCGTGCGGCGCGCTCGGAGCACCCACCCTCACCCTCCCATCGCTATCGCGACGGGCCCCTCCCTCTCCCGCCAAGCGGGCGAGGGGCAAGGTTAAGCCAGCGCTTATGGCCCAGGCTGCGAGCCGCTTCATGCGGCCACCTCGACCAGGGCCGGCGGCGCATTCAGGCGCTCGGCGCGCCCGGCCATGATGCGGTAGAAGGCGTCCTGCGGATGGTCGAGGGCGAGGATTGCCGCCTGGTCGAGGCCGAGGGCGCGGCCGCGCAGCAGCTTGCCGCTGATGCCATGGGCAAAGACGATGCTCTCGGCGGCCGGGTCCAGCCGGGCCAGGGCGCGGTCGATCCGCTCGACCATCGCCGCCCAGGTTTCGCCGCCCGGGCAATGAAAGAAATAACTGTCCGGCGCCGGGTGGAGGGCCGCCAGCCCGGCGAAATCCGGGATCTCGTCCCGGGTCAGCCCGTCATAATCGCCGAGCGAAATCTCCCGCAAATCCGGATCGAGGCGGCCTCCGGTCGGATCCCAACCGGCGGCGGCGCAGGCGAGCCGCATGGTTTCGACTGCGCGGCCGAGCGGGCTCGAGACCAGAACCGGAATCATGTCGCCCAAGGCCCGGCGCAAGGCGACACCCTGGCGCCGGGCCTGGTCGCGACCCCGCTCGGTCAAGGGCGAATCGAGCCG
>Ga0302314_10019913_pt1 | contig 11121 bp, 8 predicted proteins | sample III_Palsa_N2_3_FD_200533 | JGI IMG/M metagenome (GOLD analysis project Ga0302314, IMG submission 200533) | Peat permafrost microbial communities from Stordalen Mire near Abisko, Sweden - III_Palsa_N2_3 | ecosystem: Environmental > Terrestrial > Soil > Palsa > Peat permafrost | place: Sweden... | reverse complement strand
CGCCGGTCTGCCCGGCGCCTGGCTGCCCGGCGCCGGTCATCGTGGCCGCGAGCAGGCGGTCCCGCCCCGGGGCGAGCCGGGCCCGGGAGGGGAACGGAACGGTGGAGCGGAAAGCGACAAGCCGTTCTGATGACTCGTCCAGTGCGTTGTTCATTTAAGTCACCTCATCGAGAGAAGCTGGGTGTTGTCGCCGAGCGCGGCCCGGAGCTTGCCCCGCGCGCGGTTCAGGCGGGAACGGACGGTGCCGACGGGGATGGCGAGGGCGGTTGCCGCCTCGGCGTAGGAGAGGTCCGCCCAGGCGATGAGCAGCAGCACCTCGCGGTCGCCGGCGGACAGGGTGGCAAGAGCCCGCGCGAGTTCGCGGGCGGCGGCCGAAGAGTCGACCCGGGCCACGACCCCGTCGTCGGGCGTGATCGCCGACGGGGTGAGCACCGGATCGGTGCCGGTGCGGGCGTAGGCGCGGAGCATCCGCACTTCTGACCGGGTGTGCTTGCCGATCAGGTTCGACGCGATCCCGTACAGCCACGGGCGCGCGTCGCGGGCGGCGGGGTCGAAGCGGGCGCGCTTGCGGAACGCGGCCAGGAAGGTCTCGGCCACGAGGTCGTCGGCCGCCCCGTCGCCCAGACGCCGGGCGACGTACCGGTGCAGTGCGGCGGCGTGCCGGTCGTAGAGGACGGCGAACGTCTCTGGGTCACGCGCGGACCGCTCCATGATCGCGGCGTCGTCCAGTGACCCGAGACTCAGCGCTTGCGGGGGTGGTGCGGGTTCTGGCATAGGCGCGGCTCCGTGGCTGGGTGAAGTACTGTCGCCTCCTTATCACCCGATCGCCGCCCGCGGGTTCACGCCGCCCGACGATCGTCCGGCCTCGTATGGGATTGTGGACGGCATGTCCTATCGGTGGCTGACCGTTTTCCTCGACTTCCCGGCGGACGCGTTCGACCCGGGGGTGGCCTTCTGGCAGGCGGTGACGGGCTCCGGGCTGTCCGCCCGCCGGGGACCTTCGGGCGACTTCGCCACCTTGCTGCCGCCAGACGGCGATGCCTACCTGCGGGTGCAGCGACTGGTCGCGGGCGACGGCGGCTGCCATCTTGACCTGCACGTCGATACAGCCGCCGAACCGCTGGCAGCCGCGGCCGAGCGCGCCCGGTCACTCGGCGCCCGGCTGCTGCACAGCGAGGACGGGCTGATCGTCGCGGCAAGCCCGGCCGGATTCCCGTTCTGCCTGGTGTCATGGGACGGGGAGCAGGTGGTGCCGTCCCCGCTGCCTGACGGCGCCGGGGCAACCCGGGTGGACACCCTCTGCATCGACGTCCCGCCGGCGGAATTCGAGCGCGAGTGCGCGTTCTGGTCGGCGCTCACCGCCTGGGAGGCGGCGCCCGCGCCGTTCCCCGCGTACGCGTTCCTGCGGATGCCGCCCCAGCTGCCGATCCGGATCATCCTGCAGCGGCTGGAGCATGCCGCCCCGGGACAACAGGCCCGCGCCCATGTCGATTTCGGCGCCCCGGACCCCGCCGCGGTGACGGCGCACGTGGCGCTCGGCGCCCGGGTGATAACCACGCAGGAGCACTGGACCGTGCTCGCCGACCCCGCAAACCGCGAGTACTGCCTCGTCAACCGCCCCCCGATCGCCAGCATGATCGTTTAGCGAAAGCCCATGGCGTTTCCGTCACCCTGCGGCAATGCCGCTAAGCCGAGCTGACGCGTGACCGTTTTAGTCCTTTATCCCCGAACCTTACATTCAGACATTTCGGGCACGCATCCTGATCGGGTGTAGTTTGCGGTGCTATACGACAGAAACTACACCCAATAACCATTCAAGGTCGAAATGTCTTAAGTTTAACTTCAGACATAAGATGACTAGTGCACCTCAGACACCATAGACGCGGTGGCGACGGCGGTGTGGCTTAGACAGCGGGCAGGAGCGGAATGGCTCGCGCGTTAGAGGAGGCGCGTTAGAGGAGGACGCTGCCGGAGATCAGGGTGCGGGTGCCGCCGCCTATCCAGACGGTGCCATCGGGGTCGGCGGTGACGTGGACGCGGCCGCGGCGGCCGAGCGCGGTGCCCTGGGCGGCGGTGTAGGGGGCGGTGGCCTTGCCGCTGGCCAGCAGCCACTGGGCCAGGGCCGCGTTGAGCGAGCCGGTCACCGGGTCTTCTGTGGTGCCGGAGGCGGAGGGGAAGAAGGCGCGGACCTCGTAGGCCTCGGGCGAGCCCTCCGGGTGGCGGCCGAACACGCCGATGTCCAGGTGGGTCACGCCGGGCTTGAGGCTGAGCACCGCCTGGGCGCTGGCCAGCTCGACGGCGGCCCAGCCGGGGCCGTTGTCGGCCCACTGGGCGTCGATGATCTCCTCGCGGTGCAGGCGCAGCACGGCCGCGATCTCGTGCAGCGTCGGCTCGTCGACCGGTCCGGTGCGGAGCGTCGGCGGCGCCTCGAACGCGAGGCCGCCGGCGCCGCGGCGAAGCCGGACGAGGCCGGCCGCGCACTGCTGCACGATCAGGTCGCGCCTGGCCGGGGGGCCGCCGGCCTCCAGCCAGGCGTGCGCGCTGCCGAGCGTGGGATGGCCGGCGAACGGCAGCTCCCGCGTCGGGGTGAAGATCCGGACCCGGTAATCGGCCCGGTCGTCGGTCGGCGGCAGCAGGAAGGTGGTCTCCGAGAGGTTGGTCCAGCCGGCGAACAGCTGCATCTCCTCGTCGGCCAGCCCGTCCGCCCCATGAACGACCGCCACCGGGTTGCCAGCGAATGGCTCCTCGGCGAACACGTCAACCTGCCGGAATTGCCGATGCACGGTGCTTATCTTAAACGGTGCCCAGCGCGACGCAGGCGATAAGCCGCCGGATGATTATCCAGACGAATTGCGCCGGCCCGCCGCCGAGCCGGGTGAGCGACGCCGCCGAGCTCCGGAGACGACGGCGTAACATTGTTCCGGCAGCATGAGGGGATGATCGTCGACCGAACGGGACACTGACGGGGTGGATTTGAACACCGTCACCGACGTCGCGCCCGCGGCCACCGCCGCCTGGCGTGACGGCGACGCGTGGCTCGGCGGCGGCACCTGGCTGTTCTCCCAGCCGCAGCCCCGGGTGCGGCGACTGCTCGATCTGCACGCCTTCGGCTGGCCGGCGCTGACCGAGACCGACGACGGGCTGCGCATCGCCGCGACCTGCACCCTGGCCGAACTGTCGCGCTGGCGGCCGCAGCGCCCGGCCTACGCACCCGGTGCCAGCCTCGGGCGCCGCTGCTGCGATGCGCTGCTCGGCTCGTTCAAGGTGCAGAACGTGGCGACGGTCGGCGGGAACATCTGCCTGTCGCTGCCGGCCGGCCCGATGACGTCGCTGACCGCGTCCCTCGACGGGACCGCGGCGCTGGCCGGTCCGGGCGGCGGCGTGCGCCGGGTGCCGGTGACCGCGCTGGTCACTGGCGACGGGCGGAACGCGCTCGCCCCCGGCGAGCTCCTCACGCACATCGACCTGCCCGCGTCGGCGCTGGCCGCGCGGTCGGCGTTCCGGCAGGTCTCGCTCTCCCCGGTCGGCCGGTCGGCGGTCCTCGTCATCGCCCGCCTCGACGCCGGCCCGGTTGACGGCGGACCGGGCGTCGTCATCACCGTGACCGCCGCCACCCCGCGCCCGGTTCAGCTCCGCTTTCCCGGACTGCCCACGGCCGACGGGGCGCTGCCGGCGCTGGACGCGGCCGCGCCGACGTACCTGGACGACATCCACGGCGGCGCATCCTGGCGCGCGGCGATGACCCGCCGCTGCCTGGCCGAGGTGATCGCGGAACTAGCGGGAGACCCGGGTCCCGCCCGGTGATCGTCAACGGCCGCCCAGTCGACGACGACCCCCGCCCCGGCCAGTGCCTGCGCACGTTCCTGCGCGAGCAGGGCTGGACCGGCGTGAAGAAGGGCTGCGACACCGGCGACTGCGGCGCCTGCACGGTCCACCTCGACGGGCTGCCGGTGCACAGCTGCATCTTCCCGGCCATCAGGGCGGTCGGGCGCGCGGTCACCACGATCGAGGGACTGGCCCCTGATCAGCAGGCACTGCACCCGGTGCAGGACGCGTTCCTGGCCGCGCAGGGCTTCCAGTGCGGCTTCTGCACGGCCGGCCTGCTCATGACGGCGGCGGCGCTCACCGACGAGCAGCGGGCCGACCTCCCCCGGGCGCTCAAGGGCAACATCTGCCGCTGCACCGGTTACGGCTCGATCCGCGACGCCATCGAGGGCAGGGCACGAGTAAAAACAGAGATATCGAACGGTCCGGTGGTTTCCCCGATCGGCCAGTCTGTCCCGGCGCCAGCAGGCCCGGACGTGGTCACGGGCAAGGCCCAGTTCACCGCCGACATTCCCGCGATGCCGCATGCCACCGTGACGCGCCCGGCGGAGAGCGCGGGCATGCGGGGGGATGCTGACGCGCCGGCTGAGCCGCCGCTGCACCTGAAGCTGGTTCGCTCACCGCACGCGCACGCGCGGATCGCCTCGATCGACTTGGCGGCGGCGGAGCGGCTGCCGGGCGTCGTGGCGGTGCTGACCTACGCGGACTCCCCCGCGACGCGGTTCTCGTCCGCCCGGCACCACAATCCTGACGACGACCCGTACGACACCGTCGTGCTTGACCGGACCGTCCGGTTCATCGGGCAGCGGGTCGCCGCCGTCGTGGCGGAGACGGTCGGCGCGGCCGAGGCGGCGTGCGCGCTGATCAAGGTCGACTACGACGTGCTGCCCGCCGTCACCAGCGTGGCCGCGGCGATCGCGCCGGGGGCGCCGCTGCTGCACCCCGATCCGCCGGCCACGCCGGGCGGGGGCGCCCCGCCGTACCCCACCGGGGCGGGCAACGTCTGCGCGCAGATCCACCGCGCGGTCGGCGACGCGCAGGCGGGGTTCGCGGCGGCCGACGCGGTGTACTCGGCGACCTTCGCCACTCAGCGGGTGCAGCACGTCGCGCTGGAGACGCACACCACGATCGGCTGGCTGGAACCGGGCGGGCGGCTGGTGCTGCGCACGTCGACCCAGGTCCCTTTCCTTACCCGGGACGAGATCGGCCGGGTCTTCGGCCTGGCCAAGGACCAGGTGCGGGTGGTCGCCAAGCGGGTCGGGGGCGGGTTCGGCGGGAAGCAGGAAATGCTGACCGAGGACGTCGTCGCGCTGGCGGTGCTGCGCACCGGGCGGCCGGTGCAGCTGGAGCTGACCCGCGAGGAGCAGTTCACCGCGACCACCACCCGGCACCCGATGGAGGTCACGGTCACGCTGGGCGCTAGCGCCGACGGGACCCTGGTCGGGCTCGCGCTCGACGTCACCGCCGACACCGGCGCCTACGGCAACCACGGACCTGGCGTGCTCTTCCACGCGATCGAGGAGGCGGTCACCATGTACCGCTGCCCGAACAAGCGCGTCGACGCCCGCGTGGTCTACACCAACACCGTCCCGGCCGGGGCGTTCCGCGGCTACGGGCTGTCGCAGACCGTGTTCGCGGTCGAGTCCGCGATCGACGAGCTCGCCCGGTCCCTGTCCATCGACCCGGGCGAGTTCCGCCGCCGCAACCTCATCCGCGCGGGCGACGAGCTGGTCAACGGCAGCGGCGAGCCCGGGGACGTGTCCACCTCCTCGATCGGCGTGCTTGACTGCCTCGACCTGGTGCAGAAGGCGCTGGCGGACGGGCGGAGCGAGGCGGACGGGCGGGGCGGGTCGGACGGGTCGGTGCCCGCGGGGTGGGCCACCGGGACCGGGATCGCGGTAGCGATGCTGGACACCATCCCGCCCGGCGGGCACCCGGGGAGGTCGCGCGTAGCGGAGCGGCCGGACGGGAAGTACCACGCGTACGTTGGGACAGCGGAATTTGGCAATGGGACGACCACCGTCCACCGGCAGCTCGTCGCGGACGTGCTGGGGTGCGGGCCGGCCGATGTCTTGATCTACTCCTCCGACACCGACCGGTCCGGGCACGACACCGGCGCGTACGGGTCGACCGGGATCGCGGTCGCGGGCACCGCGACCGTGCGGGCGGCGCTGGCCCTGGCCGACGCGATCGCGGCCCGGGCGGCCAGCGGCGATTCCGACGGGAAGCTGCTTGAGGCCGAGGGGTACTGCGACGGGCGGTCCCGGTCGGTCGCGTTCACCGTGCAGGGGTTCCGGGTCGCGGTCTGCGCGGCGACCGGGGAGATCCGGGTGCTGCAGTCGGTGCAGGCGGTGGACGCGGGGACGGTGCTCAACCCGGCGCAATTGCGCGGCCAGGTGGAGGGCGGGGTGGCGCAGGCGCTGGGGGCGGCGCTGTTCGAATCGGTCGTGGTCGACCGGTCCGGTCGGGTGGTCACCCGGGCGCTGCGCGAGTACCACGTGCCGGTGCTGGCGGACCTGCCGCGGACCGAGGTGCTGTTCGCCTCGACGGTCGACCCGTTCGGGCCGTTCGGGGCCAAGCCGATGAGCGAGGCCCCGTTCAACCCGGTCGCGCCCGCGCTCGCCAACGCCGTCCGCGACGCCACCGGCGTGCGCTTCACCGCGCTGCCGCTGCGGCGGGACACCGTGTACACGACGCTCCAGACCCACACAGCACTCCAGCCAGACACAGCACCCCAACCCCACACAGCTCTCCAGGCCCACACAGCTCTCCAGGCCCACACAGCACTCCAGCCCCACACAGCACTCCAGCCCCACACAACTCTCCAGGAGGAGTGACGATGGTGCAGATCGGCAGCAACCGGTACGGCAAGTCCGAGATCCGGGTGGTCCGGGTCGCGCGGGGAGTCGCGCCCGACGGCGGCGATGTGATCCGCGACTGGAATGTGTCAACGGCGCTCTCGGGCGACCTGGACGACACCCACCTGACCGGGGACAACTCCAAGGTGCTGCCGACCGACTCGCAGAAGAACCGGGTGTTCGCGCTGGCGAGCGAGATGGGCGCGGTGCCGCCTGAGGACTTCGCGCTGGCGCTGGCCGCGTTCTTCGTCGCCTCGCAGGAGGCGATCACCCGGGCGCGGATCTCGGTCGAGGAGTTCGGCTGGACGCCGATCGGCGCGACCGGGTACTCGTTCGCGCGAGCAGGCGACCTGGTGCGGACGACCACGGTGGTCCACGACGCCACCGCCGGGACCTCGGTCGTGTCCGGGATCAAGGACCTGACCTTGCTGAACACGACCGGTTCTGAGTTCTGGGGGTTTCCCAGGGACGCGCACACGACGCTGGCCGAGACCAAGGACCGGATGCTCGCCACCGCGGTGAACGCCTCCTGGCGGTTCCGGCCGGCCGCGGTCGAGAGCGCCGACTGGGACGCGGTGGCCGTGGCCGCGCAGCGGACGATCCTCGACACCTTCGCCGCCACGTACACGTACTCGCTGCAGCAGATGCTTTACGCGCTCGGATCGGCCCTGGTGACGGCGCTGCCGCAGATCTGCGAGGTCCGCCTGGCGCTGCCGAACAAGCACCATTTCATCGTCGACCTGGAACCGTTCGGGCTGGAGAACGAGCGCGAGGTCTATTACGCCGACGACCGCCCTTACGGCCTCATCGAGGGCACCGTCCTGGCCGACGACGCGCCGGACGCGGGCCTCGCCTGGACCTAACACGCCCAGCTGGCGAAGGCCATCGCCAACGGCGAGGTCGACAGCGCGTTACGGCGGCGGGCAGGTCACAGCGGCAGGGTGTACTTCAGGATGAAGTTCAGGGCCACGGCGAATACCAGGTACATCAGCCATAGCCCGGTCCCCAGCCGGAAGAAGCCGGTTGCCCGCTGGCGCCCCAAGCGCCTCCGACCGCACGCTGTCGACCCGGAGCCTCGTAACGGAATAGGAATTCCGCTACGGTAGGCTGCTGGCGGAGTGACGATTCCGTTTTGACGGGAAGGGCCTGACATGGAGAGCGCGCGGCGGCCGCACTACCAGGTGACGTTCGGGGTGCTCGCGATCGGCATCGGCGCGTTCGCGCTGCTGCAGTCGCTGGTGATCCCGGTGCTGAGCACGGTGCAGGTGGAACTGCACACCTCGCAGAGCGCGGTGACGTGGGTGCTGACCGCGTACCTGCTGTCGGCCTCGGTCATGACGCCGATCCTGGGGCGGGTCGGCGACATGTTCGGCAAGAAGTGGGTCTTCGTGGCCGCGCTGGTCGCCCTCGCGGTCGGATCGGTGCTGGCGGCGGTGGCCCCCAACCTCGGGGTGATGATCGTGGCCCGGGTGATCCAGGGGCTGGGGGGCGGGACGCTGCCGCTGGGGTTCGGGATCATCCGCGACGAGTTCCCCAGGGAAAAGGTGGCCGGCGCGGTCGGCATCCTGGCCGCGCTGACCGCGGTCGGCGGCAGCCTGGGAATCGTGCTGGCGGGCCCGATCGTGAACGTGCTCAACTGGCACTGGCTGTTCTGGCTGCCGGGCATCGCGACGGTGATCGCGGCGGTCGGCGCGGTGCTGTTCATCCCCCAGTCCCCGGTGCGCGGCCGGGGCACGATCAGCTGGCTGCCCGCGGTGCTGTTGTCGGGCTGGCTGGTGGCGCTGCTGGTGCCGCTGAGCGAGGCGTCGGACTGGGGCTGGGGCTCGCCGACGGTCCTCGGGCTGTTCGCGGCGGCGCTGCTGCTCGCCGCCGCCTGGGTCTGGTCCGAACTGCGGGCGGCCACCCCGCTGATCGACATGAAGATGATGCGCCGCTCCGGGGTCTGGACCAACAACCTGGTCGCGCTGCTCATCGGCGTGGGGTTGTACGCGATGTTCGCGTTCCTGCCCGAGTTCGTGCAGACGCCGTCCTCGGCCGGGTACGGGTTCGGCGCCAGCATCACCCGGTCGGGCCTGATGCTGCTGCCCTCGGGAGTCACCATGTTCGCGACCGGCCTGTTGGTCGGCACGCTGACCCGGCGCCTGGGCGGCAAGGTCCTGGTGGTCGCGGGGTGCGTCATCGGGTGCGTGGCGATGGCGATGTTCGCCTTCGCGCACGCACAGCAGTGGGAGATCTACGTCGCCACCGGCATCCTGGGCATCGGGTTCGGGCTGGCCTTCTCGGCGATGTCGGCGAACGTCGTGGCCGCGGTGCCGGCCGAGGAGACCGGCGTGGCCACCGGCATGAACGCGAACATCCGCACGATCGGCGGCAGCATCGGCGCCGCCGTGATGGCCAGCATCGTCACCGCCAAGCTGGAGCCGTCCGGCCTGCCCACCGGGTCGGGCTACACGACCGGGTTCGGGGTCATGGCCGGCGTCCTGGTGGTGGCCGCGCTGGCCGCGCTGCTGATCCCGTCGCAGCGGCGGCCGGACCGGGCCGCCACCGAGGCGGCGGCCGTCGGTACGCTGGCGATGTCGGGCGACGCGGTGACCGCAGAAAGCGCCGCCGGGGAGACGGTGGCGAGCGAACTGGGCGAGTGAGGGATGACCGGTGGGCAGCGAGCCTGTGACTAGCGACCCGGCCGGGCTTCACCCGCCCGGGCGGCGCGACGCGATCCGCAACTACCACCGGGTCCTCGAGGCCGCCCGCGAGGTGCTCGGCGAGTCCGGGGCCGACGCCAGCATGGAGGAGATAGCCGCCCGGGCCGGGGTCGGCGTCGGCACCGTGTACCGGCGGTTCGCCAACAAGGACGCGCTGATCGACGAGCTGGTGCGGCTGTCGATGTGCGAGGCGCTTGACGCGGCCAGGCGGGCCCTGGCCTGCCCGGGCGGCGACGGCCTGGAGCAGTTCCTGCGCGGGCTCGGGGCGCTGTTCGCCGCGCACGTCAAGTACGCGCACCTGCTGCTCGCGCGAAGCGTGGACGGCGCCGAATCGCGCGAGATCCGGGCCGCGGTCCAGGAGCTCACCAGCCGCGCCCTGGCGGCGGGCACACTGAATCCCGGCGTGACCGTCGGCGACGTGATGTCCCTGGTCTGGGCGATGCGGGGGCTCACCGAGACCACCGACGAGGTCGCGCCGGGCGCCTGGCAGCGCTTCCTCGACATCCACCTGGCCGGCCTGCGCGCGGCGGGCCCGCTCAGCGTCACCCCGTCGATATCCGCCGGGCAGCTGACGGCGCTGCTGCCGCGCCCCTAGCGGTGCGGGCCGACCCTAAACGCGAACTTGAGACTTATCATCAAATACCAATGATCGGGTGTTGTTTGCGGTGGATATCACCGTGTCCAGTCGGGTTGTTCGCACGCTTCAGCGTCGTTTCTTGCTGTTATGTCGTGTTTGTCATTAGCGCTGAAGGTTTGACCGGTTATAGGCGGTCAAACCTTCAGCGCTAATGCAGGCGTGATAGGCGTGATACGGCTGGGGCGTGGGGAGAACGGGGCCCGCGGCCGGAGGCGGGGGAGGCGCGGCGGCCGAGGTCGCGGCGTAGCCGCCCGCTGTAATGATTTACAGCCGCTAGCGGTGGATATCACCGCAAACACCCGATGACGGCTTCGCCCTGAATCGGGCGGCGGAGCGGGCTCGGCCCGGCGAGCGAACCCCTCAACCTTAGGCATGACATCACTAGCGCCCCTGGAACACCATAGATGGGCCTCGCTGGTGCCCCTGAAATCAGCAATGGTGGCTTGGGGGCACGTCTAGCGCCGGGTTGCGGTCGAAGAAGCCGAAGGGCTTGAGCCAGAACGAGACGACGTCGACCGGCATCACCGGCCAGTCCTCGGGCCGGGTGATGTGGTGGATGCCGAACACGTACCAGAGGACCACGTCGGTGTTCACGATCGGCCGGTCGGCCTCGGTCCAGACCGGTAGGCCGGTGTCGCGCTCGGCCTGGACCGGGAAGTCGCCGCAGGGCCAGCGCTCGTCCTCGCGGTACGGGGTCACCCAGAGCGTGTGGCCGATCGCCTTGGCCCGCTCGAAGGCCGGGGAGCCGGGGTCGAGCAGCGGCGGGAGCGCGGCCGAGGGGACGAGCTTGTAGCCGACCGGGGTGCCCAGCCCGTTGCTGACGTTGTCGTTGACGACCTTCCAGCCGCGCTGGGTGGCCCAGTCGTAGTCCTGCTTCCCCTCCGCCTCGGTCCGCAGCGGGGTGCTGGCGACCGTCAGGCCGAGCGCGTACGGGTCGTCGCTGCTCGGCCGGGCGGGCCGGGACTCGCTGGCGTAGACCGTGTTGTCGGGCCCGTCGACGTCGAGGTCGAGCCGGGCGACGATGAAGTGCTGGTGGAACGGGGCGTAGATGCCCTGGTCGACGACGGTGCCGTTGGCCGGGCGGCTGCCCGGCGCGGCG
>Ga0302314_10019912_pt1 | contig 11121 bp, 12 predicted proteins | sample III_Palsa_N2_3_FD_200533 | JGI IMG/M metagenome (GOLD analysis project Ga0302314, IMG submission 200533) | Peat permafrost microbial communities from Stordalen Mire near Abisko, Sweden - III_Palsa_N2_3 | ecosystem: Environmental > Terrestrial > Soil > Palsa > Peat permafrost | place: Sweden... | reverse complement strand
ACGACGTAGACGCGCTGGTGGCGTTGTTGCACGAGGATGCGATCGTCGCGATGCCGCCGTTTGAGTTGTGGCTGCAGGGTCTTGCGGACATCAGGACGTTCCTCACGGGGATGCAGGGTGAGGGAGGTCGCGACCGGGTGCTCGCCACCAGCGCGAACGGCTGCCCGGCCGTCGCCGTGTACCGGCCCGGCGTCGCCGGCGTGTTCGAGCCGTACGCGATCATGGTGCTCGAGGTCACGCGTGACCGGATCGCCGCGATCCACGCTTTCCTGGACACCTCGCTGTTCTCCGCGTTCGGGCTACCGCCCGGCGACCAGTTTTCACCGCCCGCGCAGTTGTAGGGGTTAGGACGGCAGCCGGACGCCGCCCGAAACCAACTACAAGCCCACTGGGAGGTGGCACAAATGCAGATCGAAGGCAGCACGATCCTCGTCACGGGAGCCAATCGCGGGATCGGCCGGGCACTCGTCGATGCCGCGTTGAGAAGCGGTGCGGCGCGCGTGTACGCCGGCACCCGAGTCCCGTTCGAGCACTCCGACCAGCGGGTCCTGCCGCTGCAGATCGACGTCACGGACGCTCGGCAGGTCGTCGAGGCGGCGGCGCGTGTCAAGCAGCTCGACATCCTGATCAACAACGCCGGCATCGCGCAATACGACGATCTCAGCGACCCGGCCGCGCTCGAGGCGCACCTGGCCGTCAACCTGTTTGGTACCTACGGCGTGACCCAGGCGTTCCTGCCGGCGCTCGAGCGGGCCGGCGGAGCGCTCGTCAACAACGTTTCGATGATGGCGCTCGCACCGTTTCCGGTTACACCGGCGTACGCGGTCTCGAAGGCCGCCGCGTTCAACCTGACGCAATCGCTGCGCGGTTTGCTCGCGCCGCGCGGAGTCAGCGTCCACGCGGTCCTGACCGGACCGACCGACACCGACATGACCCGCGGCTACGAGATCCCCAAGGCGACCCCGGAGTCGGTCGCGCAGGCGATCCTCGTGGGGGTCGAGGCAGGCGAGGAGGAGATCTTCCCCGACCCGCTCTCCGCCCAGCTCGCCGACGGCTGGCGCAACGGCGCTGTCAAGGCGTTCGAGCATCAGTTCGCCCTCGCCGTCGCGGCGTGAAAACACAGCCGACAAGTAAGGAGCCTGATCACCATGCAGAACTTCACCACCGACTTCACCGTCGAGCAAACCCCGGAGCAGACGCTGGCGGCGATCACCGACGTCCGCGCCTGGTGGTCTGGAAACATCGAGGGCGCCACCGACCAGCTCGGCGCCGAGTTCACCTACCGCTACCAGGACATCCACTACTCAAAGCAGCGGATCACCGAACTGATCCCCGGTCGCCGGGTCGTCTGGCAGGTGCTCGATGCCTACCTCGACTTCACCGATGACCCCCGCGAGTGGGTCGGCAGCGAGATCGTCTTCGAGGTCGCGCGCGCAGGGGACCGGACCACCGTGCGGTTCAGCCACAACGGGCTGACCCCCGACATCGAGTGCTACGAGAAATGCTCGAGCGCATGGGGCTTCTACATCAACACAAGCCTCAAGCGGCTGATCACTTCCAACGAGGGAGCGCCCAACCCCGCCGAGAGCCACGAGCCCGAACCGGCCCGCTGAGGACACCAGCCGAAACCCGGGCGGCTGGGCTGCCGACTGCCCAGCCGACCCACGACTGAACTTGTACCTTGACAACACCTCAGGTTTGCGCGACACGGCGTTTCCATTGCGGGCGCCAGCTCGCCGCTTCTTACGCCGCCGCAGGCGCGAGAAGCGCTGCGGGTCGCACCAGCAGCTCGGCGTCCATCGCGCTTTGGCACCGTGTCAGAGAGCGGGCCCGGCGACTCGGGCTGATGGAGCCATTCTCATTCAAGTGGCGTGTAGTAGCAGCGGTCGGGCGGGTAGCGTTCGAGCATGAGCCCGAGCGCCTCGTAGAAGGGGACGGTCGCCGGGGTCGGCGCGATCGTCGCGACCGCGCAGCCCGCAGCGGCAGCCTCGCCCAGCGCGTGCAGAACGAGCGCTCTGCCAATCCCGCGGCGGCGTTCGGCCGCGTCGACCTCGAGTTCGAGCACCTCGACGGTCGCGCCGTCGATCAGCATGCTCACGAATCCGACGGTGCGCCCGCCCAGCAGCGCACGGTGGTGGCGCAGCGGTCCCGCGGCTTGCAGCCCGAGCGACCCCAACAGCCGGGCTTCGTCGGGGTCACCGAGTGCCTCGGCCAATGCGCGTAGGTCGTGAATGGGGACGATCTCCAGCTCACCGGGCGCGTGTCTGGGAGAGACGTCGAGATCGGCGATCCGCGCGGCCATGTGCACTGCGGCGCGCTCCGGCTGGCAGCCGGCGCGCACCAGGCGCTCGCGTAGGTCCCGCGGCTCGGTCCCCGGCTCGAGGAGCCACTGCGCGGGCGCGCGGCGCTCCCGTAGCCAGCCAAGCACAGACGCTACCTGTTCGTCGGCGTCCTGCCCGGGCAGGCGACTGCACACGACCCCGTTGCGCGTGTTGTCGAATCGCCCGGTGACGAATGCGAATCCGTCCCCGACGATACGCGTCTCGGCCACCGGCGAGCGGGCGATCAGCCCGAACAGCACGACCTTCGCTCCCCACGCGGCCTCGGAGAACCGCTCGGGCAACTCGCCACGGTCGCGCGACCGCACAAGGTGCCCGCGCAGCCAAGCCGCCAGCTCGTCCGAGACGTGATCGCACATCCACGGCTCCACCTCGACGCCGACCGAAACGAGTACCTTGGCGACCGCCGGGTCGCCGGTGCCCTCGGCACACGCGCCGAGCGCCGTGCGCCCAGCCGCGTTGCGTGCGTGCTTGTCGACGGGCATCCAGCCGACGAGGTAATCGAGCGTGTCCAGCCAGCCGTGCGCAGCCGCCAGATGCAGGGCGCTGTCACCTGACTCGGGCTCGCGCGCGTTCGGTGGCGCCCCCGCCTCCAACAGCCGGTAGACATCCTCGGCGCGCCCCGCCCGGGCCGCATCCAGCAGCTCGCGGCCGATCGCGTCGACACGCGCGAGCAATGCTGGCCAGCTGCGCTCGCCAAGACCGCGCGCAACAGCGTGCTGCGCATCCGCCAGGCACGGCTCGCGGTCCGAACGCAAACGCGCGAGCGCCTCGGGATCTCCAGCTCGCGCGGCCCGCAGCAAGGCCTTCGCGTCCCGCCGCGCGCGGTCAACATCGATCCGCCGATCCATCACGATCACCTCTCAGAATCGCCCGCGGTCCGCAGCGCCGAGCAGAGGTCGATCGCAAATCCAACGCCATCCAAGACGAGGTGGGTCTGAAACCCTGCCCGCGGACCGGACGCGCCCTCGCACGCACCGAAAAGGTACACCAGCGGCATCCTGATGACGAAGCCGCCACGCTGGCGCTGCTCGCCGGCGGCCGGTGGCGCGGCAGTCAGGATCCGGTGCCGTCGACGGGCTTGTACGGCGGCGCAACCCCCCAATCCCATCGCGGCACGGGGGCGTGTGCGACCGTCTCCGCCCCGGGCTGAGAGTTGTGGAGGGCAAAGCGTGTGCCCCACTCGGCGTAGCCCATGATCGCCGCACGGAACTCCGGGTCGGCCGCCAGGCCGACATCGTCAGCCGCACGACTGAGAAGCGTTACGAAAGCCAGCCGCTGCTCCGCCGTGATCGCAAGATCGCGATGGCAGCCGAGCATATGCTCGTAACCCCCACGCCGCTCGGTATAGATCGCCGGGCCCCCCATCACCTCTACCCACCAATCAGTCACATGAGCGCGGTGCTCCTCGCTCACACGCCCGCCGAACATTGCCGCGATCTCTGGGGCTTCAAGCTCAACGAGATCGTAGAACCGGTCCAGCCAGCGCGCGAACGCCTCTCGCCCACCGCCCCACTCGTAGATCGTCGCGACCGTCTCACCCATCGTTCCCACGCTACCGGATCACCGGCCCGTCACCCTCCGCCTGACGTCCCGCACCGCCGGTGCCGGCCCCAAGGCTGCAGCGAATCCGCCAGCGGGCGCCTGCGTTGCTCCCGTCGGGGGTGTGCCATCCGTTGGGGCGGTGGTGTTCATGCGCGCTGGTCGCCATCACGGTCGATCGCCAGCTGCGCGTCCTACTGGAACGTCACGCGCCGATCCTGATCCTTTGCGATTCGGAACAGGCGGTACGCGAGGGCGAAGTGCAAGGCCGCAGCCACGGCCAGTAGCCATGCCCACTGACCGCCGTGGCCTGAGTCGTACAGGATGGCCGTCAGCAAGAGCAGGTAGATACCGATGCCGATGCGCACGCGGGCGACCGGGCGGGGGTACCTCGATCCGAGCGTGAAGACGCGATTGATCGATTGATAACGGTTCATGATCCCTCCTCGGGTCAAGTCGTCGGAAGGTGTTCGCATGTGGCCGCGGGCCTTCCGTACGGGTTTTGCTTTGTGGGACAAAGCTACATTAGTTTGCGTCACAAAGTCAAGGCCGAAAGCTTCAATTCGTGCGAGTCGGCATGCACCACCCTTGACTTTGAGTCGCAAAGCGTAGTACGGTTTGCGCGACAAACGCTAGGAGTGAGCGATGAACGGGACATCCGATATGGGCAGGGCGGAGATGTACGAGGACGACGGCGGACTGGACCCCCGCGGAGCGGTGAGCCTGCTGGAGCGGACCCAACGGCAGGCGCAGCGCGGGCTCGACTTCAGGTCGCCGTGGCTCTCGCTGATCGCGGCAGGAGTGGTGTTGGTCGGCTTCGGCGCAGTCTGGCTGTCGGTCCGCGGTCAGCATCCCTACAAAGGTCCGACCGCGGCGTCTCTGGTGGTCCTGTACGCGCTTGTGCTGATCCGGATCGGCACGGTGCTGTACGCCCATCGCCGCGCCAGCGCCGGCGTCACTGGGCGCTCGGTGCGCCTGCGGCGCGCGGAGGGTGCCGCCGTCGCGGTGACGTTGGTCGCCGTGTACGTGCTCATGGCAGCACTGGCGCACGACGGGGCGGGTCACGCGGTCTTCTACTGGGTGTATGGCGTCACGGCAACGCTGATCGTCCTCGCCGCATTCTGGGCAGCGCGCTCGGCGGTACGCGAGGACTGGCCGCAACTTTGCCTCTCGATCGCGATCATGCTCGTCGCCGCGGGGAGCGCGCTCGCGGGACCACGCGGAATGTGGCTGAGCGACGGCGTGGGCCTCTGCGTCGTGCTCCTGGGAGTGACCGCCACCCAGGCCCGGCTGCTCCAAGCGCCTCGATCGGACACATGACAGCCGACACGCTCGACCCGCTGATCCACGTCCCCGCGCGACTGCAGATCATGGCCACGCTGGCCGCATTGCCCGACGGTGACGCGCTGTCCTTCACCCGCCTGCAGGAGATGATCGGGCTGACGCCCGGCAACCTGATCACCCACTTGCGCAAGCTCGAGGAGGCTGGCTACCTCACCAGCGAGAAGACGGGCAGCGGGCCGGCGTCGCGAACCTCGGTTGCGCTGACCCACCGGGGTCGCGCCGCCCTGGACGCCTACACCGAAACGCTGCGCGGCCTGCTCAACGGGCTATAGACGGGGTCTGGCGACGGTGCTTCCGCTGTTGGCCGGCCGGGCGCGAATGGAGACGTCTGCTCGCTGCGACTCAACGCCGCCGCCTATCGTGGTCCCGATGCCAGATGCCTTACGCCTCGCATACGTCACCGCGTTCCTCGCCCGGTGTCGCGCGACTGCTAGCCCGCGTGCCGCGTTGGTGGAGCATCCAGGCCTTTGCGGTGGCCAGCCGGCGGGGGAGGATGGGCGAGTCCGGCTACTCGTGCTCGATGACTGCGCCATCGACGAGTTGCACGAGCTTCTTTCCTGCGCCCGCACCGGGATCGTGAGCGTGTTCCCGTCCGCCCCTCGGAGCGCTGAGTTGGTTGCCCGCGAACTCGGGTGGAAGCGCGAGTCGGTCACCCCGATGGTCTGCCGTGACCTGAGCGACGTGCCCGCGCTTGGGCTCCCGCCCGAACTCACGGTGCGCGCGGTGCGTCGGCTTGACAGCGACCCGTCCGATGGCGTGCCGCTGGCCGATGCGGTCGCCGTCGCGATGCAGGCCCAACGCGACACCGACGAGCCCTACGCGGCGCTCGCTGACCACCTTCGAGCAATGCCCTCCGCGATCAAGCTCTTCGCCGCCACCGACGACGGCGGTGTGCCGCGCGCCACATCCGGATGCGGGGTCTTCGGGCCGGAGGCCAACGTGCTGTTCGTCAATACCGAGCCTGGCTGGCGAGAGCGTGGGATCGGGTCGGCGATGACTGCCGTCGCGCTTCGCGCCGCGCGTCTGTCGGGCGCCGAACGGGCCAGCCTCGATGCATCAGACGCCGGCGTCTCGATCTACTCGCGGCTGAGCTTCCAGTCTCTGGCACCGATCACGCGCTTCGTCTGCGTTCGCTGAAAGACAACCACCCGACCCGTCGCGTCCTCAGTCGTGGGGAGCGATCTGACGCGCGCGTTTCACACGCGCTCTCAAGGTTCGGTCGTGAGTGCTTGCAGTGCTTGTCGCGCTCCAGTGGTGGGTGCGATCGCGACGAGCCCGCGGTAGAGCTTGACGATGGCGGCGCGATCGACTGTCCCGGTCCGCACCCGGTCGCAGTGCGCCGACTGAATCGCGGCCTCGAGCTGGAAGCGTCCAAGAGGCGCGCCGAGTGCGTGCGCGCGTCGCAGCAGCGCCTCACCTTCGGCGATCAGCGAGCGGTCCCACAGCGCGGTGTCCTGCTCGCCGAGGGGCGGCCAGGGCGTGCTCGTGCGCGCCGGTGCCCGTGACTGCGCGAGTGTGAGCAGTGCGGCGAGACCCCATGCCTCGGGCTCGGTGTCGAGCAGGCTGGCTGTGAGCACGGCGAGCCACCGTGCCTCGTCGGCGATCGATTCGCGTATGTGCTCATGCTGGTCGAGCCAGTCGATCGCGTATGCGCCATAGATGGCTTCGAGCACGGCTGGCAGCCGTGCGGGCCGGTCCGCGCGCGCAGGCACGCGGAACGGGATACCGGTGTCGCGGATGCGGCGCTTTGCTCGGACGAGACGCTGTGCCATCGCGGCGGGCTGCATGGCGAACACGCGAGCGATGCGTTCCGCGTCGAAGCCGAGCACGACTTGGAGCATGAGCGGCGTGCGCACCGCGGCGTCGAGCGCCGGGTGCGCGCACGCGAACAGCATCTCCAGTCGCCTGTCGGGGATCTCGTCCGGGTCCAGATCGGGCTCGGCGAGCGTGGCCGCTACACGGTCGTCGAGTGGCGCCGCGGTGCGCGCCGCCGCGGAGTTGAGCAGATCGCGGATGCGGTTGCGAGCCACGGTCACGAGCCACCCCTGCGGGTTGTCGGGGACGCCGGTCCTCGGCCAGGTGCGCAGAGCCCGCTCGAAGGCGTCGGCGAGCGCATCCTCGGCGAGGGTGATGTCCCGCGTCAAAGTCGTGAGCAACGCCACGAGCCGCCCATACGATGCCCGCGCAACACGCTCGGCGACCGCGCTGGGTCCCTCGCCGTTCAGTTGACCGGCTGTGCGCCCTGCCATGAGCCGTCCAAGTAGCGGGTCGCGGTCGGCCGGATCTCGACATGACCCCACGCCGCCGATGGAGCCTGGCGCGCCCACTCGATCGCGACGTCGAGATCCGGGACGTCGATCACGAACGTGCCGCCGAGTTGTTCCTTCGTATCGGCAAACGGGCCGTCCTGCACGACGAGCTCACCGCTGGCGAGCGTGATAGTGGTGGTCGCATTCGACTGCTGGAGCACCTCGGCACTGACGAGCACGCCGGCTTCGTCGAGCGCCTTCGCGTACGCCTGGAACGCGCGCATCCCTTCGGCGAGAGCCTCGGGGCCGAGTTCGTCGGCGGTCCGCTCGGGATAGTGGAGCAAGAGGGTGTATCGCATGACTGCCGTCCTTCCGGGTCGCATTTCGATTCTTTCACCGCAATGACGAACGAACAGCGACGCGATCGACACGCGGTCCTGCGGTTCTGAGCGATAGTCGTCCGGGGGGGCGCCACGGAAGCATGCGTCAGGTCGGACCGATGAGGTTTGGCGCTTTTTACCGTTAGAGATAGTGAGAGCGAAATGGGAACCGCCGAGTCCGATAAGAATGAGATTCGCTGCCTGTTGGCTCGCGCGCAGGCGGGCGATGAACGCGCCTTCCGCGAGCTGGTGGAGCCGTACCGTCGGGCGCTCGAGGTCCACTGCTACCGGATGCTCGGTTCGCCGCAGGACGCCGAGGACATCGTGCAGGAGACGCTGCTGCGGGCGTGGAGGGCGCTCGAGCGGTTCGAGCCGCGCGCGTCTGTGCGGACGTGGCTGTACCGGATCGCGACGAACGCGTGCCTTGATGAGATCGAGCGCCGGCCGAACCGACCCGAGCCGGTCGAGCCGTTCCCGAATGAGTTGCTCGATCAGGCGGCGACGCCGACGTATGACCCTGCGGCACGGTATGCGCTGCGAGAGGGGCTGGAGCTTGCGCTGCTGGCTGCGATACAACTGCTGCCGGGCCGGCAGCGCGCCGTCCTGATCTTGCGCGACGTGCTCGGGTGGACCGGCCCCGAGGTGGCGACACTGCTGGATTCGACCGTCGCGTCGGTCAACAGTGCGCTGCAGCGCGCGCGGGCGACGATCGACGCTGCCCTGCCCGAGCGCGCGCACGGCACCGTGGATGACGATGAGCGCGAACTACTTCGCCGGTACCTCGGAGCCTGGAACGCTCAGGATTTCGACGGCCTGGTCGGACTGCTGCGCGACGATGCCGTGCTTCGGATGCCGCCTCAGCCGTCCGTGGTCGGCGCGCTGGCGATCGGGCGGTTCCTGCGTGACGTGGCCGCGGGGGGCGACCTGTCCCGGATGCGGCTGGCGCCGACCTGGGCGAATGGCCGTCCTGCGTCCGTTGTCCACCGCATCGCCGACGACGGATCGTCGCTGCCGCACGGGATCCTGGTAATTGAGGTCTCAGACGGCCGGATCGCTGGCTTAGACGCCTTCATCGATGCGAAGTTCCTGCCGGTCTTCGGCTTCCCAGCGGCGCCGATCAGGGCCCGCTCGCCGTAGCCCCGCCCGGGCGCGGGCCCGCGCCGCGCCACCGCGTCTTGATCCCCATGTCCCGTTTCCCACCAGAACCTGGAGGCCTGATGACGTCCCCACCCATTTATCGCTGGCGAGCGTTCTCGCTGCTCGCCGTTGCCGCGTTCATGACCGTCATGGATCTGACGATCGTCAACACCGCCCTGCCGACGATCGGGCGAAAGCTCCACTTCTCGCAGACGAGCCTGCTGTGGGTCGTGACCGCATACGGGCTGGCCTACGGCGGCTGTCTGCTGCTCGGCGGCCGGGCCGCCGATCTACTCGGGCGCCGCCGCCTGATCATCGCCGGCCTTGCCGTGTTCACAGCCGCTTCGCTGGGAGCTTCGCTCGCCGGCAGCGAGGCGGTGCTGATCGCGATGCGGGCCGTTCAAGGCTTCGGCGCCGCGATGTTCCTCCCAGCCGCGCTGTCGACCGTCCGGAACATGTTCGCCGAGGGCGCCGAGCGCAATAAGGCGCTCGGAATTTGGGGAGCTCTGGCCGCCCTCGGCGCAACCGGCGGGCTCATCTTCGGTGGCCTGCTGACGCGCTTCGCTGGATGGCAGTACATCTTCCTGCTGAACGTCCCTATAGGCGTGGTCGCGCTGCTGCTCGTTCGGCGGGTGGTGCCCGAGAGCCGCGTCGACATCCCCCGGCGCGGCTATGACCCGCTGGGCGCGGTGACCGTCACCGCCGCGCTCGTGCTCCTCGTGTACGCAATCGCGCAAGCGCCGCGGGTCGGCTGGGGCGCGAGCAGGACGATCGCCGAGCTGGCGATCGCGGTCGCCCTGCTCGGAGCGTTCTTGGCGATCGAGAGCCGCGGCGAGGCACCGCTGATGCCGCTGCGGATCTTCCGCCTGAGAACGCTTGCCGGGGCGAACAGTGTCGGCCTCTTGCTCGGGGCGAGCTTCTACTCGTTCATCTTCATTGGGACCCTCTACATGCAGCAGGTACTACGCTTCTCAGCCCTGCAGGCCGGCTTCGCGTGGGCCTCGGCGGCGATCACCTCGATGCTGTTCGCCGGCGTTTCCCAGCTGCTCGTCACGAAGGGTTCCGCGAAGCTGGTGATGGCGTTCGGCATGACCGTAATCGGCGCCGGCATCCTCTGGAGCACCCAAGCGCCAGTGCACGGGCAGTTCTGGGGGAACCTGTTCGGACCGTTCCTGCTGGTCGTCGGAATGGGAACCGCCTTCGCCTTCATTCCAGTGTCGATCGCCGCGCTCGCCGGCGTCGCTGAACACGACGCCGGATTGGCCTCCGGGCTGATCTACACGTCCCAGGAACTCGGCGGCGCGCTCGGCATCGCGATCGCATCGAGCATCGCCGCAAGCCACTACAAAACGCTCGTGCGCGGCGGCGACAGCGTGCACGCGGCGCTCACAGGCGGTTTTCACTCCGCCCTCTGGGTGTCCGGCATGATCGCGCTCCTCGCCATCCCAGTCACGCTCCTCCTGATCCGCAGGGACGAGATGGCAACAGCAGTCGCCGCGACCGCCCTCCGGGACCCACAGCCCCAGCTTGTCGCGTGACGCGCAGCACCTGACAACCATCACCACGGCTCCCGCCAACTCCCCAACAAAGGACACATCGATGAGTCAAAACACAACTCTCAACTCGACCGCACAGCGGCTGCGGGAGCTCCACCAGATCGGTCGACCCCTGCTGCTCGTCAACGTGTGGGACGCCGCCGGCGCCCGGGCGGTGCTCGCGGCCGGAAGCCCCGCCGTCGCCACATCGAGCATTGCCATGGCCCGCGCACGCGGCGGGACGGACGACAACCGAGACCGCGAGGCCGCCTTCGCACAACTGCGACAGATCACCGCCGCAGTCGACGTACCAGTCACGGCCGACCTCGAGGCAGGCTACGACTTGAGCCCAGGCGACCTGGTCGACGCCTTGCTCGACTCAGGCGCTGTTGGATGCAACATCGAGGACACCGACCACAGCACTGGCGACAGGCTCCGCGACGCGGAGAAGCAGGCCGCCTACCTCGCCGGGATCCGGGCAGCCGCCGAGGAGCGCGGCGTTGGGATCGTGCTCAACGCCCGAATCGACGCCATCATCCGGCACCCTCAGCGCGACCCAGCCGCCGCCTTCGACGAAGTGCTCCGGCGGGGCCGC
>Ga0302314_10019910_pt1 | contig 11122 bp, 7 predicted proteins | sample III_Palsa_N2_3_FD_200533 | JGI IMG/M metagenome (GOLD analysis project Ga0302314, IMG submission 200533) | Peat permafrost microbial communities from Stordalen Mire near Abisko, Sweden - III_Palsa_N2_3 | ecosystem: Environmental > Terrestrial > Soil > Palsa > Peat permafrost | place: Sweden... | reverse complement strand
CCTTTTCCAGCAAGCTCCGGACGACATGGCGCTCAAGATCGAAACCTTCTCGTCGCTCAAGGGCGGCAACAGCTTCTTCAAGGCCGTGACCCATCCGGAGACGGCGGTCCAGGCGGCGGCGCTCGTGGCCAGGCTGGCGGCAGCCCGGTCGGTCGCGATCTATGATCCGCTGGGCTTCGCCACCGGCTTCGCCGCCTTGCGCGATCTTGCCGGCGTCAGGATTACCGGCGTCTATGTCCAGGCGGTGACCGATCTGGGCCAGGAACGCTTGGGCCATGCGACCAGGCCGGTGACCGAATTGGCGGGCTCCGGCGCCGATCTGGTGTTCGTGACCGCGTTCGATGCCGAGCGGCTGGTCCAGCAGGTGGCCCACCTGCTGCCGGCCGGTGCCGAGACCGTGTCGCTGGATGTGCTGCGGCTCGATCCGAGCCTGCTGACCAACCCGCGCAACTATCTGGACCCGCTGAATTTCGCCACCAACTTCGCCTTCTTCCGCGATTGCGACGGTATGCACACCCGCATCGTCACCGCGAATTACTGGTCGAACTACGGCGGCAAGCAGACCTCGCTGGCGCTCACCCTGTTCGATGCGGCGGGCCAGGTACTGGCCCATTGGCGCGAGCCGCTGGAACCGGGCCAGTCGGCCGTGGTGATCGACAGCCGCGTCGTGCGCACCCGCTTCGACCTGGGCCCGTTCGAGGGACAGCTGTTCATCCACGCGATCGGCGCCGCCGGCCATGACGTGGTGAAATACGCACTCGATACGTTCGAGGAGGATGGCCCGTCGCTCAGCTGTACCCATGACGCCAACGCCTGGCCGGCCGATTTCTATGCGGGCCTGCCGGCGCCGCGCGCCGACGAGCGCGTCGTGCTCTGGGTTCAGAACAGCATGCCGATCGCCATTCCGGCCGGCGGCATCGCGCTCAATCTGATGGGCCATAACGAAGTGGTGGCGTTCGGTGAGGAAGTGGCGCCGTTCGCCACAGTGCCGCTCGATGTCGCGAGCCTGCTGCCCGACGCGCGCTGGCCGCAGCAGATCGAGATTTCGGCCGGCAAGTATGTCGTGCGGCCGCGCTACGAGGTGACCCGCGCCGGCCGGACCCGCGTCGCCCACCCGAATGTCGAGCGCACCGACCTGAAGCCGGACCCGAAGATCGCGACCTTGGGCCGGTATCTGGGCAAGGGCTTCATCCTGCCGGCACCGATTCTGCCGCCGGGCCAATGGTCGAGCCTGCTGCTGCCGACGCCGATGGCGCTGACCCAGGCGAGCCTGCCGGTCGCGGCCACGATTTATGATCCGGCGGGCACGGCGCTCGCGACGCACCAGTTCGGCAATCTCGCCCGTCACGAGTCGGTCGCCCTGGAACTCGATGAACTGATCGAAGACCGCGCATCATTGCCCTGGGGCCATGTCGAGCTGACCTATGATTTCAGTGCCGGCACCGAGGTCGACGGCTGGCTGCATGCCCTCTTCCGCTACGAGGATCGGGCGAGCGGCCATGGCGCGGAAACCAGTTTCGGCGCCCATGTGTTCAACACCGTGCTGACCTATAAGGACGAGCCGCAGAGCTATGCCGGCCGGCCGCCGGGGCTCAGCACGCGGCTGTTCCTGCGCCTGGGCGCAGCCCCGTTCGACACGATCTGCCACCTGGTCTATCCGGCCTCGACGCCTTGGCATCCGCGGTCTTCGACCGATTTGACCCTGCTGGATGCGACCGGTCGCGAGGTGGCGAAGCGCCGAGTCGAGATCCCCTGCGGCGGCTCGCTGTTTTGGCGGTACCAGGAGACGTTCGATGCGGCGGAACGGGCGGCGGCGGGGGCCGAAGCCTATGTCGTAATCCGCGACGTGACCTGCCGTCTGTTCGGCTATCACGGGCTCGCCGGAGCCGGGGGAAGGTTCAGTCTGGACCATATGTTTGGGTTCTAACCCACCGGACACACAAGCCTTAGCCCTTGCCTTTCGGCAGTGACATTCAATACTCTCTAATAGGGAAGTGGCCTGCGACAGGCCCCGGAGTTCTCATGTCTGAGCGTCATCATACAAAGGTCCTGATCATCGGCGCCGGCCCGGCCGGCTATACCGCCGCGATCTATGCCGCGCGCGCGAACCTGCAGCCGATCATGGTGCAGGGCATGCAGCCCGGCGGCCAGCTGACCATCACGACCGACGTCGAGAATTATCCGGGCTTCGCCGACGTAATCCAGGGCCCCTGGCTCATGGAACAGATGCAGAAACAGGCCGAGCATGTCGGCACCAAGATGGTGTTCGACCTGATCACGTCCGTCGATTTCTCCCAGCGCCCGTTCGTCTGCACCGCCGACAGCGGCGACGTGTTCGTGGCCGAGACCGTGGTGATCGCGACCGGTGCCCAGGCGCGTTGGCTGGGGCTGGAGAGCGAGGAGAAATATCGCGGCTTCGGCGTGTCGGCCTGCGCCACCTGCGACGGTTTCTTCTTCCGCAACAAGAACATCGCCATCGTCGGCGGCGGCAATACCGCGGTCGAGGAAGCGATCTACCTGACCAATCATGCCGATACCGTGACCCTGATCCATCGCCGCGACTCGTTGCGCGCCGAGCGGATCATGCAGGACCGGCTGTTCGCCAATCCGAAGATCCGCATGCTGTGGAACACGGCGGTCGAAGAAATCGTTGGCGAACAGAACCCGCCGCGCGTGACCGGATTGAAGCTGAAGGACACCGTGACCGGCGCCGCCAGCGAGCTGGCGATCGATGGTTTCTTCGTCGCGATCGGGCATACGCCCGTCACCGACATCTTCAAGGGCCAGATTACGCTGGACGGTGACGGCTATATCGTGACCAAGCCGGATTCGACCGCGACGAACATTCCAGGCGTGTTCGCCGCCGGCGACGTCAAGGACAAGGTCTATCGCCAGGCGGTCACCGCCGCCGGCATGGGCTGCATGGCGGCTCTCGAGGCCGAGAAGTTTATCGCAGCCCATGAATCTCATGGGAACACGGCGCTGCGCGCAGCCGAGTGAATGCGCGCAAGGGGTCGGCAACGGGAGGCATCGGACCGGGGGGTTATCCGATTCAGCTCGCTAAACTGACGCCATATTCGACAGGGGACGGGAATGGATTGGGATAAGCTGCGGGTCTTTCATGCGGTCGCGGAGGCTGGCAGCTTCACCCATGCCGGTGATGCGCTGAACCTCAGCCAATCGGCGGTCAGCCGCCAGATCAGCGGGCTCGAGGAGAGCCTGCAGGTGCCACTGTTCCATCGCCATGCCCGCGGCCTGATCCTGACGGAACAGGGCGAACTGCTGTATCGCACCGCGCGCGACGTCTTCGCCAAGCTGTCGATGACCGAGGCGATGCTGTCGGAAAGCAAGGACCGGCCCAAGGGCCCGCTCAAGGTCACGACCACCGTCGCCTTCGGTTCGGCCTGGCTGACGCCTCGCATCCGCGAATTCCTGGAGCTCTATCCGGAAATCACGCTGAGCCTGCTGGTCGACGACGGCGAGTTGGACCTGTCGATGCGCGAGGCCGACGTCGCCATCCGCATGGCACCGCCGCGCCAGCCCGACCTGGTCCAGCGCCATCTGATGACCGTGCGCTCGCACGCCTATGCCTCGCCCGACTATCTGAAGAAGCATGGCACGCCGACCCGGCCGGAAGACCTGGACGAGCATCGCGTCGTGATCTACGGCGACGATTCCCGTCCGCCGACGCCCAGCATCAACTGGCTGTCGGAGGTGGGCGCCAAGCCCGGGGCCGAGCGTCGTCCGATCCTGAAGGTCAACAACATCTACGGCATCTATCGCGCCGTGCAGAGCGGCCTCGGCATCGGCTCGCTGCCCAACTATATGGCGGCCGAGACGAGCGACCTCATCCGCGTGCTGCCGGAGCTGTCGGGTCCGACGGTCGAAGCCTATTTCGTCTATCCGGAAGAGCTGCGGCCTTCGAAACGCATCGCCGTGTTCCGCGACTTCCTGATCCGCAAGGTTCAGGAATCGCGCCTGACCTGATCCGGCGCCATACCCGTCAAGAGAATGCCCGCCTTACGGCGGGCATTTTCATTTCGGGGATTACTCCGCGGCGGCCGCGACTTCGACCACCACCGGCCGCGGGACGCTCGGGCGGCCATGGGTCGAATAAAGCATCAGGCCGGTGAAGGCGATGCCGCCGACGATGTTGCCGAGCAGCGTCGGGATCTCGTTCCAGATGAAATAGTCGGCGATCGAGAAATTGCCGCCCATGATCAGCGCCGACGGGAACAGGAACATGTTCACGATCGAATGCTCGAAGGTCATGAAGAAGAACACCATGATCGGCATCCACATCGCGATGACCTTGCCCGGCACCGAGGTCGAGATCATGGCGCCGATGACGCCGGTCGAGACCATCCAGTTGCACATGACCGCGCGCACGAACAGCGTCAGCATGCCGGCCGCACCGTATTTGGCATAGCCGAGCGTGCGGGCCTCGCCGATGCCGGCGATCAGCTTGCCGACCGGGCTGGGCTCGGTGGCGAAGCCGAAGGTGAAGACGATCGACATCATGACCGCAACCGTCAATGCGCCGGCGAAATTGCCGAGGAACACCAGCAGCCAGTTGCGCAGCACGCCGGCGAGTGTGACGCTCGGCCGCTTGTCGAGCCAGGCGAGCGGCGTCAGCACGACGACGCCGGTCAACAGGTCGTAGCCCAGCAGATAGAGCATGCAGAAGCCGACGGGGAACAGGATCGCGCCGACCAGCGGCTGACCGGTGGTCTGGGTGATGGTGACGGCGAAGGCGGCCGCCAACGCCAGGATCGCGCCGGCCATATAGGCGCGGATCAGCGTGTCCTTGGTCGACATGAAGACCTTCGCCTCGCCGGCGTCGATCGCCTTCTTCACGAATTCCGCGGGTGGTAGGTACGCCATGCTCGCAGTCCCCCTGTCGTCGGAACCTGCAATTCAGCAAGTTCCATACCATGGCACCGCGAACGACGATGCGTGGCGCCGACGAGCCTCAGTCGTCGCATAGGAGACACCCGCCGTTCGGCCGGCAGTTTCATGTATGTGGCAAGAGTTTGACATGAAACGGTCAAATAACCGCGAGGGCGATGCGTTAGCCGCAGGGGTGACTTGCCCAATTTCAGGGTGGTTTCGGCGAGCAGACTGCCCAATTATTGCGCTGCGGGAACGATGCGGCGCGGCCAGAACGCGACACGACTTCCCCCAAGAATTCGCCGGCGAAGCGATCGCCGGCACCGAGTTCCCGGGCCCCGTGCCTGGGAAAAGGGTCTTCGGATCCTACGTCTCCCAGACGTGAAGCCTCCCTGTTGACTTACGCCCGGAACCGCAAGGTTTTCCGGGCGTATTTTTTTGTGTGCACCCGGCTCGCGAGCCCGCTGGCAACTGCTAACACCCGTTCGCAAGCCCTAACGGGCGTATCTCCAAGGCCTCTGCTTAAGTGCGCTCTACCACCCGCACTTCAGCTCTCGCCCGGAGACAGACGAATGGACACGATCGAAACGCCTGAAGAAATCAACCGGCCACGCCGCCGCTTCTTCGGAGCCGCGGCCATGGCGCTTGCGGCGGCCCAACTTGGCATCGCCGGCGTCGCGAACGCGCAATCCTCCGCCCCGAAGCGGCCGGCACTGCCCGCGATCAAGCCTGGAACCAATCGCTCGTTCGGCCCGCTGAAGCAGATCGATGCCGGCGTCCTGAACATCGGATATGCCGAAGCCGGTCCCGCCACCGGCCCGGTGGTCATCCTGCTGCACGGCTGGCCTTACGACATTCACAGCTATGTCGATGTCGCCCCGTTGCTGGCATCGGCCGGCTACCGGGTGATCGTCCCGCATCTGCGCGGCCACGGCACGACGCATTTCCTGTCCGGCGCCACCCCGCGCAACGGCCAGCAATCGGTCGTCGCCGTCGATATCATCGCCCTGATGGACGCGCTCAAGATCGAACGGGCCGTCATCGCCGGGTATGATTGGGGCGCCCGCACCGCCGACATCCTGGCCGCCCTGTGGCCGCAGCGCTGCAAGGCCCTCGTCTCCGTCAGCGGCTATCTGATCGGGAGCCCGGAGGCGAACAAGAAGCCGCTGCCGCCCAAGGCCGAGCTCGCCTGGTGGTATCAGTTCTATTTCGCGACGGACCGGGGCCGGGCCGGCTACGAAGCCTACCGGCATGATTTCGCGAAGCTGATCTGGCAGATCGCTTCACCCAAATGGGCCTTCGACGACGCCACCTTCGACCGCAGCGCCGCCTCGTTGGAAAATCCGGACCACGTCGCTATCGTGATCCATAACTACCGCTGGCGGATTGGCCTGGCTGAGGGCGAGGCCCAGTATGACGATCTGGAAAAGCGGCTTGCCGCGGCGCCGGCCATCGCCGTGCCGACGATCACGCTTGAAGGCGACGCCAACGGCGCCCCGCATCCCGACAGTAGCGCCTATGCCAAGAAATTCACCGGGCCCTACACGCACCGGGTCATCACCGGCGGCATCGGCCATAATCTGCCGCAGGAAGCGCCCCAGGCCTTTGCTCAGGCGGTCATCGACGTCGACAGCTATCGATGATCATGAGGCGCAGCACAGGACCTGCTTCGCCTGCCGCCAGGCCGAGGTCAAAGGGCACGACCTCGTCTTTACGCGCTAGGCCCCGTAAGCGACCGGTCCCAAGCGCGCCAGCAGGCGCTCGGCGGCCCTGAGGTCCGCCGTATCGGCACCTTCGGCAAACCGTTCGAACACGGGCTGGAGCAGTCCACGGGCGGCCGCATGTCGGTCCTGGGCCGCCCATAAGGCCGCCAGATCGACCGCGGTACGCAGTTCCCAAGCCCGGGCGGTCTGACGGCGGCTGCAGTCGAGCGACCGCTGGAAGCAGGTTTCGGCGTCGGTCGGGCTCGACTGCGGCATCGAAAGCAGCAACCCGCCCTTCACCCTGAGGAGTTCGGGCAGATAGGAGAGATCGCCATTTGCCTCGACCAGGCCGATCGTCTCGTCGAGCAGGGCCACGCCTTCGGCGAACCGGCCCAGCATGGCCAGGCCCTCAGCCAGCGAGAGATTGAACGGCACGGTCAGCAGCTCGTAGCGTAGCGCGTGCAGCTCATCCAGGCAGACCCGCAGGCCCTCGACCCCGTTTTCCGCATCGCCCCGGCCGATGGCCAGCACCGCCTTGAAACCGCGCCCGACCGCAAGATAGGGGCCGAGGGAATGGGATTCGGCGCGGGAATCGAACCAATCGATATGCGCTTCGGCGCTTTCGGTATCGCCCGACCAGAGAAACACCGAAATCGCCCAGATCAAGGCGATGGACAGGGTCACAGGATGGTCGGTGGACGCGGCATCCTTGACGGTCTGGCGGGCGCGTTCAACGGCCTCGGCCGGATGGCCTTGCTGCCACAAAGTCCGTGCCAACCCACTGCCGGCCAAACACCGGCTCTCGAAACCCAGATAGACCATGCTGGTCTGTGGCGGGCCGGACCGCTGCTGCAGCGCCGCCTCGAGCTCCGTGCGGGCGCCGGCGAGGTCGCCAACGAAGTGGAGCGAAAGTCCCAGAAGAGCATGGGCGAGCGCGCTCGCGGCCGGATCTGCGATGGCGCCGGCCACGATGGCGCTGCGCCTGGCGTGATGCAGCGCCGTACTGGGGTCACCGATACGGCCATGGAACATGTAGAGGATGCTGAGAAGTTGCAGCTGCGTCAGCGCATCGTCCCGTTGCTCGGCGATCGCCAAGCCCCGGTTCAAACCCGCGAGCGCCACGTCGCTGCTGCCGCGCGTGAACATCGACGACAGCCCTAGCGCCGCCAGCAGCTGCATCTCCTCGGGCCCGGAACGGCCCACCTCGTCGAGCGCGAGGATCGCCCGCTCCGACCAGCGGCTACACTCCGTCAGCAGGGACATCGCCAGGAAGGCCGGCACGGCCGCGGCCGCAAGCCCGACACCGAGCGCGGCATCGCCGTCGGCACTGAAGCACCATTCCAGCGCGGCACGCACATTGTTGATGCCGGCGAGAAAGGGCGCCCGTTCCGCCGCATTCGACAGGTTCGGCCATTCTGCCCCGGCTTGCCCCAGCCAGCGCCGAAAGTAGGTCGCATGACGTAGGGCAAGCTCGGTGCGCTCGGCATCGTCGACGCTGATCGCGAGAGCGTAGGCGCGCGTGGTCGCCAGCAGCCGATAGCGCATCATCGCCCCGGCGGCGCGGGTTGCGACCATCGACTTGGCGATGAGGCTGTCAATCGCGTTGAAGACGAGCGCCTCATCGACGCTCGCGCTCGTTGCCACCGCCAAAGCCGCATCGAGCGTAAAGGTGCCCGCGAACACGGCCAGATGACGGAACACCACCCGTTCCGGTTCGGACAACAGCCCGTAGCTCCAGTCGAGCATGGCCTGCAAGGTCTTCTGGCGCGGTGGCGCGGAGCGCTGGCCTTGCCAGCTCAGACTCAGTCGTTGATCGAGCAGGGCCGCGGTCTGCTGCAGGCCATAGGCCTGAACCCGGCCGGCCGCCAGTTCGATCGCCAGGGCGACGCCGTCCAGCTTTCGGCAGATGCTCGCCACGATCGCGGCGTCCGCATCGCTGAGTTCGAGCCGGGCACCCGCCGCCGCCGCCCGCTCCACGAACAGCTGGGTCGCGGGGAAAGTCAGGGCGAGCGCCGCCGTCAATCCCGGGGGCTTCGGCGGAACCGCGAGCGGGGCCAATCGATGGACCTGTTCCCCCTCGATCCGCAGGGCTTCGCGGCTGGTCGCCAGGATATGCACCTGCGGTGCGGCAACGAAGATCCTTTCCGCCAGCGCGGCGGCGGCCTCGATGAGATGTTCGCAATTGTCGATGATCAGCAGGAGCCGCCTATCGCGCAGATAGGCGATCAGGCTGGGTATCGGATCGTCTGAGTGGACCGCGAGCCCCAGCATCGAGGCGAGGGACGCCGCCACCATGCCCGGATCACTCAGCATCCCGAGATCGAAGAACAGGACGGCGCCCTCGAAACCTGCCAGCAGATCGTGCGCGACCGCCACCGCGAGCGTGGTCTTGCCGACGCCGCCGGAGCCCACGATCGTGACGAAGCGCGACGCGGCCAACTCCGCCGACAGCATGTGGACGCCTTCGCCGCGCCCGACCATGCGCATCAGTCGCCCGGGAAGGAAGGTGGCGGCGGCCGGCAGGGGCACGGCGCGCTGAACCGGTTCCTCGCCACCCTCGGTCGATCGCGAGACCGGCGCCACGAAACAATAGCCGCGGCCGGCCAAGGTCGCGATATAGCGAGCGCCGTCCTTGCCGTCGCCCAGGGCCGCGCGCAGGCTCGCGATGTGAAATCTGAGGCTGCCTTCTTCGACGATGACGTCGGGCCAGACCTCCGCGATCAGCTCGCGCTTGCCGACGATCTCGTTGGGCCGGGACACCAGGGCGATCAACGTGTCGAGGGTTCGCGCGCCCAAATCCACCGGCGCACCGTCTTTGGTGAGCAGCCGTTCACTCGCCACTAGGCGGAACGGACCAAACGATAGGACATCTTTCATCTGCGCTGCCGGCGCATTCATGGCGACATCTTCCGCGACTGCGTCATCCGGGCGGCATCCTAGGTCAGGGATCGAGGCCGCACCATAGGCCGAATTGCCAACTGCTAACGGGCCTTCGCAACCCCTAAAGGACCATTGCCGCGGCGACAGCTTAAGTGGAGTGCGCGCGGCGGAACCTGCTCCTATTCCAAGCTGACGCGCAGCAACATCGATGTCGTGATCAAGGTCGTCTAGCGCCGTCGCAAGGGCCGGTCCCCCGAGGGGCCGGCCCTTGCTCAGCGCGCAATCTCGATTAATTCGACCGACACGGCCGCGCCGGTGATCGTCAGGCGCCCGACGCCGATCGGCAGCGAAAACCGGCGCGGCCCGGCGCTGCCCGGGTTCACATACAGCACGCCGTCTTTCTCACCGTGCCCCGGCTTGTGGGAATGGCCTGAGATCACGGCCCGAAAGCCGGACGCGGACGCGAGATCCTCGATCCGATGGAGCACATGGATCGCCACCGGCCCGACCGTCAGCACGGCCGTCTCGGGCAGACCCGCCGCCCAAGCCCCGGTATCGACATTGCCGCGCACAGCGGTGATCGGCGCCAGCGTGGCCAGGTCCTGGAGAATGCGCGGGTCGCCGACATCGCCCGCATGGATGATGAAGTCGCTGCCACGCAGCAGTGCCACCGCCTCCGGCCGCAACAGGCCGTGCGTGTCCGAGATCAGTCCGACGATGACGCTGGCGGCCAATCCATCCTCATTCGACACCCGGTTTCTTCAGCACCGTCGCATGGACCTTCTGCTTGTGCCGCAGAAATCCGGCGTCGGTGCCGAAGAACCTAACCCTCGGCGCCGATGTCGCCGGACAATTGCCCGCCGCAGGCGACTTCCAGCTGGCCGTAGCGGATCGTGCCCGAGACCTTGCCGGATGAGTGGATCAGCAGCCGCTTGCGCACGGTCAGCGTGCCCTCGAACCGGCCCGAGATCTCGGCATGGTCGACCGTGGCGGTGCCGTTGAAAACGCCCGGGCCGGCAACATCGATGGTGCTGCATTCCAACAGCGTCGCCTCGACCTTGCCCTCGACCTGCAGGCGGTCGCAGCCGGTGATCTTGCCGGACAGCGACACTTCGCGGCCGACCAGCATCTGGTTGACGATCGCGGGCGGCGCGTCGGTCAGGGCGCCGACGGCAGGCGCCGGGTTGGGCAGGTTCGTAATCGGGATAGCGACACGGCGGGCGGGTTCGATCGACATCTATTCGGCATCCTCAACAACCGGGTTGAGGCTAGGGTGGTACAGCGAACGCGCCCGCCCGCTTGTGAGCAAATTCGGACTTCTTACAATTCCGGAAAATCTTCCTCGCGCCATTCCTCCGGCCCGCGCGTGCCGGCGGCATAGCGGTCCATTTCGGCCCGGCGCAGCTCCACGCGGCGGATCTTACCGGAGATGGTCTTCGGCAGATCCGCGAACTCGATGCGGCGGATGCGCTTATAGGGCGGCAGCTGCAGGCGCAGGTGCTGAAAGATCGACAGCGCCAGTTCGCGGCTGGGCGTGCGTCCCGCCACCAGGCTGATATAGGCCTTGGGCGTCGCCAGCCGCAGCGGATCGGGCGCCGGCACCACGGCGGCCTCGGCGATCGCCTCATGCTCGATCAGCACGCTCTCCA
>Ga0302314_10019909_pt1 | contig 11123 bp, 6 predicted proteins | sample III_Palsa_N2_3_FD_200533 | JGI IMG/M metagenome (GOLD analysis project Ga0302314, IMG submission 200533) | Peat permafrost microbial communities from Stordalen Mire near Abisko, Sweden - III_Palsa_N2_3 | ecosystem: Environmental > Terrestrial > Soil > Palsa > Peat permafrost | place: Sweden... | reverse complement strand
GTCGGTGCGGTCAGGCCAGGGCGGACTCGATGGCGTCGATGACCTCGGGTGCTTCGGGCTCCGTCTGAGGGCGGAACCGGGCAAGTACCTTTCCGTCCTGGCTCACCAGGAACTTCTCGAAGTTCCACTGGATGTCGCCGGTCTCGCCGTCGGCGTCAGGCGCCGAGGTCAGCTCGGCGTAGATCGGGTGCCGCTCGGGCCCGTTGACCTCTATCTTCTCGAACAGCGGGAAGCTCACGCCGTAGGTGGCCGAGCAGAACTCGGCGATCTCGTCCGCGGTGCCTGGCTCCTGGCCGTAGAACTGGTTGCACGGGAACCCCGCGACGGAGAACTGCCGGCCGGAGTACCGCTCCTGGAGGCGCTCAAGCCCCGCGTACTGGGGGGTCAGGCCGCATTTCGAGGCGACGTTGACAATGAGCAGCGTCCTAGCGCCTAGCGCGCCGAGCGACGAGGGCTGGCCGGAAAGGGTGCTGACGGGAGTGTCGAGCAAGGTCACGAGCTGTTCCTTCAGTGGTTGGCGGGACTGCCCTGCTCTGTTGGTAACAGCGGACCGGGCGTGTTGATGCCCGCGGTGCTGACCGCGCCGCGATCCGGACGCTGGCAGCGTCAACGTGCCCCTCGAAACCCGGGGAGACGGCAGGCCGCGCCTGCGGGCCACCGCTACCCGGCGGTCAGCGATCCCGAAGGATTCGCGTCACCGGTGACGTCAAATCCTTCGGGATGACCGCCACCGGTGACCCGCAGGCGCGACCGCGTCATGGCAAGGCGCGCGCAGCCTGCCGACATCGGGCGTCTCGGGCCGGAGTCAGCTGGCCGCAGCGGCCTTCGCGGCAAGATTCCAGGCTGGCTCACCCTGGTAACCGCGCGCGATCATGGTGACGAACTGGTAGACGGCGTCCTCCTCGACCGACAGCGGACCCGGTACCGCGTGCTCCGAGGAGAGCCCGCGCTGCACGGACTCGCAGGCGCCCCAGTCCTGACGGTTGGTGATGTCCCAGAACTCAACGGCGTAACCCGGATCGAAGCCTGGCCGCTCCAGCGCCTCGGGCGCGAAGGCCCAGGTGCACTCGATCCTCGTCCGGTCCGCGGCCACCGGCACCAGCCGGTGCGTCATGACGTAGTCGGGGTGCAGGCTCAGCAGTATGTTCGGGAACACGTTGACGTAGATCACGCTGCGCAGGCCGGTGGCGTCAAGGCCGCGCAACGGCACACCCAGGCTGCTGCCGTCCAGCGACATCGTGTCCATGCCATCCCGCAGCTCCATCCAGCCGCCAATCCAGGTACCGTCCGTCACGTAGTTCTCGCCGCTCTTGGGCGGGCTCACCTTGCACAGTTCGGGGTGGATCATCGGACAGTGGTAGCACTCGTGATAGTTCTCTGTCAGGATCTTCCAGTTGGCCGTGGAGTCGTAGTCATGCCGCCCGGCGACCACCAGCCGCTCGGGCTCGTATGGCGCGATGAGCTGGTCTAGGGTCTGCAGGGAGTCCTGCAGTGGCGGCGCGTTGCCTGAGCCGTCCACGAAGATCAGCCCGTGCCATTCTTCGGCGGGGAGCTCGATCAGGCCCCAGGCCGCGGGGTCGAAGCCCGGGCGGCCCTTGAACCCTGCGGCCGCACGCAATCCGCCGGAAAGCGAGTAGGTCCAGGAGTGATAGGGGCAGATGATCGCGTTGCGCTGCTGGGTCACGCCGCAGGCGACCAGTTCATGGCCGCGATGCCGGCAACTGTTGGCGAACGCGCGCAGAATGCCGTCATCGCCGCGGACCAGCAGCACGCTCCCGGCGCCCGCCTGCTCGGCGCGCTGATCGCCCGGCTCGGCGACCTGCGAGCTGTGCCCGACGCAGACCCAGCCGCCGCCGAAGAAGTACCGCTGTTCCCAGGCGAACACGGCCGGATCGACGTATGCGGCTCTGGGCAGCATCCTGCTCTGGCCGAAGGGTTGCAGCGCCGCCGCGAGGCCGGCCTGGTCGATAGGAGCATGAGGATACCTGGACTGACTGATCATACAGTCAAGAATAGGCAAGGCGAAGCTGACTGTCCAGCGCCAGATGACCCGCAGATGATGGCCGGACCGCCGGCGAGCCGGTCCAGGTGGTCATTGCGGCAGCGTGGGCGGGCGGCCGGGCAGCGTCAGGGACCTGCTGGCCAGCGCCACGGCCCTGCTGGCCAGCGCCACGGCCCTGCTGGCCAGCGCCACGGCCCTGCTAGCCAGCGTCAGGGATCTGCGGAGACCGCGTCGGCGCTGCGGAGGTGGCCGTGCCTGAATATAAGGAATTGCCAATTTGATCCGTTTGGTCCAGTAAATTACCTAAGACTCTCGCCCCGGTTGTGTCCGCCCGGCTGGTGTCCGCCCGGCTGGTATTCGCCCGGCTGGTTTTCGCCCGGCTGGTGTCCGCCCGACAAGGGAGCACGAACTTGACTGATTTGCCTGCTGGGCCGCCGCTGCTGCCGCCCGCTCCCCCGCTGCCGCTCGAGCAGTACCACGGATCTGGCGGTGCCGCGCCGATCGAAGTCGGGTTCGCCGGACCTGCGACGCAGCGCAGGCTCACCGTGCTTGCCCGGCTGATCCTGGCTATCCCGCACATCTTCGTCCTTTACCTTCTCTTCATCGCAGCCGAGGTCGTGCTTGTGATCGGCTGGTTCGGTGCGCTCTTCACCGGAGCACTGCCGCAATTCGCGGCGGATTTCCTCTCCGGCGTGCTGTGCTGGCAAGCGCGAGTGACCGGGTATCTCTTGCTGCTGACCGACGAGTACCCCCCGTTCTCGCTTGGAGACGCCAACTACCCGGTGCGGGTCGCGGTACGCCCGGGGCCGCTGAACAGGCTCGCGGTTCTCTTCCGGATCATCCTGATCATTCCCGCCCTGATCGTGACGGGCGCGGTGGGCTACGGCCTGGAGACGATCACCCTGTTGGTCGTCTGGCTGATCGTGCTGATCACGGGAAGGATGCCACGCGCACTCTACGAAGCGATCAGTGCCGCGCTGCGGTACACCTTGCGCTACTACGGTTATCACTTCATGCTGACCAGCGAGTACCCGCGCGGGCTGTTCGGCGATCAGCCAGCGCCCGGCGGCCTGCCCGGAGCCATGGGATACCCTGCCGCGGGATACCCGTCGGTCGCTGGACAGGAGTCCGCGGCCGGATACCAGTCAGCGGCCGGATCGGCGCCCGCGCCGGCTCAGCCGCCCGGCGATGGCGGCAAGCAGGTCGGCAGCACCGAGGGCTACCAGCAGGTCAGCGGCACCGGACCGGCACCCGCCTGGGATCCGCCAGCATCCGCTTGGGGCCCGCCGGCGCCCACCTGGGGCCAGACGGGGCCGCCCGGCTCGACGACGCCCTATGGAGTGCCCCCGACCGCGGGCTACCGAACTCCCCCGCTTGCCGGCTACGGAACTCCCCCGGCTGCGGGCTACGGGACGCAGCCGGTCCCTGCCTACGGGGCGCCGCCGACCGTGTCGACGGCAGGCTGGTCGGTCCCTGGCGGGCCGCCATGGCCGCTTGTGATCTCGCAGGGCGCAAAACGGCTGGTCGGCCTCTTCCTCGCACTCGGCGTGATCATCGCGGTAGCTTACTTCGCCATCATCGCCGTGGCGATCGGCAGCACGAACAACGACACGGCGAACCGGACGGCCGCGCTCAACCAGTCAACCGTGGCGTTCAGCAAGCTCAGCACCGCGATGACGGCCTTCGGTAGTACGACCACGGCGTGCAAGACCAGCCAAGCACCGCTCACCTGCGTCAACGCGGCCGACCAGCAGGCGAGCAGAGCGTTCGCCAGCTACGCCAGTACCCAGGGCGGCATAGGAATGCCCACCAGTTCGACGCTGACGGCTTCCACGCTGCTCGTCACCGACGCAACGCGCGCCCAGCGCGCCTTCCTGCAGCTCGCCGCCGTAAGGTCAGCTGCGCAGTACGAGCAGACGGTCAGGGCGTCCAACATCCAGCAGGTGCTGAACCAGCTCGAGCTGACCTTCCGGCAGCTGCAGACCGAGCTGACCAGCGGATAGCCGCCGCACCGGCCTCATAGGTCGGAGCGCAACTGGACCATCTGCAGCTCACCTCTGGCGAGCAGGGCGCGAGGGCGCGGCCGATGGCGAGCAGTTTTGGAGAAGCGCGGGTCACGGAGCCACGCCTAGCATGACCGTCATGGACGTCACGATTCACCAGACCTTCCTCCCACCTGACGACCCACGACTCAGGAGTGACCATGACCGGCCCTCCCACCCAGGGAATCAAGACCGTGGGGACACGATGAGCATGGCCACGAGGACGGACACGCAGCCGCCCGCGCAGCACGCTGGCGACAGCCACGACCTGATCCGCGTGCACGGCGCGCGCGTGAACAACCTCAAGGACGTCAGCGTCGAGATCCCGAAGCGCCGGCTGACGGTGTTCACCGGCGTCTCCGGCTCGGGCAAGAGCTCGCTGGTGTTCGGCACGATCGCCGCGGAGTCGCAGCGGCTGATCAACGAGACGTACAGCGCCTTCGTGCAGGGCTTCATGCCAACGCTGACGCGGCCCGATGTCGATGTACTGGAAGGGCTGACGACCGCCATCCTCGTCGACCAGCAGCGGATGGGTGCCGACGCCCGCTCCACGGTGGGCACCGCCACCGACGCCAACGCGATGCTGCGCATCCTCTTCAGCCGGCTCGGGCAGCCGCACATCGGCTCGCCACAGGCGTTCTCCTTCAACGTCGCCTCAATCAGCGGAGCGGGTGCGGTCACGTTCGAGCGCGGCGGGGAGACGGTGAAGGAGCGGCGCAGCTTCAGCATCACCGGCGGCATGTGCCCGCGCTGCGAAGGCCGGGGCACCGTCACCGACATCGACCTCACCCAGCTCTTCGACGACTCCAAGTCGCTCGCCGGTGGCGCGATCACCGTTCCCGGCTACAAGGGAGGCGGCTGGAACTCTCGGCTTTACATCGAGTCGGGCTTCGTCGATCCGGACAAGCCGATCCGCAGGTACACGAAGAAGGAGATGCACGACTTCCTCCGCCACGATCCGGTCAGGATGAAGATCGCGGGCATCAACATGACCTACGAGGGGCTGATCCCACGGATCCAGAGGTCGATGTTGTCCAAAGACAAGGAGGCGATGCAGCCGCACGTCCGGGAGTTCGTGGACCGCGCGGTCACCTTCGCCGCCTGCCCCGAGTGCGGCGGCACCCGGCTCAGCGAGGCGGCCCGTTCCTCGCGGATCAAGGGAACCAGCATCGCCGAGGCGTGCACGATGCAGATCAGCGACCTGGCCGAGTGGGTGCACGGGCTAGACGAACCGTCGGTGGTCCCGCTGCTGGTGGCGCTGGGGGAGACCCTCGACTCGTTCGTCGAGATCGGGCTCGGCTACCTCAGCCTCGACCGGCCGTCGGGCACGCTGTCGGGCGGCGAGGCGCAGCGCGTCAAGATGATCGGCCACCTCGGCTCCTCGCTCACCGACGTGACCTACGTGTTCGACGAACCGACGATCGGGTTGCACCCGCACGACATCCAGCGGATGAACGACTTGCTGCTGCGGCTGCGGGACAAGGGCAACACGGTGCTTGTCGTGGAGCACAAGCCGGAGGCGATCGAGATCGCCGACCACGTCATCGACCTCGGCCCTGGCGCGGGGACCGCCGGTGGCGAGGTGGTGTACGAGGGCACCGTCGACGGACTGCGGGCGAGCGGCACGAAGACGGGGCGCCACCTGGACGACCGGGCCTCCCTGAAGCCGTCGGTGCGGACGCCGTCGGACGTGCTGGAAGTGCGCGGCGCCAGCACCCACAACCTGCAGGACGTCGACGTCGACATCCCGCTCGGCGCGCTGGTGGTGGTGACCGGCGTGGCCGGCTCGGGCAAGAGCTCGCTGATCCACGGCTCGGTGTCCGGGCGGGACGGGGTGGTCTCCGTCGGCCAGAGCCCGATCCGTGGCTCGCGGCGGAGCAACCCGGCGACGTACACCGGCCTGCTCGAGCCGATCCGTAAGGCGTTCGCGAAGGCCAACGGCGTGACGCCGGCGCTGTTCAGCGCCAACTCCGAGGGTGCCTGCCCCAACTGCAACGGCACCGGCGTCATCTACACCGACCTGGCGATGATGGCCGGCGTAACCACCGTCTGCGAGGAGTGCGAGGGGAAGCGCTTCGGCGCATCGGTGCTGGACTACCACCTCGGCGGCCGCGACATCAGCGGGGTGCTCGCGATGGCGGTGACGCAGGCCCAGGAGTTCTTCGGCGCCGGCGAGGCGCGCACGCCGGCCGCGCACGCCATCCTCGGCCGGCTCGCCGACGTCGGGCTCGGCTACCTCAGCCTTGGCCAGCCGCTCACCACGCTGTCCGGCGGCGAGCGGCAGCGGCTCAGGCTGGCCACCCAGATGGCCGCCAACGGCAGCATCTACGTCCTCGACGAGCCGACCGCCGGCCTCCACCTCGCCGACGTCGAACAGTTGCTCGACCGGCTCGACCGGCTCGTCGACTCCGGCAAGTCGGTCATCGTCATCGAGCACCACCAGGCGGTCATGGCGCACGCCGACTGGATCATCGACCTCGGCCCCGGCGCCGGCCACGACGGCGGCCAGATCGTCTTCGAGGGCACACCCGCCGACATCGTCGCCGCCCGCTCCACCCTCACCGGCGAGCACCTCGCAGCCTACGTCGGCACCTGACCGAGGCCCTCGCGGTGGCGCATGGTTGACCACCCGTTCCGGCGCGGAACGGGCACGGAACTAGTCTGGCCGCAGCAGCCAGCCGCCGCCGCCTTCCACGGTGCAGACACCTAGCCGGCATCGCCAGCCCGTCATACGTGCTAAGCTACTTGTATGACAATGGTGAGTTTTCGCGTTGAGGATGCCGACGCTGAGCATCTTCGATCGTGGTCACAACGTCTTGGCGTCGACCGCTCGGAGCTACTGCGGGAAGCCCTTCGGCGGCATCTAGACCGGCTTGCCGGCGAGCAAGACGCCGTGCACTGGGAAGCGAAACCGCTGGACGACGGAGAACAGTCTCTCGGCGCCATCGCCGACTGGGGACCTGCCGAGGACTGGTCGGACTGGGCCGATGCAGCGGGGTGAGGTCTGGTTCGCCGCAACGCCGGGCGGCGACCGCCCCGTCCTTGTCCTCACTCGTGACCCGGTGGCCGACCGGATCGGAGCGGTTGTTGTCGCGTCGCTAACGCGCGCGCAAAGGGGATTAGTGTCGGAACTGGAGCTCACGGCTCGTCAAGACGGCCTGCCCAGCGACTGCGTTGCGAACTTCGACAATCTGCACACCATCCCCAAGAACCTGTTTCGGCGGAGGATCACCGAGCTCTCGTCGGCCAGGATGGCGCAGGCGTGCCGGGCCATCGCCGCGGCTATAGGCTGCTGACCGCGACCCACAGCAAGGTCGAACGGCCAACAACGCCACCCCGACAGTGCGGGTGGGACCAAGCAGATCCTCGACGACCTCATCGACCGCGTCGAGATCAGCCCCGACAAGCACGCCCAGCCCTACTTCCGGATCCCTGACAACACGAAACCCCGGCCACCAAGGGCCGGGGCTAGCGCGACCCCGGTTGGTATTGGGTCACAAGACGTGGAGGTGGCGGGAATCGAACCCGCGTCCTTCGGTACTTCACCAGGGCTTCTCCGGGCGGAGCCTGCACTAGTTTTTCTCAGCCCCGGCGTTCACGCAGGCGAGTCGCCGACGGGCTCAGCCACTGTTTGTTGTCCCGCCTAGTCCCGCGGCCGGGCTTGACGGTGGATCCTCCTTGCTGATGCCAGACACCGGGCCGGAGGCTCTCCCGGGCTGACAACCCCTAACTCGCGGTCAGGCCGCGAGGGCGAGGTGAGTGCGCTTTGCGTTGGCACTTAGTGTTTGCGGTCACGGGATTTACGAGGTCACAACCGCAACCCTCGGCCCGCTTCTCCTGGATCGACTACCGAAGTCGAAGCCTGTCACCCCCTATTTAGTTATCCCGACGCGCCGCCAGCCTGGCCGGCACTCTGCGTCGTGATCAAAGGTACCCGATCCGCGCAGGCCGACCAACCGCAGACGGCTATGCGACCGGTCGCAGACATCGACCGCGCGCGGTCGCGGACAGGAAGAGGCCCGATGGCATACCCCCCCGAGCGGGCCATCGGGCATCAACCTAGGAGGAGCTGAGAGCCCCCGTGGGCGCTGGCGGTGGCCGAAGATGGCGCCCACGGGGGTTAACCGGCAGGGTCGGAGCCGGCCTCGAACGACCGGGCCTCCCCCGAGATGAGGCCCGTTCTCCTCACGGTGACCGGGCCGCAACCCCCCAAGCGGCACCCCAGTCACTAGGTAAGACGCCATAACGTAGTCATATAGTTGCTCTACGCTAGTAACGTTCGGGTCACGACCCGGCCGACAGCTCCCGCAGGAACTTGCCGGCCACGGGTGCCGCCGACGTCCAGGAGGATCGGGTGAGTTCGAGCACGGCGAAGGCGACGTCTCCCCGGTAGCCCACGAACCAGCTGGCCCGCAAGCCGTGGTGCCCAGGGCCGAGCGAGACATTCCCGACCTGCCCGTAGAGCGCCGCGCCGCCGACGTCGGCCGCCCTGCCCGCCCCCGACACTACGGTCCGCCGCATCAGAGACCGTAGCGCTCCGACAACCTGCGGGCCGAACGGAACCCTCGGCACCAGTCCCGGATCGGACGGACTGGTCACGAGCGATGGCCGGTGCCAGGTGCCCGACTGCACGACCGCGGCTACCAGCGCCATGTCCAGCGGGCTGGTCAGGACCGTTCCTGCCCCGATCGAATCGGCTGCAAGCTCCGCGTCGTCTGGCCCGCTCGCCAGCGAGCCAGCGAACGCTCGCAACGGCAGCTGCCACCCCGCGCCGAGCCCGAATTTGGCTGCGGTTGACGTCAGCTGGCTGGGGTGCAGGCGCAGGGACAGGCCAGCGAATGCCGTACCGCACGCGCGGGCAAAATCAGTGCCGAACGGAGGCTGTGTGCCCAGTCCCGATTCTTGCGGGCTGTTCGTGAAGGTGCGGCCGCCGACCTGGATCTTGACCTTGCACGGTATCGGCGTGTCGACGTTGAAGCCGGCCGCGACCAGCGCCGCCGTGGAGACGATGGTGAAGGCCTGGCCCGGCCGGTAGCGGCCGTCCAGCGCGCTGACTGCAGGCATGCCGTGCGCATTGCGCGTTCCGACGGCGAGAATCTTGCCGTCGGAAGCGCGGACGGCCACGATCGCCGCCGACCCGGGCAGCGACTGGAGGGCGTCGTCAGCGGCGGCCTGGGTGGCGGCATCGATGGTCGTTCGAACGGGCTTGCCTGGTGACCCAGGCCAGCGCTTCAGCACGGATACCTGCCGGCCTTTCGCGTCTTCGGCGACCACCTCCGTCGTCGGGGTGCCGACCAGGAAACGCTGGTAAGCCTGCTGCAGCCCCGACAAGCCCACTGTGGTGCCTGGCCGATAGGGAACTCCGTCGATACGCAGCACCCTGGCTGTCTCTGTGCCGACCGAGCCCGCGACCGAACTCGCCGCGCTCTCGAAGAGCCGCATCCTGGTCCACTTGACAATCAGCCCAGGCACCCGGCTGAGCTTGTGGCGGAGACGATGGTAAACGCTTGGCTGAAACCGGACGAGCTCGAAGAAGGAAGCCGACGGCGCAGCGAGGATCTGCCCGTATATCTCGTTTGCAGCCAGGTGAGTCGCGTTCGCCAGCCGGTCCGCCGTCCGCACCGGGTCGGTCAGCCTGCCCGGGCGCACTCCGGCGACGACCACCTCCGACCGCCGTGTCAGCGGACTGCCCGAGGCATCGAGCAGCTCGGCTCGCTTCGGCACAGTCGTCACGACCGCCAGCCGGAACCCGGGTCGCAAGCCGGGGTTGATCACGCTGGAACGCCAGAGGACCTTCCAGGTCGAACCGATCCTGTGCAGGGCGAACCGTCCCTGGTACTGCCAGGGTGCCCCGCTCCGGCCGAGATCGATCGAGGCATTGAACTGCGCCTCGCCCGTGTCGCCATGTTGGGTGATATGGCCCATGCTGAGGGTGATATCGGCCGCGTCCAGCTGCTGGTATGCCGTGCGCAGCTCGGTGGTCACCACAGCCGGGTCGCCGGTGGTTAGCGAGGCCGCAGTCCGGTACTGGCCCTGCTCCCAGGCCAGCAGGAATTGCTGCACGGTCGGTTCCACCGACGGATCAGGCGATCTTGCGCTGACCAGCAACAAAGCTAGGACGGCGACAGCGCACACCGCGGTCACGGTGCGCTTCTGCGTGATGCTGGCGCGCAGTCCGCTGCCGGGCATGGCTGGCCGACCCACTACGCCCTTCGCTCGCGGGGCGGAAAGCGGAGCCGAGGGCGGGACCAGAACCTCCGGCGGAGCCGACGGCGGGACTGGCATACCCAGCGGAGCCGAGGGCGGTAGCAGGATATCGAGCGGAGCCGAGGTCGGTAGCTGCACGTCGAGCGGAGCCGAGGGCGGTAGCGGCACGTCCAGCGGAGCCGAGGCCGGTAGCAGGACGTCGAGCGGAGCCGAGGGCGGTAGCGGCACGTCCAGCGGAGCCGAGGGCGGGAGCGGCACGTCCAGCGGAGCCCATCGCGCTGCCTGGACTAGCGGGTCGTCGTCCGCGGTTAGCGTTTCCGCAGCAACCTTTCCCATGCCCGGCCAGACAGGAGGGGCCGGGAACTCCGAGGGCGGCGCCCCCCAGGGCGGAAACTCCGAAGGCGGAAACTCCGAGGGCGGAAACTCCGAGGGCGGAAACTCCGAGGGCGGCGCCCCCGTAGGCGGCGACCCTGAGGTCGGCGTGCTCGGCCAGGCAGACGGACTAGAGGCAACGCGAACCTCCGGGGCGGTTGGCGCAGGCCAGGCAGACGGACTCGCCGGGGCCGGGGTGCGGGTAGGCGGCGGCTCGCTGCCCGATGCCGCTGCGCCAGGTGTGAAGGGCCAGGCGGACGGACTCGGCGCGGCAGAGGTTCGCGCGGGCGGGACGGTCAGTGCCGCGGGCGGACCCGGCAGTGCCGCGGGCGGGCCGGAGAGCGGCCCCTCGACCGCGCTCGGCCCGGCCGAAGGTATTCCCGCCGACTGGATTTCGGCCGACTGGATTTCGGCCGGATTTGTCCCGCCCGGAGGTATTCCGGCCGCGCCATTCGCGGTCGGCCTCGGACCTTGGGCGGGAGGCTCCGTAAGCGGCGCAC
>Ga0302314_10019908_pt1 | contig 11123 bp, 8 predicted proteins | sample III_Palsa_N2_3_FD_200533 | JGI IMG/M metagenome (GOLD analysis project Ga0302314, IMG submission 200533) | Peat permafrost microbial communities from Stordalen Mire near Abisko, Sweden - III_Palsa_N2_3 | ecosystem: Environmental > Terrestrial > Soil > Palsa > Peat permafrost | place: Sweden... | reverse complement strand
ACCCCGCCCTGGGCGAGTAGCTCATCGTGGCTGCCGTCTTCAAGGATCTGGCCCGCGTCGATCACGACGATCCGGTCGAGGCCGGCCACGGTTGACAGCCGGTGGGCGATCACGATCGCGGTCTGGCCGACCATCAGCTCGCGCAGCGCCTGTTGGATCAGTGCCTCGGAGTGCGAGTCCAAAGCGGAGGTCGCTTCGTCAAGGATCAGCAGCGGCGTGCGCTTGAGGAACGCGCGGGCGAGCGCGACACGCTGGCGCTGACCGCCAGATAGCTTCGTGCCACGCTCCCCCACGAGCGTCTCGTAGCCCTTCGGCAGCACGTCGATGAACTCGGTTGCGCGGGCGAACGCCGCTGCTTCGACGATCTCCATCTCGGTTGCCTCGGGCTGGCCGTAGGCGATGTTGTCGGCGATCGAGCGGTGAAACAGCAGCGGCTCCTGTGGCACGTAGGTCACCTGCTGGCGCAGATCGGCCTGCGAGACGCTGCTGATGTCCTGACCGTCGATCAGGATCTGACCGCCCTGCACGTCGATGAACCGCAGCACCAACTTGGACAGCGTCGTCTTGCCACCACCTGAAGGCCCCACAAGGCCGATCCGCTGTCCGGCCTCGATGCGCAGGTTCAGATCGTGGAACAGCCGCTCGCGGTTCGGGTAGCCGAAGTTGACATTGCGGAACTCGGTCGCGCCGGCGTGCAACACGAATGGCGCCGGATCCTCGACATCCTGGACGCTCGGCTCGGTCGCCAGCACACCCATCATCGAGCGCGAATCGCCCAGCGACTTGACGACGAACTTCAGCGAGCGCTGGACCTGATGCAGCCGCTGGAACAGTGACTGTGTGTAGGACACGACGAGGAAAATGGAGCCAACCGGCTGATGCCATTTTTCGACCGCAAAGATCGCCAAGCCGACTACCACCAGCAGGGTCATCCGGTTGACCGACTCGGCCGCCAGGAAGCCTCGAGTGTTGCGGTGCATCAGCGACATCTCGTCTGAGACGTACTTCTGGGTGCGGCCCTTGTACAGGCCGTCCTCGTGTCGCTCGCGCCCGAAGGAGCGGACCGTGGCGATGTTCGTGACGGTGTCGGCGAGCTGCGAAGTCTGGCGCGAGTGACTGCGCGAGGCGCCCTCGGACAGCGGTAGCTCGCGGCGCCTCGAGCGCACGCCAACGACGAGGTAAAGGCCGGCCATCATCGCCAATGCGATCACAAACCAGGCCATCGTCCAGACCAGCGCCGCGAAGATGAATACGACCGTCACGAGCGTCGTCCAGTAGCTGAACACCGCCTCGTCGAACAGCCGCTCGTAGGCGCTTAGGAACTTCGTCTGATCGGCGACCAGCGCACCACCGAAGTTGTCCAGATGGAACTGCTCAGACTGCTCCTGGATGTGGTTGAAGGTCTGCTGCGCCAGGTCACGGCGCACCCGGGTCTCAATTGTCCACAGCCAGCGAATTCCGAAATGCCATCCGAGCACACTGGTCGCCTGAAGCACCGCGAGCACGATCGCGGGCAACTCAAACGCGCTCAACGGCACCGAGCCCTTGGCGAGACGGTCAAGTGCGTGGGCGATCAGCAGCGGCAGCCCCGCGTCGGCGCTGACCGCAATCGCGGCAGCCGCCATCGTCGCTGTCAGCAGCAGCGGGTAACGCTTGGTCGCGCGCCAAAAGAATTTGAGCGTGTCGCTGTCACGCATACAGCTCAGATTAGAAAGCTGTACAGACGAACACGTGTTCTATCCCCCGCCAAACGTGGCGGGGGTCAGAAAACAACCTTCAGCCGACGCGTCGGTACCCGCAGCGGTGGCAGACGCGGGCGTCCGCGTGGATGTACTTGTGGCAGTCCGGGCACGGCCGGTAAAGACTGAGGGTCGCGACCAGGAACCAGAAGCGCGCCGTTCGCAGCGCGCGGTGGAGCAGTCGAAGCCAGATCGCAAAGCCGAGACGCGCGGCAATCAACGCGCCGATCAGCGCCACCACGCCGGTGCCGACGACCGCCAGCTGCTGCTCGACCGGACGCTCGTTGAACGCCTCGCCGAGGTCGCCGCCAACGCGCCGCCCCGTCCTCCCAAGAAACCCGCGCACCTCCACCGCCCGCGAGCCTACGCCTCGCGACTGATCAACGAAACACCGGTCATCGCGGCCGGCTGCTGGAACCCAAGCAGCTCAAGAATCGTCGGCGCGACATCGGCCAGCGCACCACCCTCACGCAGCTTCAGCGCCGGCTCCCCACCGACCGTGACGATCACCGGTACCGGATTCAGCGAGTGAGCGGTGTTCGGGCTGCCGTCCGGTTCGAGCATGTGATCGGCGTTGCCGTGATCGGCGGTGATCAGCAGCGCACCGCCGGACGCCAGGACCGCACCAACCACCCGCCCCAGGCAGGCGTCGACGGTCTTGATCGCGGCTATCGCGGCAGGGATCGAGCCGGTGTGCCCGACCATGTCGGCGTTGGCGAAGTTGATGATCGCGAACGTCGGCGCGTCCTGCGCCCAAGCACCTACGAACGCGTCGGCAGCCTCGACCGCGCTCATCGCCGGCTTCAGGTCGTAGGTCGCCACATCACGCGGAGAGGGCACGACCTCACGCCGCTCACCGGCGACCGGGGTCTCGGCGCCGCCGCCGAAGAAATACGTGACATGTGGGTATTTCTCTGTCTCGGCGACGTGCAGCTGACGGCCCCCGTGCTCGGCGATCACCATCGGCAGCGTGACCGACGGATGATCGGGCAGGAACGCGACCGGGTAGGGCCAGCCCTCGACGTACTCGGTCATCGTCACGTACCGCTCGACTACGCCCACGCCGTGCCGGTCAACCTCGGTAAACGCAGCATCCGCCAGAGCCAAGGAGATCTCGCGCATCCGGTCGGGCCGGAAGTTGAACGCTACGACGGTGTCGCCGGGCCGGATCTGCGCCTCACCACCAACCAGCCGCGGCGAGATGAACTCATCGGTCTCCCCCACCCGATACGCGTCACGCACAGCGTCAACTCCGCTCGCAAACGGCGCCAACGCCGAGCCGCCGCCCACCAACAGGTCGTAGGCGAGCTGGATCCGCTCCCAGCGCTTGTCGCGGTCCATCGCGTAATAGCGGCCGATCACGCTGCCGACGCGCCCGCAGCCCGCTTCCGCCATCCAGCGCTCAACCTCACCCACATAGCCCTCGCCGGAGTGCGGCAGCGTGTCACGGCCGTCGGTGAACGCGTGCAGGACCAGTTCGCGCACACCGAGCGACGCGCCAAGCTCGATCAGCGCGCGTAGGTGCCGGTCGCTGGCATGAACCCCGCCATCGGAGACGAGCCCGATCAGATGCACCCGCTCGCTCGCCTCAAACGCTTCGCGCAACACCGCGTTCGAAGCCAACTCACCGTCCTGCACCGCAACGTCGATCCGCGTCAAATCCTGCATCACGACAGCACCGGCGCCGAGATTCAGGTGCCCAACCTCGGAGTTGCCCATCTGCCCGTCCGGCAGTCCGACTGCCCGCCCACAGGCCGTCAGGGTGGTCGTCGGATACGACGCCCACAATTCGTCGAACACCGGCGTCGAAGCGAGCGAGATCGCGTTGCCGGGACCGTCCGGCGCCAACCCCCAACCGTCCAGCACGACCAGCGCGCAGCACGGCACTGGCAGCGCGCTCGCCATCAGCTCACTCGGCAGCGGCGATGATCGCCGCCAGCGACTCGGCTTCGAGGCTCGCGCCCCCAACCAGCGCTCCGTCGATATCCGGGCATGCAAGCAACTCACCGGCGTTCTCGGGTTTGACGCTGCCGCCGTACAGCACCCGTGTCAGCTCGGCCTGTTCGGTCGAGGAGCGGCCGGCGACCAGCGCACGGACGAAGCTGCAGGCGTCCTGAGCCTGCTCGGTGGAGGCGACCTGGCCGGTGCCGATCGCCCAGATCGGCTCATACGCGATCACTACCTTGCCGACCTGCTCAATCTGGACTTTTACAAGTCCCTCCTGAACCTGGTGGCGGAGCTTGCGCTCGGTATCACCAGCGAGCCGCTCCTCCTCGGTCTCGCCGACGCACAAGACCGGTGTCAGTCCAGCGTCAAGCGCCGCGATCACCTTCAACCCGAGTGCCTTGTCGGTCTCGCCAAACATCTCACGGCGCTCGGAGTGTCCGAGGATCACGCCGTGCACGTCGACCTCGGACAGCATCGCCGCCGACACCTCGCCGGTGAAGGCACCCTCAACCGCATAGTGCATCGTCTGCGCGAACACCTGTACACGTGAGCCGCGGGTCGAGTCGACCATCGCCTGCAGCGCCAGGAACGGCGGGCAGATCGCAACCTCGGCGTGGTCTGCGGTCGAGACCAGCGGCAGCAGGCCCTGGATGAACTCCTCGGCCTCCGCGACCGTCTTGTGCATCTTCCAGTTGCCAGCGATCAGTGGTGTGCGGCTCATGCCAGGACCTCGACGCCAGGCAGCTCCCGACCCTCGATCAGCTCGAGCGCCGCGCCACCCCCGGTTGAAACGTGCGTGACGGAGTCTCCCAGGCCGAACTTCTTCAGTGCGGCAGCAGAGTCACCACCGCCGACGACGGTCACGCCCGGCGCCGCGGCAACGGCCTCGGCGACGCCGCGCGTCCCGGCCGCAAACGGCGCCAGTTCAAACGCTCCCATCGGCCCGTTCCAGAACACCGTTCCGGCGCTGGCGATCACCGCCGCATAGGCGTCCACCGACCGCGGTCCGATGTCCAACCCGATCAAGCCGACGGGCACATCGACCCCGTCGACGTGTACAGGCGAAGCGTCCGCCGAGAACTCGGCGGCACACACCAGGTCGACCGGCAGCCGCAACACCGCGCGCGAGGAACCCCACGAGGCCAGAGTCTCGCGCGCCAGATCCACATCGCCCGCCAAGCACAGCGACTCGGCGACCGCATGCCCTTGCGCCGCCAGGAACGGGAACGCCATTGCGCCGCCGATCAGGATCGTGTCGGCGATCTCACGGAAGCGGTCGATCACCAGGATCTTGTCGGACACCTTGGCGCCGCCGATTACCGCCACAAGTGGGCGCGCCGGATTCTCGAGCAGCGTGTGCAGGATCCTCACCTCGCGCTCAACAAGCAGACCGGCCGCCCGATGCTCGATCAGGCGTGCGGCACCCTCGGTCGAGGCATGCGCGCGATGGACCACGCCGAAGGCGTCGTTGACATAGACGTCGGCAAGCTCGGCGAGCGCGGCCGATAACCCCGGATCGTTGACAGTTTCGCCGTCCTCAAAACGAACGTTCTCAAGCAGCAGTACGCCCCCCGGCTTCAGCGCCCGAGCCGCCGCGGTGACCGCCGGTCCAACCACGCCCGGGGCGAGCGTCACCGGCACATCGAGCAGCTCCGCTAAACGCACCGCCACCGGCGCCAGCGTCAGTGACGGGTCGCGTTCCTCCGGGCGTCCCAGATGCGAGGCGAGCACCAGGCTGGCACCGCCCACGAGCAACGCCTTCAGTGTCGGCAGCGCGGCCCTGATCCGGGCGTCGTCTGTGACCTGCCCGTCCTCGCTGAGCGGGACGTTGAAGTCCACCCGAACCAAGACACGTTTGCCGTGCAGGTCCGGGAGGTCCTGGAGGGTTCTCACAGCAGCTTCTGGACCAGGTCCACGACGCGGTTTGAGTAGCCCCACTCGTTGTCGTACCACGACACGATCTTGACCATCGTCCCGTCGATCACCGAAGTGAGTAGCGAGTCGACGATCGATGAGGCCGGGTTGCCGACGATGTCGTGCGAGACGATCGGATCTTCGGTGTACTCCAGGTAGCCCGTCAACGGACCGCTGGTGGCGGCTGTCTTCAGCGCGTCGTTGATCTCCTCAACGCTCGTCGGCCGTTCAGCCTCGAACGTCAAATCGACGACGCTGCCGGTCGGCACGGGGGCGCGCACAGCAAAGCCGTTCAGCTTCCCGTTGAGTTCGGGGATCACCAGACCGATCGCCTTGGCGGCGCCGGTCGAAGCGGGAATCAGGCTGACCGCGGCGGCCCGCGCCCGGCGCAGGTCGCTGTGCGGCGCGTCCTGCAGCCGCTGGTCGGAGGTATAGGCGTGGATCGTCGTCATCAGCCCGTGCTTGATCCCGACGGTGTCATTCGCGACCTTCGCGATCGGACCAAGGCAGTTGGTCGTGCAGGAGGCGTTTGAGACGATGTGATGGACGGCCTTGTCGTAGGCGTCGAAGTTGACGCCGAGCACAATCGTCGCGTCGACGTTGGGCGCCGCAGTCGAAATCACGACCTTCTTGGCGCCCGCCGCGAGGTGCGCCTTTGCCTTCTCACCGTCGGCGAAGAAGCCGGTCGACTCGATCACGACATCAGCGCCGAGCTCACCCCAGGGCAGCGCGGCCGGGTCGCGCTCGCCGAGCACCTTGATCGTCTTGCCGTTGACGGTGATCTGCCCCTCGCCGGCCTCGACAGTACCGGCGAACTTGCCGTAGTTGGAGTCGTACTTCAGCAGGTGGGCGATCGTCGCCGGATCAACCAGGTCATTGATGCCGACTACCTCGATCTCGGCGCCCGACTCAATCGCTGCGCGGAAGACGTTTCGACCGATCCGTCCAAATCCGTTGATCCCTACACGAACTGCCATAGCGCCTCCGCTGTCAGGTCCCCTTGGGCCTCTGTCCGCCCAAACAAGAAACGCCGGCCCCCCGGGGCCGACGAAAGACAAATGTAGCCGCTAACGGCTCGATACGACCTCGACCCGCAGACCATCCGGATCGAGCATGTAGGCCGCGTAGCAACGCCGTCCGTATTGCGGACGGGCCCCCGGCGCTCCGTCGTCGCTGCCGCCGTTGGCAAGCCCAACCTTGTACGAGGCGTCAACCGCGGCCTTGCCCTGAGCCTGCAACGCGACATGCCCGTAGCCAGGCGCGGGCTGGTGGCCCCGCACAACGATCCAGAACACCGGCACGTTGATCCCGTATGCGACCGCGTGCTGCGACTCATGCATCCGCCGGCCGCCGAGCGCGTGGAACACGGCGTCGTAGAACCGCGCCGACACCTGCAGGTCGGCGACCTCAAAGCCGATGTGATCGATCATCCGGCCTTATCGATGTCGCGATGTACGACCTCGACCTCGTACTGCTCGTCGTTGCCGACCCGCGCGGCCAATCCCTCGGCGATCGCGACCGAGCGGTGCCGTCCGCCGGTACAGCCGATCCCGATCACCAAATGGGCCTTCCCCTCGGCCAGGTATTGCGGCAGCAGGTAGTCGAGCAGCGCATTCAAATGGTCGTAGAAGCGATCGAGCGCGCCGTCGGTGTTGACGTAGGCGACGACCCGCTCGTCAAGCCCGGTCAGCGGCCGCAGATCGGCCTCGTAGTGCGGGTTCGGCAGGAACCGCACATCGAACATCAGATCCGGGTCACGAACCGCACCGTACTTGAAGCCGAAACTCTCAAACGTGACCGCCAGCCGTCCGGGATTGGGGGTCGCCAGCAGCTCGTCGGCCAGCTTGCGGCGCAGCATCGCCGCGGTCAAGCCACTGGTGTCGACGACCATGTCGGCCCGCGCAAGCAGCGGCGCAAGCAGTTCCCGCTCCTTCTCGATCCCCTCCGCGACGCTGCCGTGCGGCGACAGCGGGTGCCGGCGACGGGTCTCCTTGTAACGCGTCTGCAGCGTCTCGTCAGGCGCGTCCAGGAACAGCAGCCGGTAGGGAACGCCGTCGGCACGCAGCGTGTCGAGTTTGTCGGCAAGCCCATCGAAGTAGCTGCCTGCGCGCACGTCACAGACAACGGCGGCGTAGGCCACCTTCGAACCGGCATGCATGAACAACTCGACCAGCGAGTGGATCATCTCCGACGGCAGGTTGTCGACGCAGAAGTAACCCTCGTCCTCAAACGCCGCCATCGCCGTCGACTTACCGGCTCCCGACAGTCCGGTGATGACGACGAGGTCTTTGAGGGCGAGCGTCGTCTGGTCCATCGCGCGTCGGATTGTCCCGTGTTTGGCGGACGCGGGTGGGCCGGACCGGGTCTGACTGGACCCGGATCCGGCAAGATGGTCTCCATGCTGCGCCGCTATCGGACGCTTCTGGCCACAACCACGGTCGCCCTGCTGACCGGCGTGATCGCCGCGGTGGCCCCGGATCTGTCAAGCGCCGGGGGGTCAGCAGCGACGCTGACCAGCTGGACGGCCGGCGCGCCAGTGAGCGACGTCAGTGTCAGCAGCACCCGCTACGGGCGCGCGCTGCCCCCCGCCTTCATCGGCCTCTCGGTCGAATACTGGGCGCTGCGCGAGTACCTCGGCGCGGACCCCAAGGCGATCAACCCACTGTTCGTCAAGCTGGTCAAGGCGTTGGCACCAGGGACACGCGTGCAAGTGCGGATCGGCGGAATCTCACAGGACCGCAGCTGGGTACCGGTTCCCGGCATGGCCCGGCCACCGGGTGTCTGGTACTCGCTGAACAGCAACTGGCTGGCGGACGCCCACGCGTTTGAACAGGCCTCGCACGCGCGAGTGACGCTGGGGCTCAACCTCGCCGCCGACAGCCCGCTGTTGGCCGCATATGAGGCGCGCGCGCTGGTCAAGGCCGTCGGGAGCGCGAACGTTGCGGCGCTTGAGATCGGTAACGAGCCTGACCTCTACTTCCGCAGCTCCTGGTACTCCGACGCGCCTGCAGCCGGTTTGCCGGCCCGCACCAGCACGTACAGCGCGCAGCAATACATCGACGACGCAAACATTTGGGCTGCCGCACTGCCACACCTTCCGCTCGCCGGTCCGGCGCTGACGACGGCGAATTGGTTGCCTGATACGACCGCGTTCGCTACCGAGATTCCGGGGCTGCGGGTGTTCACCGCCCATCACTACCCGCTTTGGGCTTGCCAGACCGACAAGCAGGCCGGCGACTATCCGACGATGGCCAATCTGCTGACCAACAACTCCTCGGCCGGACTCGCGAAGGGCTACGCGCTATCGGTCGCGCGCGCGCACGCGGCCGGCCTCAGCTACCGCCTGGATGAACTTGGTTCGGTCTCCTGCGCCGGCAAGGCCGGCGTGTCCAACACGCTCGGCGCGGCGCTGTGGACCGTCGACACGCTGTTCAACTTCGCGAAGATAGGGATCAACGGCGTCAACTTCCACACGCTTCCGGGGGCCCTGTATCAGCCGTTCACCTTCACCCACTCAGGATCTGGATGGCAGGCGCACATCTTCCCCGACTACTACGGAGTGCTGATGTTCCTGCGGGCGTTCCCGGAAGGGGCCCGGCTGCTGCGCCTGAGCGCGCCGAGCGGCTCGCTCAAGGTATGGGCGACGATCGGCCGCAGCGGCACGATTCGCGTCGTCCTGATCAACCAGAGCGGCAGCTCGCCCCGGAACATCCGGCTGTCACTGCCCGGGCGGCCTGGGGCGCTCAGCGCTCAGGCGTTGACCGGGGCTGGTTTGAGGGCCGGGAACGTCACGCTCGGTGGCCAGTCGTTCGGCGCTCGGACCAGTACCGCGACACTCGGCGCACCGCGGACGGCGCTGATTGAGCCCCACGGCGGCAGTTATGAAATCTCGGTGCCCGCCAGCTCCGCGGTGCTGCTGACGGGCACCAGCCCAAGCGGCTAGATGAGCGAGGTTCCACCTCCAACGCTGGAGGTCACCGGGCACTACTGGCAGGACCCGGAGCAACGCTGGAAACTGCAGATCCACCGGCGCCGTCAGGGCTTGGCGGCGAGCGTCGTTCTGTTGCTGGTGCTAATTCTGGCGATCTGCGGTGTGTTCAGCGCCTCCTCACCACCCAAGCCGCTGCGTGTCAGCGCGGTAATCGGCATGCAGGCGGTCGGTCGGCCGATCGCTGCCGGGTTTGTCGGGCTGTCAGTTGAATATCCGGCGCTTGCCGACTACCTGGGGAACAATCCCAATCGCATCAATCCGGTGTTCGTTTCGTTGCTCAAGGCGCTGGCACCAGAAGGCTCGCCGGTGTTGCGAATCGGCGGCGATTCGACCGACCACGCGTGGTGGCCGACCGCCGGCTTCCTGCCACCGTTGAGCGTCACCTACACGCTCACCCCCACCTGGCTTGAAACGACCCACGCCTTGGCCGTGGCGACAAATGCCCGGCTGATCATGGGGATCAACCTGGCGGCGAACATCCCCAGCCTGGCAGCGGCCGAGGCAGCCGCGTTCCGAAGCGGAATCGGCCGACGCTACATCGAAGCGTTCGAGATCGGCAACGAGCCTGACATCTACGGCATCTCCCCCAGCTACCAGCTCGTCACCGGCAAGCCGGCATCGGCGCGGGCGCCAGAGTGGAGCGTGCAGCAGTTCATCGCCGAATTCCGCCGGTGGCGCCGCGCTGTGGGCCCGACGCCGGTGGCCGGGCCGACCTACGCCGAGGACACCTGGATCCAGCAGTTGCCCGCTTTTCTGCGGGCCGAGCCGAAGTTGGGCCTCGTCACATATCACCGATATCCGCTGCGTGGCTGCCTCAAGCATCCGAATGAGGCGCCCTCCGCGACGATCCCGCACCTGCTCGCTGACGCCGCCTCGGCGGGGCTGGCCGCACAGCTCGCGCCGTATGTCCGGGACGCGGCCCGAGCCCGCCTGCCATTGCGGATTGATGAGATCAACTCGGCGGCATGCGAAGGCAAGCTCGGCATCTCCAACACCTTCGCATCAGCGCTGTGGGTGCTCGACACGTTGTTTAACCTCCAGCGCGTCGGCGTCAGCGGGGTCAACATCCACACGTTGCCGTGCGCTCCCTACGAACCGTTCAGCTTCCGCCACAGAGGTCGTCAGTGGACCGCCCAAGTGCGACCGATCTACTACGGCATGTTGGCGTTCGTCCGGGCCTTTCCCGCCGGCGCGCGCGGTCTGCTCGTGTCGGCGCCAGACGGGCCAGTAAAGGTGTGGGCGACGATCGACGGGACAACCGTACGAGTCGTTGTGATCGATCAATCCCGCTCGCGCCCGGCGGTTGTCCGTCTGCAGCTACCTCGCTCGGTCATCGGTAGCCTGCGCTACGAACGGTTGCTGGCGCCGTCAGTGTCCGCGACGACCGGCGTCACACTCGGCGGACAGTCGTTCGGTACGCAGACCAAAACCGGGCGACTAGCGCCGGCGCGGCAGGGCTCCGTCGAGCTCCGCGGCGGCCAATATGTTGTGCGCCTGCCGGCCGCGAGTGCGATACTCCTGGTCGGAAATCA
>Ga0302314_10019904_pt1 | contig 11124 bp, 6 predicted proteins | sample III_Palsa_N2_3_FD_200533 | JGI IMG/M metagenome (GOLD analysis project Ga0302314, IMG submission 200533) | Peat permafrost microbial communities from Stordalen Mire near Abisko, Sweden - III_Palsa_N2_3 | ecosystem: Environmental > Terrestrial > Soil > Palsa > Peat permafrost | place: Sweden... | reverse complement strand
GGATCTGACCCTGGAGAGCAGCAGCGTCGAGATCGACACGGCCAGCGGCTGGTCGCTCGCCAACTCCAGCGACTCGACCTGGCAGCCCTCGGCCAGCCCGAACCCGACCTCGTACAAGTGCCCGGACCTGCTCTTCAACATCGTCGCGAACAACAGCGACTGGACTGTCTCCGAGTCCTGACACATGTCTTCGGCGACTCCTGGAGGGCCGCCGGATCAGGTTCTGGCCTCACCGGCGCCGCGGTGAGGCCAGAACTTTACAACCGACGGGGACGGGCCCCGAGGTGTTTGCCGAATCGACACGGACTCGTCGGGAGCGGGTTCGGCGGAGTCTGCCGGGGCGTCCTATTTTCCGACTACGGAAGACCATTTACGCGCTTGCCCACTTTCTCGTCGTGGAGGACAGCATGGTCGAAGACCAGACAACCAATTCGAATCAGCAGCCGGATGAACCCGGCCGTGGCGGCGGCAGCGGCTCCGGCTCCGGCTCCGACTCAAGCGCCGGCAGCCTCTCCCGCCGAAGCCTGATCGCAGGCGCGTCCGTGGCCGGCGCCGGCGCGCTGCTCGGCGCCAGCTCGGGCCGCCGCGTCACCCCCACCACCTCTCAGTCGAAGCTGATCGACACCGCACTCGCCGCCTCCGCAAGCGGCGCGGCCAGCCTGAGCGACGTCAAGCACGTCGTGGTCCTGATGCAGGAGAACCGCTCGTTCGACAGCTACTTCGGCACCCTGTCCGGGGTCCGCGGTTTCTCCGACCCGAACGTGCTGACCCAGAACGTGGGCGGCGCCACCTACCCGGTCTTCAACCAGTTCGGCTTCCAGCCCGGCACCGGCGCCAGCGCCACCGGCTACATCCAGCCGTTCCACCTGATCAGCGACCCGCCGCTGGAAAACGGCCAGACGACCAACGACATCGACCACAGTTGGGCCGGCCAGCACAACAGCTGGAACGGCGGCGCGATGAACTCGTTCATCACATCCCACCTGGCCACCGACGGCGCGACCAACGGCCCGGTGACGATGGGCTACTACACCCGCCAAGACCTCGCGTTCTACTACGCCCTGGCCGACGCGTTCACCGTGTGCGACGGCTACCACTGCTCAGTCCTGGGCCCGACCGACCCGAACCGCCTGATGCTGATGTCCGCCTCCATCGACCCCGAGGGCACCAACGGGGGACCGGTCGTGCAGACCTTCAGCGACCGGCCCGCCGAATACGGCAAGCTGAGCTGGGAGACCATGCCCGAGCGGCTGCTGTCGGCCGGAGTGAGCTGGAAGGTCTACAACGACCCGGTCGGCCTCGTCGCCCTCAGCCCCCTGCCGTACTTCAAGAACTACGACAACCCGTTCTCCATCACCGGCATCGAACTGATCGCCCGCGCCCTGACCCCGACCTACCCCGGCACCTTCCAGTCCGACGTGGCCAGCGGCAACCTGCCGTCGGTCTCCTGGATCATCCCGCCGGTGGCAGAATGCGAACACCCGGCCGCCCCGCCGACCTACGGCGAATACTTCGTCCAGGAAGTCCTCTCGACCCTGGTGTCGAACCCCGAAGTGTGGGCGCAGACCGTCGTATTCATCGTCTACGACGAGAACGGCGGCTTCTTCGACCACGTGGCCCCGCCCACCGCGCCCGAGGGCACGGCAGGGGAATGGCTGACCACCCTGCCCTCGGCCGCCGGCGGCGTGAACGGCCCGATCGGCCTCGGCTTCCGCACCCCCGCCCTGGTCATCTCCCCGTTCAGCGCGGGCGGCTTCCGCTACTCGGGAACCCTCGACCACACCTCGGTCCTACGCTTCATCGAGACCCGCTTCGGCGTTGACGTCCCGAACCTGTCCACCTGGCGCCGCAACGCGACCGGCGACTTCACCGGCGCCCTGAACCTGAGCGCCGCACCCGTCACCGCGTTCCCGAACCTGCCGTCCGTCTCGCTCGGCGACACGTCCGTCGCCGAACAAGCGGTCCTCAACGCACTCGCCGGCACCCTGGACGTCGGTATCCCATACCCGCTCCCGGACAGCAACAGCATGCCGACCCAGGAGACCACGCCGCCCCGGCCGACCGTGCCGTAGCCGACCACTGATTGATCTGGCCTGGCCTGGTCGGCAAGAGCTGGCCACTCTCAGTCCGGTGCGGCTGCCAAGAACGATGCGGCGGCCGCACCGGCAGCTAGCCGAGCGTGCCTTCGTGCTCGGCGAGGAAGGGGGCGACGATGGCGCGGTACTCGTCGGGGGACTCCAAGAAGGGATGATGGCTGGCCCCGGCGAACACATGCAGGCGGGCGGCCGGGATGTGTTCGGCGAGTGGGCCCCAAGCGAGGCGCTGCAGTTCATCGTGTTCGCCAGCGAGCACCAGTGTCGGCACGTCGATCTCGGCGAGCCGCGGCACTGCGGTCCAGTCCCGCAGCGTTCCGGTCACCTCGATCTCCGGGTTGCCCATCATGGCGGCGAACACGATCGGGTTCTCGCCGAACAGCTCGTAAGTGCGCACGATCTCCTCCGGCAAGGGAGTAACGCGGCAAAAGTGGCGTTCGACGAACAGATTGCGCCGGAGTTGCTCGTCGGGCTCCTCGGCGCCGATCGCGGCGAGCAGCGGGTTCATCGACTCCATGATGGCCGCCGTCGAAGCGGTCGTGTCCGACAGAACTAACGAACGCAGGCCGGGCGGGCGGCTGAGAGTGTACTCCTGCGCGAGCATCCCGCCCCAGGAGTGGCCCAGCAGATGGAAACCCCCGGCCTCCTGAAAACCAAGGTGCGCAACCAGACCGCGCAACTGCTCGACGAAGAGCCCTGCCGTCCACTCTTCCGCGTCCCAGCCTGGACGATGGCTGCTGTTGCCAGTGCCGAACTGGTCGTAGAGAACTACCTGGCGGTCATCGAAGAGACCCGGCAGAGAGCGCAGATAATCATGAGTCATGCCCGGACCGCCATGCAGGGCGATGAGCGGCAGGCGACCCGGCGCGAGGTCCGCAGGCCGAGAGACGGTGTACCAGGTTTCACCATCGCGGAAAGCGACAGTTCCTTCAGCCGTGGAAGTCATGTGAGCCATCCTCGAACACGATCAGACCACTGGCAAGAGCGAAGAAAAGATCCCACCTGGCTCAACTTTCTGGGGCCGCCTGAGCGGCGCTGCCCCTGAGGCCGCTCTCCCATCTCTCCTCGATCCGGCCGAAGCGCCAGATCACGAGTGCGGCGGCCCAGGTCAGTATGAACATGCCGACGATGACGAACCCGGCTTTGTTGATGTCGAAGCCGGCCATGTCGACCCAGAAGCGGCCGGTCCAATGCAGTTCCTGCGGGATGAGGCCCAGGACCTCGATCGTGCCGATGAAGAAGCAGATGGCGACGGAGAGTCCCGTGATGGCCAGGTTGTAGTAGACCTTGCGGACCGGGTTGAGGAAGGCCCAGCTGTAGGCGATGTTCATGAAGCAGCCGTCGGCGGTGTCCAGCAGGCTCATGCCGGCGGTGAACAGGATCGGCAGAGCCATGATGGCGTACCAGGGCACGTGCTGCGTGGCGAGCAGCGCGGTGGTGGCCAGGAGCATGACCTCGGTGGCGGTGTCGAAGCCCAGGCCGAAGACCACGCCGACGGGGTACATCTGCCAGGGCTTGCGGATGGACCGCATCCATCGGCCGAAGAAGCGGTACATCAGGCCACGGGAGTCCAGTTGGGCTTCGAGTTGGGCTTCGTCGTAGGCGCCCTGGCGCATCGAGCGCCATACCTTGAAGATGCCGGCCAGGATGACGAGGTTCATGACGGCGATCAGGTACAGGAAGCTGGCCGAGACGACGGTGCCGAAGACGCCGCCGAATTTTTCCAGGCCGGAGTTGTTGTTGGACACGGCGGAATACACGGTCTTTTCGGCGAAGACGATGCCTGCGCCGATGGCGACCACGATCGAGGAGTGGCCGAGGGAGAAGAAGAAGCCGATGCTCAGGGGGCGTTGGCCGTCGTTCATCAGTTTGCGGGTGGTGTTGTCGATCGCGGAGATGTGGTCGGCGTCGAAGGCGTGGCGCAGGCCCAGGGAGTAGGCGAGTACGGCCACGCCGATTCCCAGGCCCTGGTAGTGCTTGGGGACGACCAGGAAGATGAAGATGCCGAAGCCGACGACGTGCAGCATGGCGATCGTGCCGAGCATCAGGAACGCGCGCCGCCATTCGGCGGGGGTCAGCGCTTGCCGCATCTGGCGGTAGCGGGAGCTGATGCTCGCCGCCTGCAGCGCTACTGATGCGTCCTGTGCCATAGGGCTGCTCCTTCGTCGGCGGCGCCGAAATGGCACCAGGGGGCCGGCCGGGCTGCGTGGGCTTATTGCAAGTTCTTCGCAATAGCAAAGAATAGCCAGTATTGGGGGAGCGTCAAGTCGTGGCCTGGGAGGTGGCGCGGGAGGTGGACCGGGGGTGGGGGAGAGAGGGGGAAATGACACGTTTGTTCATGCGGGATTCGGCGGGCGGCCGCCTGGTTCTTGGGTGGGCGGCCCAAGCTGATACGTGACTTTGTGATCTGACTCACAAACTCGCGATATAGCGTCTTAATGTCAGCGCGGTGTCAGCTCAATTGTCTAAGGTTTTCATGATTACGAACTGACCATCAGATTTCGAGGAAAAGTAAGGGGGGAGACCATGGCTGCGCTAGCCAGGTGGTGCTTCCGGCACCGGGTCTGGGTGCTCCTGATCTGGGTGTTCGCCCTGGGCGGGATCGGAGCGGCGGCGAACGCGATGGGAAGCGCGTATTCCACGTCGTTCTCGCTGCCCAACACCGACTCGTCCAAGGCCATGAGCCTGCTGCAGAACGTCGACGCCAAGGCCTCGGGCGACCAGGACACGGTCGTCTGGCAGACCACCGGCACGGGCGCCAAGGTGACGGACGCGGACGTCGAACAGACCATGAGCCAGGTGCTGGCGAAGATCGCCACGCTGCCTGAGGTCGCCACGGTGAAGGGTCCGTACGGTCCGGGCGGGGCTGGGCAGATCAGTCCCGACGGCCGCACCGCTTATGCGCAGGTGGACTTCACCCAGGTGGGCAACCTGCTGCAGTTGCCCGACGTCCAGAAGGTCGTCGACACGGCTCGCGCGGCTAATTCCGCTTCGCTCGACGTCGAACTCGGTGGTAACGCCATCGAGGGGACCGAGCAGTCGACCAGTTCCAACAGTTCGGAGAGCCTCGGCTATCTGGCGGCCATCGTGGTCCTGCTGCTGGCCTTCGGTTCGCTGGTCGGGGCGCTGCTGCCGATCGTCATCGCGATCTTCGGGCTCGGTATCGGGACCTCGCTGATCGAGCTCACGTCGCACGCGGCGACCATTCCGGCGCTGGCCCCGATCCTCGCCGCGCTTATCGGCATCGGTGTCGGTATCGACTACGCGCTGTTCATCGTCACACGTTTCCGGACGGGGATGAAGTCCGGGCTCAGCCATGAGGACGCGGTGGTGCGGGCGCTGGACACCTCGGGCCGCGCGGTGATCTTCGCCGGTACGACCGTGTGTATCGCTCTGCTCGGCATGCTGGTGACCGGGATGAGCTTCCTGTCCGGTTCCGGGATCGGCGCCTCGATCGCGGTGGCCTGCACGGTCCTCGCCGCCATCACGTTGCTGCCGGCGCTGCTCGGCTTCCGGTTCATCGGCAAGCGCGTCATCTCCCGGCGTCAGCGTCGGAGCCTGCGCGCCAGCGGCCCGCTCACCGGTGAGCCGGTCGGCATGTGGGCCAGTTGGTCTCGGATCGTGGAGCGTCGGCCCAAGATCCTCGCGCTGCTCGCCATCGTGGTCATGGGCATCCTGATCATTCCGACCACGCACATCCGGTTGGGCTCCTCTGACCAGGGCAACGACCCGAGCACCACGACGACGCGCAAGGCCTACGACCTGTTGGCCGAGGGCTTCGGGCCCGGCTTCAACGGGCCGCTGCTGGTCGTCGCGCAACTCGATTCGCCCGGTGACGCCGCCGCGGTGAACAAGCTGGCCACGACGATCAAGACCGAGCCGGGTGTCGCGTCGGTGCTGGCCGCACCGGCCCAGCCGGGGGCCAAGGTGGCCACGATCGAGGTCGTTCCCACCACCTCGCCGGAGTCGGCGCAGACGACCGACCTGGTCAAGCTGCTGCGCGGCGAGGTCATCCCCGCTGCTGAGCAGGGTACGACGATGCATGCCTACGTCGGTGGCATCACGGCCATCTACCAGGACTTCGCCAGCGTGCTCACGGGCAAGCTGCCATTGTTCATCGGCGTCGTGGTCGGGCTCGGATTCCTGTTGCTGCTGCTGGCGTTCCGTTCGCTGGTGGTACCGCTGGCCGCGGCGGTGATGAACCTCCTGGCCGCGGGTGCCTCGTTCGGCGTGATCGTGGCGCTCTTCCAGTGGGGCTGGGGCTCGAACGCCCTGGGCCTGGGCGGGGCGGGGCCGGTGGAGGCATGGCTACCAGTCATGATGCTCGCCATCCTGTTCGGCCTGTCCATGGACTACCAGGTCTTCCTGGTCAGCCGGATGCATGAGGAATGGGTGCGCACCGGCGACAACAAGCGCGCGGTGCGCGTGGGCCAGGCCGAGACCGGACGGGTGATCACGGCCGCGGCCACGATCATGATGTGCGTCTTCCTGTCCTTCCTGCTGATCGGGCAGCGGCCGGTGGCCGAGTTCGGCATCGGGCTCGCGGCGGCGGTGGCGCTGGACGCGTTCATCCTGCGCATGCTGCTCGTGCCGTCGGTCATGCAGTTCGTGGGCAAGGCGAACTGGTGGATCCCGGCCTGGCTGGACCGGATCCTGCCGCACCTGTCGGTCGAGGGCAGCACCGACGCGCCGGTCGAGGGCTCGAACCTCGACCCGGCGCTCTTCAGCCTCGGCCGCCGGTTCCCGCGTTGGCTCCGCATCCTGCAGGGTCCCGCGCCCACCGAGAGCGACCTGAGGTACCAGGCGCTCGTCGACGCGGGTGGTCACTTGGAGGCGCCGGCGGACGAAAACGAGTCCGCAGGCGTCAGGTAGCAGCGCTGAGCCTCAAGGCGAAAAGCCGGCCCCGTGAGGCGGTGACTGAAATGGTCATCGCGTCATGGGGCCGACGTCATGTGGAGGTCATATTATCTGCGAGCTATTGTCGGCGGCTTGGCGTAGATTACGGCGACGGTAAGACATGGATGCGACGTAATTGGCCGGGAGGCTGACAGTGGACGGGCCCCAGAACGAGCTTGACCAGGACGAATCCGAGGGGGTCGGAGCGCAGGGGCAGGCGAAGCCGGCGGTCGGCGAGGTGATGATCCAGGCGGCCGGTCTGGCGAAGACCTACAAGACAAAGCGCGGCGTAGTCGAGGCCGTGCGGGGCGTCGACCTGACCGTCACCTCCGGCGAGATTGTCGGCTTCCTCGGCCCGAACGGCGCGGGCAAGACCACCACGCTGCGCATGCTCACCACCCTGCTCCAGCCCTCCGCCGGGACGGCCGTGGTGGCCGGTGCGGACCTGCGCCGTGAGCCGGTGGAGGTGCGCAAGCGGATCGGCTACGTGGCGCAGAGCGGCGGGACCGATGGCGCGTGCACAGTCTCCGAGGAGCTGATCATGCAGGCTGAGCTGTACCGGCTCAGCGTGGCCGAGGCGAAGGAGCGCTGCGCGAAGCTGTGCGCGCAGCTCGATCTGGCTGGGCTGGAGGACCGGCTGGTCAAGACCCTCTCGGGCGGGCAGAAGCGTCGGCTGGATATCGCTCTCGGGCTGGTCCACGCGCCGCGGCTGGTGTTCCTGGACGAGCCGACCACCGGCCTCGACCCGCAGAGCCGGGCCAACCTGTGGACGCACGTGCGCCGGTTGCGCGACGACTTGAACACGACGGTGTTCCTCACGACGCACTATCTGGATGAGGCCGACGCGCTGTGCGACCGGATCCTGATCATCGACTCCGGCCAAATCGTGGCCGAGGGCAGTCCGGAGGAGCTCAAGAACCGGATCTCCGGTGACCTGGTCACGATCGAGACGGTCGGCGCGGGCGAGCGGGCGCTGGCCGCGCTCGCGAGCCTGAGCGGCATCCGAGAGTCCACCCGCTCGGGTAACACCGTGCGGGTCACCGTCGAGCCGGGCGGGCAGGAACTGCTGGCGATCACCCGGGCGCTGGATGCGGCGAACGTGCCGCTGGCCTCGATCCAGCTGGCCCGGCCCACCCTCGACGACGTCTTCCTCACCCTTACCGGCCGGTCGCTGCGCGACGACAGTCCCTCGGCCGCCGGTCCCGGCGCCGACACCCCGGCCGACCAGCACTGACCTCCAGGAGTCTAGCGATGATGTTTCTCCGTGACACGCTGCTGATCTTCCGGCGGCAGATGCGGCTGTCCCTGCGCAACCCGGCCTGGCTGATCATCGGCGTGATCCAGCCGATCCTCTACCTGGCCCTGTTCGGCCCGCTGGTCAAGCACTACATCGGCGAGCCGGGGGCCTCCTCCGACGAGGCCTGGAAGATCTTCGTCCCTGGCCTGCTGGTGCAGCTGGGCCTGTTCGGGTCGATGTTCGTCGGCTTCGCGGTCATCGCGGAGTACCGCGCCGGGGTGATCGAGCGGATGCGGGTGACCCCGGTCAGCCGGCTCGCCCTGCTGCTCGGACGGGTGATGCGGGACGCGGTCGCGCTGCTGGTGCAGTCGACCATCCTGATCCTGACCGGCCTGGTGATGGGCCTGCGCGCGCCGCTCGCCGGGGTCCTTTACGCCCTGGCGTTCGTGCTGGTGCTGGCGGTGAGCATGTCCTCGCTCTCCTACTCGCTCGGCCTCGCGCTCAAGAGCGAGGACGCTCTGGCCCCGCTGCTGAACTCGGTCGCGGTCCCGCTGCTGCTGCTCTCCGGCATCCTGTTGCCGCTGACCAAGCAGTCCGCACCCACCTGGCTCTACGACTTGTCCCGGTTCAACCCGTTCCGGTACATCGTGGACGCGATGCGGGCGGTCTTCCAGGGGTCGTACGCCGATTCGACCGTGCTGTGGGGCGCCCTGGTCAGCATCGTGCTGGCCACGGTGTGCGTGCTGGCGGGCGTGCGCCGGTTCCAGGTCGAGAGCGGCTGAGCCCGGCCCGGCGGATAGCGCCCGGACGTGCAGGTGGGCGCTATCTGTGATTGCCTGGCGGGAAGACGATCACTTCTCGCGACGGGTCGGGAGGTAGCACTGTGGCGCGTACGGCCACCTCCCGCCTGCTCGCGGTCCACGCCACGTGGGTCTGTCTGCTGGTGGTCTGTATCTTCGCTTTTCCGCACAGGCTGCCAGTCGTCTGGTTCCTGATCATGGTCACGACGCTGGTGTCCATCGCGGCCGGGCTCCGGGTCTACCGGCCCGACCACCGGTTGCCGTGGCTGTTGTTGGCCGGCTCGATCGTCGCCTTCCTGGTCGGCAACATGGTGAACTTCGCCATCACCGACGACGACCGCCCTCGGCAGCTGCCCGGCTATCTCGACTTGGTCTATCTCGTCGCCTACCTGCTGGCCGTCGCGGGCCTGCTCTGCTTCATCCGCCGAGGCTCCGCCGGCCGGGACCGGGCCAGCCTGCTCGACGCGCTGATCGCCACCGGCGCGATCGCGTTCGTCTGCTGGGTGTATCTGATCCACCCCTATATCCGCGACCCCACGCTGAGCTGGGCCTACCGGATGGTCGCGATGGCCTATCCGATCGCGGACCTGGTCGTGCTGACGCTGGTGGTCCGCCTGCTCGTGCTGTCCTCCGCGGCCAACCGGGCGGTCTGGCTGCTGGCCGCGGGGACGATCGGACTGCTCGGCTCGGACACCCTGGAGGCGCTCAGTCGGCTCGGCGAGGTGCGCTGGCCGGGCCGCTGGGGCGCGGCCTCGGTCGGAGACCTGGGCTGGGTCCTGTTCGCGGTCTGCTGGGGCGCCGCCGCGCTGGTCCCGTCGATGGAGCGGCTCTCCCATCCGGCGCCGCTGCCGCACGCCGGGGCCCGCCCGGCCCGGATCGCGCTGCTCGCGCTGGCGGCCCTGGTCACCCCGGCCGTCATCATCATCGAGCTGCTCAGGTCGGGGCACGCCACGAGATGGTTCGGGCCGGCGCTGTCCGCGGCGGTGTTCACCGCAGTCCTGGCTCGGCTCTCGCTGGTCTTGGCCGACCACCGCCGCGCGCTGTCCCGGGAGCAGGCGCTGCGTACGACCAGCGCCGCCCTCGTCGCCTCGGCGAAGACCGAGGAGATCGGGGCCATCGTGACCGCGACTGCCGCCGCGCTGTTCGGCCCGAGAGGTCGGCATCGGGTGCTGGTGGCTGTCGCTGACTCTGGCCGGATCCACGTTGCTTCCGGTGGTGACGCGGGCGGCGAGGACGTTGAGGAAGCGCAGTGGCGCGAGGCCGTCGGATTCTTTGCCGGGCCGGGCCGGACCGGGTCTCGGCCGATCGCGGTCGGCGAGCTGCCTCCGGTGCTCGGAGCTAAGTTGTCCGGCCTCGACTACGCGCTCGTCTACCCGCTTAATCCGGTCGGCCGACCGGACCAGTCCGAGTTGGCTGAGCTGTCTGAGCAGGCCGCTCTGCCGCAGCCGCACGGGCTGCTCGTCGCCGCAGGTGATGAGGCCGGGCTAGCCTCGCTGGCCGGGTCGCTGGAGATCTTGGCCAACCAGGCCTCATTGGCCCTGCAGCGGGTTGCCCTGGGCCGGAGTATTGCCCGCCACCAGGGAGAATCCCATTTCCGCGCGCTGATCCAGAACACCCACGACGCGGTGCTGATCGTGGACGCCGACGGGCTGATCCGCTACGCGAGCCCCTCCGCCGAGCCGATGCTGGGCACGGCCACGGCAGCCGGGCGCACCCTGGCCGAACTCGTCGGTCCTGGGCCCGCCGCGCGGCTCCCGGCCCTGTTGGCCCTCTGGCGGGACCAAGCGCGCCAGAGCGGCCAGACCCGCGACGAGCCCGAGGACTGGCGGGTGGCCCGGCCGGACGGCTCGACCCTCGACCTCGAGGTCCGCTGCGCCGACCTGCGAGACGAGCCGACGGTCGGCGGCATCGTGGTGACCCTGCGGGACGTGACGCGGGCCAGGCACCTGGAAGCCACCCTGCGTCGGCGCGCCTACACCGATCCGCAGACCGGCCTGCCCAACCGGCTGGCCTTCATCGAGCACGCGGACGCCGCGCTGGCGGCCAGACCGCCGGAATCGACTTACGCGGTCCTGATCGACATCGACGACTTCCGCCA
>Ga0302314_10019901_pt1 | contig 11125 bp, 11 predicted proteins | sample III_Palsa_N2_3_FD_200533 | JGI IMG/M metagenome (GOLD analysis project Ga0302314, IMG submission 200533) | Peat permafrost microbial communities from Stordalen Mire near Abisko, Sweden - III_Palsa_N2_3 | ecosystem: Environmental > Terrestrial > Soil > Palsa > Peat permafrost | place: Sweden... | reverse complement strand
GCCGCGCGCGTCGGTGGCGCCGCCGTTGGCGTGCCCGGACTCGATCCGCCCGATACCGGCGAGCAGGTTCCAGCTGATGCCACAGTTCGGGTCGGCGGTGGCCATCATTTTCTCGGCGTTGCGGTAGGCCGTCAGTGCCATCATCGGAATGCCCAGCGCACCAGGTGCATTCACGACTACGGTCGGCGGGGGAGCCGACACCGTGGCTTGTGCGATGTGAAAGCCGACCTTCGGGTGCTCGACGGCGACCACCAGTGGGCCGGTCGGGTCGGTGGAGGCGCGGGTGACCGCGGCGACCGGGGTGAAGGCGGCGCCGCGCACGGTCGACTTCTGCACCGGGAAAGGCGGCGCGGCAGCGCCTTCGACGCCGGTGAAGATCAGGACGGCGATGATCGTCACCCCGAATGCGGGGCTGCGTGCCGTGCGAGTCAGCGCTTCGTCAACGGCCGTCGTGGTCGCCGTCAGCGCGGCCGGAATCCCCGTCGCACGGGCGGCGCCGACGACGCTGTGCCGCACTGTCGTCGCTGCGCCCGCGACGGCGCCGGAAATTTTAGAGGCTTTGGGCAGGCGGAAGATCCGCTGCCGCAGTTCTGCAAGGGCCGGACGTAGACCCATGCGTCCCCCTACCCGCACTCGATTGAACTCCGTTGTTATTCGAGCGTTCCAGTACTCGATAACTGCTCAGCCACCGTGAACTACGTCACCATACATAACAGCGGTGACGGGAGTGACAACAATGACGGAGTTATCTGCCTGTGAAAACACTGCCGAACGGGCTGCGGTGTCAATTAGCTGACGAGGCGGGTTCGTCCAGTTCTTCATCGGTGTCGTGCGCGCCGTCCAGTTGCCGGTTTTGCATCAGACGGCGTAGCTCTTCCAGCTCGCGCCGGATGTAATCGCGGGTCTTTGCGACGTCACCGATCGCCAGCCGTAGCGAAGCCAATTCCCGCGCCAGATACTCGGTGTCGGCCTTGGTTTCTTCGGCGCGTCGGCGATCGGCGTCGAGCGTGACGCGGTCGCGGTTCTCCTGTCGGTTCTGCGCCAGCAGGATCAGCGGCGCGGCGTAGGCGGCCTGCGTCGAGAACGCCAGGTTGAGCAGAATGAACGGGTAAGGGTCCCAGCGCAGATGGACCGCGAAGACGTTCAGCACGATCCACACGATCACCAGGATCGTCTGCAGCAACAGGTAACTGCCGGTGCCGAAGAAGCGAGCGATCCCCTCGGTGAACTGCCCGACGGCGTCGGCGTCCAACCGCGGTGTGGGCACTCGGGAGTTGCGCGGGGTGTAGAGCCGCGGGCGCGACGACGAACTGCTCATCGTTGCCCCAGGGCGCCGTCGAGCGCCGGCTCTTCGTTGGTGGCCCGCCAGTCATGTGGCAGCAGATGGTCGAGCACGTCGTCGACGGTCACCGCGCCCAGCAGGTGACGCTCCTTGTCCAATACCGGGCCGCAGACCAGGTTGTACGCGGCGAAGTAGCGGGTCAGCGCCCCGAGTGAGGTGTCGGGTTCTAGCCAGGGCAGGTCGATGTCGACGATCCCGCCGACCAGCATGGACGGCGGCTCGCGCAGCAGTTTTTGCAGCGGCACGCAGCCCAGGTACTGGCCGGTCGGGGTGGCGGTAGGCGGACGGACCACCAACACCAGCGACGACAACGCCGGAGTCAGGTCCGGATCGCGAACGCGGGCCAGTGCCTCGGCAACAGTTGCATCGGGTGTCAACACCACCGGTTCACTGGTCATCAGGCCGCCCGCGGTGTCGGGCGAGTGTTTCAGCAGCCGTCGTACCGGGTCGGACTCCTCGGGGTCCATCTCCCGCAGCAGCCGCTCGGCCATCGTCGGTGCCATCGTGCCGAGCAGGTCAGCGGCGTCGTCGGGATCCATCTCCTCGAGCACGTCAGCCGCGCGTGCGTCGCCGAGCTGCATCAACAGCTCGGCCTGCTCCGCCTCGGACAGCTCCTGCAGGATGTCGGCCAGTCGGTCGTTGTCCAGCGCGCTGGCCACCTCGTAACGACGCTTGGCCGGCAGGTCGCGCACCGCATCGGCCACCTCGATCGGTCGCCACTTCTCGAACTGATGCAGCAACTGCGCCACGGCCTGGCCCGGCATCGCCAGCGCCGACGGCGTCAGCCCCTGCACGCTGCGCCAGTTCACGATGTGCGTGGTGCTGCGCCGGCCGATCCGCCGGGGGACCCGCACCGCGACGCGCGTCACCATCCAGTCGCGCATCCGGGTTTGCTCCAGGCCCAAGTCGGTGACGACGACCTCGCTGTCGGCGAGCTGCGGCAGCTCGGGGTCTTGGACGGTCACCTTGGTGTCGATGATCTGTCCTAGCACCAGAACTTCACCGGGCCGTTGGTCGAACCGGAGCATCGAGACGCTGTTGGTGTTCAGCGTCACCGCGTCCGGCTCGATCGAGGCGACACGCAGGATAGGTACGAAAATCCTTCTGCGCGAGGTCATTTCGATGACGAGTCCAAGGACTCGGGGTTGCTGGCGAACGATGCTGATGCTGACCACGACGTCACGCACTCGGCCGAGTGACTCGCCCATCGGGCCCAGTACCAACATTCTCGCCAGTCGCGCCGCGTACACCCTGTTGATCGAGGCCATGGTGCACAGGGTATTCAAGAGAGGTGAGCGAAGCGTGACCACTACCTATCGGCCCCGCCGCACATGTCTCTCGGTGCCGGGCAGCAGCCAGAAGATGATCGACAAGTCCAAAGGCCTTCCCGCCGACGAGGTCTTCCTGGATCTCGAAGACGCGGTCGCGCCGGACGCCAAGGCCGACGCGCGCAGCCGGGTGGCCGCCGCACTCGCGGCCCCGGGATGGGCCGGGCAGCTGCGCGGCGTTCGGGTCAACGCCTGGACGACGCCGTGGACGCACGCCGACATCATCGAGGTGGTGTCCGCGGTCGGCGCCGCGCCCGACGCCAAGCTCGACGTGGTGGTGCTGCCCAAGGTCTCCGACGTCTCACACGTCCAGGCACTCGACCTGTTGCTGACGCAGCTGGAGACGATCCACGGGCTACCGGTCGGCGAGATCGGCATCGACGCGCAGATCGAAGACGCCCGCGGCCTGCTGAACATCAACGAGATCGCGGCCGTTCCGCGGGTGCAGGCGCTGGTGCTCGGGCCCGCAGACCTGATGGCGAACCTGAACACTCGCACGCTGGTCGTCGGCGAGCAGCCCGAGGGCTACGACGTCGGCGATGCTTACCACCACGTGCTGATGACGATTCTGGTGGCGGCGCGTGCTCACGGCATCGCCGCGGTCGACGGCCCGTACCTGAAAGTGCGTGACGTGGAAGCCTTCCGGCGGGTGGCGGGCCGTTCGGCGGCGCTGGGTTACGACGGCAAGTGGGTGTTACATCCTGACCAGATCGCTGCCGGCAATGAGATTTTCAGTCCGCGGCAGGCGGATTACGACCACGCGGAATTGATCTTGGAAGCCTACGAGTGGCACACCTCCGCGGCCGGCGGCGCCAGGGGAGCCGTGATGCTCGGCGACGAGATGCTCGACGAGGCCAGCCGCAAGATGGCGCTGGTGATCTCCGCGAAAGGCCGGGCGGCGGGCATGGAGCGTCAATCGGAACGATTCGAGCCGCCGACCAGCTAGCGGAACATCGTCAGCGAGTGCACCACTGCGACCAGCACGGCGATCAAGATCATCACTATCGCCGCGGTGGTCGCTCCGATCGCGAGACCGGCGATGGCGTATCCGCGGCCCTGCTGATTGGTCTGCTTGATCTGGCTGAGTGCGACGCCGCCCAGCACCGCGCCGACGATGGGAATCAGGATCCCGATGTAGCAGAAAACGGCGAGCGGAATGCCGAGGACGACGCCGGCGATCGAGGTCACCAACGACGCGACGGCCAGCCTGTTGGTGTGGTGATGGCCGGCGGGTTGGTAGCCCTGATAGGGGTCGTACGGCCCGGGGTAGTACGGCGGTGGACCGTATCCGGGCGGCTGGGGTGCATAGCCATAAGAGGGGCCGGAGGGGCCGGGCGGACCCGGCGGCAACTGCTGCGGCGGATACCCGTAAGGCGGCGGCTGCTGCGGATACTCGGGATAGTTGACCGGCGCCTGTGGGTCCACCGGCGCGTACGGGTACTGCTGCCACGGTTGGGACTCCGCGGGCCGCGCGAAGGGCGGAGTGTGGTCCTGGGATTCGTCCCCGTACCTGCCGCCCTCACTCGTCATGCTGTTCAACCTAGCGCGACCGCGGGCCGCCCGAGATACGTCAACTAGTCGGCGGTAGGTCGGCTTGGCAGCGCGCGACGGCGCACAATGGAAACCATGAGCAGCCCCTTTCAGCCTGGACAGGTTCCCGGTGCCGCACCCGGCGCCCCGGCAGGGAGCCGTCGTGCTCCGGGTTTGCCGACACCGCCGAAAGGATGGCCGGTCGGTTCCTATCCCACCTACGCCGAAGCGCAGCGAGCCGTCGACTACCTGTCCGATCAGGAGTTCCCGGTGCAGCACGTGACGATCGTCGGCGTTGACCTGATGCAGGTCGAGCGGGTCACCGGGCGGCTGACCTGGGCAAAGGTCCTCGGCGGCGGCGTGATCAGCGGCGCGTGGCTGGGTCTGTTCATCGGCCTCGTGCTGACCTTGTTGTTCTCCAGCCCGCACCCGTTGGAGTCATTGACCACCGGTCTGGTCGCCGGGGTGTTCTTCGGCTTGATCACCTCGGCGATTCCGTATTCGATGGCGCGCGGCACCCGCGACTTCAGTTCGACACTGCAACTGGTTGCCGGCCGATACGACGTGCTGTGCGATCCGCCGAATGCTGAGCAGGCCCGCGACCTGCTCGCTCGTTTGACCATTTGATTCACCGCCGTCGGCGTGTTGCACGGCGGGTTCTACCGTCTGGCACGAAAGGAAGGACTGTGTAGTGGCCAGCGGACTCGCACGCCGGCTGAGCGCGGCAGCGTTGGCGGTGTTGTCGACCGTGTCGACGCTGACGGCCTGCGGAGCCTCCGACGACGGACGGGTGGTCAGCTTCTACACGCCGGCCAGCGGCGCGATGACATTCGGCGCGATCGCCCGACACTGCACCGAACAGTTGGGCGGACGGTTCACCGTCCGGCAATTCAGCCTGGCGCGGTCCACTGACGACCAGCGCATTCAGCTGGTCCGCCGGCTGAGCGCGAACGACCGGTCGCTGGACGTGCTCGCGATGGACGTGATCTGGACAGCCGAGTTCGCCGAAGCGGGCTGGGTGCTGCCACTTTCGGACGACCCGGCCCACCGCGCCGAGGCCGATGCCATCGCCGACACCCTGCCCGGGCCGCTCGCCACCGCGGCCTGGCGGCATCGGCTCTACGCCGCGCCCGTCATCACCAACACCCAATTGCTCTGGTATCGGCCGGATTTGATGGACAAGCCACCGGCGACGTGGAATGCCATGGTCGACGAGGCCACCCGATTGCACGCCGCAGGCCGGCCCAGCTGGATCGGTGTGCAGGCCGCCCAGAACGAAGGCCTGGTGGTCTGGTTCAACACGCTGCTGGAAAGCGCTGGCGGCCAAGCACTTTCCGATGACGGCAAGACGGTCACGCTGACCGATACCCCGGCACACCGGGCCGAAACGGTCTCGGCGCTGCGGATCCTTAAGTCGGTGGCCACCGCGCCCGGTGCCGACCCGTCGGTCACCCGGAGCGACGCAGCCTCCGCTCGGTTGGCGTTCGAGCAGGGTAAGTCTGCACTGGAAGTCAACTGGCCGTACAACTTGGCGTCCATGCTGGAGAATGCGGTGAAGGGCGGGGTGCCGTTCCTGCCGCTGAACCTTCGACCCGATTTGGCCGGCAGCATCGACAGCGTCGGCTCGTTCATGCCCACCGATGCGCAGTTCCGCGCGGCGTATGACGCCAGCAAGTCGGTGCTCGGGTTCGCGCCCTACCCGCGTGTGCAGCCGAATCAACCGGCCAAGGTGACGATCGGTGGCCTGAACTTGGCGGTGGCCAAGACAACTCGGCACAAAGCCGAGGCGTTCGAAGCGATCCGGTGTTTGCGTGACCCGCAGAACGAGAAGTTCGCCGCGCTCGACGGCGGCATGCCGCCGACACGGACCTCGCTGTACTCCGACCCGCAATTCCAGGCGAAATACCCGACGTACGAGATCATTCGCCAGCAGTTGACCAATGCCGCGGTGCGACTCGCGTCGCCGGTCTACCAGTCGGTGTCCACCCGGATCGCCGCCACGCTGGCCCCGATCACCGAGATCGACCCGGAGAAGACGGCCGACGAACTCGCCGCGCAGGTGCAGAAGGCCGTCGACGGTAAAGGGCTGCTGCCGTGAAGACCGGCGACCGGCGCCTGGCCTTCGTCCTGGTGGCGCCCGCGGCGACGCTGATGCTGGCCGTCACCGGTTATCCGATCGGCTATGCGGTGTGGCTCAGTTTGCAACGCAACAACTTAGCCAGCCCGAGCGACACCCGGTTCATCGGTCTCGGCAATTACCAGACGATTCTGACCGACCGGTACTGGTGGACGGCACTCGCCGTAACGTTGGCGATCACGGTGGTGTCGGTGTCGATCGAATTCGTGCTCGGCCTGTCGCTGGCGCTGGTGATGCATCGGACCCTGATCGGCAAAGGGCTGGTCCGCACCGCGGTGCTGATCCCGTACGGCATCGTGACGGTCGTCGCCTCCTACAGCTGGTACTACGCCTGGACGCCGGGCACCGGTTATCTGGCCAACCTGCTGCCACACGGCAGCGCGCCGCTGACGCACCAGTTTTCGTCACTGGGCGTCGTGGTGATCGCCGAGGTGTGGAAGACGACGCCGTTCATGGCGTTGCTGCTGCTGGCCGGGCTTGCGTTGGTGCCTGCCGACCTGCTGAAGGCCGCGCAGGTCGACGGTGCCGGGGCATGGCGGCGGCTGACGAAGGTCACGTTGCCGTTGATCAAACCGGCGATCCTGGTGGCGCTGCTCTTCCGCACTCTGGACGCGTTCCGGGTCTTCGACAACATCTACGTGCTCACCGGCGGCACCGGCAACACCCAGTCGGTGTCGATCCTGGGTTACGACAACCTGTTCAAGGCCTTCAATATCGGCCTGGGTTCCGCGATTTCAGTGCTGATCTTCGGCTGCGTCACGTTGATCGCGTTCATCTTCATCGTGGTTTTCGGCGCCTCAGCACCCGGTGGCAGTGGCGATGGGCGCTGACCGCATCGGCGCCAGGCGCGCCGCGGGATGGGTTCTCGTCGACACCCTGGTGCTGGTGTACGCCCTGCTGCCGGTGCTGTGGATTCTGAGTCTGTCGCTCAAGCCGACGTCAATGGTCAAGGACGGCAAGCTGATTCCGTCGTCGGTGACGTTCGAAAACTATCGCGGCATCTTCCGCGGCAACCTGTTCAGCTCGGCGCTGGTCAACTCGGTCGGCATCGGTGTCCTCACCACAGTCATCGCGGTGGTGATCGGCGGGATGGCGGCGTACGCGGTGGCGCGTCTGGAATTTCCCGGTAAGCGGGTGCTGATCGGCGCGGTGCTGCTGATTTCGATGTTCCCGGCGATCTCGTTGGTGACGCCGCTGTTCAACATCGAACGGCGGATCGGGTTGTTCGACACCTGGGCGGGCCTGATCATTCCCTACATCACCTTCGCCCTGCCACTCGCGATTTACACGTTGTCGGCGTTCTTCCGGGAGATCCCGTGGGATCTGGAGAAGGCAGCCAAAATGGACGGCGCCACACCAGCGCAGGCGTTCCGGAAAGTGATTGTGCCGCTGGCCGCACCGGGCATCGTGACCACCGCCATTCTGGTGTTCATCTTCGCCTGGAATGACTTGCTGCTCGCGCTGTCGTTGACCGCCACCAGGGCCGCGATCACCGCGCCGGTGGCGATCGCGAACTTCACCGGCAGTTCGCAATTCGAAGAGCCGACCGGGTCGATCGCGGCAGGCGCGATGGTGATCACGGTTCCGATTATCGTTTTTGTTCTAGTCTTCCAACGACGGATCGTCGCGGGATTGACCTCAGGTGCAGTGAAGGGATAGCGATGGCCGAGATTGTGTTGGATCGGGTGACCAAGAGTTACCCCGACGGCGCGGCGGCCGTACAGGAACTGAGCCTCACCATCGCCGAGGGCGAGTTCATCATCCTGGTCGGGCCGTCCGGCTGCGGAAAATCGACCACGCTGAATATGATTGCCGGACTTGAAGATATCTCATCCGGAGAACTGCGCATCGGTGGCGAGCGGGTCAACGAGAAAGCGCCCAAGGACCGCGACATCGCGATGGTGTTCCAGTCGTACGCGCTCTACCCGCATATGACGGTCCGGCAGAACATCGCGTTCCCGCTCACGTTGGCGAAGATGAAGAAAGCCGACATCACGCAGAAGGTCGAGGACACCGCGAGGATTCTTGACCTGACCGATGTTCTGGACCGCAAGCCGGGCCAGCTGTCCGGCGGTCAGCGTCAGCGGGTCGCGATGGGACGGGCAATTGTGCGCCAACCCAAGGCATTCCTGATGGACGAGCCGCTGTCCAACCTCGACGCCAAGCTGCGGGTGCAGATGCGCGGCGAGATCGCCCGGCTGCAGCGTCGGCTGGGCACCACCACCGTCTATGTGACCCACGACCAGACCGAGGCGATGACGCTCGGTGACCGCGTCGTGGTGATGCGTGGCGGCGTCGTGCAGCAGATCGGCACGCCCGACGATCTCTACGAGCGGCCCGCGAACCTGTTCGTCGCGGGCTTCATCGGTTCGCCGTCGATGAATTTCTTCCCCGCGACGCTGAGCGCAACGGGGCTGACTCTTCCGTTCGGCGAGCTGATCCTGACCCAGCCCGTCTTGGACGTGCTTGCAAAGCACTCGGCGCCGGAGAACGTGATCGTCGGGGTGCGCCCGGAGCACCTGCAGGACGCCGCGCTGATCGACGCCTACCAGCGCATCAGCGCGCTGAACTTCGAGGTCAGGGTCGACCTGGTCGAGTCGCTGGGCGCCGACAAGTATGTCTACTTCACGACCGAAGGCGCCACCGTGCACTCAGACCAACTCGCCGAACTCGAAGAACTCGACGAAGAGTCCGGGGCAGTGCAACACGAATTCGTCGCCAGGGTGCCGGCCGCGTCGAAAGCGGCGAAAGGCAAGATGCTCGAATTGGCTTTCGACACAACGAAGATCGCCGTCTTCGACGCCGAGACCGGGGCGAACTTGACTGTGTCGACGGAGTGAGCCGGCCGCTGGATCGGGTGCGCGCGCATCTGGATGCGCATTTCGACCAGGCCGAGCCCGACGCCGCCAGCGTGACGTTCCTGGGCGCCGAGTCCATTGACGTGTTGCGCTACCGCAGCGGGCCCTCCGGCCACGAGGGGCTGGTGCATTACGTGTCGCTGGGTTGCTCGCGGCATCCGATGGTCGACCCGGCCGCAGTGGTCGCCGACCCGGACCGCGGCCCGCGCGCCGAAGTGGTTCTGCAACTGCGTAATCCGGGGCCGGTGACCGGCCTGGCCCGCAGCGTGGCCGTCATCGCGGCAGCTCCGACCGTCGAGGGTGTGGTGTTGACACCGGACGCGCTGGTCGACCTGGGCACGCCACTGTGGGAGCGGCCGTCGGGGCGCGCGCCGTTCACCGCGGTGCTGTTGGGTGACAGCGACATCGCCGACCTGCCGCTGGACCCGCCACGAGACCCGGTGCGCTTCCTGTCGGCGGCGCCGATCACCGCGACCGAGGCCGCCTGGGTCCGACTGAAGGGCGCCGAGGCGATGCGCGACGCGTGGCGAAGCGACGGGGTCGACGTGGCTGATCCCAATCGGCCTGCCGCACAACCCAGCTGATCGTCTCGCTGCCAGGGTGGGGCCCAATTTGGAGGGAAGGCACAATCTGCCCGCCTCCGAGCGAGTTTGCGCGAGTTGTCGCTCAGAGGTGGGCACATCGACAGCCCGGCCTTCTTGAGGCTCACGGGACGCACGTGACCGAAGCCCACGCACAACCCAGTTAGAGCTACAGCCAGTCTTTGCGGCGGAAGTTGCGGTACAGGATCAAGCAGATCGCCGCCGTGCCGAAAACGGTCGTCGGATAACCCCAGTGCCATTTGAGCCCGGGCATGTACTCGAAGTTCATCCCGTAGATGCCGGCGACCATCGTGGGTATCGCCAGCAGGGCCGCCCACGCTGACATCTTGCGCATGTCGGTGTTCTGCTGCATCTCGACGCGGGCTAGCGCCGCCTGCACCAGTGAGCTCAGATTCTCGTCGTAGCTGGCGATCTGGTCGGCCGCGTGGGAGTGGTGGTCTCCGACGTCACGCAGATAGCGCCGGACCTCTTTGGAGATCAAATCCTTGTGTTCGGACTGCAACCGCGCGAAGGGCACCGACAACGGGTTGACCGATCTGCGCAGCTCGACCACCTCGCGCTTCATCTGATAGATCGGCTCGATCTGGGTGCGGTGGTCGGGCGCGAAGGCCTCTTCCTCGATGGCGTCGATGTCACCCTCCATCAACTGGGTGACCTCGAGGTAGTGGTCGACTACCGCGTCTGCGATCGCGTGCATCACCGCGAACGGGCCCAGCACCATGTGCGCGGGGTCGGAATCCATCCGCTTACGCACATCCGACAGCCGACCGTGATCGCCGTGCCGGACCGTCACCACGAAGTCGCGGTTCACAAAGACCATGACCTCGCCGGTCTCGACGATCTCGCGGGCCAGCAGGGTCGACTCGTGCGGCACGTAGTTGAGGGTCTTGAGCACCAGAAACAGCGATTCGTCGTAGCGCTCGAGTTTGGGCCGTTGGTGTGCGCAGACCGCGTCCTCGATGGCCAGCGGGTGCATACCGAAGGCGTCGCCGACTTCCTGCATCTGGTATTCGGTGGGAGCGTGTAAGCCGATCCAGGCGAACGCCTCCTGGCCACCCAGCTGCAGGTCGGTCACTTTGGCCCGGGCTTCGATGTGACTGAAGGTACCGGGAAGCCGTTCGCCGGCCACGTAGATGCCGCAATCGACGACCGCTAAATCGGCCGTCAGTTGGTCCGGCTGCGGCTGCGGATGAGGAGGCTCATCCCGCTGGGGTCGTGCCAGAGGACGCAGCGTTTCAGGTATGTCGCGTAGCTCGCGAAACGTAGGCATCCGTAACCTCCCATCTGCAGCGAGAATCAAATGAAGCCTCGGTCATGCTACGCGCTCA
>Ga0302314_10019900_pt1 | contig 11125 bp, 11 predicted proteins | sample III_Palsa_N2_3_FD_200533 | JGI IMG/M metagenome (GOLD analysis project Ga0302314, IMG submission 200533) | Peat permafrost microbial communities from Stordalen Mire near Abisko, Sweden - III_Palsa_N2_3 | ecosystem: Environmental > Terrestrial > Soil > Palsa > Peat permafrost | place: Sweden... | reverse complement strand
CGATGCTGTACGCCGTGTATGTGCGTAACTTTTCCATCTCGATCCCCCTATCGTGGATCGGGGTCTACCGGGCCTTCTGCGTCTGAGTGAAGACCCGGTGCGGTCTGCAGGACCCGACAAGGCCGGGACGACTGACCAACGGCCCGGCGCTTGCTCGCGGCGAAGCGTCGCGGATGAGCCGTTGGAGTTGCGGTGCGCCTACCCGGCGCCACGCGTGTTCAAGGCAGCGGGCCAGGGGGCCGATGAACAGGGGGTGATGACTGGTCCAGCTCAACCGGAGGTCCTCACGCCGTGGGCGGGTTCGGTGAAGACCGAGTTTGTCGATGAGATTTTCTTGGTACAGAGCTTGGTGGCGCGGCGTGCGCCGCTGGCCGCGATCTACCAAGCCGTGGTGGACGGTGCGTTGCGCCTGCTGAGGGCCGAGATTGGTTCGCTTCGGTTCGTCGACCTCGAGGATCCGGCCTGGATGGTGGCGGCGGCCTGGAGCGGTTCGGCGGGAACGGGGGAGCGCTGGCGCCACCGCGCACCGATCACCGAGGGCGTCAGCGGGCGGGTGATCTCGACGGGTCGGATCGTGACGGTTGAAGATGGTCTTGGGAGCCACAACCGCTCCCAGCTCGTACCGATGGGAGCAGAGGCACTGATAGGGGCGCCGATGCGCGAGCAGACCGGGGTGGTTGGGAGCCTCGTCGTCGGCTCGATGCAGCCCGGCCGCCGATGGACGTCGAGCGACCGTGACGTGCTGGCCACCTACGCCCAGCACGTCAGCGTCGCGTTGCTGGTCGCCGGACGGGGACACGCGCTGCGACAGGCTCTACTCGACCCCCTGACTGGCCTGGGCAATCGTGGATTGTTGCTGGATCGGCTCCAACACGAGCTCGTGCGCGCTGACCGCGGCGCGACGCCACCGACGATCCTGTTCATGGACCTCGACAGCTTCAAGTCGGTCAACGACTCGCTCGGACACTTCGCCGGTGATCAGCTGCTGATGGCGGTCGCCGAGCGCCTACGGCACTGCGTCCGGGAAGAGGACGTCTGTGCGCGCCTGTCAGGAGACGAGTTCGCCGTCCTGCTGGCCGCCGGAGCTGACCCCGCCGCAGTCGCGCAGCGCATCATCGCCGCCGTCGGCCGTCCGTTCGAGATCGCCGGTACGGAGATCGCGATCAGCGTCAGCGTCGGCATCGCGACCGGGACCGACGACCCGGACAGCCTGCTACGCGACGCCGACAGTGCCATGTACAAGGCCAAGCGGACCGGCGTCGGCCACTACCAGCGCTACCAGCCGGGCACGCGCCAAGACCTTTCAGCGCAGATCGTGGTGCTCGACGGCACACTGGACGACGTGGAGCCCACAGTCGCCGCTCCCATTTGAGGGCGACGGTCGAGCGACGCTGGTGACGATCTCGTCAACTGCCGGGTACTCGTTACCTGCGTCGGCTGCGGACGACGTCTTGGATCGCAGTGCAGCGATCAGTCTCAGGCGGTCGCGGGGTTCTTGCGGTAGTTGGCGCAGTCCGACATCACGTAATAGCGCGCGCAACTGGTCGTCGCCAGAAACTGCTCCCGCGCGTGCCGTTCGACTTCCCGGCTGTTCCCGTGCGCCTGCTTGACGAGCGCGTCGTAGATTAAATTAATCCGAACGCGGAAGAGGACGTCCCGGTTCGTCTGGCCGGTGAGCTTGAGAAAGGCGCGATAGGCAGAGGCTGTCGGGAACTGTTTTCGCTTGTCGGCGCCTAGCGCATCGGCCACTTGCGCGTTCGTGACCGTAATGTGGTCAATCGCGGCATCGGCCTCAAACCAATCCGCCTCAATCAGGAAAGACAGCACCTGGGCCGAAAGCGCCGCGAACAGTGCGCGACAGTCGCTCCTGATCCTCGCAGTGGAGGTACTCGCCAAACTCGGAATCCGAACTCGCACCTGAGCGATGCAGCCCGCGAAGTCGGGCGGATCCGTCGGCACGATCACTGGTGTTCCGGGCTTTTGTGAGGCGTTCCCCTTTGCGGCGATCTTCATCCAATGGACAAAGACCACTGTTGTCAGCGTCCTATCGGATACCGACGCGACGGCGTCGCCCCGGACAACCGAACCAGCGCGCGCCAGCGCTGAGTCGAAGCAGCCCATCGCTGCGACGCAGACGATCGCGGCGACGATACCAACTACAGCAATGAGTTTGCTATGTCGAACCAAGGTCCCTAGAAGCAATCTCTTCCTCGACCAGACTACCCGAACCGGGCCGACCCCCCGGGGCGCCCGCGGCGACCCTGGCGCCGTCCGCCGTCAAGGAACGGTGTATCCGCGGCTCGCGCGCCTGGGCCAGGGCGGCATCATCGAGACCCATCCGGTTGCGGAACGCTGCGCGCCGCTTGGGCAACTCCGCTAACCGCCCGATCCGAGGCAGCACACTAGGATGTCGAGGAGGCGTTGGGCGGTGCTCCCGTCGTGAGCTCCGTGGTGGGGGTTGAACTCGGTCACGGTGAGCGCGCGCACACGTCTGTCGGTGAGTAGCTCCCTGAGGATCTCTCCGCACGCCGTCAGCGATGGGGCGGCGCCGCGATCCGTGTTCTCCGCCAGCGGCGCGTCGAGAAAGTCGACGAGGTCAACGTCGAAGTGCACGGCCAAACCGTCGCAGGCCGAAAGGGGGGAGAGCGCCGCGCGTGCGCTGCCGAGCGGATCCGATGCCGTCATCTGCATGTTCACGACGGGCAGCCGACGATCGGAGATCATCCTGGCCTCAAAGTCCGTGTGCGGCCCGAGCCCGAGGAAGCTGATCTGTTCGGAGCTCAGCATGGGTCGGGGACCGGCGAGCGCCGCGAGCCCGTCGACCGCGCCTTCGATGTCGAGCATGTGCGCCACCCCCATCCAGTCCAAGGCGCCGTCGACCGTGCTCTCGGGCACGTTGAGGTCAGCGTGCCGATCAACGTAGACGACACCCAGCCGCTCGACCCGATGCTGAAGCCCAGCCACGGTGCCGACACCGACCGTGCAGTCGCCTCCGAGGGCCACGATCGTGTCCTCTGCTGGGGCGGATCGGACCAGTGCCGCGACCTGGCCGGCGCGGTCGATGACCGCGCCGGCGTTCGCTGCCCTGGGGTTGTCGGGGTCTGGTCGCCATCGAAAGGGGGTCACCTGCCCGCCGCGGCCCACCGCCACGCCGACGGATTCCAGCCGCTCGACTAGGCCAGCCTCGAGCAGCGCGCGGGGACCATCCTCCTGACCGGGCGCGTAGCCGCCCGCGCTGGTCGGAGCCTCGATGACCGTGACCGTTCGCATCGGCAGATCATGCCGGTTATAACGACGCCGCCATCAAACTCGCCTCCGAGCAGCCCGCCCGACCCAACGCCGCAGCCGCTCTCTACGGCACGACGTACTACATGTTCGGCGCTGCGGACAGCGCTGCATGCGCGGCCGCGGCGCACAGATCACCGACGTCCATGAGAGCACCGGAGCCGACGGGCAGCCGGACATCGCGTTGTCGCGACCCGCGGATTACTCGACAGCACTGCGGGTGAGCAGCTATACCAGCACTTGGCGATCGCGCTCGGCGACCAGCTCCTCACCGTCCCGTTCATTGACTTCAAGGTCTACCCGGACGGGATCACTGCCAGCGGCGGCGCCGACGTGTCCGGCAACTTCACAGTCGCGACGGGACGACGGCTGGCTCGCACGCTGAACCTCCCAGCGCTCCCGCTGCGACTCGAGCTGATCGGCGCGAGCCCGAGCTGAGCCGCGGCGAACCAGCCACCTCGGCCAGTACCAATCGCCCAGCCTATCCATTAGAGTGGCGCTTCCGGCTGTGGTCCGCGGCGATGGCCTCCAGAACGGAGTGATCGACATGATTGGCCAACACGCATTTGACGTCGTAGGTCGTCGTAGTTCGGATCGAACGCGCCGGCTCGCGTTCGTCACCGAGGGCTGCCGAAGCTAGTGGCCGCCACCGCATATACGGTGTCGTTCGAGCCGCCCGGCACGTCGGGGGACAATCACTAGTGCGTGCAGCACGCGTGATTGGCGCTACCGCCGCGATTGTTGTCGCGGCGCTCGTTAGTGCGTCCACCGCCGCGCTTGCCGACGCCTCTCCGTCGGCACCCACGCCGACGACAACCGTGACGCAGACGACAACCGTGACGCAGACGGCCACCGCGACGCAGACGAGCACCGCTGCGCCGGCTAGCTCGACGACCCAGACTTCCACTACGTCCCAGGCGACGGGCGTGTCCCAGTCGCCCCCGGACCAGCCGGGCGTACACTGGGACCCCAACCAGTGCGCACCGTATGGGTCCGTGTCCCCGTACGGGTACACGTGCCCATGCGCGTACACGTACTACCCCGGGTACGAGTACTCATACGGCTACGGTTACGCCTGCCCCCCCGAGGCTGGCGTACGGGTCCTTTCCAAGCACAGCGTCGCCCGCCCCAAGCCCGCACCTGCGGCGAACGAGAACGCAGCGACCACGACCACGACAACGGTCGCCGAGCCCGAGTCGGGCTCCACGACCACGACAACGGTCGCCGAGCCCGCCTCGCTCCCGTTCACCGGCGAAAGCCTTTTGCTGGTCGCCGTGCTCGGCGCGGGGATCGCGGGCGCTGGCGTGCTCGTCCGGCGTCGGGTGTAAGTACGTTCTATTCGAGACCCGTTGGGCGGCGATCCCGCGCCGGTGTGCGCGTGACGGGAGCCGGGTGTCAACGAGTCGGGACTACACACCAAGTACTTGTGCTGTACTTCGTGGCGAAGCCTGCGGGCGCAACGCAGGCGCTACGAGTGGGGCATGTCGGCGCTCGGCTTCTGCCGGGCGACGCTCCGGCCGAACTCACGCCGGGCGCGGGTGGCCCCTTCTGTCATCGATCCACGCCTGTTCGCGAGCAAGAGTGCCGCTGAACTGCTTCGCAACCGACTCTCCGGTTGTTGATGTCATCGGAAGTCGTCGACGTGTTCGGTTGCCCACTGTTCGAACGTACGCGGCGCGCGGCCGAGCAGTCGCTCGGTCGTCGGGTCGACTTGTGAGTCGTCGTAGGTGCCGTCGGCAAAGAAGCTGTAGAAGGCGTCGGCGTAGGCTGCTGGCATGGTGGCGTTCATCTGCGTCCGCGCCTGGGCGTTAGTCAGCGGCACAAGTTGGAGGTCTCGGTCGAGCAGTCGGGCGAGGACGCGGAGCCGGTCGGCGGGCCGGATCGGCTCCGGTCCGGTGAGGCGATAGGCGGCCTGATCGTGGCCCTGCGTAGTCAGCGTCAAGGCGGCGACCGCTGCGATGTCGACAGGATCGATCGCTGTGATCGGGACGTCGGCAAACGGCTCGCGCACAACGTCTCCATCGCGGAGCTGCGGCGCCCACTGCAGGGTGTTTGAGTGAAAGCCGCTGGGCCGCAGGATTGTCCAGGGCACCCCCGACTCGCGCACGGCGGCTTCGGAGAGCACGTTGTAGCGGACGACCGCGTTCTCGATGTCCCCGTCGACGACCGCGCCGGATGACAGCAACGCGACACGCCGGACGCGGGCGTCCCGGATGGTGGTGAGCAGTCCGGGCATGTCGGCGTAGCCGCTGAGGAGGAACACGCCCCGCACCCCGGCGAGCGCTGCCGAAAGGCTGTCCGGGCGATTGAGATCGGCGGCGACTGCCTGCACTCCGTCTGGCAGGCCTGGCGGATCGAGGGTGCGTGTGAGCGCCCGCACCGGCACCCCGGCATCGGCGAGCACCCGGACGAGCGCAGCGCCGACGTTGCCGGTTGCGCCGGTGACCAGGATCATCGCTCGCCTGCGTGCGGCACGAGTCGCGGAGCTGGGCCGCCCTTGAGGTCGATTGGACCGCTCGGCCCGGGCTCCTCGCCGGCGAGTGTTGAGGCGAGATCGCCGCCCGCACGTGCGAGGGTGATCACCCGCAGCTGCACGGACGGGACAATCGCGAATTCGGCACCGCCCCACGCGGCCAGCGCCACGACCACTAGGACCGGGATCGCGCCGGCGAGATACAGGGCACCGATGGCGCCGATCAGGACGGCATTCGCGATAAATGGCGTCCGCGTCGGGTCGCGGTCGGCTGCTCGTCCGCGTAGCACGGGTCCGGCCGCAGCGGCGATCCCGAAGGCGAGCAGGAATAAGCTGATCAGCCCGCCGGAGATGCCGGTGACCCACCCCAGGAATGGGGTGAGATCGGTGAACGCCGTGAATTGGCCACCCACATGCAAGAGCCCGACGCCGAGCATAGCGAGCACGCGCGGGAGCCAACGCAACACGAGCCCGAATGCTTTGGGACAGCGGCGGATGCGCGTGCGGAAGGCGATCGCCAAGACCCGGCAAGCCGCAGAGAACGCTGTCGGGAGTCCCTGGCCGCCTGGCGGTGATCCGTCGGGAGGTTGACAGTGGGCGCACGCGGTGCCAAGGTCGGGAACTCAGCCGGCGCGCCACGAGGTGTGACGGGCGGTCACGGCGGACGTACTAGTTACATCACACCCCTCAACGGAAGGAACAGCGATGTGGAAGACAGCGGGGACGGCCCTGATCGGGGCCGCGACGCTTGCGATCGCCACCCCGGCGACCCCGGCGCTGGGCGCGGCGAGCGCTCAGATTAGCGTGAACGGCAGCGGCGAGGCGAGCGTGCCGGCCGGCGCAACGTACGCGCAGCAGCAGGCATCGTATGACGAGGCTCTGACCGCCGCGGTCAACGACGCGAGCTCGAAGGCGCAGCTCGTCGCACAGCAGCTGTCGCTGACGCTCGGGCCCATCTCCAGCTTTACCGAGGAGAGCTTCGACTACCTCGGATACTGCGGCATCGCGATCGCTCCGGGCGTTGCCGCGCCGACCGCGTCCGGCGTGTCGAGCGCCCCCAGCACATCGACGACAGCCGGCTCGGGGACCAGCACGCAGCTGACCCCGATCCCCACCAAGTCGACCAAGCACAAGGCCAAGAAGCACGCGCAGAGGGCTAGCAGGCGCGCTCACCAGGCGAGCACGCGGGCCCACGCCGCGCAGGCGAGCGACCAGAGCTGTGAGCTCGAGGCCGACGTGACGATCGTCTACTCGGCCGCCTGAGCGCTGCGGATCGACTGCCTCGATGAAGACGTCACAGACTGGCCCGCAGGTCGGGTAGTCACGCCAGGGATCGACCGACGCGGCAGCGCTGCCAACCGCCGGCGTGCCTGCATTGCAGGCCCTCATCGACAAGGGCAAGCTCAAACCAGGTCAGAGCGTATTCATCAACGGCTGCCTCGGCGGGGTCGGCCGAGCCGCGACCCAGATCGCGCTCATGCGCGGCGCGTCCGTGGGAGGTAGCTGCCGTGTACACCGCGAGGTGTGCGACCGAGCCCTTGCGGCGTCGCGGGGCTTGCTCGAAGCTGCGGTCGGGCCAAAAGGAGAGACAGCGATGCGTGCAATTCAGATCGAGCGCTTCGGCGGACCGGAGGTGCTCGCAGAGGCCGACGTGCCGGAGCCGACCCCGACGGCCGGCAAGGTCCTGATCGACGTCACCGCGGCGGGCGTCAATTACGCCGACATTCACCGCGTGGCCGACGACTATCTTGCCGACCAGGAGCTCCCGTTCATCCCGGGCCAAGAGGTGGTCGGCACGCTCGAGGACGGCTCACGGGTCGTTTCCCTGGTACGTGGAGGCGGCTACGCCGAGCGGGCGTTGGGCCCGCTCGACCTCACGTTCACCGTCGCCGACGGCATCGGGGACATGGAGGCGCTGGCGTTGATGCTGCAGGGCACCACCGCCTGGCATCTGCTGCGAACCTCCGCCCACATGCAGGAGGGCGAGACGGTCGTCGTGTTCGCCGCTGCCGGCGGCGTTGGCTCCACCGCCGTGCAGTTGGCGCGCGCCTGGCGCGCCGGCCGGGTGATCGCTGTCGCGTCTAGCCAGGAGAAGCGGGACCTCGCCCTCAGCCTCGGCGCCGACGCCGCGGTCGACTCCGGCAGCACCGATCTGACGGAGGAGTTGATCGAGGCGAATGGTGGCCGCGGAGTCGACATCGTCCTCGAGATGACCGGGGGCGAGGTCTTCCGGGCAGCGATGGAATCGCTCGCCCACTTCGGTCGCCTCGTCCACTACGGGGCCGCGAGCCGAACGATGGCGCCACCGGTCGAGCCGCGCGAATTGATGTCTAACTGCACTGCAGTCGTCGGCTTTTGGCTCATGCAATGTACCCGCGGGATGGTCCAGGAGGCGCTTGACGACCTATGGGCGATGGCCGCGCGCGGGGAGCTTCGACCGCTGATCGGCGAGATCTATCCGCTTTCTGACGCACGCCGCGCGCACGAAGATCTCCGGGCCCGAGGCACCGTCGGCAAACTCGCATTGGACCCGGGTCGCTAGGCGCCGAAGCTATGGATCCGGCGTTCACGCCCATCACAGAGACGGGGAATCGATGCCAGAGGCCTTGATCGCATCCGTGGCGCGCTCGCCGATCGGGCGTGCGGTCAAGGGCTCACTTACCGGTGTGCGTCCTGACGACCTGGCAGCGAGAATGCTTGAGGCGGCGATCGATCAAGTACCGCAGCTCGATCCCGGTGAGATCGAGGATCTCTACCTTGGCTGTGGCGAGCCATACGACGAGCAGGGTGCCAACATGGCGCGCCGAGTCGCCGTGCTGGCCGGCCTTGACGGTCTGCCCGGCGCTACCGTAAATCGATTCTGCTCGTCGAGCTTGCAGACCACCCGGATGGCAATGCATGCGATCAAGGCCGGCGAGGGAGACATCTTCATCAGCGCCGGAGTCGAGTGCGTCTCGCGCTACGCCGACCCGGGCGGCGGAGGCGCCGTTGCGCCGCGCTTCCGCAACCCACGCTTCGCCGATTCGCAGGCGCGGACCGAGGCGATCGCGTCGGCAAATGAGCCATGGTTCGATCCCCGCCGGGACGGCGGCCTGCCGGACATCTACATCGGCATGGGTCAGACTGCCGAGAACGTCGCCTCGCTGTGCGGCATCGCCCGGGAAGTGCAGGACGAGTTCGCGGTCCGCAGCCAGCAGTGCGCCGAGCGAGCGATAGCGAAGGGCTTCTTCGCGCGGGAGATCGTCCCAGTCGAACTTCAGGACGGCACCGTCGTCGCGAGCGACGACGGGCCCAGGCCCGGCACGACCTATGAGAAGGTGGCTGCGCTCGAACCCGTCTTCCGGGCCGGCGGCACGGTGACCGCTGGCAACAGCTGCCCGCTCAACGACGGTGCCGCTGCCATCGTCGTGATCAGTGACCGGCGCGCGGAACGGCTGGGGATCGAGCCACTGGCGCGAATCGTCGCCACCGGCGTTTCCGCGCTTTCGCCCGAGATCATGGGCCTCGGGCCGGTGGAGGCATCGCGGCAAGCGCTCGCCCGGGCGGCAATGACGATCGAGGACATGGACCTCGTCGAGATCAACGAGGCGTTTGCCGTGCAGGTGATCGCGTCAGCCGCCCAGCTCGAAATCGATCCCAATAAGCTGAACGTCAACGGTGGCGCGATCGCGCTGGGCCACCCCTTCGGAATGACCGGTGCCCGCATCACCACGACCCTGCTCAACGGCCTGCGATCTAGGGGCGGCCGCTACGGACTGGAGACGATGTGCGTGGGCGGAGGACAAGGGATGGCGATGATTCTGGAGCTGCTTGCGTGACGTCCCCTGTCGACTTCTCCGGCCAGACGGTGATCGTGACGGGTGCTGCCCGCGGCATCGGCCAAGCGACCGCGAAGGGGTTTGCCGAGGCCGGCGCTTCGGTCTGGATGGTGGACTCGGACGCGGAAGCGCTGATTCCCGCCGCCGAGTCCGTCGGCGCCTTCGCCGCGGTGGCCGACGTCTCGGCTACGGCGGACGTCGAGCGCGTTGTCGCCGAAGCCGTCGAGGAGACCGGGCGGATCGACGTCCTCTTCAACAATGCAGGCGTCCTCCGCGACAGGGTCCTCTGGAAGATCGAGGACGCAGATTGGGATCTGGTCGTGAACGTCAGTCTTGGAGGTACGTTCCGATTTACTCGCGCCTGTGTGCCGCATTTCCGGGCGCGGGGCTACGGTCGAGTGATCAACGTCACCTCCTTCACCGGCCTGCACGGAAATGTCGGCCAAGCGGCCTATGCGGCGGCGAAGGCTGGCGTGATCGGCTTCAGCAAGACTGCCGCGAAGGAGTTGGCGCGGTTCGGCGTTACCGTAAATGTACTCTCGCCAAACGCCCAGACTCGCATGATCGAGTCGATTCCAGACCATATCCGCGAAGGGCTGGACGAGCAGATCCCGCTGGGCAGGTTCGCCGAGCCAAAGGAAATCGTGCCAGGTGTGCTCTTCCTCGCTTCGCCAGAGGCCGGCTATGTGACCGGAGTCGTGCTCCCGGTTGACGGTGGAATAGCGATGTAGCACGGCCGGTACGCGATGGACTTCACCAGCCCACACACTGTCGAGACAAACGGGATAACGATGGAGTACTACGAGCAGGGTGAGGGTCCGGCCGTTCTCCTATTACACGGCTTCCCCGAGCACCCCTTCTCCTGGCGTAAGCAGGTCGACCCGATCGCGCACGCGGGCTTCCGTGTCATTGTCCCGTCCCAGCGCGGTTACGCAGGGACGGAAGCTCCCCCGGACGCGGCGACCTATAGCGTTAAGAATCTGGTCGCTGATCTCAGCGGCCTACTCGACGCGCTCGGGGTCGAGCAGGCGGCGTGGTTCGGCCACGACTGGGGCTCGATGCCGGCCTGGTACTCAGGCGTGTACGAGCCGGACCGCGTGGCCGCGCTGGGCAGCCTGTGCACTCCCTACGTCAGATGGAACAGGCCCCGCGACATCAGCGCCGCTCATAGGAGGCGCGGCCCGAGTTACATTCGGACCATCCAAGAGGAGCCGGGCATTGCAGAGAGGATCCTCGAGCGCGACGTAGAGCACACTTTCCGCTCGCTGCTGCGCGGCCGCGGCTACACGATGGACGAGTTCGAGACAGCTCCGAAGTCGATCCGGGAAATTCCGATCGGCGTGCTCGTGGGGGACCCGCAGCTGTTCGGCGCCCCGATCGTCAGCGAGGAGGAGCTGCGCTTCTACGTCGATGTCTATCAGCACTCGGGGTTCACGGGTGGACTCAACTGGTACCGCGCGTTCCGCCGGAACTTCGAAGAGTCGCAGGCCGCGAACTACATGATCGACAAGCCAGCACTGATGATCAGCGCCGCCGACGATTGGTTTTT
>Ga0302314_10019897_pt1 | contig 11126 bp, 13 predicted proteins | sample III_Palsa_N2_3_FD_200533 | JGI IMG/M metagenome (GOLD analysis project Ga0302314, IMG submission 200533) | Peat permafrost microbial communities from Stordalen Mire near Abisko, Sweden - III_Palsa_N2_3 | ecosystem: Environmental > Terrestrial > Soil > Palsa > Peat permafrost | place: Sweden... | reverse complement strand
TGTTCTTCCCGTTCTTTATGGTGTCGATGTCGGGCCGGATGGTGCCGATGCAGGCGTTGCTGACCACGGTCCCCGAGCCCTCGCGGCGCGGCGCATTTCTCAGCGCCAACAGCGCGCTGCAGGCACTCGGGACTGGATGTGGCGCATGGCTTGGCGGCCTGATGCTGACCAATACGCCAAGCGGGCAGATCGCCGGTTACGGCACGGTGGGGTGGGTCGCGGTGACGGTGACGATGGTGGCCGTGTTGTGGGTCAGTCGAGTCAGGGCGGCGGCCGACAAAGCGCCACCTGATGCGGCTGCGGATCTTCACCCGGAGCCGCTGGGCGAAGCCTGATTCTGCCGCGAGGGAGCCGTGACAGTAGGCGCAACGCGAGTAAGTGGCAGAACAAGACAGGAATTTCACGCATGAATTCGTTCCACCGGAGTGACTGGTTGCAGCTTGCTCAGGCAGGTGGCGGGATGCTTGCTATCGCTGCCGCCGCGCTCGTCCCTTTCGCGCATGGACTATTCGTCGAACGACGGCGGCGTCGAGCGCAGATGCGGATAATTTTGGGAGTCTGCGCTCGTATGTCCGGACGGCTCGACGACTTGAAGGCTGCCTTTGAGTCCAACGTCAAATTGCCGGATCACACAGAATATGGTGTGGACCGTGAGTGGGAGCAGACGCGCCAGACGTTGGCTGCGTTTCCCGTTTGGGACTTCACTGACCACGTGATTGCAGTTCATATCGGGCATCTTCGATCTGCTGCAGATCAAGGCCAAGGTATCGCTAAAGGATACGCCTCAGAGCGAGACGTAATTGATCCGCTATGCCACGCGCTGGTCGAACGCGTGCTCGCCTGCATGGTCGTCGTGACGCGCGCGGAGATCGAACTCCGCGCGCGCCTGTGAAGCCAAAGATTCTGGGCTTACTTCGCTGGGCGGGTACGTGCCGCGCAGAGAGTGCCCTTCTGCCAAAAGACCGCTGTCCGTGAGGGCAGCGGTCTTCCTTACGACGGACAAGCTGAGCTTGTCGAAATTACACTTGCGCCCTATGCGTTGAAAGCGCTTGTTCGCTTTGGGCTGGCGCTATTCGAGGCTGGTTGTCATCTTGACTGTCGTTATTGGCCGCCGGCCGGCGACACTGTGCTCGGGGTCGCCAGCGTGTTGTTAGTCTTGGGGGCGCTGATGCCCGGCGTAGCGCTATTGCTATTCGGCAGGCCCGAGTTCGGCGACCCGGCGCCCATGCCGCTCTCCGAGTTGGGGGTGCCTGGCGTGCCGTAGCCGCTCGTTGTACCGTTCACCTGGTTCGACGGGCTAGCCGTGCTGCCCGACGTACCGCCGCCGCTTGAGCCTGCGGCCGCCTGTGCATAAACGCCGCCCGACAGCGTGAGGGCAGCGACAGCCGCGATTAACGTGCTAGTTGCCTTGTTCATGATTCGTCCCTCCTTCATTGGGATAAAAGATAGACGCAGACGATCGCCGCCTGCTTACCCGTGAAGTCAGCAAACGCCGTGCCGCGTGGTCTTATCTGCACTGAAACCATGGACGTCTGGAACCCCGCAATCCTATGAATCGTCCCGGCAAGGTCGATGCTTATTCGCAAAGCGAAAAACATGAGACCTCAGCGGACAACGTTATAGCCACGGGTGCAACGCTCATGACCTCGGGCGGAGAACAGACGGATGAGCCACCTCGTCATCGCCCTGATTGTGTTTGTGTGCGTATTCGGCAGCGCGCTGCTTGGGCTGTACTTGCGCACCGTGTTGCCTGAACACCACCTTAGCGAAGACGGAGTGCTGAGCAGCGGCCTTGTACAAACATGAAGTTGACCGCAACGAGCGTGCGGTTATTGCTGGGCGCGTCCAACCGACCCTCGGGTTTCCCTGCCGAAGCGCCGGATCGCCTGGGGGGGTTGCCCAATCGTCCGCAGGAACGCCCGCCTCATTCGCTCCCGATCCGAGAACCCGACTTCGTCCGCGATCACGTCCAAAGATAAACGCCCCTTTTCCAGTAACAGCCTCGCGGCTTCCACGCGCAAGTGTTCGACGGCTTTGGCAGGGGATTGCCCGGTTTCCGCACTGAAAGCCCGACTGAACTGACGTGGGCTCAGGCCCGCGACGTCGGCCAATTCCTCGACGCTCAATGCATTGCGCAGATTGGCGTTCGCATGGTCGATCGCCTTCTGGATTCGATCGGACTTGGGCTCGAGGTCAAGCAGCGTGGAGAACTGCGATTGCCCGCCGGCGCGGCGATGATAAACGACAAGCTTGCGGGCGACCGCGCGTGAAACGTCCTGGCCATGGTCCTTCTCGATCATGGCGAGCGCCATGTCGATCGTGGCTGTCATCCCTGCCGAGGTCCAGATCGGTCCGTCGACGATGAAAATCTGGTCCTCTTCGACGGCTATTGCGGGAAAACGGCGCTGCAGATCGTGTGCGAAGCGCCAATGTGTCGTCGCACGGCGACCGTCCAGAACCCCTGCTTCGGCCAGGATAAAAGCGCCCGTGCAAGGCGCCGCGATTCGCCTCGACGACTTCAGAGCGCGCCTGACAAAGGCAGTCAATGCGGCAGAGACAATGTCAATCTCGACGCCAGAACCAAACATGACGGTGTCGAATGCGGCGTCGCCAAAAGGCTGCGTCTCTACACGGATACCTGCCGAGGACAATACGAGTCCTCCCTCTTCAGACAGCACCGTCACTTCGTATGCCGGTTCGCCAAGCACAACGTTCGCCAGTTCAAAAGCGGTAACTGCCGCGAAGCCCATCAGATAGAAATTCGGGAATACAACGAAGCCGATCTTATGCATAGCTTGCCCGTGTCATGTCCTGAATCGCTTGTATATATGACATTTGAGACACGGTCAACGACGATTATTCTCTACTCGTACCGGTCCGGTGCGAAAAGCCGGCCGGGCCCGATGCCGCGATCGTGTACTACCCAAAACGCGACGCAGGTCTTCGGACTGAACCTCAAACCGCTTATCGCAAGAACTCTCGTATGGATCGTCGACTACTGATACTGGCCGTGGGCATGTTCGCAATGGGTACCGACAACTTCGTTGTCGCCGGTATTCTTCCTGGCGTCGCGGCATCACTGCATACATCCGTCAGCCTCGCGGGACTGATGGTCACCTTTTACGCATTGACCTACGCGGTGGCTGCCCCTGTCATGGCGGCTCTGGCGGGCGGCTGGCCGCGCAAGCTTCTGCTGGTTTCCGCGCTCGGTATTTTCGTCGCCGGCAACATGCTCAGCGCGGTCGCCACGGACTTGCACTGGGTTTTATTTAGCCGGGCTCTGTCGGGATTCGGCGCAGCGCTGTTCTCGCCTACTGCATTGGGCGTGGCCTCTGCGCTTGCACCGCCCGAAAAGCGCGGCCGTGCGTTAGCTGCCGTAACGGCCGGGTTGACGGGGGCGACAGCCCTCGGCTCGCCGATCGGCACGTTTATCGGCGGATTCGGAAGCTGGAGAACGACTCTCTGGTTCGTCACCTTGCTCGGACTTGTGGCGATGATCGGCGTCTGGACAATGCTGCCATCCGTTCCCCGGCCTGCATCCATCAGGTTGCGAGAACGGCTTGCACCCGTCCGCGATGTGCGTATAGCGCTAACCTTGCTTACTTCGTTGTTCGCCTTCGGCGGGTTCCTCATGGTGTACACGTATGCGGGTGTAGTGCTGCAGCGTGTCACGCACGGCGACGGACGCATTCTCGCTGGGATGTTTTTGTTGTGGGGCGTGGCGGCCACGACGGGGAACCTTCTATCCGGACGCCTTGTGGACCGCTTCGAAAGCCGCAACATTATCAATGCAATGCTCTGGCTTGCCATCATCAATTTTTGTGCGATGCCGTGGACATCCGCACATGCATTCAGCGCTGCAATTGCGCTCGCGATATGGGGCATATGCGGATGGGGGCTCATCGTCCCGCAACAACATCGGCTGGTGCAACTCAAGCCCGGCGTGGCACCCCTGCTGCTGGCCCTCAACAATACCGCGACATACATCGGACTCGCCTGCTCCGGCGTGCTTGGCGGCGCAGTGCTCCAGTCGATCGGCGGGCAGTACCTGAGTCTCGTTGCAGCCGCGCTGATTGCGATCGCTTTTCTGCTCGCAGAAGCCGCGCATCATCGCATCCACCTGTCGAGCACACAACACCGCGCGACGACCCATCGCGAGACCGAGCCCGTCTGATTGACCAGGAACTGCTAGCGCGAACGTTATAACGTTAGTTATGCGAATGACAAAATTATTATGAGCACACGATCTTTCATTGGTGCAATCTGCGCCGCTATTGCCTTCTCGTCCTGCTTGTCGGCTACCGCACAGGGCACTGGCGAAACAGTCACGCCGAATTTCAATCGAGCGATACCGAACATCCCTGGCAAGTCCCTCGTCGCGGTCGTCGTCGACTATACGCCGGGCGGAGCCTCTGCCCCGCACGTACACGCCAGATCGGCGTTTATCTACGGTTACGTGGTTTCAGGAGCAATCGAGTCGCAAGTGAACGATGGGCCTGTGCGCGTCTATCGCGAAGGCGAAAGCTTCTATGAACTGCCTGGTGCACGTCATCGCATCAGCCGCAATGGCAGCAAGACACACCCCGCCAGGCTGCTTGCCGTGTTCATCGTCGATAGCGACGACCACATCTTGACGACACCCGTTGTTAAACATGGAGAGTGAGATGAAACGTCTCGACTACACCCAGGTTGCACCTGCCGGCATCAAGGCCCTTGGAGGCGTGTACGGATACGTCATGCAAAGCGGCCTATCGCCAGTACTGGTCGATCTCGTCTACCTTCGAGTTTCACAAATCAATAACTGCGCGTACTGCCTGGATATGCACACCCGCGACCTTCTTAGAAGAGGGCAGAACGTGGAGAAGCTCGCATTGTTGCAGGCATGGGCAGAAGCCGGAGTGCTCTTCGACGAGCGTGAGCGTGCAGCCTTGGCTTGGGCAGAAACGGTGACGCGCGTAACCGACACGGGTGTTCCCGACGACGCATACCGGGCCGCGCGCAGAATATTCGACGAACGTGAAATCACGGACCTCACGATCGCGATAGGTTTAATGAACGCGTATAACCGCCTGGCAATCAGCTTCCGGAACCCACCGCAGGCTGCGCTGTAATTTGCTTACACATGGTGAAGCCGAAGGCTGATGCTGGCCAACTAATCGCAGAGATCCCTGCTGAGATACGCAACGACCGCCCCTGTCAGCGCGATGCCGTGCAATTCCTCCGGCGATACCAGACGCGCCGCGATAATCTCACGGTTATCCAGTCGCAACTCGGGTAGGTAATCGAGGTGCAGTTCAAAGAAATGCACCCGGTCTCTTCGCCCGTCCCAAATGCCGCACGCGCTGCCCGCGGGGATCAATGGGTACGACGAGAGACCCAGCTCCTCCTCCATTTCGCGCTGCGCCGCCGCATCAGGCGCCTCACCGGGCTGGAGGCTCCCGCCGGGAAAATTCCACTCGGCCCGATACGACGACTTCACCAGCAACAGTGCCCGCCCGACGTAGATTGCTACTAGCGCGCCCTCATGGCGAGGCCGTCGAAGGTACCACCAGGCGCGAGCGAGTCGGAATCCGAGGCGAAGCGCCATGCGCCAGACCGAGTCGATAAGCATAGCCGGTCGCGCTCGCTCAAGGCTCGGCATGAGGTCTCTCCCTTCCTTCATGGTCAGCGGATCTTCCGGTTCGCCGCGTTGGCGCGGCTTGGATCGTTCAGCGCCTGTCACAGCACTGCTTGGAAACCGAAGTTTAGCCGGGTGCTGCTCCCGCTCGGCATAGCGATTGTCAACAACTCAAAGGCGTATGTCGACCGGCCGTTCATGCCGCACCAACACGGGCGCCGCCAAACTATTGGTGCTTCCTATCAAGATCATCATAAACCAGTCTTGGACGCTATAGTTTGACCGGCGCATTCTTCGTCCATCGGCTCTCAGCCAACACCCAGATGGAGCGAAACATGCAAGAAATCATCGATGGTTTCCTGAAGTTCCAGCGCGACGCGTTTCCGCAGCGCTCCGAGCTTTTCAAGCAGTTGGCCACGAGCCAGCACCCGAGCACCCTGTTCATTTCATGCTCGGACAGCCGGCTCGTACCGGAACTCGTCACGCAGCGCGAGCCGGGCGACCTCTTCGTGATCCGCAACGCCGGCAACATCGTGCCGTCGTACGGCCCAGAGCCGGGTGGCGTGACCGCTACGGTCGAATACGCAGTCGCCGCGCTCGGCGTGACTGACGTCGTGATCTGCGGACACTCCGATTGTGGCGCAATGACGGCCATTGCCACCTGCAAGTGCATGGACCATATGCCGGCCGTTCGCAACTGGTTGCATTACGCGGATTCCGCGAAGGTCGTCAACGAGGCGCGCGAGCACAAGAGCGAACGCGACCGGGTCGACTCGATGGTCCGCGAAAACGTGATCGCCCAACTCGCCAATATTAAAACTCATCCTTCCGTGCGACTCGCGCTCGAACAAGCGCGTCTGGCGCTGCACGGCTGGGTGTACGACATCGAATCTGGCTCGATCGATACGCTCGACGGCGCGACGAACCGCTTCGTTTCTCTCGCGGAACATCCGCATGCTTGTGCAACTCCGGCTCGGCTGAGTCTCGCTGTCTAACGCCGTGTTTTTCGAATTCATTCCATCTCAAGGAGCATCATCATGACGCAATCGCAACATAGCCAAGCCCGCCGCGAAGCCCTGACCGACACGATCATCGATACGAAGGTTCGCAAGAATCTGACGTTCGAGCAGATCAACGAAGGCACTGGCTTGAGCCTCGCCTTCGTCACTGCGGCGCTGCTCGGCCAGCATCCGCTGCCCGCCGACGCCGCGAAGGTCGTAGCCGACAAGCTCGACCTCGACGAAGACGCGGTTCGACTGCTGCAAACCATCCCGCTACGCGGCAGCATTCCGGGCGGCGTGCCGACCGATCCGACGATCTACCGGTTCTATGAAATGGTGCAGATCTACGGCTCGACGCTGAAGGCGCTGGTCCACGAAAAACTCGGCGACGGCATCATCAGTGCGATTAACTTCAAGCTGGACATTCAGGCAATCGACGATCCCGAAGGCGGCAAGCGTGCCGTCATCACACTCAACGGTAAATATCTGCCGACCAAGCCGTTCTGAGCAACGCAGCGAGCCATTCCTACGTGAATGGCTCGCGCGGTATTTATTCGGATTTTGTCTCGACGCAATGATCTGTATTCCTGCAGGTTTTACGATTTTGAGCGAGTGTTCCAATGAAAGATACCGCAGCACCCTTAAGGGGTTCCGGCGACGGCTACGACGCCATCATGACGAAGGGTTCTATGACAGCGATTCGTGTTGTTGGGACTAGTCACGAAAAATCCGCCGATACGAGAAAAGCAACATGGCTCGTTGCTGCGATGGTTGTCATTGCGATGGCACTTCGACCTGGGATCGCTTCGATTGGCCCGGTCTTGCCGCTCATCAGCCGGGAGTTTTCACTTTCGCATGCGACAGCCTCGTTGTTGACGACCATCCCGACGCTGCTGATGGGGCTGTTGGCACTGCCGGCCCCGTGGTTGGCGCGGCGATTTGGAAGAAATGGGGTGTTGGTTGGGTCTCTCGTGCTGCTGTTTGTCTCGATGGTGGCACGCTCATTCGTATCGGACGTAGCGATGCTGCTGCTGACTACAGCAGGCGTGGGAGCCGGAATCGCGATATCGGGAACGCTGTTCGCCGGAATGATCAAGGCCAGGTTTCCGACGAAGGTCGCGATGATGATGAGCATCTATGCGACCGCACTCGCGGGCAGTACCACGATCTCCGCGGCCACGACCGGCACGATTGCCGCGTTTGCTCGCGCAAACGGGTCAAGCGGATGGCGGATTGGAACAGGGATCTGGAGCCCTGTCGCGCTGATTGCAATTTGCGCGGCGCTTGCCATCCTCATCTGGGAAAGGCGGGAGCTCGCGAACACTACAGCCAAGGCCGTAAGGGCCGCACGATTACCGCTGATGAGCCGGACCGCGTGGCTGGTGGCACTGTTTTTCGCCTGCGACAACTTTCTGTTCTTCGCGTTATTGGCCTGGACTTCGCCGATGTATCGGGAGCATGGCCTGTCCGCCGCATCCGCAGATCTCGTACTGGCAACCTACACGGTGGAGTTCACGGTGGCGATTCCGGTGTTTGGTTTGTTGAGCCGGGCGCATGATCGTCGCGGATGGCTCGCGATCTGTGCGGCGCTCGCTGGAGCCGGGACTCTGGGGATCGCTTTGGCGCCATTACTGATGCCTCACGTGTGGATTGCCATCGCTGCATTCGGTTTGGGCGGTGGCTTCACACTCGGAATGACCTTGCCGCTCGATAACGCGCATAGCGCGGACGAAGGCAACACGTGGAATGCATTCGTGATGACCGTCGGCTATCTGCTTGCCGCCGCTGGCCCGTTACTTGTCGGCTCCTTGCGAGACGTCACTGGCGCTTTTCAGGCTCCAGTCTGGCTTCTGTTTGTCGTTGCACTCGGAATGCTCGTGTTGACGCCGTTCCTCGCACCTAAACAAGCTTCCAGGTAATTGTTCCACGCATGCGCCCGATCGTGTAGGTAACCTATCATCTTTGGCCGCCCGACTCCCGTTCGCGACGGAAGCAATGACGCTATGGCCGGAAGCCGGTTTTGCCCGCTCCCTGCTCTCCATACTCGACCGGCAGGACGCCGCGAGCCACCGCCTTGACCAGCGTCTGGTGGTCGGCTTCAGTTTGATCCGCGTACGCCTGAGCGAACCGGCACAGCGACCTGTCCAGCTTGTCCGAAGAACCGACATATCCAGCGATCATGGACGCGCCGCTGGTCCGCGCATGGCCTTTCGCCAGCAGATGGCCGACGATTCCGGCGTAGTCGGTCAGTGCCGCCGGGTCCAGCGCATCTAGTGCAATGGTGCCCTTCATGTTGCGGAACTGCCGGACGTAGTACTGCAGGCCGTCGATGGTGGTCCAGCCGAGCAGCGGATCGCTGACCGTTTGCAGGGCTTGCTGATACTCCACAACTCGCTGTCCCTGATGGGCGTGCCATGCTGAATCACCGTGAACGAACCGGGCCAGCACCGAACGCCGTGCCTGTTTGAGCTGCAGGAACACCACATCATCGGCGCCGCTGCCCTCAAGCAGGGCGACATAGGCACGCAAGCCGACACTGCCGACTCCCACCACCTTGTGAGCGATGTCGACCAGGGTGTAACCGCCTAGAACCCGACGCCAGTGCGATGCGAGCGTGCCCAGATACTCGTCCAGCGCGACGGCGATGCGCTCGGCCTCGGCTTCCGGGACTCGGGTAATCAACGGTGGCTCGTCCACGATGCACCGCCGCCCGTCACGCTCCGTGGCGAAGCGCGGCAGCGCACGATCGCTGGTGCGGGACCGCGCGCGTTTAACCGCACGCTCTATCTCGCCATGCAGGGCGGTGTCGGTCGCCTTCTCGTGTAGTCGGTCAACGTCGATCCGCTCATAGGAACGCGACAGCAGCGGCTCGTTGGCTAAAAAACGCACCTCCTCGCGGTAGGCGGCGACGCAGGACGCCACCGACGCATGGCATTGGACTTCACTCGCGCCGGTGTGTCGGCCAGCCACCCAGATGCTGGCCACCAGCCGGCGCAGATCCCATTCCCAGGCTCCGGGATGAGCCTCGTCGAAGTCGTTCAGGTCGAGAACCAGGTCACGCTCCGGGGAAGCGTAGAAGCCGAAATTGCCCAGGTGGGCATCGCCACAGATAACCGGGGTAATGCCGGTGGCGGGGAGATGGGCGACGTCCTCGGCCATAACGACGGCCGTGCCGCGCAGGAACCCGTACGGGGAGGCCACCATACGCCCGACGCGGATCGGAATCAGCCAGTCCAGCCTGCCTTCATGCGAATGCTTGATCTGCTCAACTGGATCCGGCCGGTTCGCCGGTGCCTTCCAGTCGCCCATCGAACTGCGGGGAACCTGCTGACGCAGGCTCCAGCCAAGCTTGAATCGCTCCGCGCGTGACATGGGCCGTTTGCGCAACGAACGGTAACTGTCGCTGTCGGCATTGGCGAGGATCACATGCCCCGTGGATGACTGGGTCGTCGTCATACCTTTGCCTCGTTGCACAGGTGCGCCGGTGGCTTTATCGCTGCGCGACGCGTTTCTCTGCAGGTCGCGCAGTCGAGTTGCGCAGGATCAAATCTGTCGGCAACGTGACGCGGTCCGAGGGCAATTCGATCCCAGCAATCTGGGCCAATAATATGTTGACCGCCGATCGCCCCATTTGTTGCAGCGGCTGACGAATAGTCGTAAGCGGGGGATAAACCTGCGCCGCCATCGGGACATCATCGAACCCGATTACGGAAACATCGTCCGGGACACGCATTCCCAGTTCGTGCGCCGCAGCAATCGCACCAAACGCGCTCAAGTCATTCGCGGCAAAGATCGCGGTCGGCGGTCGCTTCAATTTCAATAGATGCGATGCCGCCTTGAAACCCATTGCCTGACTAAACCGCCCAACCGCCGTCAAGCTAGCTTCAATACGCAAACCCTGCTGCCGCATCGCGTCATTAAAGCCGCGCTCCCTGTCGTGCGCTGCTGTGAGCCGCTCATCGCCGCTGATAAAAGCAATCCGCGTATGGCCGAGTGAGACCAGATGCTGCACTGCCAGACGCGCGCCCTCGTAATTGTCCGATGCGACCGAGGGGTATTGCGGGAAAACGCCACGCTGATCCACCACCACCACCGGCATATCAGCCTCACTCAGCGCTTTCAGATGGGGCGCGTCATCGTGTGGAAGGATCGCCACCAGTCCGTCCGAAAACTGCTGCAGTAGCGTCAAGACGTTGTGATGCGTCTCACTATCCTCGTCGAACATGGGATACACCAGCATCTCGTACCCCGCCTTTCGAGCTGCCCGACCCGCACCGATGATCAACTCAGTGACAAACTGATCCTGCCGGACGGGTGTGAGCAAGCCGACAATATGGGTACTCCCGCCTGACAATTTCTGCGCGGTCCTGTTGGCGACATAGCCGATCTCCGCGGCAATGCGCAGAACCTTATCGCGTGTCTGCTCCGACACCCCATGACGGTTGTTGATGGCGCGCGACGCGCTCATCTGGGAAATGCCGGCTAGCTCCGCAAGCTGCGCCAACGTG
>Ga0302314_10019890_pt1 | contig 11128 bp, 11 predicted proteins | sample III_Palsa_N2_3_FD_200533 | JGI IMG/M metagenome (GOLD analysis project Ga0302314, IMG submission 200533) | Peat permafrost microbial communities from Stordalen Mire near Abisko, Sweden - III_Palsa_N2_3 | ecosystem: Environmental > Terrestrial > Soil > Palsa > Peat permafrost | place: Sweden... | reverse complement strand
CGCCATAACTTTCAGTTCCCCGCGGCCAGGACGCGCCGGGCGCTATCAACGTGCAGTTGCTCAATCATGCGACCGTCGACGGTAACGACCCCCGCCCCGCCTCGCGCGGCTTCCTCGAAGGCGTCGATCACGCGCCGTGCGTGCTCAAGCTCGGCCTCCGAGGGCGAGAAGACCCGGTTACAGATATCTACCTGCCCAGGGTGAATGAGCGTCTTACCGTCAAACCCGAACCTGCGACCCTGAACGCACTCGGCCTCAAAGCCATCGAAATCACGCAGATCGTTGTAGACGCCGTCAAGGATCATCTTGCCAGCCGCTCGCGCCCCGAGCAGGCAAAGTGAGAGGCTGGTGATGAGAGGCTCACGACCAGGCACATGCTGGGCGTTGAGCTCCTTGACGAGGTCGTTGGTGCCCAGCACAAGTACTGCCAGCCGCTCACTGGCCGCCGCGATCTCATGCGCGGCAAGCACCGCGGCGGGCGACTCGAGCATCGCCCAGAGCTCTGTGCTCTCGGGTACCCCTGAGGCGGTCAGCGTCGCCTCGATCTCACGTACCTCAGCTGCCGACCCGACCTTCGGAACCACGATCGCGTCCGGCCCGGCGGCGGCCACCGCCCGCAGGTCATCGTCGTGCCACGCCGTACCCCGGTTGTTCACGCGAATCGTCACGAGCCGATCGCCGTATCCGCCGGAAACGACGGCGCGGCAGACGTGCTCCCTTGCCTTCTGTTTGGATCCGGGTGCGACCGCATCCTCGAAGTCAAGGATCAGCGCATCAACCGGGAGATCCTTGGCCTTCTCAAGCGCGCGCTCGTTGTCGCCGGGCATGAACAGCACGGAGCGCAGACGTGACGGCAGGGCGGTCATAGAGAGCGAGGCTATCGAGCTGACAGAATCCCAAACATGAAAATGCGCCAACTTGGAACTGTCGGCCCGCTCGTTTCTGCGATTGGCCTCGGCTGCATGCCGATGTCCGGAACCTACGGCTCGGTGGCCGATGAAGACAGCATCGCGACCATCCACCGTGCCCTCGACCTCGGTATCAACCTGCTCGACACTGCCGATGTCTACGGCGACGGCCACAACGAGGAGCTCGTCGGCAAGGCGATCAGGGACCGCCGCGATCAGGTGGTGCTGGCCAGCAAGTTCGGGATCGTGCGTGGCACTCCAGCGGGTTTCGACGGCCGCCCCGAGTACGTGCGCGCCGCGATCGAGCGCAGTCTCAAGCGTCTGAACGTCGACACGATCGATATCTACCAGCAGCACCGCGTCGACCCGAAGACGCCGATCGAGGAGACGATCGGGGCGATGAAAGAACTGATCGACGAGGGCAAGATCCGCTTCATCGGCTTGTCCGAGGCGCTGGCGCCGGACCTGCGCCGCGCGGCCACGGTGCACCCGATCACGAGCCTGCAGAGCGAGTACTCGTTGCTTGAGCGCACGGTCGAGGGTGACGTGCTCGATACCTGCGAGGAGCTCGGCATCGGCTTCCTGCCGTTCTCACCACTGCAACGCGGTCTGCTGTCCGGCAGCCTCACGACCAGCACCGAGCTTGAGCCCGATGACTTCCGTGCCGGCGATCGCTTCCCGCGCGTCGGTCCCGAGCACCTCGAGGCCAACGCCTCGCTCGCACAGGTGGTGGCGGAGGTCGCCGCCGAGCACGCGGCAAGCCGCAGTCAAGTGGCGCTGGCCTGGCTATTGAGCCGCAAGCCGTGGATCGTCCCGATCCCCGGCACCAAGCGGATCGCCTACATCGAGGACAACGCCGCAGCTCCCGAGCTCACGCTGACCGCTGCCGACCTCGAACGCCTGGACGCGCTGTTCGGGCAGGCACAGGGCAACCGCTACGGCGGCAGCAACAGCACACCGAACTGGGTCTCACCGCCGCTCGCTAGCTGAGCGGCGCCACCGCGAGCAGGGCGTCTGGCCTGGTCCCACTGGACCAGGCCATTCGCGAACGGTTACGAGAGGACGAACTGGCCGACGAGCTTCTCGAGCTCATCAGCAGTATGAGCAAGCTGTTGCGCGCTGGCCGCGATCTGCTGCGTCGATGCGCTCGACTGCTCGGTGCTCGCCGAAACTTCCTGGGTAGAGGCGCTCGAGGATTCCGCGACCTCGGCCACGATGCCCATCGTCTGACGCATCTGATCACCGCTGGCGGCGATCTGGCGAATCGTGGCAGCGATCTGATCGACTCGCGCGCTCATGTCCTCAACGCTCTGGCCGATCTGCACGAAGGCGTCACGCGCCTGCTCCACGGTCTCGACGCCGCCCGCTGTTTGTGAGGCACCAGCCTCGACGACCTGGACGGTGCGCTGAGTCTCCTTCTGAATCTCTGCCACCAGCTCGCTGATGCTGGCCGCCGCCTGCTGCGACTCCTCAGCCAGGTGGCGAACCTCTTCGGCGACGACCGCGAAGCCACGGCCCTGCTCGCCGGCGCGAGCCGCCTCGATCGCGGCGTTCAGTGCCAGCAGGTTGGTCTGCGCGGCGATCCCGGTGATGGTCGAGACGATGCCGCCGATCTGATCGCTCTTCTCGCCGAGTGACTTGATCGCTGAAGTGGTTTCGACGCTTGAGTCGCGTACGGCCCGCATCGCCTTGCTCGCCTGCTCAGCGGCGTCGACACCCTCACGCGCCAGGTTGCGTGCTTGCTCGGCGGCCGCGGCGGTCTCGTCGGCGGTCTGCGCCGACATCCGGGTCGCCTCAGTCAGCTCATCGGAGACGCGACGTGCGTCATCAACCGAGCGGACCTGCTGCTCGGCGCCCGAAGCAACGTTGTTCACGGCACTGGCAATCTCTTGGATCGCGCGGCCGGTTTCCTCGCTGGTCAGTGCCATCTCATTGGACGCGGCTGAAAGCGAGCCCGAACGCTCACTGATGTCGCCGATCATGTGCCGCAGGTTGCTGTTCATCCGCGCGAAGGCGGTACCGAGCTGATCGTTCTCCGACTTGGGCTCGACGTTGTGCGAGAGATCGCGTTCTGAAATCCGCACCGCCGTCTGCGACATGTCGCTCAGGTAACCGACCATGGAGCGGAACTCGCCGCCCATGTCAGAGAGCTCATCGTTTCCGGCGACGTTGATCTCCTGGTCAAACTCGCCACGCGCTATCGCGCTGGCGGCATGACCGACCTCCCGCACCCCGCCGACTATGCGCCGGGAGAGGAGCAGCGCAATTCCGACTGCGGCAAGCACCCCAATGACCAACAGGATGATCGTCAGCAGCAGCGAGCTTGAGTACGTCGAGTGAGATGACTTGGCCTCAGCGTTGGCGAGCGTGCCCTGGTAGGCAACCCATGCCGCCGAAGTGGCCTTCATGTTCGTGTAAGTGTTGTCGGCCGCGCCAGCACCAACCACCTGGCCTGCATCCGCGAGCTTGCCCTCGTCGGCGAGCTTCTTGAAGCCGCTCGACTCTGACACGTACTCGGCGAACTGACGCTTGAAGGTGTTGAAGAGCGCCCCGTCATGCGCGTTGGCGATCAGGCCCTCAGCGGTGTACTGATTGAGGACCTGGGCCATCCCGGTGATGTCGCCGGCAAGGTCGCCGTCGATCCCCTGCGAGCCGGCGCGCTCGGCCGGCGTCGAGAGGATGTAGTGCAGCTCATCCTTGCGGTACTTGTTCATGAAGGCGGTCGCCTCGCCGGCCAGCTGCGTCGCCGGAACGATCTTGGTGGCGAGCTTGTTGACGTGCGTGTTCTCTTTGCCAAGCCCGCTGATCGCGAAGATCCCGAGCACAAGCATCAGCAGCAGGACCACGCCGAATGAGGAGAGCAGGCGGGCTTGCAGCGTAAAGCGCCTGGAGGTGGGCATTGAGATGGGCCTTCTTGGTCGTGTGTCAGCGGTCGGGACACCGAGTGACCTTCGCCACAAAGCGCCTGATCTGTGTTTCGGCCAAAAAGGCGGCGACTTTAGCCGCGCATAGTCTGCTGCTGAGGGCCTACCGGGAGAGATCGTCAGGTCGAGAACGCCCGAGAAATCAGGCTTGATCCCGCGCAATCAGGGCAAGTAGGTCCTCACCGTAACGCTCAAGCTTCGCTTCACTGATGCCTTTGATAGCCAGTAGCGCGTCTGGATCGGTCGGTCGCAGCTGAACGATTTCCGCCAGCGTCGAATTGTGCAGCACCGTGTAGGCCGGCTTGCCGTCGGCCGTCGCCAGGCGCCAGACCTTGAGCTGCTCGAACAGCGGATCGGACTGTGCAGCATCGAGCATCGCTGCCTGCTCAGCGTCCGGCGCTGAAGACTTACCTGAGCCAGCTGAGCGCACGCGGGTAACGCGGATCTCGGGCAGCCACTCGACGGGGTCACAGATGTCACAGCAGCGGCCCGCCGGATGGCCAGGGTCGCTGTCTCCGAAGTGCCGCAGAATCGTGGCGCGGCGACAGTCCTCGCTGTTCTCGACGAACCGCACGATTGCGCGGTATTGGCGCCAGCCGCGCTCATCCTTGTCCTGGTTGAGGTGGATCAGGCGTCCGAGGTCAGCGCGCATCGCCAGCAGTACGGCGCGCGCGGGCAGGCCGTCACGGCCTGCGCGGCCAACCTCTTGGTAGTAGGACTCGACCGAGGTCGGCACGGCGTAGTGCACGACGGTGCGTACGTTCGGCTTGTCGATGCCCATGCCGAAGGCGGTCGTGGCGACGACGATCTCAGCCTCGTCATTCAGAAAACGACGCTGTGCCTCATGTCGAGCCTCAGACTCCATGCCCGCGTGATAGCCGACGGCACTCATCCCGAGCTGGCAGAGGCTGGCGCTGACATCATCGACCTGTTTGCGCGTGCCCGCATAGACGATCGCGGGCCGGCTCTCGGGCATCTCAAGGATCGCGGCAAGTGTCGCCAGCTTGCGCGCGACCGCACCGGTCCCGGCGAAGTGCAGCACGTCAAAGGAGAGGTTGGGTCGGTCGAAGCCGCTGTGGATCAGCAGCGGGTCCCTGAGCCCCAGGCGTTCCGCAATCTCCCGCGCCACGACCGGCGTTGCCGTAGCGGTCAGCGCCATCACCGGCGGACGCCCGAGCTGCTCAATCACATCGTGCAGCTGCAGGTACTCGGGCCGGAAGTCATGGCCCCACTCAGATACGCAGTGGGCCTCGTCCACCGCGAACAGCGCGATCTCACGGGTCCGCAGCGCCGACACGAAGGCGGTGGAGACGAACCGCTCCGGGGAGCAGAAGACCAGCCGCGCTTCACCTGAGCGGATCGCGGCGAGAGCCGTGCGGTTGTGGTCCTCCGGCATCCCGGAGGCGAGCATCGCGGCTGGATGCCCGGCGTCGCGCAGGCGCACGTACTGGTCCGACATCAGCGCGATCAGCGGGCTGACGACGACCGTGAGCTTGTCGCTGGCCAGGCCCGGAAGTGTGTAACAGAGGCTCTTGCCGCGCCCGGTCGGCATCACGATGCTGGCGTCGCGGCCCTCGAGCGCGGCGGTGATCGCCTCGCGCTGGCCGACCCGGAACTCCTCAAGGCCGAAGTAGGCGAGCAGCGCGTCCGGGTCCTGGGGGCCGTCGTAGCGGCGGGGCGGGACTCTGCGGCGGGATCCCGGGGGAGCTGTCCGTTCGGACAGCTCCCCCGCAAGCGCCTTCAACGCTTCACGATCTTCGGAGCCGAACAGCTTCCAAGCCGCGCGCAGCTCACCGAGTTCGGAGGCCAGCGCTTCGAGCGGCTCGCCCTCGTCGATGCGTGCGATCAGCTCGCGTGCTTGCGCTGCAAACCCCTCCGGTCCGATCTCGAGCCCGGCGTCTGAGAACAGCGTCTCAGCCAAGCTCGGCAATCAGGTCAGCGACCGACTCGACGATCCGAGAAGCGCGGTACGGCTCGCGTTCGGCGTCTGCCTGGGTCGTCAGACCGGTGAGCACGAGGATCGTCTCCATGCCGGCCTCCATCCCGGAGATGATGTCGGTATCCATGCGGTCACCGATCATCGCCGAGCTCTCTGAGTGGGCGTCGATCGCGTTCAACGCCGACCGCATCATCAGCGGGTTGGGCTTGCCGACGAAGTAGGGCTCGATGCCAGTGGCCTTGGTGATCAGCGCCGCGACCGCCCCGGTCGCGGGCAGCGGACCGTGCAGCGAGGGGCCGGTGACGTCGGGATTGGTGGCTATGAAGCGGGCGCCACCCTCGATCAGGCGAATCGCCTGGGTGATGCGCTCAAAGCTGTAGGTGCGGGTCTCGCCGAGCACCACGTAGTCAGGATCTGATTCGGTCATCGTGTAACCGGCGGAGTGCAGCGCCGTCAGCAGGCCAGCCTCGCCGATCACGTAGGCACTGCCACCGGGGCGCTGGTCTTCGAGGAAGCGTGCGGTCGCAAGCGCGGAGGTCCAGATGTCGGCTTCACCGATGTCGATGCCGTTGGCGCGCAGGCGCGCGGACAGGTCACGCGGGGTGTAGATCGAGTTGTTCGTCAGCACCAGAAACGGGAAGCCACGCTCACGCAGCTTGGCGATGAACTCGTCAGCGCCGGGGATCGCGTGCTCCTCACGCACAAGCACCCCGTCCATGTCCATCAGGTACGACTTGATCTCACGTTTGCGGGTCACACGCCAACCGTATCGGTCTCGGCAGCGGCACATTCGACCGTGGGGTGAACTAACTGTGAGGCCGTTGCCTGGCGCAGCAGCTCGAACAGCGCGCCGCGTTGCTCAAGGCTCAGATCAGCCAGCACTTGGTCCTCCACGGCCGCCAGCACGAACTCGGCCTGCGCCAGCTTCTCGCGGCCTGCCTGCGTCAACTCGACGATGTGCCGGCGACGATCCTCCGGCGAGCGCCTGCGAGTCACGAGTTGCTCAGCCTCGAGCTCGTTCAGTAACCCGACCACGTTGGTGCCATCGAGCTGCAGCATCTCGGCAAGGCCCTGCTGAGCGATCGAGTCGGTGTCCCGCAGCATCGTCAGCGCCACCAGATGGCGGGGCCGCAGGCCGAGCGGTGACAGCGCTGACTCACTACGCAGCCGCATACGCCGCGACAGATAGTCGAGCAGGGCCGCGGAGCGATAGGGCGGCTGAACGACAGGAAGCTGCGACATAGAGAGAAGTCTAGGGCGGCTGGCGTAGTCATTGCGTGTGCAACAATCATTCGCGTAGCGCTAATCATCTTTAAAGGACTAAGCACCTATGCCACACCTGCTTCACATCGATTCGAGCATCCAGGGCGATCGCTCTGTCAGTCGCAAGCTGACCGCACGCGCCGCCGAAGCCTGGAAGGCCGCAAACCCGGGCGGAAGCATCACCTACCGCGACCTCTCAGCGCAGCCGCTACCGCACCTTGACGGCGTCGCCGCCTCGATTCGAGCCACCCCGCCCAGCGACCACAGCGCGGAGCAGGCCGCTGCCTACGCGATCAGCGTCGAGCTGATCGATGAGATCAAGGCCGCCGACACGGTCCTGCTGGGCCTACCGGTCTACAACTTCGGCGCTCCGAGCACGGTCAAGTCCTGGGTCGATCACATCGTCTTCCCAGGTCTCTCGCTCGACGAGAACCACACCGGCCTGCTGGGGGGCCGTGACTTCGCCGTGATCATCAGCCGCGGCGGTGGCTACGCCCCCGGCACCCCACGCGAGGGCTGGGACCACGCCGAGCAGTGGTTGCCGCACGGCATCATGCTGACCGGCCTCGAGCCCCGCTTCATCGTCGCCGAACTGACCCTGGCGAACGTCAACCCGGCGATGGCCGACCTGATCCCGCTTGCCGCCGAGAGCCTCGCTACCGCTGAACGGCAGATCGACGAGCTCTGGACGCCCGTATCGGCGTAGAGCCCCTGGCTGGCCGGTAGTCGGGGGTGGTCGAGCAGACCAGCCCCGTCACTGGTCGGCGGCGGGCTCCTCGAGTGCTTCGAGCATTAGGCTCAGCGCCGCCCTGACAGTCTCGTGATCGCCGTTGCGGAGGCTCGAGAGCTGCTCGGCATACCAGGCGACGCGATCGCGCTGACGCGCCAGCAAGGTCTCGATGCCCTTGTCGGTGATCTCAACGAGATTGGCGCGGGCGTCCGCGGGATCCTGAGCACGCGTGACCAGACCGCGTCGCTCGAGCCGCTGGACCAGCGCAGACATCGTCGGCTGCGCGACTGCCTCGTTGGCGGCGAGCACCGTTACCCGTTGAGGCCCAACTTCCCGCAGCTGCTTGAGCACCGAGGAGCTCGTGCGACCGAGGTCGGTAGAGATCTCACGCAGCAGCCGCCACCATGAGAGAGTAATCAGCTGATCGAGCTGCGCGGCCAACTCAAGGTCCGCACTCAGAGGCTTCTGGATGCCTGCCATGTGCGGAGGATAGCTGCGCTCAATTGCAATTCATCCATCACAGCGGCTACTGTATAGCTCGGCTATCTTTATCGGGGCTTAATGATTGCTGCGCTGTACCAATCCAGTGGCGACGCCGACGTACTGCGCGTGCTTGAAATCGCAACGCCCTCACCCGGCCCTGGGCAGGTGCGGGTCAAGCTCGCCGTGTCCGGCGTCAACCCGACCGATTGGAAGACCCGGCGAACCGCCGGACCGCCGCGCGGCCAGCCGTCGGTTCCCAACCATGACGGAGCCGGAACGATCGACGCCGTGGGAGCCGGCGTTTCCGAGAGCCGCGTCGGCGAGCGGGTCTGGCTGCTGCTGGCCGCCTACAACAACCGCTGGGGAACCGCCGCCGAGTATTCGGTCGTTCCCGCCGACCGCGCCGTGCGGCTGCCTCACTCAGCGTCATTCGAGCTCGGGGCTTCGCTCGGCATTCCAGCGCTGACAGCCTGGCTATGCCTCAGGGTCGGCGGGCACCCCGCGGGGCGGGCGGTGCTCGTAGCCGGTGGCGCCGGGGCCGTGGGTCGGGCAGCGATTGAGCTGGCTCGCTACCTCGACGCGGAGACCGTGATCGCGACCGTCAGCGGCCCCGCGAAGGCTCGCATCGCCTACGACGCCGGCGCGCAGACCGTGGTCAACTACCGCGAGGCCGATGCCGCCAGGCAGATCATTGACGTGGCGCCAATGGGCGTCGACCGCTTTGTTGAGGTCGCGCTCGATCAGAACCTTGAACTCGACCTCAAGGTCGCGGCGCCACACGCGGTGATCAGCGCCTACGCCGGCAACGACTCCACGCGCGCGATCCTGCCGGTGCGAGAGCTGATGGCGGCCAACATCGCGCTGCGCTTCCTGCTGGTCTACAAGGTCAAGCCATCCGATCTGATCGCCGCCATCAATGGCGTCTCGGAGGCGCTCAGGGCTGGTGCCTTAACGACACCGCCGCTGCACCGCTATCCGCTCGTGCGCATCGCCGCCGCCCACGACGCGGTCGAGCACGGCGCTGTCGGCAAGGTGCTGATCGACTTCCAGTCAGCGCCGGGGGCGGCTGGTAACGAACCGCCTAGTACCGAGTCCGCGCTTGGAAGCTAGATCTCGATTACCAACTCAGGATTGAAGCCGCTGACCGGCTCCGCGGGATAGCCGCGCTGATTGCTGAGCACGCGCGTGCCCTTCACGTCGAGGTCAACGGTGCGGTGGATGTGTCCGAAGATCCAGAGGTCGACGGCGTCAGCGCCCATCACTTCACTCAGGTCGCTGGCAAACGCGCCGCCGATGGCGGCCAGCAACGGGTTCTCCGGACGGTCGCGCACGATCGGCGCGTGGTGCGTGATCACGACCGTCGGACCGTCGTGAGCTTCGCCGAGACGCTCGGCCAGCCAGGCACGGCTTTGATGGTGGCGATCGAGCGTGTCCTGTGCGCGTAGTGGCTGGCCCGCTTCCACGCCGCGAATGTGCCGATAGTCGCTGACCATGCGTTCGCAGATCGACATCGAATATTCGCGGTTCGACGGGCCGGCGAACTCGAAGTCACTCCACAACGAGCAGCCGAGGAAACGCACACCCTGGATCACCGCGGAGCCGTTCTCCAGCACCTGAACGCCCGACCCGTCGGCAGCCGCGCGCAGCTGACCCGGCAGTTCCGTGAACGACTCCCCATAGAACTCGTGGTTGCCGGCGACGTACAGAGCCGGACGCTCCCCCAGCCAGCCGCGGGCCCAGTCGACGCCGGCTGTCCCCGGGGCTATGTCACCGCCAAGCACGACGATGTCCGCCTGCACGTCGGGCGTCGTGAACGGCGCGCGCTCGAGGTGCAGGTCACTGAGTACGTGCAGTCGCACAGTGCCTGAGATGTTTACCGCGCCGGCGCCGAGAGCACGTCCGCCACGAGCGCCGCGGTCCGGGCAGCGTCGCTTCGATCCGAGCGGACGCGGTAATCGGCGACCTCTTTGAACCAGCGCGCGCGTTGGCTCAGCTGCCGCCGAAACATGCGCTCCGCGTCCGGGTCGAAGACCGGCCGGTGCGAGCCGCTGGCAAAGCGGGCGGCCAGGCGCCCGGGATCGACCTCGAGCCAAACGGCAAAGACTTCGGGGCGCTCGAGCGCTTCGCGACAGCGGGCATCGTCTACCACGCTCGCGGCCGCGCAGACCACACTAGGCTCGGGTGCCGCCAAGGCGTAGAGCAGGTGCCCGGCCTCCAGCTCGTGCATCGCGTCGACCCCGAGCCGCTCATTCAGCTCGCGTACGGTCGCGCCCTGCGTCTGCTCGATCACCTTGTCACTGTCACTCAGCGCCCAGCCGAGTAGGCCTGCCAACTCCGATCCGACGCTGGTCTTGCCGGCGCCCATCAGCCCAAGCAGGGCGACATGTTGGATCTCGGTCACGGCAGCATCATCGCAAGCGAGCCGCCCGCTGTCTGCTGCGACGGCGCCGAGCGGCTAGGCGATACGGGCGCGGGAGGCGTAGGTGATGTACGGCAACTCGAACTCGTCGCGTCCCGCCAGAGCCGGATGGTGGTCCAACAGCTGCTGGATGCCGCCCAGGATCCTGGCCCGCTCGTCATCCGGCGCGATGATCAGGTAGCTGCGCGAAGCGAAGAGCTCGATCAGACCCTCCGGCGTCATCGGATAGGACCACTCGGTGACGAAGTATTCGATCTGCCCGAATGGCGGCCCGATCACGGGGTTGTCCACGGCCATGCTCCGCGCTCCACTGGCAGTCAACCTGGACAGCTCGCGGACCCAGCCGACGCGATCATCGCGGTCGTTCCAGATCAGGCCGAGTTGACCGCCTGGCCGCAACACCCGCGCAACCTCGGCAGCCGCCCTCGGAACGTCGACCCAGTGCCAGGCCTGCGCGACCAG
>Ga0302314_10019889_pt1 | contig 11128 bp, 11 predicted proteins | sample III_Palsa_N2_3_FD_200533 | JGI IMG/M metagenome (GOLD analysis project Ga0302314, IMG submission 200533) | Peat permafrost microbial communities from Stordalen Mire near Abisko, Sweden - III_Palsa_N2_3 | ecosystem: Environmental > Terrestrial > Soil > Palsa > Peat permafrost | place: Sweden... | reverse complement strand
CGTCCATACCACCCGGCCGATACGGGTGCTGTCGTACAACGCGCTGTTCCCGCTGCTCTCCGAAACCTACATCGAGGAGGAGATGCTGGCGCTCGAGGCCGAGGGCGCACACATAGCCTTCGCCTCCTACGCGCCGTCGGTCTCGCCCTATCCCATTCGCCAAACGATCTATTCGGGCCTCGACGAAGGGGTGGCGACCGAGAATCCGGACGTGCTGGTGGTCTATTGGACCTCCCATGCCCTCGGCGAATTCGACCATCTGGATCGCGTCGGCCGCCCGTTCGCCCTTCGCGTCCACTCGTTCGACTTCGACCCGGAGCGGGTGAAGCGAGTGATGAACCATCCGAAGTGCGTCGGCGTCTGGGCGTTTCCGCACCAGCTTCCTCACCTGCCCGGCGCCCATGAGCTGGTTCCGATCTTCACCACCCACGCCCGCATGCCGGAGCCGGCCGCACACCGCACCGCGGTCGCCTCCATCTCGGCCGGACTGCCGAAGAAAAACTGGCCCCTGCTGCTCGACGCCATGGACCAGCTGGCCGACCTGGAGCGAACGATTGTGCTCGCCCGCTCCAACGGCCTGGAGCACGTTCCTGATGAGGTGGTCCGGGCCGCCGCCGCCTTGCGCTCCCCGCCCGAGGTGCGGATCAACCTTCCGCGCACTGAGGTGTTCGACCTGCTGAGCCGGACGTCGGCGCTGATCTACACCGCGGCGCCGGACCTTCCGCTCGGCATGCCGATGTCGGTGATCGAGGGTCTGTACGCCGGAGCCTGCGTGGTGACTCCCGACCGGCCGGAGATGCAGGCGCTGTGTGGGGAGGGCTTCCGGCCTTACCGCACCGCGTCCGATATCGTTGCGCATGTCCGTGAGATCAGCGCCGGCGGGCCCCAGATCGAAGAAGAGCGGCGGCGTAATCGGACCTACGCCATCGCCCGGTTTTGTGATCCAGAGCTCGGCCAGCGCTTCCACCGCGAGCTGTCAGAGGCCCTGACCGCCTGGCGCGCCCGTCGCTGAAGAAGGCGCGCAGCGGCGCCCTGACGTTTCAGGGACGCGGCTGGAACACGACCGAAATGGTCTGGCCGCCGCCGCCTGCGGGCGCGCGACTGTCGGACTGGCCATAGGCGGCCACGCGCAGCAAAGGCTGGGCGTCCGGCTGGCCCGGAGGCGCATTGGTCAGGCGGCCGAGGACCGGCTGGGCCGCCGTCAGCGCCTGGTGGAAGGCGACGGAACGCTGAAGCGACAGGGCCGCGGCCTGACGGCCCGCCTCGCTGAACGCGTCGAAGCCGGCTTGCGCCACCACGTTCACCACCGCCAGCTTCTGGCCTGTGCAGCCCGAGGTCGCCGGCCCGCCATAGCCGTAGCAGGGCAGGCGGGCGGCCAGGCTCGTCGCCAGTTCGCGAGCGATCGCCTGCCCGTTCGGCGACAGGTTGGCGGTTCCGGGCGCGAACAGGGCGTCGGCGGCAAAGCTCAGGTTGCCGGTGTCCGCGTCCGCATGCACGGCCGCCCGGCCGGTCCCGAGGTCGGCGGTCCCGAGGTCGGCGGTGATGAAGTTGACCAGGTCGGCGCTGGTCTGCCGGGTTTGCGCCGCCGGCGGCTTGAGGACGTCGGCGCTGTAGCCGAAGCACCGGCGGCCATCGTCGGCGGCCACCAGGGCGCTCGCCGGCAGGCAGACCACGTGGTGCGTGCGATCGATCTGCGCCTGGACCGGCTGGGGTTCGAGCGCGGTGGCGACGGCGAGCAAGGCGGTGGTCTGGGCGTCCTTGGCCTGGGTCAGCGCCGAGGTGGTCGCCCGGTACTGAAGGGCGAAGAAGCTCAGCATGATGATGAAGATGAACAGGACGCCGACCATCATGTCGGTCATGGAGATGTAGTAGCTCTCGCCCTCCTCGAGCGGCCGCGACCGCCGCCGGGCGCCTCTCACGACGCCCGTCCCTGCGCGCCGGCCAACAGGCCCTCGATCCGCCTCAACACCGCCAGCTGATCGAACATCACCCGTTCGGGCGGTGCGAAGTTCACGCTGGCGTCGAGCCCCTGGAACAGATCGGCCTGCAGCGCCTCGATCCGGCGGCGCCGGCGGCGCGCCGCCAGCCTCAACAGGATCGAGCTGAGGACGCCCGCGATCGAGGTCCAGAACTTGGTAGCGGCGATGGCCAGAAGACCCAGCAGGGCCTGTTCGGCGCCGCCCGAGGCGCCGCCGCTGGCCGCGATCGCCGACGTGGCCTCGCTGAGCGCGGCGACGATGCCGAGGAAGGTGATCATCAGACCGATGGCCACCAATATGTTCGCCCACCATTCCAGAGTGCGTGCCGGCTCATCAAGCGGCTCGAACACTTCCGCGGCCGGGAAGGCGGCAGCCATGCGGCCATCCTCCTCGCGCGCCAGGAGCGCCCGATAGGCCTTCCATCCCCGCACCAGCGCCGGCGGCGAGGACGCGCTGCTGAAACGCTGGTCGAGCGCTCCGAACTGCTCAGCGAAGCCGCGTGGGCCGCCGCTGGCGGACAGCATGTTGCAGCGGTCGATCAGGGCGGCGACCAGCGGCCTCTGCTCGAGGATGGCCGAGCTGGCGATGAGGTAGACGGCGAAAGCCAGTATGGCCGCGGCCAGCCACAACGCGACGCCTGGCCGACTGAACAAAGCGACCACAAGGTCAGTTACAGGATCGTGCACTCACGAGTCTCCAGCCCCCGCCGGACGATCGGACGCTGTCCGGTATGTGGATTCGGGACGGCTACCGCGCCGACGCCAGGAGCGGCGTGGCGGCCAGATGCTCGGCCAGGAACCAGATCTGCATCTCGCCTGTGCGCACGACTTCGGAGATCAGAAGGTCGTTGGTGCCCTCGTCGCCGGCGTCGCCGGCCTGCTCGGCCGCTTCGCGCGCATAGATCAGGATCTGCTCGTGCGCCTTGAGCAGGCGGGAGATCTGGGTCGGCACATCCTCGCGACCGCGCGGCGGACGCGCCACCCGGGTGGTCTCGGCCACGTCGTGGGCCATGGCGAGGGAGATGCCGCCCAGGGTCATGATCCGCTCGGCGATGGTGTCGACCAGGGTGGACTGCTCTTCGTAGTGCTTATCGAGCAGGAGATGCAGGGCGTAGAAGGTCGCGCCCGACACCTGCCAGTGGTGCTTCTTGTACAGGTCGCGGATGGTCATGGTGTCGGCCAGGACCTGGTTCAGCGACGCGACGCTGGCGGCGCGGGCGTTATCTTTAAGGCCGAGCGGCAGGTTCTTCAGCGTCCCGTAGGGTTGGATCTCGTTGGCAGGGATGTCGTAGTCGGGCTGGGCCACGTCCACCTTCGCCTTGTTCTTCGCCATCACGGGTCTCCTTGAAGCGGGATGCGGACGGGCGCCGCAGGTCGCCGGCCAAACGTGACGCAGTGGCCAGGGTTCCGATCCGTAGGGGATCGGGTCTGGATCAGGGCCTCAACGCCATGGCGGCTCCGGCCTGATCTAGGCGCGCCAGCTTCGCGTTAAAAGGGCCCCAGTCATCGTGCTTGTCGATCGCCGACCAGATCGCCTCGATCTCATCGTAAAGCAGCTCTTCGGGCTCGGCGCCGGCGAAATAGGCGGCGTGCAGGCGTTCCGGACGATCCGGCGCGTAGGCGGCGAACAGGCGGCGGAGCTCCATGAAAGCCTCGCTGCGATAGACCGCCGCGCGGGGGCCGCCTTCGGCGCGCGCCTCGGATGCAAGGCCGCCGAACCAGTCGAAGAAGAAGGGCTCCCAGCGCAGGGCCTCACCGCCTTCGGCCAGGGCGCGAAAGGCGGCTCCGGCCAAGGCCGTGTCCTCCTCCGGCGAGCGGGGAAGAACGCCCAGGCGCGCCACCATCGCCCCGCGCAGCGCCGCCTGGTAGGCCGGGCCGAAGCCGCCGAGGGCGTCGAGCAAGGGCTGTTGATCCGGGGTGATCAAGGTCAGGCAGGCGGCGAGCTGCTGCAGGTTCCAGAATACCGCCTCGGGCTGACGGCCGAAGCTGTAGAGGCCGCTCTCGTCGAAATAGGCGGCGACGAAGTTGGGATCGTTCTGCGGCAGGAAGCGATAGGGGCCGTAGTCGAAGCTCTCGCCGTTGATGTTCATGTTGTCGGTGTTGAGGACGCCGTGCACGAAGCCTGCGGCCATCCAGCGCCCAACCAGATGAGCGGAAAGCGCCACGACGCGGCCGAGCCAGGCCGCGGCGCGCGCCGGGCCTTCGTGGACCAGCAGGTCCGGCTGATAGGTCTCCACGATATGATCCAGCAGGCGCGCCATCATCTCGGCCTCGCCCTGGAAGGCCAGCCGCTGGAAGGTCCCGAAGCGGATATGGCTGAAAGACAGCCGCGTCAGCACGGCCGAGCGGGTCGGCGACGGCTCATCGGAGCGCTGCAGCGGCTCGCCGGTCTCGACCAGCGAAAACGACTTCGAGGTGGGTACGTCCAGGGCCTCCAGCATGGCGGTGGCCAGCACCTCGCGCACCCCGCCCTTCAGCGTCAGCCGGCCGTCGCCGCTGCGCGACCAGGGTGTCCGGCCCGAGCCCTTGGTCCCGAGGTCGAGCAGGCGCCCCGCGTCATCGCGGAGCTGGGCGAACAGGAAGCCGCGGCCATCGCCAAGGTCAGGGTTGTAAACCCGGAACTGGTGGCCGTGATAGCGCATGGCCAGGGGCTCGGGCTGATTGCCCGGCAGGGGCTGGAACCGGCCGAAATGGGCGAGCCATTCGGCGTCGGTCAGGCCTTCGAGCCCGACATGCGCCGCCCAGCGATCGTTGCGGTAACGCAGCAGGGTCGCCGGAAAGTCCGCCGCTTGGACCGGATCGGCAAAGCCGTCGCCGAGCCTGTTGTAGTGCGGGTCGGGGCGGTAGTTGTGGTCGACGGGCATGTGCGACAGGTGCGACGCCGGATCGTCCGACGCAAGCGGCGAACACCGTCAGGCCCCAGCCTCCCTGGCCCCCGAGGCGCGGTGGAAGAAAGCGCGTGTGCGCAGGAGCGCCAGGCGGGCGGAGTCGGCGTGATAGCCATTCGGGGCGACGAAGGCGTGGCCGGCGTCGTATTCATGAACCGGCAGGTCGGGGTGCTGCTCGCGGATCAGGTCCACGTCGTGCGGCGGGATCAGTTCGTCGGTCTTGCCGAAGTGCAGGATGGTCGGGCAGCGCGGTGTCTCCGACACATAGGTGACGATGTGGCCGCCGTAGAAGCAGGCGGCCGCCGTGATCCCGGTGCACCGGCAGGCGGCGACCCAGGCCGCGGTCCCGCCGAAGCAGAAGCCGATCACGAACACCGGCGGCTCGAGGGCGTCGATCGCCGCCTGGATGTCGCGGTCGCAGGCCCCGCCCCAGCCGGTGGCGACCGCCGCCCGTTCGCGCACCGGATAGAGTTCGGGATCGGCGTCCCTGGCCGGAAAGCCGCCGTCCGGATCGTAGCGGTCGAGCAGAGAGGGGGAGATCACCTCATACCCTTCCCCGGCGAACCCCATGGCCAGGTCGACGATGTGCGGGGTGACGCCCCACACCGCATGGCAGATCACCAGCCCGCCACGCCGCGCCTCCCGCGCCGGCTCGCGCCAGGCGCCGAGCTGGAAGCCGTCATGGGAGGTCAGGGTGATCCGCGGCATGGTTCGTGGTCCCGCCTACTTCGCGCCGTGTTGCGCGAACCAGTCCAGCGAACGCTTGCGGGCCAGGTCGGCGTCGGCGGGGTCCTGGGCTTCGACACCGTCGTTGTTGAAGCCGTGGCCGGAGCCTTCGTAGATATAGACCGGCACGTCCGGATGCGTCTCGGCGATCTTGGCCTTGATCTCGTCGGCGGGGATGTGGCCGTCCTTGCGGCCGAAGTGGCAGATCACCGGCGCCTTCAGCTCGATATCGAGGTCCGAGCCGATCCGGCCGCCGTAGTAGCTGGAGCCGGCGGCCAGCCCCGTCACGTCCGCCACCGCGCGCCAGACGATCCAGCCGCCGTAGCAATAGCCGACGATGAACACCGGCCCCTTATCCTTGAGGGCGTCGACACAGGCCTGCACGTCCGACATCGGCTGCTCGACCCCGGCGGCCGTGGCGTACTTGAAGCCCTGCTGCATGCCTTCGGGATCATGGCCGGCGGTGAAGCCCCGCTGCTGCCGGTCGTAGAGGCTGGGGGCGATGGCCTCGAAACCCTTGGAGGCCCAGCGGGCGACATCCTCGTGCACGTATCTGTCGAGGCCGAAGATCTCCTGGATCACCACGATCCCGCCGCGGCGGTGGCCCTCGGCAGGCGCGTGCAGGGCGTTGAAGTCGAAGCCGTCGATCGCGGACTTCAGGGTAATGATTTCGGCCATGGGGATTCTCCGGGGATAGCGGGCGTCAGGCGGGAATGGCGGCAGCGAGGGTGGGCCCGATCTCGTCGTGGATCACGAGATCGGCGACCTGGTCGAGCGGGGTCGCCTCGCGATTGACGATGACGAGCTCAGCCCCGTTCCGTTTGGCGATGACCGGAAAATCGGCCGCCGGCCGCACCGCCAGCGAGGAGCCCAGCACCAGGAACAGATCGCAGGTCAGGGTTTCGGCCTCTGCCCGCGTCATCGGCGCCTCGGGCATCGGTTGGCCGAAGCTGATGGTAGCGGTCTTGAGCAGGCCCGCGCAGTGGAAACACATGGGGATTTCGCCGCGCTCGACGAAGCCGGGCTCGAGCTCTTCGAGTTCATGCCGCGCGCCGCAGGCCAGGCATCTGGCATAGCTGGCGTTGCCGTGCAGCTCGATCACCTTGTCCGCCGGCACGCCGGAATCCTGGTGCAGGTTGTCGACGTTCTGGGTGATGACCGCGCCGGCCTTGCCCTGCTCCACCAGCCGGGCGATGGCGAAATGGCCGGCGTTGGGCGAAGCGCCGGTCCAACCGGCCGAGCGGTTGAACACCCTCGTCCACGCCTCGCGCCGCAGGGCTTCCGAGCGGACGAAGTCCTGGAAGTAGATCGGCTTCATCTTCGACCAGACCCCGCCCGGCGAGCGGAAGTCGGGGATGCCGCTCTCGGTCGAGATGCCGGCGCCGGTGAACACCGCCACGCGCCGGGCCGCGTCCAGCCGGGCTTTCAGCGCGGCGGCGTGGTCGGCATCAGCCATTGAACAGGAAGTTCAGGACATCGCCGTCCTTGACCAGATAGGTCTTGCCCTCGGCCCTGAGCTTGCCGGCGTCGCGGGCGCCGCTTTCGCCGTTCAGCCGCACATAGTCGTCGAAGGCGATGGTCTCGGCGCGGATGAACCCCTTCTCGAAGTCCGAGTGGATCACGCCGGCGGCCTGCGGCGCGGTGGCGCCGACCGGGATGGTCCAGGCGCGGGTCTCCTTGGGCCCGGCGGTGAAATAGGTCTGCAGGCCGAGCAGGCCATAGGCCTCGCGGATCAGCTTGTTGAGCCCAGGCTCTTGCAGATCGAGGGTCTCGAGGAACTCTGCCCGCTCGGAGGGGTCGAGCAGGGCGATCTCGGCCTCGATCTTGGCGGAGATCACCACCGCCTTGGCGTCATCCGCCGCGGCGCGCGCCGCCACCTTGTCCGACAGGGCGTTGCCGGTCGCGGCCGAGCCTTCGTCGACATTGCAGACGTAGAGGGCCGGCAGCGCCGTCAGCAGCTGCAGCATCCACCAGGCCTTGTCGTCTTCCTTCGAAACCTTGGCGTGGGCCAGGCGCGCCGGCCGACCGGCGCGCAGCTCGGTAAGCGCCAGGGTGATCAGCTCCACCGTCTTGCCGGCCTCCTTGTCGCCGCCGGTCTTGGCCTTCTTCTCCAGCGCGGGCAGGCGCTTCTCCAGGCTTTCCAGGTCGGCCAGCATCAGCTCCATCTCGACGATCTCGAGATCGTCGATCGGATCGACACGGCCCTCCACGTGGGTCACGTCCCCGTCCTCGAAACAACGGGCGACGAAGGCGACGGCGTCGCAATCACGGATGGTGGCCAGGAACTGGTTGCCGAGCCCCTCGCCCTTGGACGCACCGCGCACCAGGCCGGCCACGTCGACGAAGTTGATCCGCGCCGGAATGATCTCCTTGGAGCCGGCGATCTTCGCCAGGGCGTCGAGGCGCGGCTCCGGCACGGCCACATCGCCGACATTCGGCTCGATGGTGCAGAACGGATAGTTGGCGGCCTGGGCGGCCGCGGTTTCGGTCAGGGCGTTGAACAGGGTGGACTTGCCCACGTTGGGCAGGCCGACGATCGCGACTTTCAGGGCCATCAAGCTCTCGGATAGAAGTGTAGGCGGCCCTATACCGTCAGATCAGCCCCGCGACGAGCCCACGGTCGAACGCCTCTTGCGCCGACATATAGGTGGTCTCCTGCGCCATGGCGCAAATCTCGTCGAAACCGATGCCGGAGCCGGCGATCAGGGCGCGGAAGCCCTCGTTCTGCAGATGGATCCCCTCCTCGATCTCCTTGAGCTTGCCGAGCGCCGCGAACCGCACCGCCGACAGAGCGCCGACGAAGTGGATGTTGGTGTCCATCTGCCGCTCGTGGATCAGGAGACTGCAGTTCGGCGACAGGAAGCGGTCCTCGCGCCGGAAGCCGGACATGATGGTCACGCCGGCGGAATAGACCGTGGTGACCCCGACCAGGACCACGCGCCGGCCGAGCGCCTGGCTGCGCAGGCCGATTTCCCGCGAGATGCGCCGGCCGGTATCAGCGACGCCGCCGAAGGTGGTCAGTTGCACCACCACCGCATCCTCGCGGGTCATCAGGCCGTCGAATTGGGCGATGCAGCTCTGGAACATGGTGTCGTCCACCGCGCCGTAGAGCCGGACGTCGGGCATGGCGAGTTTGACGGGCGTCAGGGCCTGGTCGGTCATGAGGCTGGCTTAGCAAGTCGGGACGGGATCGGCAAAGGCGTCGACGGCGCGTCCGCGCCACGGGGTGTTGCCGCAAAGCATCACATGGAGTTTCGCCGCACGCGCCCGCAACGGCGGCCTTCCCTCGCCGTTCGGACGGCATACGTGCCGCCCCCGCATCGGTGATCGCATCGCAGCGGTTCTGCCTGGAGTAAGCCCATGACCGCCGCGCCGCTGATTTCCCGCCTGTTCATCTACACCGCCATCGGCGCGGTGATCGCCGGCGCGGCCATGCCGCATCGCGCCGCCGCGGCCTCGTTCTATCTGCAGGACCAGTCGGTGAAGGGGCTCGGGCGCGCCTATTCCGGCGAGGTCGCCGACCAGGGCGCGGAGAGCCTGTGGTGGAACCCGGCCGCCATCGCCCGCAGCCCCAACGAAATCTACATCGGCGAGAACTCGATCCTGACCAGCTCCACCGTGCAGGATCGCGGGTCGAGCATCACCTATCCCGGCGGGGCGACGTTCCCGACCGGCGGCGATCCGCGCGCGTTCAATCCGGTGGAGTTCGGCGTCGTGCCGAACGGGGCGGTGTCCTACCGCCTGAACGACCGGTTCGCCATCGGCCTGTCCACCGCCGCCCCCTACGACTTCACCTCGACCTATTCGTCGAATTCCTTCGCCCGCTACAACAGTCTGAAATCGCGCCTGACCACCATCGACATCGCCGCCACCGGCGCCATGCGCGTGACCGACTGGCTGGACCTCGGGGTGTCGGTCAACACCGAATACAGCTCGGCCAACCTCGGCAACGCCTTGCCGAACCTGTCGCCCTTGCTGCCTGACGGCCAGGAGACCCTGCGCGGCGACGGCTGGAACGTCGGCTATACCGTCGGGGCCCAGGCGCATTTCGGCCAGTGGGAGTTCGGGGCCAGCTACAAGTCGGCGATGGACCACGACCTCAGCGGGACGGCGACCGTTTCAGGCCTGCTCGGCCCCCTGGCGGGGAACAACTTCTCCACCGGCGCCACGGCCCACTTCACCACCCCGTGGATCGCCACCGTCGGCGCGCGCTATCACCTGACGCCCAAGCTGACCCTGAACGTCCAGGCCGAGCGGTTCGGCTGGAGCGAGTTCAACGCCATCGTCTACAACGTGGGTGGTGCGTCGACCCCGACGCCGGAGAACTATCGCGACACCACGTCGGGCGCGGTCGGCCTCGACTATGCGGTGAACCGCAAGTTCACCCTCAGGGCCGGCGTCGGCTACGACCAGAGCCCGCTGAACCCGACCTATCGCGACACCCGCGTGCCCGACAGCGACCGGATGCTCTACACCGTCGGCGCCTCGGTGAAGGTGCTGCCGAACATGACCGTGGACGCCTCGGGCGGCTATGTGGCGTTCCGGGGCTCGGCGACGAACAACAGCACGGCCTTCTACGCGGGGACCCTGGCCCAGACCACGGTCAACGAACTGGCCGGCATCGGCGGCAACGCCAAGATCCTGTCGCTTGGCATGCGCTACACCTACTAAGGCCGACGTCGGCTCACGACTCCCGCGCCGCAGCGCGGGGGTCGAGCTTTTCGGCGGGGGCCAGGCGCATGACTTCGGCCTGGTACTTCTCGTCCTCGCCGGCGGCGAGCAGCGGCAGGGCGTCGGCGCAAGCGCGGCGCAGGGCCTCGACCCAGGCCTGGTCCACCTTGTGGAAGTCCGACAGCACATGGCCCATCACCCGGTCCTTGTGGCCGGGGTGGCCGACGCCCATCCGGGCCCTGCGGAAATGCGGGCCGATCTGGGCGGTGACGGAGCGGATGCCGTTGTTGCCCGCGGCCCCGCCGCCGTGCTTCAGCCGGAAACGGCCGGGCGCAAGGTCGATCTCGTCGTAGAACACCACCACGTCGGATGGATCGACCTTGAAGAAGTTCACCGCCTCGCCGACCGCATTTCCGGTGCTGTTGTAGAAGGTCTGGGGCTTGAGGATCAGGGCGCGCACCTCGCCGCCCGGCGTCGGGACCTGACCCTCGCGCGCGAGGCTCTGGAAGCGTTTGCGCTCGGTCCCGAACGACCACCGGTCGGCGATGGTCTCCACCGTCCGAAAGCCGAGATTGTGCCGCGTGCCGAAATACTTCGGCTCCGGATTGCCGAGGCCGACCAGGATCAGCATGCCGCCCGGCCCTTCGTTCCGGAGGTCAGCCCTCGTCGGACTTGGCTTCCGCCGCGTCGGCTTCGATCGCGGCCTCTTCAGCCACCGCTTCCGACTCGGCGTGCTGTTCGGCCGAGACTTCCGCATCGGCCGCCGCGTCTTCCGACGCCTGGGCCGAGGTGCCGACCACCGTGGCCACCACCACCGCGCCGTCAGCCGTGGCGCGAACGCCCTTGGGCAGCTTCAGGTCCGACA